>ERZ1673747.286-NODE-286-length-86330-cov-7.912025_pt1 | contig 86330 bp, 94 predicted proteins | sample MGYA00580220_ERZ1673747 | MGnify/ENA primary metagenome ERZ1673747 (study PRJEB41218, sample SAMN15661769) | gut metagenome | host: Homo sapiens | place: Canada: London | collected 2015-08-20/2019-03-30 | study: EMG produced TPA metagenomics assembly of...
TTCCCCGTTCAGTTGGGCGGTCACGGTCCAGTTTCCCACGTTGGGCAGTTCAAACTCCGTGGACCCCGTGCCCTCCAGGGTGGTCACGCCGTCCGAACAGGTCACGGAGGCCCCCGCGCAGGTGGTCACATTGATGGCCGGGCTTTGCACCCCGATTGCCTCTTTCAGCGCCTGCAGGGTGGTCCGCTTGTGCTGGTTGTTGGTCACGTCATAGAAGGGGATCAGGTCCTGGGTGGTCATGGCCTGCGCTGCCGTCAGGGTATTGGTGGGCGCCTGGTAGTCGGTGCCCGGCGTGGCAGGTCCCACGCTGTACGTGTCGCCCTCCTCGGTGGTGGTCTTGGTCCCTTTCAGGATCCCCTCCACCTCGATCTTGTCCTGCTTGTCCGCCAGGGCGCCGCCGTGTGCGTTCGGGTCCTCGTTGTGTTCGTCGATCAGGTCCTGCAGGCCGTCCTCCAGATCCGGCTTTAGGGTCCCGTTGAAGTAGTCCGCCACGTCCTCGGCGGTCATCCACGCCTCCGCCGGGTATGCCACGTCAACCTGGATCCCGGTGGTGACGGTGATGGAAACGGGATACCGGCGCACGTCCGGGGCGGCCCCGGCCACGTAGGCGCTCACGTACTGCTTGGCGTCGCCCAGGGAACCGTACCCGATCATGGTTTCCGCGCCGTTCCCTACCTTGCCGAAAATGCCAAATTCACCGATCCAGAACCCTTCCTGCAGGCCGCCGTTCAGGTCGGACCGATACTCCACGATCATGTTGACGTTGTTCCCGTCCACCGTCGGCTCGGTGCTGGTGGCCTCCGGCCCCGGGGCGATCAGGTTCGTCAACTTCCGGGCGGCCTCCGCGTTGTCTGCGGTGCCCTCGCCCATGACCGCCTTTGTGATGGTCAGGGTTTGGCCCGCCACCATGCTGGCCAGCAGGCTGTTTCCCGCCTCGGTGATTACAAATCCGTAAAACATGGGTTTTCCTCCTGTTTAGATTGCCGCCGGGATGGCGGTTTGTGTAATGGTGCCGAATGTTCCGCCCGCTCGGATCATGTCCTCCAGGTGGTAGTCCACCGCCGCCTCCGGCAGGGGTGTGGACGTGTAGCCCTTCCCCATGGTCCCCGTAAACGTCACCATATCCGGGTCCATGGCGGTGATCGTGATAATATCATCCAGCCACGACGAAAGGCGCTTGACAGAGGACAGGACCCGCCGGAACTCCTCCAGTTCCCCCGGCCCCACCTCTCCGCCGTCGCCTACGTAGGCGCGGAAGTGGTGGGGATCCCCGTCATACTCGTACCATTCCTCGATGTACCCGGTTTCAAAGATGGTTTCAATGATCCGGTTCACCGCCGCCGGCGTCCCCATCTGCGTGTAAAACAGGAGGGACCCCTGGATCAGCGCCCGTTTGGTTTTCAAGGAATAGTTTTCATCATAGGACGGGGTGCGAAGTTCTACGGCCATATAGTCCAGCAGCCACTCCGGCATGGTCGCTATGGCCGCGTAGGTCCTGGCCGCGTCGGAGTAGGCGCACAGTTTTTCGATCTGCCGCCCCACCGCGTAGGCGAAAGCCTGGGTTTCCACCTGGCTGGCCAGGTTGTCCGGCATAATGTCCGTGAACCGGCTCCCGGAAAGTTTAATCATCCTCCAGCCCTCCGTAACTGATCACGGCGTCCCCCTGGAGGGCGGACACCTTGGTGGCGTCCACGGCGGTGTATGTGGGGGCCGTCACGGTCACGCGCTTGGCGCCCGCGTCCATGACCATGCGGACCAGTTGGGAGGGGTTAATATCCCGCCCGATGGCTCTTTGCCAGGTCTGATAGTCCGCCACGGCCTGGGCCACCGCCGCCTGGATGGTCACGGCTTTGGCGCTGTCGCTCCGGTTGATGTAATATGTCAGGTTGATGGTGTACGTGACCTCTTGCGGCGCGGCCACCCGTACCAGGTCCGTCATGGGTCGGATCGTCTTTCCCTGCAGGTAGCCCTCCAGGCCCTCGATCATTTCCTCCCCCGGGGTGCTGCCGTCGGCCATGATGAAAACAATGTCCACGGTCCCCGCCGCCTGGTTGCTGGTGGCCACCACGTCGCCTATGGCGGCGCTGTACGCCTTGGCGTGGTACAGGTATCCGTCCTCCGGTCCGGCCGTAGAATAGGCCCCAGGGGCCAGGAAAACCCGTTCCGCCAGGTCGTCGTCGCTCTCGATCTCTGCGCCGCCCTCGGTGGCCGTGGTATTGCTCACGCTGGCCACGTAGGGGATCGGGTCCACGATGGTGGACAGTTCCCCGACGGCGAACCCGTTTCCGTCTGTGCCCGCCACCGTACAGGTGGCTGGCACGTCCACGGTGGTGGATCCCGCCGGGATCTCCGCGTACACGTCCGTGGCGAAGTAGATGGACCCCGCCGTGGAAACACGGGTCCCCTGGGGGATCCCGGTGGCCGTGTCCCGCTCCGCCGAAAGGGTAAAGCGCAGGGTTGTGGTGGCCGCCGTGGCCGGGTTCCGGGTCACGCCCTTAAAAATGGCCAGGTTGTCCAGGAAGTCCGAATAGGAGTATTTCAGAATATTTTGCTTTCCCTGCCGGTCAATGTACTGCATGGCCTGGTAGATCTGCGCCGCCGCCGCGTATAGTTCCATGCGGTGGACGCTGGACCGCTCCAGGGTCACGGTCTGGCCGGTGGCCTCGGAAATAAAACTTTCATAGTCCGCCACCATTTCCTGTCGCACCTGGTCAATGGTCTTGTTGTCGATGAAAGAAATGTCCGGCAGGTTCTTGATCGCGTTCATTTCGTCAGGCACTTGTGATCACCACCTTTGCAATTAAATTTCCTTGCCCGCCGGTGTCCCAGGTGATTTCCCGGACCTTCACCGTCGGTATGAACTTGGCCACCTTCTCCGTGACCTCCGCCGTGTATAGGCTCTTGGCCACCTCGGGCGGCATATCCACAAAGTCCATATTCAGGCCGAACTCCCGATCCAGGGGCATGGTGCCCTCCCGTGTGGACAGGAGAAGGGCCAGTTGCCGGTCCAGTTCCGCCAGGGCGTTTCCGGCAAAGGTGTATTCCAGTTTGAAGTCGTAAACGCCGGTTTCGTTCATGTGTACTCCTCCAGGCTTATGGTCAGGGTGGCCCGGGCCAGTTCGCCCCGGTTGTAGACAGTGTTCCACGCCTCACTCGAACCCGTCAGCCGGAAGGGGTTACTGCCCACCGGCCTGTTTCCGATCACCAGGGTTTCCGCCGTCCCGTTCTCCACCATATTCTCGATGGCCTCCAGCACGTCCCGGGGGCGTACCCCCAGGGTGGCGGAAAGGGTGATCGTCAGGCTGGCCGTCTGCAGGCCCGCCCCCAAAAATTCCGGCTTTGGCTTGACCCCCTGGGGTTCGTGGTTGGTCCACCGGCTCGTGACCTCCCGGGTCAGTTCCGAAAAAGTAAAAACCCGGTCGTCGCTCACCTCAAAGACGACATTCCTTCCCAGTGTTCCGATGGCCATGGTTTACCCTCCGATCCGCACGGTGGCGCTGCCCCCGGTGATGTTCCCGGTCCCGCTATGGGGCGCCAGGGCGTCGCCGGTTCTGGCCGCCGCTTTCCCGTTGATCCGCACCGTCCCGCTGCCGGCCGCCACCGCGCCCTGGCTGGACCCACAGCACCCGTCCCGCTCGGTGGTGGTGCTGCCCACCGTGGCGGCCGCCAGTCCGTTGATCCGCACATTCCCCGAACAGGCCCCGGAGATCTCCCCGGTGAACGGTTCAGGGGAATGTGGTGGCACGTGCCCCGAATGTTCCCCGGCGGTGGTCCCGTCCACCGCGTCCGTCAGTCTTGCCGCGTTTGGCATGGTTCCCGCCTCCTTTAGTTCAGGTCAATGGTGGCCCCGTTGATGGTAATGGCCCCGCCGGCCTCGATGTTGATGGCCCCGGTGCATTTGATGGTCAGGGTGCTGCCGTCGTACCGGATCATGGCGTCCCCCGGGTTTTGCCCCAGGTCCTTCCGGTATAGGTTGGCCCCGCCCTCCGGCGGCGCGTTCTTGTCGCTCCACGGCCGCCCCAGGACCACCCCGGCCTCCGTCCCGTTGGACAGGTGGACCACCAGGACCTGGGACCCCACGGGCGGCATTTTGTACTCATGGGACAGCAGGGGGATCAGGCGCGTCACGTCGTCGTCCTTCTCGTGGTACACCACCCTGGCCATGCCCTTGGCGTAGTCGATGGACGATATTTTCCCCAGCCTTATGTTTGCGTTCATTGGTTCCTCCTCACTCGGTCAGGGCGTTGGCGGCGCTGATCAGCAGCGTGTCCAGCCACGCCAGGGCGCTGTGCTTGCTGGCCCAGTAGTCCGGGGAGTTGATCACGCCGGTGCGGGTCAGCACGTCCAGGGCGTCGTCCACGGTGGTGATACTGCTGCCGCCCAGGTTGACCTTGATCCGGGTGGCCATGTTCAGGATCAGGCCGTCCAGGTTGGCCACGTCCTGGTAGTGGGCCACCCAGTATTCCGGAGAGGCCATGACGCCCACCGCCGCCAGGCGCTCGGTGGCGTCCTTGATCACTTCCTCGGTCATGGCCTCCACCAGGGACAATTCCAGATCCATGGTGTAGCCGCCGCCCACCGTGTGGGTGATACTGTCGATAAAATACTTTCCGGACAGGCGGCCGATCCCCACCACGGTGACGCACTGGCTGGCCACCAGGTCCGGCCGCCCCATGATGGTCAGGGACAGGGTGGTGGCGCCGTGGTTGGCGTTGGCCACCGCCGCCGTGATCTTCCGCTCCGCGTCCGCCTTGTTGTCGGCCTTGCCGGATTGTTTCAGGATCCGGGTCCCCGTCCCCACCGTGACCTTGATCTCCTCCTCGGTGTTCGGGTCCGTGTAGGTGTATTCTCCGCCGGTATAGGTCCCGTCAAGGGTGGTATTCCAGGAACCGCTTTCGATCTCGCTTTCCCGGATGGTCCCGGCCACGTCCCGCTCCTTGTACTGCTCCCGGTCATACACCACGATTTTTTGGGCGTACACCTTCATGGAAAGGCCGTATTCCTCGCACAGGCTCATATAAAACTCGCAGTCCGTTTGCTCGGATTGCTCCACGCTTTCGACGGTAATGGGTTCCCCCTCCACGTCCCAGGTCAGGGTAATGCCCGCCCTGGCCGCGATCTCGTTTCCTATGGCCTGCAGGGTGGCCTTTTCCCAGGTCTTGGTCCGCTGCGTCGCCCGGAAAGCACTATCCGCCGGCACCGACACGGCCGAAATGGTCCCGGTCATGGGCCACCACGAAAAACTGTAATTGTCCAGGATGAAAAACCCGCAGTCCAGGGTCCGGTTGTCGCCCTCCCGCTCCCAGTCGTACACCTTAATGGCGGCCGTCAGGGTGTCGCCGGTTTTCGGCATCCACGCCGTGGTCCATTGGCGGTCCCGGTCGTTCATGCTGATCTCCAGGCTGTCCGCCTCACCGCTGGCCGCGTCCGTATAGGTCACGGTGGCCTTGTAGCCCACCATTTTGCTGGTGACGGCCGCGCCGTTCCAGGTCAGATCCGTTTCCGCTCTCCGTGTCCTCATGCGGTGGTCCTCCAGATCGGCGCGTTGGCCAGGTCGTCGTCCTCCGGCAGGTCCGGCGTCTGGAGGACCACCCCCGCGTCAAACACGAAGGTGTCCAGGCGCGGGAAGTTGGCCTGCATGAGAAAGCCGGTATATTTCACGTCGCCGTACACCCGGAACGCGATGGCGTCCCAGGCGTCGCCCTGTTTCGTCGTATAGGTCTTTTCCATGGCGCCCTCCTTACCCCATCGCAGGCTCCGGCTTGAATTTCTTCCGGCGCTCCTCCGCTTTCAGGCGCTTATACAGGCGCTTGAACTCCTCAAAGGAGATCCGGGTGGCCTCCTCCACCTCCTCGCGGTCCGCTTTGCCGTAGAAGTTCAGCACGGGGGAGAATACGATGGTTTCCCCGTCGCCGCCCTCCTGGCCGTCTGCGCCGCCGGTCGGTTTCGGTTTCTTTGTGTATTCGTCCAGCATGGCCGCCAGTTTGGACAGCGGCATGACGGCCTCCGGCTCTCCGCCCTCTCCGATCTCTGCCAGGGTGGGGGAGGTGGCCACGCCGCCCTCCGCCAGTTGTGGGATCGTGGGGATATTGAACCCCAGCGTTTTTCCGCCCACGCCCGGCACCCAGTCCGGGATCGTCACGGAAATGCTGTTGATCTTGGAAAGCACCCAGTTTATGGCCGAAATGACCCCGTTGATCGGCGCCTTGGCCAGGTTCACGATCATGCCGAACAAATTTCCGAAGATGTTCACGATATTCTGCCAGGCAGCGGACCAGTTTCCCGAAAATACGTTGCTGATAAAGTCGATGATATTTTGAAAAATCGCTTTGACGTTATCCACCGCCGCCTGGATACTCTCCCACCACCCCTGCAGGTAGGCGCCCAGCAGGGGGAATTTTTGGCCGATGGCGGTGATCGCGTTCCCCACCATGTTGGAAAAGTTGGTCCAGATCTGGTTCACGGTGTTCCCGAAATTCACCAGCCACGCCTTTACGGTGTCCCAGTTTTTATACAGCAGGGCGATGGCCGCCGCCACAGCGATGATAATTCCCAGCGGCCCCATAAGGGCAGATCCAAACGCCTTAAACGCATTTGTTACTTGGGTGATCTTCCCGGAGGACTGCAGCAGCGCCATAAAGGTCTTTGCTGTTCTAAATGCGTTCATGGCCGTGGTCACGGCCCCGATGGCTGGCCCCAGCAAGCGCAGGCCCGCCGCGATGGCCAGCACCGTCCCCTTGTGTTCCCACAGGAAATTCAGAAACGGCTTTGCTTTTTCGTATGCCTTGCCCGCCCAGTCTGCAAAGTCGCGGATCCCGTCCACCAGGACCGGCAGGCCGTCCGAAATGGCCCCGCCAGCCCAGTCGGCAAAGTCCCCGGCGATCTCTGCGATCACTGGGGACACCTCCTCCATGGCCTCCGTGATCTCCGGCATACTGTCCATAAGGGATTGATACACGGCGTCCGCCGCCGGCAGCAGGGCCACCTCCATCTGGCGGCCGATCCCCTGGATCGCGCTGTCCAGGTCGTTGTACTTGACCTGGTTGATCTTTTCCAGGGCGCCCTCGGTATCGTAGGCGGCCTGGGACGCGCCGGCCATGGCCTCCATGGCCTCCGTCCCCAGGTCCTCCCACATGGTGCCGAACAGGGCCACGCCCAGGGCGTCCCGCTCCACCTGGTCGTCAACGGCCATAAGGGTGTTGATCACGTCAAAAAATGCTTTGTTGGCCCCCTCGCCTCCGGCGGCAAAGGTGGCCATGATGTTCTCCGCGTTGTACCCCAGGGACGTGAACGCCTCCACCGTGCTGTCGCTCCCGTCAATGGCCCGGATCGAAAACTCCTTGATGGCGTCGCCCACCTTGTCCAGGTTCCAGGCGGTTCCGTCCGCCCCCGCCTGGAGAATGTTAAACATTCCATCCGCGTCAAAGCCCAGTTTTGCAAACTGGGAGGAATACTCGTTGATGGTGTCGATCAGTTCCCCGGAGTAGTCCAGGCCGTTTTGTGCGCCGGCCGCGATCAGGCTGAAAGCCTCCTCTGCGGAGGAACCGAAGTTCTTTCGGATGGCCTCCGCCGCCCTGGTGCTTTCCGCCACGTCGTACTCGAAAGCGTCCCGCAGGGCCAGGGCGCCCTCGGTGGCCGCCGTCAATCCGTTCTGGTCCAGGTTGGCCATGTTCCGGTTTACCATGGCCACCGCGTCGCCCACGTCGGCCACGCTGTCCCCGTAGTTGGCCGCGTACACGTCCTCCATAACGTCCCGCAGGCCCTCCAGTTCCTTCCCGGCTGCGCCGGTGGAGGCGGCCACCTGGTTGGTGGCCGTCTGCCATTCTCCACCCAGGTCGGCCAGGTACTTGGTGGCGGCGATGGCCCCGGTCCCCATCGCCGCCAGTCCCGCCGTCATGGTGGTGGATACTTTGTTGGCCGCCTTTTGGATGGTCGCCAGTTGCTTGTTGGCCGCCTTGGTACTGGTCCCCAGGGATTTATCTACCTTTCCGGCGATTTTTATGGCCAGTTCCATGACCTTGCTTTTTGCCAATTTCAAGCACCACCTTTGCCATGTCGTTCAGATCGTCCAGCGGCAGGCCCAGGAAGTAGTCCACGCCGCTATGCAGTCGGAGAGATAGGGCAACACACCCCTTTTTGATTTCCGGCGGGTTTACTCCTCTCCATCCCCGCCGTACAGAAAACCCGTGACCAGGTTTTTCAACTTCATGGCCTCCACCGGGGGCAGGCCCTTGAAGAACTCCACGGGCTTGTGGCTGGCCCTGGCCGCCATATACATGGCATAAGGCAGGGTCATTTCCGGGATCGGCGTCACGCCCAGTTCCCGGTTGGCCAGTTTGGCCACGGCGCACAGGTCCCCGGCCGTCATGTCCTCCATGCCGGACAGGTCCACCTCGGTGTATTCCTGGCCCTCGAACTTGTAGGGCTTTCGGAATTTCAGGACCAGGCTTTCCTCCTCGGTTTCCTGCTCCGCCGCGCCCAGGGCGGCCGTGTTCTCGGTGCTGTTGCTCATTAGGTCATTTCCCTCACTTTCTGCAGCAGGTCAACGCCGTTCACCTTGAAGGTCGGGTTGATCTTGTCCAGTTCTACCAGGGTGGTGCCGTCTACCTCGATCAGGATATAGGACACATTCAGGGTCACGCTGCTTTCCATGGGGTTGGCGTTCTGTACGCTGCCCATGGCCAGGGTGGCGCTCTTGCCGCGCACCACCACACGCATGGACCGAAATTCCGTGTCACCCTCCACGGTCAGCGCCTGCTGGGCCGCCCGGAGGGTCAGTCGCACCGCCTTGGTCATGTCCAGCATATCGGTGGCCTCGCGGTCCAGGACGCGGAAGGGGATCTCCATTTCCATGTTGGAGAAATGGCCCACGGTGGGGTCGTCCAGTTCGCCCAGGATCCCGGCGCCGGAAATGGTTTCCGCCATGGCCTCGAAGTCCGGCAGGGTGACTTCATCGCCCACGCCGATCAGGCGCTCCGCGTCGTTGTAGACGTTGTAACTATTGATTTTGCTGGGAATATTGGGGACGCTCATGGTTTATTCACCTCCACCAGTCAGGGCGGCCTCCAGGGCCTCCGTGTCGTATTCTCTGATATTCTCGATGTACTCCGCCGGGATATAGGGCGCCAGGTAGGTGTGGACAGTCAGGTGGCCGTCCAGCAGGTTGGTGATCGGGTTTTCGTCGCTCTTGAACTCGGTCCGGTATCCGGCGCAGTAGTCCCGGGCCACGTACCCGTTGCCGATGATGTTCTGGCTGTCCACGATGGATTGGATCAGTCGGGTGTTGCCCGGCTTGTCCACCTTCTGGAAATAGGTCAAAATAAAGTTGTTGCCGTCCCAGTCGAAGAACCGCCGCACCGCCAGCCACCGATCCTTGGGGTCAGTGGTAGAGGGATAGGCCGCCGTGTTGTTGCCCCAGGCTTTGTACCCGTTGGCGTTGATGGCGGTGATCACGCCGTTGGCGTTCAGCAGGTCGTTGGCCTGCTGCTGGTCCAGCAGAACCTCCGTTCCGTCTTTCAGCACGGTTTTGGTGATCTTCAAATCCTTGTTGGACGGGCTTTCATAGGGCACGTCGCTGTTGCCGGCGTCCGTGTAGGCCGTCAGGGCGGCAAACATGGCGGACAGGTAATAAACCTTGTCGCCCACCGCGCCCATGGGCCACAGGGCCGCCGCGTGGGGAGAGGTGGCGCCCAGGGCCTCCTTGGCGGTTTTCACGTCGGTGTAAACCTCTGCGCCGTCCTCCTCCGGGTCCGTGGAAATGTCCAGGTAGGTCACGCAGTCGAAGTTCCCGTTGATCCCCTCGGTCTTGGCCTGGAGGGCCGCCGCCACGGTGGGGTTGTGGCTCCATCCGGGGGCCAGCAGGATCCCGGGCGTCATGCCGAAACGGGGATAGATCTGGCGCACCAGTTCCAGGCCGGTTTCCTTCCCGGTCAGGGCGTCCACGCCGCCCACAATGTCCGCCGCCGTTACGCCGTCAGGTTTCAGGCTGGTGCTGGCCACTTTCAGGGTTTCCGCCTCCTTGGCGGCCTCGGACAGGATGGTGATCGTCACCGTGCCGTCCTCCGCGTGGGTGGCCACGTAGTCGCTGCCGGCCACCAGGGTGGCGTCCGCGTTCTTGACCACGATGGTGTCCAGGAGGACAAACTGCTTTGCGTAGGCCACGGCACCGTCCGCCACGGCGCACTCCTCCTCCGTGTTCTGCGTGGTGTGGCCGCTCTTGCCGGGGTCCAGCACATTCACCAGGATAATGGGCGCCACGTTGAACACGCGGAAACAGGCGTCCATGCTCTGGCAAAGGGTGAAGTTCTCGAAGTTGTCCGAATAGCCCATGGCCTGCTGGCACTCCGCGAAGGAATAGCACACCACGGGCTTGTTGACGGCCGCCGCCGGATCCTCCGCCAGGTGGATCGGGGCGGTGCCGAAGATGACCTGCAGGCCCGCCGTCCCCTGGATCGGTGTGGTCAGGCTGGTTTCCTGCTCCTGGTTGTAAACGCCGTGATTATAAGGCATAGTTGATCCCTCCCTTTAGGTTCTGCCCTGTACGGCTTTATACAGGGTGTGGATACGGCCGGATTTCTGGCGCAACTGGCGCATGGCCTCCGGCAGGTCCTCCAGGGGGACGATCAGGGCGGCCAGGACCTTGTTTTTCTCGGTCGCCGCTTTCAGCCCCTCCGGGATCCCGTTGTTGTAGGCGGTGAACTGTTTGGCCACGCCCTTGATGGACGGGCCGCAGTACACCACCGTGCCGGCGGCCTCCGCCGCCTTTCTGGTTGTTCTCTTGGTCATGTGAATGGCACCTCCTGGCGCACCGCTGGCGCCTCAAATTTCAGCGACATGGCCCCGAAATAATAGGGGTGTGTGTCCTCTTGCTGTGTAACCCACTTGATCGGGTACTTGATGGACCACGGGCCGCCTCTCGCGCCGCCGCTGTCCGCCTTGATCCGCACCAGCGGATTTTTGGCGTACCTCCCGTAGATCTCCTGGATGATGTGCAGCACGTCCCTGTACCCCTGTCGGTTCGGGTTCCGGTCATAGGTGCATACCACCAGGATCAGGTCGATCTCCTGGGCGCTGTTGGCGTCTGGAATGTTTCCCTCATTGGTCCGCACGATGATATACGGTTCCGGTATCTCCTCGGTCCGGTCCTCGGTTTCGTCCAGCCCCTCAATGATCGGGAGGTCCTGGGAGTAAACCCGGATCGGCCGCCGGTCCCCGGCGGAACTGGGGAGGGTCTGCCCCTCGAACAGGTCCGCCAGGTCCGCCACAACGGCGTCCTGCAAAAATTCCGGTGTCGTGGTGTTCGCCTCCTTGACTTTTCGGCGCTTTTTGTGGTAAATTCATGTTGTGGTAATAATCTGAAAACCGTGGTAATACACGGCATAAAGGGGTGTAAAAAATGCTTGATTTTCTGCGGAAGTTCCTTCCGAAAACTGATAGGCCCACTCTTTCCGCCGCCGGCGCCCGTGGTGGGTTCAACTATTCCGGCGGCCCCTTGTTTGGTCCCTGGGATCCGTCAGTACACGCCGCCCCGGGGCAATACGCCCGCTTTGGACGCGCCTCCGCCCGCCCGCTCTCCGTTTTTTCAAAGGGTGGAGAACGTACAAAGGTTTTGGATTGCGACACAAAGGCCGGGGCTGTGAAGGTTCAGGGCCGGCTGGACCGCGTTTATACGGTTTCGCTGGATCGCTGCACCTGCCCGGATTTCCAGGAGCGCGGCCTGCCGTGCAAGCACATATACGCTTTGGCGGCTTTTCTCGGATACACTCCGGCGGACTATTGGGCCTCCTGGCTGGACGTGGCCTGCGCCGATGGCGTCATACCCCGCCCCGCCTCCGGTTACTCAAACGGGGTTTTTCGCTACGATGTGCGCGGCGTGAACCCTGAAACGGGCCGGAAAAACAAGCGCACAGTTTCCGCCTGCGGGGAGGAGGACGCCGTGGCCGCCGCCCACGAAATTGGCTTGGCCGATCCGGTGGAGGTCCTCCCGCTCGACATGGCGGCGCAAAATATACACCCCGTCAGTGAAAGGCAGAAAGCCTTTGCCGCTGAATATCAGGTGACATTTTCCCCGGATTTCGACGAAAAGGACGCCGGCGCTGTGCTTTCCCGCTATGATAGGGAGGACGCCACGGGGATCCCGGTGGGCCTGCTCCAGTTCGTTACCGGAAAGCGCCTCCGGGTTTCTCTCCTTTCCTCCGCCTGGGATCTGTCTTTCCTTGTGTTTGAAAAACTCTCCCTGCGTGATGTTCTGGCCTTGTACGCCTCCTCTGTCCGGCTTTTCGACGCCGGTTCCTCATTGGTGGACGCACCCACGGACCCGGTGGACGCGGTTTGCTACGCCTTTTCGGACGCCTCCGCCGGCGCCGAATGGGCCGGCGAACTGTCGCCCCGCGAATTGCTCCAGCCGGTTAAGGGGTCCCCGGCGTATCGGGCCGCCCGCTCGTTTCTCCGCTCTCATGCGGGGTGATCAGGCGCTTTGCCGGATTGCCTTATTGATCCGTTTTTCGATCTCCTGGTCCAGGACCGTGTAAAGCATGGTCCTGGCTTTTTCTTGGATTTCCTCGTTTCCCAGCATACTCGGGACAGACGGCCCCAGCAGTTTCTTGATCCTGGTCATGTCCGGCCATTGGCCCCCGCTCGGGTATCCGTATTTTTTGATACGGTCCGCCGCGCCGCCCACGGTGTAGGTTTGCCGGATCTGCCGTTGCAAAACGGCGGTATGGCCGCTCTGGAACCTTCCGATAAAGGCTTTTGCGCCGCCGCGCTCCAGTGGTTTCATGCCGCCGGATTTCAGCACCTTGGCCTTTGCGCCGTCGCTCCCCGGCCTCACAAGGAAGTCGATCAGATCGTTTACCGGGCCTTTGGACCGGATCACGGCCTCAATATTCCCGGGCTTTGCCGTCTGTACCTTTGGAGCGCCTTTGCTCCGGTCTTTCAGTATGCTTTCGTCGATGGTGTAGGTTTCGGCCGCGTCCTTGGTGATCTGCTTTCGGACCTTGCGGGCCGCCGCATTGATGGACAGGCGGAGAATGTCCGGTGCCTGGAACGCCAGGCGCTCCAGGCGCTGGCCGATCCTCACGATTTCGGCCTGGGTGTCAACCTCGATATGGATCATGTGCGGATCGCCTCGATTTCAATGGTCAGGACGCCGGCTGCCTCGTCTGCCTGTACCACGCGATACTCCCGGCCGTCCAGGTTCAGGATCTTTCCCGACATGGGCCGCCCGCCGTAGTCAGCCTTATCCACATACAGCAGGCGCCGCGTCCGGTATGTCCCATCCGTGTGGACGCCTCCCCGGGCCGCGTCCCGCTCCAGCAGGGCGTCGTCGTCCACCACCGCGTCCATTTTCCGGCCGTCGATGGTGTGGGTGTCTGCAAATTCCTGGGTATTCAGGAATACGCCGTGAATATCCGCCGCCACGCAGTCCTTGAAGGAGGGGGCGCCCATTACAGGGCACCCCCGTTTTCATCCTCTGCGGGGGCGTAGACTTCCGCCGCCGTGATCGTGGCGATCAGGTCCGCCTTTGTCTTGGCCTTGGAAATATCCAGGCCCATATCGTTGGCCATGCGCTCCAGGTCAGCCTTTTTCAGGCCCTCCAGGTCTTTGGGATCCAGGTGCCCGGCGATCATGCCTCCGGTTTCGCCCTCTCCGGCCTGTTCCCGGGCCTCCTGGCCGCCGTCTGCCGCTCCCTGGCCCTCGGTATCCCCGGATACCTCCGGGGTGTTCTCCGGCCCCCTGGGCGGCTCCTGGGCCTCCTCCCGGCCTCCCATGGCGGTGTCCTGTTCCGCTCCGCACAGTTCCGCGCTGTCATTTTCCAGCCACGCGGCCACCATTCTGGTGTCATCGCCGGGCAGGTTCTCCCCGGCCCGATACATACGGCCCCGGTACAGGATCGGCCGCTTTGCAATCAATCCTTTCATGTCCGGCCCTCCTTTAGCCCAGCAGTTTCACCAGCACCGTGGCGTCGCTGGATCCCGCCGCCGCTACGGCCCAGCCGGCCGGGGTGTTCGCGGGGCTGCTGCCCGCCGCTGTGGTGATGTTCTCCGCCGCCTTGTCCCAGTAAAGGGCCTGGCCCACCGTGACGGCGCCGGTGGCCTTGGGGATCTCGAACACGCCCACGACATGGACCGCGCCGGTTTCGCCGGCCGGAATGTCATTTCCGGCCACGCCGATCCGGGTGGCCAGGTCCACCACGTCACCGTTTGCCAGGTCGTCGGTGGGGGTGTAGTCGATGGTTTCGCCTCTCTGCCAGTATTTCGCGCTCATATCTGTTTTACCTCCTTACTGCCTTACAGCGTGATGGTGGTTCCGGGGTTCTTGGCAATACCACGGAAGTCCACGGCGGTGATACCCCAGTCCAGCCAAATGTCCCACACATAGCCCAGTTGGCCGGCCACCTCCATGCGGCGAATGGTCGGGGTTTCCTGGCCGTTCAGGTAGTCCACCTGGATGGAACGGGCATAGGTGGGATCGCCCGCGACGAACCAGGGCACCGCGTTGGAACCGGCCAGGGCGTTCAGGGTGCCCTCCTCGATCACCTGCAGGCGGTTCCGGTACTGATACAGGGCGTTTGCGGTGTGGCTGCCGATCCCGTCCACGTCGATCTGCGCGGTTTCCAGGATCTGCGACATAAGGAACCCGTAACCCACGGGCACGATGATGTACCGGGGCTGCACCATAATGCTGTCCCCGAAGGGGTCCTTCTGGTTCAGCAGTTTGATCATAATGGCCTGCAGGGTTTCGATGGACGGGGCCGCGCCGGTGGTGATCAGGTTGTTGTGGTTGGCGTGGAACAGGGCCACACCGTCGAAGATCGTGGGGTTGTTGAACAGGATGGAATACACCTGCTTGTTGATCGTGCGCTTGGCGGAGGCCGCGTACATACCGGGCACCTGGGTGATAAAGCCCACGTCGTCGTTGATAAACGCCTCCCGGGTCATGGAGAACTGGCGGCCGTAGGTTGCCACCTGGCGCTGGGGGAGAAGTTCGGTCTGCGGGGTGTCGTGTTTCAGTTCGCCGCCCTCACCCACGCGCAGGAACTCGCCGGCACCGCCGGCCAGGTACTCGTGATCCTTGGTGGGCTTGAAGTCGGTCACGCTGCCCTTGGTGGTCCACACCTGGAAGGTGGTGGGGACGGCCTGGTATCTCTGCACAATGGCCTTGCGGATCGTGTTGTCCAGGATCGCGGGGAAGGCCGCCGTGGGGTTGAAGAACTGGCGGCAGGCCATGTTCCACAGGTCGTCCTTGGACATACGGAGAAGGGAGGCTGTGGTCCCCAGGCCCTCCCGGGCCATGCACTCAATGGCCAGATCGCGCAGGGACAGGCCGCGCATTTGCTCCGCGTTCTCGCTGGGGCGCTCCACCTCCATGCCGCTACGCATAAGCAGGCCGTCCACGGCCGCCTGGCGGAAGTTGTCCTGCTCCCGGCTGTTGTCGGACATTCTGGCGCCCACGGGGCCGTTGTGCTGGATCAGGAAGTCCACGGCCGCCGCCCGCACGGTGTCCATGGTGGCGCCGCTGCGGATATACTCCTCCGCGTCCATGCCGGTCTGGCGGCACAGGGCCATAATGTCGGCGGTGCGCTGGCGCTCCGCCTGGATCGCTCTCTGCGTGTCTGCCACGCTGGGCTGGTTGGTGCCGGCCGGGGCGCCCTGGCCGCCGTTCTCCGCGCCGCGCTCACCGCCGGCGGGCTGGCCGCCGGCCTCTCCGCCCTCGTTGCCGGCGTCGATCACGGCCTGGCAGCGGTCGAACTCCGCCTGCTCCTCGGCGGTCAGGTCCCGGCCCTCGTTGCGGGCCAGGGTCACAAGTTCCTGCTGGCGGGCAAGGGCTTTCTGCAGTTCATTCATGGTTTTTCTTACCTCCTGTTGAAAATCAGATTTTTGTTTGCTTGGATCTGTCGCTCATACACGGAGAGGGGGGCGCACGTCTGGCCCGTGTCGGCCCGTCCCACTCCCACAGTGGGATCCGCAGGCACGGACACCACGGACACCTCCAGCGGCGTCCACTTCCGGGCGATCTGGCAAGGGCCGGTAAATCGCCCATCCGCAGATTGTTTCCCGGCCACCACTTCCTCCCAGGCGTCCACGCTGTACCGCACGGACGTGGTTTTCAGTGTGCCGGACCGCACTTTCCCGAAGATCTTTTCGGCGTCGTCGTCCGTGTCGAACTCCACTTCTGCCATGCCCCGGTGGTTCTCCACCCAGGCCCGGATCACCTTTCCCACCACCTTGTCGGTGTTGTGGTTGAACAGGAGAACGCCCACGCTGTTCAGGCGGGACAGGTCCACCGCGTTCTCCCCGTGGTCCAGGATCTCCATGCCGAAAAAGCGCCGGTATGGCTCCTCACTGGAAAAACTGATTGTCCGGCGTCTGCTCTCCTGGGGCTGGTCCTCCCGGGAAAGGATCTGGCCCATGCTCCTGGTGCCATGGTCCTTATCCCTGGGGCGGTTGCCCTCCGGCGTTCTGCTGGGCTGCTGCCGTTCCATTTCCAAAAATTACACCTCCCATCTCAATGCCTTTTTCTCGGCCATACTCCAGGACCTCGGCGGTTTCGTCGATGGCCTGGCGCCAGTCCTTGCCCCGCTCGGCGCAGATCTCTTGGTAGGTCTTTTGCCCGCTCTGCAGGGCGGTTTTGTCGGCGGTGCTTTCCTTGGCCGGGTCAATCCACTTTTTCGGGGATTTCACCCAGTCATGGGCCATATACTCCGCCTTTTTATCCCAAAACCCGGGGAAGGTGATCACCCCGGAGAGATAACACGAAATAATAAATTGCTCGTACACCTCGGACATGAACTCCGTCAGCAGTTCCGTGTCCTCCGCGTATGTGTCCTCGTCCTCGATGGCGTTTTGCCGGGCGGAGGAGTAGGTGGACCCGCTCATGTCGCGGGACACCGCCTCATAACTCAATCCCTGGCCCGCGCCGATCAGTCCCTGCTGAACTTTCAGGAACGCGGTGGCGTCGGTGGCCGCTCCCTTGGGATCCACCACCTGGGCCTCGTCGCCAGCGCCCATTTCCATGATCATGCCCGGCCCCAGTTTCTTGCCGGCGTAGTCCACGCGGCCGTCCGGCCCGCGAACCCCGGACCGCCCCAGGCTTGTCCCGGTCGGAATGGTCTTTTTGATCAGCACCGCCAGGCAGGCCGCGATCCGCTCCTTGACGGATACCGCGTTTATAAACTCGTTCACGTCCCGGATCCTGGTGATCGTGTGGGACATATCCGACATTTCCCGGATCTGGCTGGGCCGCCGTTTCGATTTCAGGAAATAGGCGTCCTTGGCGTCAATGTAGATCGGCTGCAGCAGGCGCCACCCCTCCAGATCATATTGCTGGATCCAGTAGCCCACCGGCCGGCGCCAGGAATTATATTCAATCCCGCCCACGACACGGTTTCCCTGCCGGTGCGGGGCGCTCTGTGTCACGTCCAGTTCGTCCACCTCAATGGCCTGCAACTTGAACGGCACCACGCCGCCGGAGGTGTGGCGGAACAGGAACAGGATCCCGCCGTCCACCTTCTTGCGCTCCACGGCCATGCGTAGGATCTCGGTAAAGGATTGCTCCCCGGTCACGTCGCAGTTTCTGGCCTTGCACCATTGACGCCACAGTTTTTCGATCTGGCGGTTCAGGTCGTCGTCCCCGGTCCTTGCCCGGAGGGTAAAGCCCTTTCCCACCACGTTGCGCTTGTAGGCCAGGACCACGGCCTGGAGAATGTCGCTGTTCCGCTCCAGGTCCCGGGCGCGGGCGCGTACCACGTCCCGGCTGTATCGGTCTGTGATCTCCGCGCTCTCGTTGTGTGCCCTCCACCCGGAATTGATCCGGCCGAACCCGGCCGCGTCATACCCGCGCATGGCCTCCAGCCCTTGGCGCCACGCCTCCCGCTCGTATGCTTTCTTTGGGGACACGGCCGCGATCATGCTGTCAATGAAACTCACCGCTTTACCTCCCCTCGAAAAATGCCATGTAGGTGCGCCCCAGCAGGGGGCCGCTTTCGTCGGCCGCCAGTTGCGCCTCCAGGTCGTCCCGGAGGGTTTTCAACATGGCCAGGTCCGCCCGCGTCAGTTGGCGGCTGCCGATCCGGTAGGATTGCCCGCCCACCAGCACGGTGGTGATCGCCTTGTTGACCTGCTCCAGCAGTTCCGCCGGGGCCGCTGTTGTGTTGTCCAGTTCCATGATTGCCTCCTGTCAGAACCAGTTTTCATTCTGCTGGATCCATGTTTCCTCCGGTGCCGGCTGCTGCTTTGGCGGTGCCGGCTTTGGCGCCTGCTCCTCCGCTCGGTCCGGGTTTTTCAGGAACAGGGACCGGACCTCCAGCACGTCGGCGGCCGCCGCCGCGTACACCTCGCAGTCCAGGTAATGGTTGTCCGCGTGGGAGGATTTCAGCACCCACCGCTGAACCTCTTTTCCGGCGGCCCGCTCGGTGATCTTATGCTCCGCCGTGACCTGCTCCGCATACTCCAGATCACAGTCTTTATGCACCATCCAGGATCCGTTCCCGTTTGGCCGCCTCATGCGCCCGGCGATCATGTCCTTGTATTTGCCGCCGTCCACAAGGACCAGTTGCATACCGTTGGCCCGGCTCCCGGCCTTGTCCACGGTGGAGATCTTGTAATGGCCTTGGAGGGACGGGACGCCCTTACAGGGCCGCACCCAGTCCATGTTCATGGTGCAGAACTCATACACCGCGTCGGTCTGGTCGCCGCTGTCCATCAGGGCCAGGTCCACCATGACCTTTCCGCCGTCTGGCAGGGAAAACTCGGTATTCATAATCCGTTCCACTTCCGCCATGGAAAGCGCCTGGCCATGGGCCACGTTTTGGGAGGTCATAAAGTCGCCCCATGCTCGGATCACCCAGTACAGGCAATTTTCCTGCACGTCGATCCCGCCGGTCAGCAGTTTTGTCCACGCCGGGAGGGACCAGGCCGGAACCTCCGTTTGCCGCTCCATGACCATTTCGGCGTTGGTTTTCAGTTTGGTGTCCTCCCACGGCTCCGCCAGCCACGAATTGACGAAGTTGTGGAGCAGTTCCGGGTCGTCCTTGGCCCGCATGAACTCCCGGGCGATGTCGGAAAACCTGGTAAACGGTGAATACAGGGTATTCATCCAGTAGGCCACGCTTTTGGGTGTCGTCGTGGTCTGCCGGACGATCTGCCACCGGCCCGCCTGGAGCATGGCCGCCTTGTCCCGGTCGGTGATGATACACCCACACGCCTGGCACACGTATGTGGCCATTTCGGCCCGCTCCGCCTGGTCCGGCACGTCGTCCTTGCTGGGCCACTTGATCTGTGCGAATTTCAGTTCGATAAATTCCCCACAATGGGGGCACGGCACAAAGTAGTGTTTTTCCGCGTCCGCCTCCTCCTTGGCTTTCCAGATCGGCCCGGTTTTCAGGGTCGGTGTGGAGGCCAGAAAGATTTTTCGGTTGAAATAGGTCTTTGTGCGCTCAATGGCCAGGGATACGGGGTCGGCCTCTTTCTTTGTCGCCCCCGGGAATTTGTCCACTTCATCCAGGAATAGGTTTCGTATGTTCGTGGAGGAGAGGTCCGCCGCGCTGTTCGCTCCGGTCAGGTAAACGGTCATTCCCTGGAATTTCAATTCCAGGCGCTTGCTCTCATGCTCCCGGTACTTCTCCGCCAGTGCCTTACACTGGCGGATCATCGGCTCCAGTTTCGCCTCCACCGTGCGCTCCGCCAGGGCGTCCGAAGGATATACCACCATCGTGGGCGCCGGCTCCTGGTCGATCAGGCTCCCCAGTGCGTTCTCCATGGCGGAGGTGCCGCCCACCTGGGTGGGCTTGACAAAGATAATCTTTTCCGTTGTGTCGTCGGAAAAGGCGTCCATGATCTCCACCAGATACGGGGTGACGCTGTTCCGCCACGGCCCCGGTATGGCGTTCCCGCTTGGCAGGACCCGGTTCCGCTCCGCCCACACGGACACGCTCACCCGCTCCCTGGGCCGCAGTATCTCAATGGCCGGCACCATCCACCTTGGCACCTTGTAGGGCTTTACTCGGTACTTTCTCACGGCTCGGCCCCCGGTGTGTCCTCCACCTGCATGGCGTCCACGTAGGCCGTCAGCATGGTTTCCAGTTCCTTGCGGATGGCCTTTTGTGCGTTGCGGATTGTGATGGCGTCCGCATACCCGGACATGGCCCCGGCCATGCGGGCCGGGATCGTCATGGCGAACTTTTGAAAGGCGGTCATAAACTCCGCCAGTTCCTCGGTGGCCTGTTCCGCCGGCAGGTATTTCCCCTCCGCTATGGCGGTTTTCAGGCGGTGGAGGCTGCCCTGGCTCTCTTTCAGGGCCACTTCCGCCTCCAGTTTTTTCAGGTTCAATTCTGCCAGGCGGCCGCCCTCTCCGATCTCCTGGGCCTTTCGCTCCACATGGTCGATATACCGCTGGATCGTGTCACAGGTCCGGTACTTCCTGGCCCCGCCGCCGGGCGGGACCTCGGTTTTCAGGATCCCGTCCTGGGTCAACTGCTGGATCCTCCGTGTGGTTTTCCCCAGCAGTTGGGCGATGGCGGTGGAATTGGCCCACTCTGGCACCGTTCCGGTCAGCACCGCCGGCGCCGTGGACTTCTTTTGCGTTGCTTTTTTTGTCGTTCCCGCCACCTGCAGCACCCCCTTTTCCTCCGCCGGCCGGATGGCCCCGCCGGTTTCGCTTTCCGCCTGGTGGTGGATTTCGCTTTTTTGACCTCGTTTCTTTTGGATTTTTTGGGGCCTCACCCCCTTTAGGGGGTGGGCGGCCCTCGGCGCCCTGGTCCCGCTCCGTCAATGCGTAACGTAACAGCCCATTTTTCAGGGATTTTCCTGGAGAAAAACGCCGGGCCTTCCGCGCCCCGCACTGTCGTAGGCCCCAGGAAGGACCCAAACAGGGGGGCGGCCGTGTGTTTTTGGGAGGCCAGGGGGCACCATGCCACAGGCACCCCCTGGCGCGGGTTGTTGCCGGGCTGCGTCCGCCCTGGTACCGCGAACGCTGCGGGGTGAAAGGAGGAAAGCCCCCGTGCCTATGCTCCGCCCGGCCATGGTATGGAAAGGGGAGGGCCGCCAGGTGTTTCCCTGGTGGCCCTCCCGATTTCCATGGTATCAATATAGCACAGTAAAAAGTCCGATGGCGTCCGATCTTTTATCCGCGCTTGCTTTTTTCTTTGGCGGCCGTGTAGTCCCCCAGCAGTTTCTCCGTGCGCTTGTAGGTTAGCAGGGTGTCCAGGGCGGCGTTGTAGTAGTCGAATACGCGGGACCTGCTCATGTGTACGGCCTGGGCGATCTTCTCCCATGGCTTGCAGTCTATATGCCGCATTTCCACCACGGTGCGCTCCATGGAATTTTGGGGGAGTAGGTCTATCATGTCCATTACGTGCAGGACCGCTTTGGCCATGGCCTCCCGCTGCTGGCCGATCCGGTCCTCCACCTCCGCGATCCGGTACACAAGGGACACCGCCCCGCCCTCTCTGGCCTGCCTCTTGGAGGTCGGCATGGTCCTGTATGCGGATCCCACGCCAGGGTCCCGAAGGTCGGCGGAAAGGGTGCGGTGGCGCTCCTCCAGTATCTGCTTTTTGGCTTTGGCGTCATGGTACTGCTGCAGGTACTCTTTGACGGCCTCCCGCTCCGGGTTCGTGCCCCTTGTTGTTCTCATTGTTACACCTCGGTTATGTCAATTCCAAAACGGTCCTTTAGCATTTTCTTTTTCATGGCATATTCCCGGGTGCGTGTCGGCCGGCTTTTTACGTCCTCCACCACCTGCCGCCCCTGGGTGCCCTCGTAGTATGTAAAATCGGCCCTGTACCGGATGGCCCGGACCCTGCGGCCCTCCGCGTCCGTGTATGCCTCCTGGAGGGTGAAGTCAACCTGCAGGCGTAGGTCCCGGATTTCCCCGCGCCGCTCCCGCTCGATCAGGAAGTCATACCGGCGGGCCTCTTTCTGGCTGTCGAACCGGAGGACAGCCCCGGAGGCCGTCACCCGTGTGGTGGGGGTGTTCCGGTACTTGTTCACCTTCTCGGGATCCTGCACGGCGGCGGCGGAGGGCACAAGCCCCCGCCGCGCCTGCTGTTCCATGTACTTTTTCACGGCCTGGGCCTGGTATTTCGGCGGAAGGTCGGAAATGTTGATGGCCATTTATGCGCCCTCACCATTCTCTCGGACTTGTTTCACCCCTCCGCGCCTCGCGGCCCGGTCGCGCTCATTTTTCAGCGCCTCGACGGTCAGGGTGTAGAAGGGCCGCAGGCGCCGCCACTCGGCCGCCGGCATTTCATACTGCTGTTTTGCCATAAGCGCCTCCCATAGTTGGATCGCTTTGTCTATGGCCTCTTTCTGTGCCCGCTGCCTCCGCCTTTCCCGGTACGCTTTTACGGCCCCAGCCACCAGCGCGATCCCCAGGATCGCGGTTGCCGTTTCGCCTCGTGTCAGCCCGAAAAGCGTGGCCGCCACCAGATACCCGTACCACACCACACCCGTGGCAAAAAGCACCGCCACCAGGGTGGCCATGCACAGGCACACCGCCCGCAGGTATTCTTTCATGCCTTATTCCTCCGTTTCTGGTATCTCAATGTACTGCCATGACATGGGCGGGTGTTTCAGCCCAAACTCCGCCAGCGGTCTGGGTTCATCGAATTTTACCGGGTTTTCCACGATCCAGGCGCACACGCTTTTCCCCGGTCCTCCGGCGTAGTCTACCAGATCTCCCATTGGTATGCAGGCCCTCCTTTGCAGTCCGGCCAGCAGGTTGGTTTTTACGTATCCCGGACAACGGAATTTCCCCTGCACCCCTCCGGTCCCGCTTACATACACCAGTACCAGCACGGGCCACGGCTCCGGCTCTCCCGCTCCGCCCTGCGGTGCCGTCTTTCTGATCTCCATGTCCTTTTCTCCGGTCAGGATCTTCTCCCACCATTCCGGTTTCAGGCTCAAAAGCACGGCTTTCATTTTTCCTGCCCTCCCGGCACCGCGATAAAGCGGCATTTATCCGTGGCGAACTCCGCCACATAGTTCAGGGCCAGCGCGGCCAGGGAAATGTCCGCCATGAGATCGTCCGCGTCCTCTTTACCTCTCCCGTCCCTGTTTTGTGCCAGCAGGTTGCGGGCCAGCACTTTTCCCAGGTCGGTCAAATTTCTGGCCGCTTCTTGCCACCGCTCTTTCGGCAGGGATTGTCCGATTTCCACGTTGATGATCTTTCCCATGGCTCACACCTCCCAGGGGGACGCGGAGGGCGGGAGGTCCGGGAAGTAGGCCCGCAGGTTGTCCTTGTAGAAAACCGGGATTTCATTTTCCGCGCAAAACTCGGTGATCTGGTCCACCCACTCCCGGCGCGGCGTTACCTTGTCCGGCCGACTCCCGGTTTCGGCCCCCAGGATCACCCACTGGGGCAGGCCCTCCGCCGCGCTCATGTCCACCGGCTCCAGCAGCGGCTCCATGCTCCAGAATGTGTTGATATTTGCCCACGGCATGGGATACATGGCCGCCGCGTCCTCATTGGCCACCGTGGACCCGTACCAGAAATTTTCCGCATGGGGGAGGAGGGCCACCTGGTCCAGTTCCAGGTATCGAGCGGGGTTTTTCGTCAAAAACAGGTATCTGTGCTGGGGCGCTCTCTGGCAGGCGTCCAGCACGTCTCGGATCCATGCCGTCGGCACCCAGCGGCCGAACAGATCCGCCATGCTGCACACAAACACGGTCCGGCCCTCTTTCTTCCGCTCCGGCTGGTCCAGCCGGTAGCGGTGCAGGGTCGGCTCGAACCCATAAGGGTACGGCGTCCCCTTGATCCTCTCCTCCAGGACGTGGAGGCCTCCCACGGCGGCGTGGTCCTCCAGTCTGGCGTCAAATCGGTGGGCGGTTCGTCTGGCGTAGCAGTATGGGCACCCATGGCGGCACCCGGTGACGGGGTTCCAGGACATTTCCGCCCAGTCAATTTTCGTTTCGTTCATGGTGTTTACCTCCGTTCAGTTCCAGCATTTTCTCGCGGACCAGTTTATCCACAACGTGGCCCGGCTCCCGATACCCGCACATGGCGGCCAGTCTGTCCAGGTTATAGGCGGTCTGCGCCGTCACCAGGAGAGTGACCCGCCGCAGGTTCTTTTTCTCTCTCATGGTTCCGCCTCACTTCCCGCTCCGGTCCAGCCCGATCTCCTCCATGTTCATGTGCCCGCTTTTGCCTGCAGCAGTCTGGATCCCGCGCTGCACGGAAAGCAGGATCACGCCGGTGGCCGCGTCCGGCGGCACGTTCCGGTTGGCGGTCATAACCCGCCACGCGGAGGCCGCCACCGCCTCGATGGCCGCCAGTTGGTCGTGCCCCGTTCCTCTGGTGGTCACTTCCAGGCCGCCGCCTCTCTTTGTCACGCTCAAAATAACCTGGTCATTCATCGTCTGGATCCTCCTTCCACTCATTCACGATACAGCCCCGGCAGTTATAGTCCGGGCAGTAGGTGCAAATGTCCACCCCGTCCTTTTCTGCGGCCCGGATCATGGCCTCCAGGTTTGGTATGTTGATCTGCCGGTTAGGGTGGATCAGTTCCACCACCCGGCAGAGGTAGGCGGCCGCGTCCCAGTCCCCGTACACCTCCGCCGGCCCGCTCGGTTCCATCTTCTCCGGGTCCATTGGCCAGATTGCCACCGATCCGCCGGCTGGGTCCGCGTCCCACCTGGCCGTCGATTGCTCCGTGATGTTCCCATCCTTGTCCCGGCAGATCCGCCCCAGTGTGGCGGTGCCTACTCCGATCCCGATAACTCCCACGCGCTTTCCTCCGTTTCTTTCCGGTGGCTATACCGCCACCGCCTTTTCCAGTTCCTCCATGGTGCTGATCTCCTGGCTGCACCACTCCGGCAGGTTTGCCCGCACCAGGGCGGTGGCGAACGGCGGCGGGACCGCATTTCCGCACCTGGCCACCTGCTTGGTTTTTGGGTACACCGTCCCGGTATAGTCCCGCTCGATCCTGTAGTCCACCGGGAACCCGTTGGCCATATACAATTCCCTGGGTGTCGGCATACGCAGGCCAATGTCTGCCAAGAAATAGGCCGCGCCGTCGATTTCAAACAGGATCACGTCCTCCGGCCCCAGGTTATACCCGCAGTAGGTGTTCAGCAGGTCCCGGATCTCCGGCCAGTGCCCCAGTTCTGCGCCCGGCTCCGCCCGGGCCACCACGGTGGTTACGACGCCGAAGTGTCCGCCGCCGGCCGTGATGGTCTGCGCCGGCTCCGACATGGGGCCGCCCAGGTTGGTTCCCTTCATTTTGACCATGTGCGTGGCCACAAGGCCCTGGTGGTCGTTCCCCAGTGTCGTGGCCGCAGGCTCTCCAGCCCTTGTCCCAATGCTGGCGCCGTGGTACTCCGTTATGTGCGCCGCCAGGACGGCCTCCCGGTCTTTCGCCGTCACCGTATGGAGCGGATCCCCAATTCCTTGGCCGTGTTGGTCGCTCCCGTAGTATTTGACCAGGCTGGCCGCCGCCAGTCCGTAGCGGTTGGAGGCGTCAATGGTCATAAGCGGGTCCGCCACGCCCTGGCCCCGTACCCTCTCCGTCTGCTCCGTGTGGTACTGGATCAGCGCCGGCGCCACCACGCACTCCTCCGCCTTGGAAACCTGGGTGTGCGTCGGCTCCGTGATTTTCCGCCCCCGCTCACCGCCGCCGGTTTGCCCTATGGCCGCCAGCGTCGGGGTGATCACCATTTGATGGCCGCCCGCTCCGCTGCTTGTGATCGTGTTCACCGGCTCCGTGATCCCTGTCCCGGTCGCGTTCTCGTTGTTGTGCATGGTCAGCGGCGCCATGACGGGGGAGGCGACGCCATACCCGTGCTTTGCCGTCACCGTCTGGAGCGGCGCGGCGGCGTCCTGCCCCCGGAAGTCACCCGCGTGGTTTACCACCACCAGGAACGGCTCCGGGTTCTTTATGGCGAACTTGTCCACGCCCCTGATCACCCGCCGCATGGTGTTGGGCCGTAGTGGCCGCTGGGCGGAAAGGCCGTATTTCTCCCGGATCTGCTCCCGCGTGTCAAAGATGGAAGGGCAGGGGAGGGTCCAGTCTATGATTTCGGCCGCGCTCCTCCACGGCTTTTTCCGCCCCTCCAGCACCTCCCGGCTGCCCGCCGGTGCGTGTGTCGGCTCCGGCCACACAATGGGCGCGCCGTCACACCTTGCCACCAGGAAAAACCGTTTCCTGGTCGTTGGCGCCCCGTAGTCCGCCGCCACCAGTTCCCGCCATTCCACGGCATACCCCAGGGCCTCCAGTTGCGAAAGCCATTTGCGGAAGGTCTGTCCGGCCTTGGATTTCACCGGGTGGCCTTTCCGTACAGGCCCCCAGGTCTGGAACTCCTCCACGTTCTCCAGGATGATCACCCTGGGCCGCACGGTCCCGGCCCACCGCAGAACGATCCAGGCCAGGCCCCTTATGTTCTTGTCCACCGGCTTTCCGCCCTTTGCCTTTGAAAAATGCTTGCAATCAGGGGAGAACCATGCCAGCCCCACCGGGCGCCCCTTTGACACCTCGCGCGGGTCCACGTCCCACACGCTTGCCTGGTAATGCTCCGTAAATGGGTGGTTTGTTTTGTGCATGAGTATGGCGTCCGGGTCGTGGTTGATGGCGATGGTCACGGGGCGGCCGGTGGCCAGTTCGATCCCCGTGGACGCTCCGCCGCCGCCGGCGAAGTTGTCCACAATGATCTCCTCCAGGAAGTTGATCTGCGCCCCGCTCATTTTCCCGCCGCCTCTCTTAATGCGTTTACATACTTTTCCGCGTTTTCCTTTGCCCTGCAGTACGGGCAATTCGCGCCCCATTCTCTGCGGAAAACTCCCCCACATTTTCCGCACACCAGGGTGTCGTCCACTTCTCTGGCCAATCGTTCCATGAACCCCCGCAGTTCCACGGCCCACGTTATGTATAACTCTCTGGCGTAAATGTTGGTGGCCAGTTCATCCGCCATTTCCATGGCCTCCCGTCGCGGGACCAGGATCGCGTGGTTTTCCCGCGTCCGTTTGCCCGGTTCCTCCCATCCGGCCCGTTTGGCGTCCATGTACTTCCACTTTTTTGCGCGGGCCTCTCTGTATGCCTCCACAAAGTTTTTCACCGCGTCTGCCCTCCCATCATATCCAGGTACAGGGCGCAGTCCTTCCCGATCCTCTGGCAGTACGCCCATTCCACCATGGCGCCCCGGCTCTCGCGGTAGTCCGGCAGGAACACGGCCAGATCCGCCGCGTCCACCATGGCCATGCAGATCCGCATATAGTCCGCGTCGGTCAGGCCGTCCGGCAGCGTGGCCGGGTTCAGGACAACATGGCCCGCCGCCTCCAGGGCCTTGGCGGCCTCCCGGAACTTGGCCCGATACCGCCGATCCCCGGCGATCTTGCCCGCTATGTAAATTTTCATCGGCTTGTCCTCCTATTCGTTGAAAACCTCGAAATATTCCTGGTATGGGTAGCCCGTCATTTCGTGCCACCCGCTTTTGCAGGTTGCCCCGTCGTCGAACTTATACAGGACCGCGCCTTTCCGCGCCTTTGGCTCCTTCCTCCAGGAGGAGGCGGGCACCACCTTGTAGGTGATCACCGGCTTGGCCATGTTTTGGGTTTTGCTGTATCGCTTGCCCCGTTTCCCGATCTCCCGGTACTTTTCCATGGTGGACCGGCTCTCCTTCATCAGGTAGGCCGCCAGTTTCGCATGGTTCCCCCGGCGGTCCAGGGGCTTAAAACTGATACCCCCGCCGCCCCTCGGGACGTTCTCCCATGCCTCGGTGATGATCTCCGGGTCCATCCGGCTGATCACCACGTGTATGTGTGGGTTGGTCATGCGCTTGGTTTCGATCACCACCACGGCCTTGTACTTGATCCCGCGCTTTCGGCAGGCTTTCCGAAGGTTGGCCAGGAAAGCGGCCTTGTGGGCCAGGATTTCCTCGAAGGTCGTGTCCTTGTCGTAGTAGTGGAGGACGGCGTGGAGATCCCGGTGGTCAAAGTTCCCATTCAGATCCCAGCGCAGGTGTTCCTCCGCCACCCGCTCGTTGATCCGGGCTTGCCTCTCCGTGGTGGTCCCCTTGTTGGGTCCTCGCTTGACCCCCTTGGTGTGAACCCGGAAGGATTGCATTTTCCTATGTTCGACGGTCCGGCCAGCCTGCACCATCCTATGGACGTATGGCATGGTGCCCCTCCTTTACGGGTGCTGGTCACTTTACTAATGCCTCTTACCGGCGCTTACGGGGCCATGGCCCCGCCGAAAAATTATCCGTTGCGAACCTCCCGGGGAACTGATATAATATAGGTATCCGGGACGGTTTCGCCGTCGCTTATATCGCCACCTGCGCCGTGTTGTCAGCACCAGGCGCAGGTGGCTTTCTTTATGCCAGGTATTCGCGGGCCATTTCCAGCAGTTCCGCCGCGCTCTCCTGGTCGATGATCTTCATGGTTCCTGGGCGCTCTGCGTCCTCCTCCATGGCCTCTCTGGCTTTCTCTGCCATTTTTTCCCATTGTCTGTTCCATTCTGCCATTGTCGCGGTGTAGTTGTTCCTGTCCCTTCTCCATTCCATGAACTCCTGGAACTCCTCCGCCGTCATGTTCACTGTCACGTCCATGGGTTCCTCCTTTCCGCCGCCCTGGCGGCGATTTTATATGGTATCAATACTGTGATCAGATACCCCCCCCCGCCGAACAGGGACAGTTGCGCGGTGTGCTGCTGGAACCGCTTTTCTTGTGCCTCGAAATATTCCGGGTCGATCTCATACCCGATAAAGTCCAGCCCGGCGTCCCACGCGGCGATCCTGCTTGACCCGCTCCCCAGGTGGGTATCCAGGATCCGGTCCCCTTGCTTTGCATAGTGTTGAAAAATCCAGGCATACAGCGCCACCGGCTTTTGCGTTGGGTGTATCCTTCCGGCCTGGGCGGAGGATAGCGCCACGCGCTTGCTCGGTCTGTCAAAACTGGTCCAGGCCAGTTCAAAGGAGGCAAAGGACACTTCACTGGAAAATCCCTTGTCCCAGCAGATCCAGCACGAACTATCCGCCGCCGGGATCAGGCTCACAAAATGGTTGGCCCCGAAAATGATCTGGTTTTTTGATACCCGCACCAGTTCCGTGAAGTATTCCGGCGGCGGCGGGGCGTCGTCCCAGGTCACTTTTTTGTATTCGCTCGGCCGCTCACCCTTCCGCCGCCCCATGTTGTTGCTTATCTTGATCCCGTATGGTGGATCCACCACGGCCAGGTCGAAACATTGATCCGGCATGGACCGCATGGCCTCCATGCAATCCATATTAAAGGCCCGGTTCTCCATTGGCCTGCACCTCCAGCCCCAGCCACCAGGCCGGGTTGTTCCGCTCCGCCTCATGCGGGCAGGCGTCGCAGTTCTCCGCCTCGCACTTGTCGCAAAACTCCCGGTGAAAGGCGTCGTCCCATGGACCCTCCAGGCAGGGAAGGGACCCCAGGAACGCCCCCAGGATGGCAGGGGAGGCCGTGATCCTCTCGAACTCCGTCACGTTCAGCCCTCCTTTTTGTGCAGGTCCACGCTCTCCAGGGCCTCCCACACGGTCCGCTCCCAGTCCCACGCCCAGGTGGTTTTCCTGATTGCGCCCAGCATGACGGTTTCCCCGTCGTGGCTCCAGGCCAGCGCCCGGCCTCCAGAAATAGCGGCCGTCCCCATTTCCGCCGTGACCCGCTCCACGATGGCCAGGGCGGTGGGATCCACGCCATACGCCTGGCGGCCGTTCACCTCCTGGAATAACTGATACCCCCGGAAGGTGACGGGGACATAGGAGGCCATACTGGCCGCCTCTCCGCCCATCCACCCGGCCACATCGTCGCTCACGATCCCGGCCATGACGGCCTGGGGCTGGTCGTCCTTCTCGATGGCCATGGCCTCGCCGTCGTCCGGGATCATGCCCATGTGTTCCACGATGATGGCCAGCGCCTTGCGTGGAAGTTTGGTCCACAGGCACCGCACGAACCACCCTTCCGTGTAGATCGTGACCTCCCCGCCCTGGTTCAGGACGGTGTACCCGCTGTGTCTATACGCTGCTTTTATGGCCTTTACCAGGCCCTTTTCCTCGATGATCACCAGCCTGTCCTCCTTTATTTAATATGTATAGGCATTTTGGCCACCGGCTCCGCCGGATCGGCGGCCCACACCTCTGCGTCCAGGATTGTCGCCCAGTCGCACCGCCACACCTCCGCCGCGTTCAGGATCGCGGCCAGGTTGGAGGTGTGGGGCACCACGATGGACCCATGGGCCGGGTGGACCACCCTGGAGCGGCCCGGGGCCTGCCAGCGGTGGAACCTGGCCCGCGCCACCGCCTCGCATCTGGTCTGCTCCCGGCTCCCCTCGTTGAAATTGAACGGTTTCAACCCAGCACCGCCTCCCAGCGGTTCGCGGCCTCCATGACCTTTTCGGTGTACTCCGTGGAGGTGACGCCGGCCTCCCACGCTTGGAGCGCCCCGGCCGGCCCCATGTTGTAGGCCATAAGGGCCTTTTCCGGCTCCCCATAGTTGGCCATGTGGGTCCCCAGCAGGTAGGCCCCGCAGATGATGTTACCGGCCGGCGTGGTCGGGTCCTCCCCGGTTTCTGCCTCCAGGTTGATCCAGTATGTATTCTGCGGCCCCGGGTTTAACTGCATGATCCCCACCTCTCCCACGGCGCCCACGGCGTCCATGTCGAAGTGGCTTTCCACCTCCGCCACGGCCAGGGCCAGGGTGTAGGGGCACCCGTATTCCGCGCAGGCGGTCCGCATAACGTCCTGGAGGTCGTAGGAAAGCGGGATCTCCTCGGAGAAATACCCCTGTTCCAGCAGGGCGGCCTCGATCTTCTCCGCCTCCAGCGGATCCTCCCCCAGGACGGCCGCCGGCGTGGTAATTGGCGTGACGGCCACGGGATCCGGCAGGATCGTTTCCGGTTCGTCAGCACCTACGGCCGCGCAGGCCATAGCGACGGCCCACACCACAGCCAGGACCAGGGCGGCCATGCAGGCCAGGGCGGTGATCCGGCGGCGCCGGACGATACGCCGGCGGCGCTCATTCCGGCGGCGGCTGGCCTCCCGGCGCTCCGCCTCCGCTTGCTCCTGTGCCCGCACTCTCTCCTGTTCCTGCTGCTCCCGGGCGGCGGCCCGCGCCCGTCGTCTGGCCGCCTCCGCCATTTGATCCTCCCGGCGGTGCCGGACCTCCATGGCGCCGATCCGGCGTTTCAGGTCGTCCACGTCTGCCGCCACACCCTGGTACTGCTCCATGGCCCGGCGGTACTCTTTTGCTTTTCGTTGGCTCATTTCCTGGACCCTCCCGTGAAAAATACTCGCTTGACCTCATAGGGGAGGCCATAGCGCCGGCGGCCGCACTTGTCGCAGGTGATCTTCTCGGACCGTCCGGGCAGTTGCTTGACCTCCCGATCCTTCCGGGCGGCGGTTTCCACCGCGCAGGGCTTGCAAAGAACCTTTTTCATTCCTCCTCCGCCTCCCGTTCATCCACCCAGGCCGCGCACATATCCGCCTGGTGGAGGCGCCACACCCACGGGGTGGCCTCCATGGCCGCCGAAAGGGCGCGGCCGTCACCTTTCACCGCGTTGTCATAGGCCCCCATGTGCCACCGGATGGCCAGCGCCTCCTCCGGCTCCAGGTCCATGTGCCGCTGGATCAGGTACAGACTTTTCTCACCGTGGCCCAGGGGGATGGGGTCCCGGAACGCATACGTTTGGTAGTCCTCCCAGTATCCGGTTTCCGGGTTCTTCCGCCGGCGGGTTTCGGTGTGGTAGCAGTTCACCTTGCACACGTCGTGCAGCAGGGCCAGGACGGCCACCGTTTCCTCCACGTCCTCCGCCAGCAGGTCGGAGGTGGTGGTCCCATAGGTTTCCACGCACACGATGGCCCGCAGGCGGTGGTACACGTTCAGGGAATGGTCCAGCAGGCCGCCAGGGTGCGCCCCGTGGTGCCTTGTGGGGGCGGGGGCCTCGAAAAAGTCCGTTTCCCGCTCCAGCCACGCCAGGAGGGCGTCCGCATAGTCCCGCTGTACCCGCTCGGTCCAGATCTTCAAAAACTCCGCTTTTCTGTCCATGGTCTATACCTCCACACCTTGAAAGGTTTCTTTGACGGTTTTCCCGCGCACCTCGAAAGCCACGATATGGAACCGCCCCCGGGGGTGGATATAGTCCACACGGCCCCGCATGGGCCGCCGGATGGCCTTTCCGTGCGCCTCCTCGAATATGGTTTCCGGCGTCCGCACCACTTCCTGGCCGATCTCCAGCCGGGCCGGGCGCCGCCTCCGTTCGTTCATTGGTTCCTCCTATTCCGCCGGCGGAACCTCGTTCCCCCATGCGTCCCACCCCGGGGCGCGGTCCCGGGCGAACAGTTCCAGCCGGGGAACGTCCCCCATCAGTTCCACGATCCGCCGGCGCGTTTCGTCTGGTTTCTTGCTGTGCCCCTCAAAAGGGGCCTCGATCACCTGGTGGACCCGGTGGCTGTGGACCTGCTCCCGGGCCTTGAACCCCGGGGACACCCCCAGCAGGCAAACCTCCGCGTTTGCGCGGGTGTAAGCGCCCATTCCCCAAAACGGCCGCCCGCTCTTGGCGTAGGTCTTGACCCACACGAAAGCGGCGGTTTTGTAAACGAACCCCCACGCCTCCAGAACCTTGATCGCCTCCGCGATGTTTGGGAAAGTCGCCCACATGAAACAGGCTGCCCCCCCCCGCAGATTTTCTTCACTGGCAATTTGCATATATCCTCGGTGGTCATGGTGGGATAGTGCTGGGCCGCGTTTCCCCGGCTCTTGGCCGTTGTCCCGTGTTGCCGGTACTCCCACGGGGGATCCGCGTAAATCACCTGGTATTCCCTGTCAGGTAGCGGGAGAAAGTCCGCCATTGTCGGCACCCCTTTCTATCCGCCGGCGCTCCGCCGCCGTGGTGAACTCCTCCACCATGCCCCGCTCCCGGAGGTCCTGCAGGTCTATGTACTTGCACGCGCCCCGTACAAGTCGGCCGGTTTCTTTTTCGTCAATGTCGATTTTCAGGAGGGGGCGGCCCATGCAGGCAGAGAGAAAGGCGCGGCCCTTCTCCCGCTCCGTGGCCCACTCCAGGGCATAGTCGGGGGTGCGCGGGTATTTTATAAACTCGGTTTTTCGCATAGGCGGCAGGTTGTCCACATAATCCGCCACCAGTGTGTAAAGTTTCGTCTTGTTCGCCGTCAGCCGTAGCATTTACAGGACCTCCTCCCCGATACCAGGCCAGGATCCGCTTGGCGTACTTCTTACGGGTCCGCTTTTTCTTGGTGTGCCGGTAGCGGTAGGCCAGGGGGCGGTTGTAGACGGAGGCCCACCGCATGGCCTCCCGGAACTCCAGCGCCCTCCAGTAGACCGCCCATACCCTGGCCACCGCCTTTCCGGCCTGCTCCAGGGTTGTACATATCGCGTCCCACGCCCCCGCCAGTGACTTCATGGCCTCACTGGCCTGCTCCAGCGTGATGGTCACGGACCCGCCGGAGAATGCGGCCGACGGTACGGCCTCCACGGGTTCCTCCGCCGTCAGGGAGATCTCCGGGATCTCACCGCCCGCAATTCCCACCGGCCGGCCGTCCATGTAAACCGTCAGCGGGCCGGTGTCCTTTTCGTCAGGTCCCACTTGGCCAGCCCTCCCCCCGGTGGTAGCCCATAAGGATCTGGTGTCCCATTTCCCCCAGGGCGTGGCGCATAACCTCCAGTTCCAGCAGGTCGGTGTACTTCATCCCGTACCCCTCCAGCATGGCGGCCAGCCTCTTGGCCTTTTCCGTGGTCTTTCTCACGGCCTCCCGCTCCTTGGCCATGTCCTCCGCGTCGAACCGTGCCCGCAGGTCCTCCAGGTCAACCTCCCCTGCCGCGATCTTCTGGCAGAACTCCACGGCCTCCTCCCAGGTAAATTCCCGGTATCCTGCCGTGCTGATCTCTCTCCCGGTCCCTCTTGTGTCGTAGCAACTTACGGTGTGGCCCCGCTCCGGTGCGTCCCACAGGCGGAAGATCCGAAAAATGATCCCGTCCTGTCGCCCGATCATGGTGCCGCGCCCTTCCCGCCGCCACTTAATTTCCTTTCGTTTCATGGCGTATCCTTTCCGGCGGCTTACTGTTTCGCCGCCTGTTCGCTGGCGGTGGGCTTACGGGCTTTTCTGCCCCGCCGCTCCAGGGACTGCTGCACCTTCCGCTGGGCCAGTTCCGCGCTATACCGCAGGCGCTGATCCGGCAGTCTGGACCCGTCCCGGCCCCGGGAAAGTTCGGTGTAAACCACGTCCAGGGATTTCCCGGTTTCTCCGGCGATCTCTTTCGGGGACAGCCCGCTTTCCCACATTCTCTGAATTTCCATCCGGTCCCCGATGGTTCTAAAAGCATAGTCGGCCATGTCCTCACCTCCAAACGGCCAAAAAAATTAGGTCACACTCGGTCGTTGACCTTGTGTAACCTAATCTTAATGGCTGCCGGCGCATTTTGACAGCACACAAAGATTGACAGTTTCACTTCATTTGTGCTATGTTGTATGTTACGATCTTTATAACAGACAGAAAGGTTCACCGCATATGGATATGACCCTGGTAGTAATGGCGGCCGGCCTCGGCTCGCGCTATGGCGGCGTCAAGCAGATCGAGCGTCTCGGCCCCGACGGCGAGATCCTCATGGAGTACGCGATCTATGACGCGCTGCGCGCCGGCTTCGACCGCATCGTGCTCATCATCAAGCCGTCGATGCTGGAGGATGTGCGCGCGCTCTTCGGCGACCGCATCGAGCAGCGCACCGGCATCCGGATCGACTACGCATTCCAGACGCCCGACCGCTTCACCGCGGCGCGCCCGGAGCTGGCGCAGCGCAAAAAGCCGCTCGGCACGGTGCATGCCGTGCTGTGCGCGCGCGATGTGATCCGCACGCCCTTTGCCGTCATCAACGCAGATGATTTTTACGGCCGCGGCGCGCTCGACGCCATCGCCGCCGCACTGCCGCAGCTCGGCAGCGCGCAGGACGCCGCAATGGTCGGCTACCGGCTGAAAAACACCGTCAGCCCCTTCGGCACGGTCACGCGCGGCGTGTGCGCGACGCAGGACGGCCTGCTGCGCAAGGTGCAGGAGACGTACAAGATCCGGCTCTGCCCCGACGGTCTGATCCGCGACATGTCCGGTGAGGGCGAGGGCATCGTGCTCGACCCCGAAGCGCTCGTGAGCATGAACCTGTGGGGCTATCATCCGCAGATGCTGGACGTGATGGCGCAGTATTTTGACGACTTTGTGCACACGCTCACGCCCGGCGATGAAAAGCGTGAGTGTCTGCTGCCCGTGATGATGGACGCGCTCACGGCGCAAAGCCGCGTGCGCACGCGCGTACTGCAGACGGACGAGCACTGGTTTGGCCTGACATATCAGGACGACAAGCCCGGCGTCGTTGCGGCGCTGCGCACCCTGCACGCTGACGGAACGTATCCCCCCGCGCTGTGGAAATAACCGATCGAATGAAAGCGAAAACGCGGCATCCGCCGCGTTTTCGCTTTCTTTACACTTTTCTAATGGATTTTTAAGTGTCTGTCGGTATCATAGTGAAAACACCACCTGCAGGAGGAGCTCACAATGGAACAAAAGCTGCGCATCGCCGTATACGGCGACTCACTGATGAAGGGCACACTGCCGGACGAGCAGCTCCGGTATCATTTTCACACCGATCTGTTTGAGGCTCCGCTTGCCGGTGTAGACGCCGAGGTAACGAACAAGTCCGTCTTCGGCGCGACCTCGCGCAAGGGCGTCACGCTCGTGCAGCGCGACCTCGCGCGCGGCCACCGCTATGACTGGGCGCTCATCGAGTATGGCGGCAACGACTGCAACTACGACTGGGCGGACGTGGCCGCCCACCCCGAGCAGCACCATGACCCCGTGGTGCTGGCGGACGAATTTCGCGCGAACCTCACAGCCATCGTGCAGATGCTGCGTGGGGCGGGCGTGCGCCCCATCTTCACGACCCTGCCGCCCATCGACGAGGTGAAGTACCTCGCCTGCATCGACCACAACGGCGCGAGCGCCGCCGGCGTCATGCAGTGGCTGGGCGACGTGCGGCGCATCTACCGCACGCAGGAGCGCTATTCCGGTCTCGTGTGCACCATCGCCGCCGAGCTGGACGTGCCGTGCGTGGACCCGCGCGAGCGTTTTCTCGACGGGGTCGATCCGCGCGCGAGCAATGCCGAGGACGGCATCCACCTGTCCGAGGCGGGCTATGAGATGTTTTACACCACGCTCATTGAGCAGGTACGCGCCGTCGTTGTCTGACGGGCAGGAAAAAAGCAGCGGACACCGTTTTTTCGGTGTCCGCTGTTTCATTTTTCCGTCAGGCGCGGCAGGCCGCCTGTGTGCGTGCAAGCAGGCGTGCAGCCGCCTGTACGTCCGCCTGACCGGGCAGCAGCCGCCAGACCCAGTTGCCGGTGGCCGTGCCGGGGGTGTTCATGCGGCTCTCCGCGCCGAGACCGAGCACGTCCTGCATCTGCGCGATGAACAGCTCCGCGCGCGAGCCCATACCGGCGCGCAGCAGCGCCTCGGGCAGACGCGCCACATCGTACACGCCGAGGCAGCGCATGGCATAGTCGGCGTCCGCACCGCCGAGCGCCGCCCATGCAGCGGCGGGCGCGTTGTCGTGCGTGCCGACATAGCAGACGCTGTGCGCGCGCACGCGATCCGGCCGGTGCTCAGACGTGCCGCTGGGGTCAAAACCGAAGAGCAGCACGCGCATCCCCGGACAGCCGGAGCGCGCAACGAGCCGGCGCACGTCGTCGTCGATCGTGCCGAGATCCTCCGCGATCAGCTCGAGCTCGGGCGCCGCCGCATGCAGCGCCTGCAGAAGCGCGGGCCCGGGGCCTGGCGCCCAGTGTCCGCCGCGCGCGGTCAGTTCGCCGCGCGGCACCACCCAGTAGCTCGAAATGGCACGAAAATGGTCGATACGCACCACATCGTAGCGCTTTGCTGCGCCGCGGATGCGCTCCTTCCACCACCGGAAGCCGTCCGCGCGCATGGCATCCCAATCGTAGAGCGGGTTGCCCCAGAGCTGTCCGTCGGCGCTGAAATAGTCCGGCGGGACACCGGCAACGGCACTCGGCTGCCCGTCCGGGTCGAGACAGAACTGCCCCGGCTTCGCCCAGACGTCCGCGCTGTCAGGCGCGACGTACATGGGCAGGTCGCCGATGATGCGCACACCGTGCGCGTGCGCATAGGCGCGCACCGCATCCCACTGGCGGGTAAACTCCGTCTGCAGATACGCGTGCAGCAGCACGCGCGCGTCGAGCTGCGCGGCCGCCTCGGCGAGTGCATCCGCATCCCGGTCGCGCAGGGGCTGCGGCCAGGCATACCACGGTGCGCCGCCCTGCGCCTCCTTGATGGCCATATACAGGCAGTAATCCATGAGCCACGGCTCCGCTGCGAGCGCGGCGCGCAATGCGGGCGTGACGGCAGCCTGTTCGCGCGCAAATGCCGCGGCCCAGAGCGCGGTCTTGCCCGCGTGCACGCGGCCGTAGTCCACGCGCATCGGATCGCCGCCCCAGTCGACGGAACGCACCTCGGACGCCGTGAGCGCGCCGCGCGCCATGAACGGCTCCGGCGACAGCAGGTCGGTGCTGCCGGCAAAGGTCGACGCCGACAGATACGGCGAGTGCGCGCTGTCCGGCGGGTTGAGGGGCAGGATCTGCCAGTAGCGCTGCCCGGCGGCAGCGAGAAAATCGATAAATTCCCGGGCAGCTGTGCCCAGATCGCCGATGCCGCACGGCCCCGGCAGAGCCGACACCGGCAGCAGGATACCGCTTGAGCGGGTCATGCTCCGTCACTCCTTTTGATAGCTGCAAATGATCTCCCGGAACTTCGGGTTGCGCGGCAGCAGGCGCATGAGCGGCAGGCCCAGAATGCCGAGCACGGCGACCTCGCCGAGCGCGACCTGACCGCCAAAGAGCCAGAACGATGCATTCAGGTGCGGGAACGCGGCGTCCGTGAGCGACCACGTGAGCACCGCGCCGACAAACACAAAATTGAACACGACCGGCATGAGCGCCGCAAGGACGCACCGCAGCCACGACTGCGCGCCGCGCCCGCGGCCGAGCCACGCCGTGCACAGCGCCGCCAGCAGCGTCGCCAGCGAGCCAAAGACAACGTCAAAAATGCCCGCCGCGCTCAGCAGATTTGCGATCGCGCAGCCGGCGAACAGCCCCCATGCCGTGCAGGGGATGAAAAACGGCAAAATGCACAGCACCTCCGAGACCCGGCACTGGATCGCTCCGTAGCTGATCGGCGCCAAAAGCATCGTCAATGCGGCATAAGCCGCGCCTGTGACCGCCGCGGCGGTCAATTTTCTCGTGGTGATGTGCATGATTCAATTCCTCCCATTTTTTTCGTTGCACACATTGTGCGCGCAGGGGTATGGCACCTGCGCCTGTTGAAATTGTGACGGCGGTTATTTTACTCCTCCGTCCGGCCGTTGTCAACCGGTTTGCTGTACAGGCAGCCGCAGTATTCCTGCCGGTAGAGCCCATATTGCCGGGACAGCTCGATGCTGCGCTTGTAGCCCTCGCGCTTTTTGAAGTCCGACGGCAGCCAGCGCACGCCGTATTGCTGCGCAAGCCCGGCGCCGATGGCGTTGAGACGCTGCGCGTCCTTGTGCGGCGAAACGGTGAGCGTCGTGCCGAAATAGTCGAATCCGTGCGCCTGTGCCTGCCGCGCCGTCTCCTCGAGACGCAGACGGAAGCACACCGTGCAGCGCGCACCGCCCTCCGGCTCACGCTCGAGGCCGCGGACAGCGTCGATGTAGCGCTGCCCGTCATAATCGCACGCGAGCAGCGCCACCGGCTCCGGCGTCGGGAGGCATCGGATGAGCTCCTGCTGCCAGTAGAGGCGGCGGTCGTATTCCGCGCGCGGCTGGATGTTCGGATTGTAGTACAGCACGGTCACGCGAAAATACCGCGTGAGGTATTCCAGCACGTAGCTGCTGCACGGACCGCAGCAGCTGTGCAGCAGCAGGCGCGGCTTTTCCTCCGGCGGAAAGGCGGAAAGAAGCGCGTCGAGCTGTTTTTGATAGTTTTCTTTCATAAGCGTCACCCGCCGGTCAGTATAGCACACACGCGCACAGAATACCAGCGCAGCTCTTGACGCGGCGGAGCATTTCCGATATGATATATCATAGGAAATTATACGAAGGAGGCGCGTCCAACATGGATCAGCGCATGAGCAAGGACAAATACTATCTCAACATTGCCGACGCGGTGCTCGACCGCTCGACCTGCCTGCGGCGCAAATACGGCGCGATCATCGTCAAGAACGACGAGATCCTCTCCACCGGCTACAACGGCGCGCCGCGCGGCCGCGTCAACTGCTCGCAGCTCGGCTACTGCAACCGCGAGCAGCTCAACATCCCCAGCGGTCAGCGCTATGAGCTCTGCCGCAGCGTCCACGCCGAGGCCAACGCCATCATCTCCGCCGCACGGCGCGACATGATCGGCGGCACGCTCTACCTCGTCGGGCGCAGCGCCGCCGACGGCGAGCTTCTGCACGACACGACCTCGTGCGCCATGTGCCGGCGCATGATCATCAACTCCGGCATCACGCGCGTCGTCAACCGCATCGGCGACGACGGCATCGAGATCATCGACGTGCAAAACTGGATCGTCAACGACGAGTCCATCCAGCCGAAGGCTGAGGCGGAGTGAACGCGGTTTTTCTTTACAAGCGCATGTTTTTTGATTATAATAAGTAAGTTAGACTGAAAAAAGGCAGGATTCAACCTATGGCATCCATTGCATTTGAGGAATACAAGAACAAACTCAACAACCTCCGTCCGGCGCTGGACGATCTGGGCGGCGCGCTGCATCTCGACGAGGCGCGCAACGAGGTCGAAAAGCTCGAGGAGGAGAGCGCGCAGGACGGTTTCTGGAACGACACCGAAAACAGCCAGCGCGTGCAAAAGCGCATCAAGACGCTCAAGCACAAGCTCGAGCGCTACGCCAAGCTCACCGGCGCATGGGAGGATATGCTGACCATGTGCGAGATGGCCGTCGAGGAGGACGACGACTCGATGCTGCCCGACCTTGAGAGCGAGTTCCAGTCCTTTGAGGAGACGCTCGAATCCATGCGGCTCGAGACGCTGCTGACCGGCGAGTATGACGCGAACAACGCCATCCTCACCTTCCACGCCGGTGCCGGCGGCACCGAGGCGCAGGACTGGACGAGCATGCTCTACCGTATGTACAATATGTGGGCCGAGCGCCACGGCTACACCGTCAAGCTCATGGACTATCTCGACGGCGACGAGGCCGGCATCAAGAGCGCGACCATCATGATCGAGGGCGAGAACGCCTACGGCTTCCTCAAGAGCGAAAACGGCATCCACCGTCTCGTGCGCATCAGCCCGTTTGACGCCTCCGGCCGCCGCCACACGTCGTTTGCCGCCGTGGAGGTCATGCCCGAGATCACCGAGGACAGCGAGATCGAGCTGCGCGACGAGGACATCAAGATGGACGTGTACCGCTCGTCCGGTGCGGGCGGTCAGAAGGTCAACAAGACCTCGTCCGCCGTGCGTCTGACGCACATTCCGACCGGCATCGTCGTGTCCAGTCAGGTCGAGCGCAGCCACTTCCAGAACCTCGAAAACTGCAAGAATATGCTCCGTGCGCGTCTGGCCGAGATCAAGGAGCGCGAGCATCTGGAGAAGATCTCCGACATCAAGGGCGTCCAGCTCAAGATCGAGTGGGGCAGCCAGATCCGTTCGTACGTGTTCATGCCGTACACGCTGGCCAAGGATCACCGCACCGGCTTTGAAAACGGCAACATTCAGGCCGTCATGGACGGTGACATCGACGGCTTCATCAATGCCTACCTGAGCATGAACGCCGACCAGGAAGCGAAATAAACGCGAAAAACTGCACGCCGGGTACAGCGTGCAGTTTTCTTATCGTCTGGGTATGAGGCGGATGATCTGCTGGTCGTCCACGCACTGATAGCCCGATGAGGCGGCGCGGCTTCCGAGCGCGCGGTAGACATCCCACAGGCGCTCGCGGTCAAAGAGCAGCGCGCGCATCTCATCATAGACCTCCGGCGACTCGCAGCGGAATTCCAGCACGGCGCGCCCATCCTCCCACTGGCTGCGCACGGCGGCAGCCGCCGCGGCGACGGTCGCCTCCGCCGCCGTATAGCCGCTGCGGACATAGTAGTTGTCGGCATTCGCGCGGCTGTCCGGCCAGAACCCGGTCGCGTCCGGCGTGTGGCGCACGGCCATGCGCGCCGCCGTGAGCGCGAACCACGTGTGGCTGAGATAGTCCGGCAGTGCCTCCGCGCTCCCTTCGTCCTGCAGATCCCACGTGGGGTCAAAATAGTAGACCGCGCCGTTGAGCTCGGCCGCGACCCATGCGTGACGCTCGCTTGCGCCGCTCGAGGACACGGACGTGCCCGTGACGGCGCGCGCCGGAATACCGCCGCGCTCGAGCAGATAGACATACGCATCGGCAATGCCGCCGCAAACGGCCTCCCCTTCGCAGACGGCGGCATAGGCCGTCTGGTCATACGTCTCCCGCCCGGTGTAGGCAACGTGCGTGAGCAGCCAGTCGTAGAAATACAGCGCGCGCTCGTAGTCCTCCGCCGGGGCGGCGGCAAGCAGACCGTCCGCCGTCTGCGCAAGCTGTGCGCGGCGCGCCGGGCCGTCATCCGGATAGACCCAGTCGAACGTGACGGTGATGTGCGCATTCACCCCGCCGTACACCGTGTAGCGGTACGAGCGCACCCAGAGCTCCGGATCGTCGAGCAGCTCGCCCAGACAGGCGGTGAGCGTGTCGGCGTCGCAGCCGTAGACGACCGCATCCGTCTGCTCGCGCATCGCCGTGTGCAGCACGGCGGCGACGCGCGGGTTCGCGCTGCAGTTCGGCGCAGTATTCGGCAGGACGGATGACTCGCGCTGGATCTGCACCGTCTGCACCGGCGTGAGCCGCGCGCGGATACGCGGATAAAACACCGCGCCCGCCAGCACAAGCAGCAGCACCAGCAGCAGCGTCAGCCCGCAGCCCGCACCGCTCCGGCGGCGCGGCGGCGGCGTTTGCCGCAGCCATTGCTCATCCAAGTGATCGTTATCGTACATCCGGGTCACCTCCTGCTTGTGATTGTGGAAATGTTGTCAGCTTTTTTGCTCCGTAACGGTGGAAATTGCAAAAAGTTTCTGCTATAATGCTGCCCATTCACGTATATATCAAAGGAGTTTTTATCATGATCGAAGTTACTTTCCGGATCGAGAGTCTGGACTACACCGATAAGCTCGATTCCCAGCTCCCGCTCGTGCTCGAGGCGCTGAGCCAGAGCGGCAATATCAACCCCGTGCTCAAGCTCGCGTGCAACACGCCCGAGGCCTCGTCGCGCATCGTCAAGGGCATTCTGCGCACCATGTCGCAGGATCAGAAGCAGCGTCTGGCTACAAAGATCGTCAACGCCAACCGCGAGAAGCTCATGCAGAAGCTCAACGACTTCGCCGCCGGCAAGGGCGTCGACGTGCACATCTGCGACTGCGCCGCCACGTTCCGTTAAAGCGAAAACCGAATCACGCCGCCCGATCACGGGCGGCGTTTTGCTGTCTGTGCCCGGATAGATCCGCGCACAGGCAGCAATCAGATTGCATTCGAGGCGGGCCCTTCGCCCCCTCGAGCGCCCCCGCTGCTCTGTCATCCTGCCCGGAATCGCATCATCTCAGCAAAACGCACGCCGCCCGATCACGGGCGGCGTTTTCATTTGCCGCAGCTTTATTTTACCATCCCACACGTGTACAAGTCTACCGCTTTTTGTCTGCGCATAGGCTGTGCTATCCGAAAAAGGGAGGCACGGCCATGATCCTCGCGCTCGCGGGCAATCCCAACTGCGGCAAGACGACGCTCTTCAACGCGCTCACCGGGGCGAATGCGCGCACGGGCAACTTCCCGGGCGTGACCGTCACGCGCAGCGAGGCCGTGTGCCGCGCGCGGCCGGACGTGACGCTCGTGGACCTGCCGGGTGTGTATGCACTGCGCCCCTTCTCGGACGAGGAGCGCGTCACGCGCGCGTATCTGCTCGGCGGCGAGGCGGACGCGATCATCAGCATCGCGGACGCGACGTGCCCGGCGCGCAGCCTGTATCTGACGCTGCAGCTGCTGGAGCTGGGCGTGCCGGTCGTGCTGGCGCTGAACGTGATGGACGCGCTGCGCGCAGGCGGCGGTGCGGTGGACACGGCGGGGCTGGCGCAGGCGCTGGGCATCCCGGTCGTGCCGGTGAGCGCGGCGCTGGGCGAGGGACTGGACACATTGCTGGACACAGCCGTGCGCGCAGCGCAGAGCGCGCCGCCCGACCCGTGGCGCGCGCTGGCCCCGGGCGCAGTGCAGGGCTGCGTGCGCACGCTCGCCCGGCTGCTTGCAGACGAGGCGCGCAGGGCGGGCCTTCCGCCGGTGCTTGCGGCGACGCAGTGGCTCGACAGTGCACACGGCGATCACGCGCCGGAGGCGGCACGGCAAGCCGTCGCGCGCATGGAGCGCGAGACCGGGCTCACGCGCGGCGAGGCGCTGCCCACAGCACGCTTTGCGCAGGTGGACAGGCTGACACGGTTTTTCACCCTGCCGCAGACGCTGCCCGGGCACCGGCGCAGCGCGCGCATCGACCGCGTGCTCACGGGGCGGTATACGGCCTACCCCGCGATGGCGGGGCTGCTCGGCAGCGTGTTCTACCTGACGTTTCATATCATTGGCCCGTGCCTGAGCCGCCTGCTCGCGCACGCCATCGCATGGCTCGCAGACGCGGCGGACGGCGCGCTTTTGACGCTGGACGCAAAGCCGCTGCTGCGCGCGCTGGTGCGCGAGGGCGTGTTTGCCGGTGTGGGGAGCGTGGCGGCGTTTGCGCCGGTGATCCTGGTGCTGTTTTTCTTTCTCTCCCTGCTCGAGGACACAGGCTATCTCGCGCGTGTGGCCTTCGTGACGGACTGCCCGCTGCGGCGCTTGGGGCTGAGCGGACAGAGTGCCGTGCCGCTGCTGCTGGGCTTCGGGTGCAGCGTACCGGCAGTGCTCGCCGCGCGCACGCTGCCCGCGCAGCGCAGCCGGACGCTGACGATCCTGCTCACACCGTGGATGAGCTGCAGCGCAAAAACGCCGGTATACGCGGTCTTTGCCGCCGCATTTTTCCCACAGCGCAGTGCCTTGGTGTTTCTGGCGCTGTACGCGCTCGGCATCGGGACGGCGGTGGGCGCGGCAAAGCTGCTCGGCTGCATGGGACGGCAGGAAACCGCACCCTTTGTCATGGAGCTGCCGGACTACCGCTGGCCGGACGCACGCAGCGTGCTGCGGCGGATGCGGCAGCGGACGCAGGAATTTCTCGCGCGGGCGTTCACGGTCATCCTCGCGGCAAGCGTGGTCGTATGGGTGCTGCGCACGTTCACCCCGGCGTGGCGCGTAGCCGCAAATGCCGACGAGAGCCTGCTGGCCGCGGCCGGACAGGCGATCGCGCCGGTGTTTGCGCCGCTCGGCTTCGGCGACTGGCGCGCCGCGACCGCGCTCGTGACCGGGCTGCTGGCCAAGGAGACGGTGCTGTCCACGCTCGGCGTGCTGCTCGGCGGCGAGCTGACGGCGGCGCTGCCGCAGGTATTCTCCCCCGAGGCCGCCGCGAGCTTTCTCGTGTTCACGGCGCTGTATGCGCCGTGCGTGGCGGCGCAGGCGGCCATGCGTCAGGAGCTCGGCAGCAGACTCGCTGCGTTTGCAGCGGCGGCGGGATATTGCGCGGCGGCATGGTGCACCGCGGCAGTCGTTTACCGCATCGCGATATGGATATAAGAAAACAGCAGGCTTCCGGCACCGGAAGTCTGCTGTTTTTTCTGTTTTGATCTGCCTCAGCCGTGGACGAGCACGCCGAGGTCGGGATTGTTTGTGCCGGGATATTCGACCGTGGCCTTTCCGGCGCGCAGAGCGGCCGCCGTGGTCTCGCGCAGGTCGAGCCCCTCAAGATACGCCCAGACGAGCGCCGCCATGACCGCGTCTCCCCCGCCGGTCGTGTTGACCATGCAGGTGGGCAGGCACGGCAGGTGCACCGTTTCGTCACGCGTTGCGGCAAGGATGCCGTCGCCCCCCATGCTCAGGAACACGCGCTGCACACCCTGTGCCAGCAGCGCCGCGACCACGCCCTCAGGTGAGGACTCACCCGTGAGGTTCTGTCCCTCGGTGAGGTTGGGCTTGAACGTGTGCAGTGCGCCGAGTGCGGGGCGCATCCGCTCCGCCTTCGTGACGGAGACGGGGTCTGCAAAAAGCGGCGCCGTGCAGTGCGCACCCAGCCACGCGATCGTCTCGCTCGTCAGGTTGCCGTCGATGGCGACGGCGGCCGCCCCGTTGAGCTCATCCAGGTGACGGCTCAGATAGTCCGGCGTGATGGCGGCGGAGATGTCCGTGTCGGACAGGCCGAGCTGCATCTCGCCGCGCTCATCCGTAATGTACAGGTACGTCGACGTGCGCCCGCCGGGCACGTCGAGCGCGCAGCCAAGGTCCATGCCGAGCTCCACGCAGTCGTTGCGCAGGAGTTGGGCGTGCGAGTCGCCGCCGAAGGCGGTGAGGAACTTCACCTCCACGCCGAGCAGACGCAGGTCGTGCGCGATGTTGCGCCCGACGCCGCCGGGCGTGAGCGTGACCGTGCCGGGATTGGAGTCGCGGAAGATGAGCTTGCGCGACGGGCGGCCGCAGATGTCGAGATTGACTGCGCCGACAACACAGACATAAGGGTTCATACCTGCACCTCCCAGATACGCTCGGCGTATTCGCGCACGGCGCGGTCGGCAGCGAAGATGCCGCTGCGGGCAATATTTACGAGCGACAGCCGCGCGCGCGCGGCAGGGTCGGCGATCGCCGCATACAGCCGCTCATGCGTGGCGGCATAGTCGTCAAAGTCCGCGAGCAGCAGGTACGGGTCACCGCCGTAGAGCAGGCCGCCGACAAGATCTGCATAGCTCTCGCCGTCGGCATAGCCGCGGCTCATACGCTCGAGCACGCGCCCAAGCCACGGGCTGCGGCGGACATAGGTCTGCGGGTCGTAGCCCGCGGTGCGCAGCGCCTCGGCCTCGTCGGCGCGCAGACCGAAAAGGAACATATTGTCCGCACCGAGCTGCTCGAACATCTCGACGTTCGCGCCGTCGAGCGTGCCGATCGTGACGGCGCCGTTCATCATGAGCTTCATGTTGCCGGTGCCGCTGGCCTCCTTGCCTGCGGTCGAGATCTGCTCGGACACCTGCGCGGCGGGCATGAGCATCTCGGCGGCGGAGACGCGGTAATTCGGCAGGAAGTACACCTGCAGCCTGCCGCGGCAGACGGGGTCGCTGTTCACATCGGCCGCGAGCGAGCACAGCAGCTGGATGATGCGCTTGGCCGTCGCATAACCGGGCGCAGCCTTGGCCGCAAACAGGAACGTGCGCGGCTGGAACGGCCGGTCCGGATCGTCGTGCAGCATGAGCTGCAGCTGCGTGATGTGCATCGCGCACAGAAGCTGGCGCTTATACTCGTGCAGGCGCTTGACCTGCACGTCAAGGATCGCATCGCTGTTGAGCGAGAAGCCGTCCGTGCGGAACACCCACGCGGCCAGCCGCTGCTTGTTGAGCGCCTTGATCTCCTCGAGCCGGGCGAGCACGGCGGGATCATCCGCCGCGCGCTCAAGGCCCGCGAGCTCCTCGGGGTGCAGGAGATAGCGATCGCTGCCGAGCACATCGCACACGAGCGCGTGCAGGCCGGGATTGCACTGGGCAAGCCACCGGCGGTGGTCAATGCCGTTTGTGACATAGGTAAAGCGGCTCGGATCGAGCGCGCAGATATCGCGGAAGAGGTCGCGGCGCAGGATCTCCCCGTGCAGGGCGGAGACCCCGTTAATGGTCTTGCACGCGGCGAGGCAGAGGTTTGCCATGTGCACGCTGCCGTCGGCGATGATGAGGTTGCGCCCCACGCGCGCATCGTCGCCGAAGCGGGCGCGCAGGTCGTCGCACCAGCGGCGATTGATCTCACAGATGATCTCCCACACGCGTGGCAGCTGGCTCTGAATGAGTCCCTGCGGCCACGTCTCGAGCGCCTCGGACATGACGGTGTGGTTGGTATAATTGACGCAGGCGGTGACGATCGCCCACGCCTCGTCCCAGCCGAGACCGTCCTCGTCGAGCAGCAGGCGCATGAGCTCGGGAATGATGAGCGTCGGGTGCGTGTCGTTGATCTGGATGACGTGGTGCTCGGCAAAGTTGCGCACCGTGCCGTAGCGCGCGCGGTGGGCGCGCAGGATGCTCTGCGCCGTCGCCGAGACGAAGAAATACTGCTGGCGGATGCGCAGGGTCTTGCCCTCGATGTGGTCGTCCGCCGGGTAGAGCACCTTCGTGATGACCTCGGCCATCGTGCGCTGCTCCAGACTCTGGACATAGTTGCCGGCGGCAAAGAGGTACATATCCAGATCGTTCGGGCTGTGCGCCTCCCAGAGGCGGAGCGTGTTGACGCGCCCGTCGCCATACGGCGCGATGAGCATATCGCGCGGCACGGCCAGCACGCTCTCATAGCCGCGCAGCTCGCCGTGGTAGTGGCCGTAGGCGTCCCAGTGCGGCTCGACGCGGCCGCCGAAGCGCACCTCGACCGTGTCCTCATGGCACGGCACGAGCCAGCTCGAGGCGGCGGTGCGCCAATTGTCCGCGACCTCAGTCTGGCGGCCGTCGACGATGCGCTGCCGGAAAATGCCCAGCTCGTAGCACAGCGAGTAGCCCGTGGCGGGGATGCCCTCGGTGGCAAGGCTGTCCATGTAGCACGCGGCAAGGCGGCCGAGACCGCCGTTGCCGAGTCCGGCGTCCGGCTCGGTCTCAAAAATATCGGCGGCGCTGCGGCCAAGATCCTCGAGCGCGCCGGTGAGCGCGTCGCCGATGCCGAGGTTGAAGGCGTCCTTCATCAGCGAGCGCCCCATGAGAAACTCCATCGACAGGTAGTGCACCTCGCGCTCGGGCGCGGTGCGGCTGTCGAATGTGTGCAGGCGCGAGAGGATCTCGCGGATGACGATGGCCGCGGCCTGAAAGACCTGCTCGTCGGTCGCGGTCTCGGCCGTGACGCCGAAGTGTGCGCAGAGCTTGTCGGCAATGGCGCTGCGCAGCTCGTCGCGGGAAATCTGATTGGTCATTGGCATATAACGATTCTTCCTTTACTTGGTTCGTGCGAAGGGTCAGAGCTCACTGCCCTTGGGGATGACGATCGGCAGCGCCTCACAGCCGGTGAGCGTGACGGCGGGACCGATGCGGACATTTTTGTCCGCGATGACGTTGCGCAGGATTGCATCGGCGGCGATGCAGGTGTCCTGCATGACGATGCAGCGGCTCAGCTGCGCGCCGCGCGCGACACGCACGCCGGGAAACAGAATGCAGTCCGTGACCGTGCCCTCGATGAAGCAGCCGTCGGCAACGAGGCAGTTTTCCACGTGCGCGTGCTCGCCGTAATAGGTGCTGACATCCGCGCGCTCTTTCGTGCGCACCGGACGTTCAGCCGGGAAGAGCGATGCGCGCGCCGCCGGAGAGAGCATATCCATGCTGGCGGAGAAATAGTCCGCGACCGTGTCCACGCGCACGGCGTAGCCCGGGTGCAGGAACACGTCCATCGTGCCGCCGCGCGCAAGATAGGAAAACAGGGCGTCGCGGTGGAAGAAGGCGCGGTTTTCCTGCGCGCAGAGCTCGAGCATGGCGAGCAGCACGTCCTTATTGACGATGTAGGTCTCCATGGAGGTGAGCCCCGCATCGGGCGCGGCGCTCGTGATGAGCTTCGTGACGCGGCCGTGCGCATCCGTGAGGAAACGGTGGTGCTCGCCCGTGACGTTCCCGTCCCGGCAGACGGCCGTGATGCCGCAGCCGCCCGCCTCATGCTGCGCGATGGCGGCGGCGAGGTCGAGATTGCACACGACGTCCGCCGGCATGAGCACGATCTCCGGCTCCGGAATGGCGCGCACATAGGAGATGACCGCGTTGAGCGCCTCCGCCGTGCCGGCATAGTCGCCGCGGGTGTTGGCGCCGAACGGCGGCAGCAGATGCAGCCCCCCACTGCGGCGCGACAGATCCCACGCCTTGCCGCTGCCGAGATGGTCGAGCAGGGACTGATAGTCCCGCTGCATGATGACGCCGACGCTGTGCACACCCGCGTTGGAGAGCGACGAGAGCGCAAAGTCGATCAGCCGGTAGCGCCCGCAAAACGGCAGGGATGCATTCGTGCGCCAGCGCGTCAGATCGCCGAGCCGCGCCGAGCTGCGATACGCGTAAACGATACCATGAACTTCACTCATACGTGCACCTCCGCTCCGTCATAGATCATGGCCCCTGCCGGCACCGTACCGCCGGCGGGCACTGCCGTGTCCGGTCCGACCGTGGCGACGCCCCAGCCGTCCGTCCCGTCGGGCTGCGCGCCGATGTGCGCGCCCGCGCCGACGACCGTTCCCTCGCCGATGATGGCATACTCCACCACGGCGCCCGGCTCAATGACGACGCCGGGGTGCAGGATGCTGTAGTGCACGCGCGCGCCCGCGCCGACAGTGACGGAGCTCGAGAGCACGGAGTTTTCCACATGGCCCTCGATCGTGCAGCCCTCGGTGATGATCGAGTGCACGACCTCCGCCTGCCGGCCGATGCTGTGCGGCGGGCGGATGGGGCTCCTGGCGCGGATGGGCCACTGCGGGTCATAGAGATTGATGAGCGTGGGCGAGAGCATATCCATGTTCGCGTCCCAGAGGCTGACGATTGTGCCGACGTCGCGCCAGTAGCCCTCGAACCGGTACGGCAGGAGCTTTTCCCCGGCGGCGAGCATCTTGGGAATGATGTTCTTGCCGAAGTCCTTGTCGGAGTCCGGATCCGCCTCATCCTCGGTCAGATACTTGCGCAGCACCTTCCAGTCAAAGATGTAGATGCCCATGCTGGCGAGGTCGCTCTTCGGCCGGGCGGGCTTTTCCTCGAACTCGTCGATAAAGCCGTCAGGCCCGACGTTCATGATGCCGAAGCGCGAAGCCTCCTCCATCGACACCTGGATGACCGAGATCGTGCAGGCGGCGCCCGCCTGCTCGTGCGCACGCAGCATCTTGTCATAGTCCATTTTGTACACATGATCGCCCGAGAGGATGAGCACGCAGTCGGGATCATACATCTCGATGAAGTCCATGTTCTGATAGATGGCGTTGGCCGTGCCGGAAAACCACGACCCGCGCTCCCCCGCGCTCTGATACGGGGGCAGGATGTACACGCCGCCGTCGATGCTGTCCAGATCCCACGCCTGACCGCTGCCGATGTAGCGGTTGAGCAGCAGCGGCTGGTACTGCGTGAGCACGCCGACGGTGTCGATGCCGGAGTTGGCGCAGTTGGACAGCGGGAAGTCGATGATGCGGTACTTGCCGCCGAACGGGATGCTGGGCTTGGCGACCTTCGCCGTGAGCGCGTACAGCCGCGAGCCCTGCCCGCCGGCAAGCAGCATGGCAATGCAGTGTTTTTTCAAGGAATGCGCGCCTCCTTATTTCTCAACTCAGATTGCAGAAAAGCAAAGGGCTTCCCGCGCCGTGACCGGCCGCGCGCCGGCGGGCGGCAAATGCCCCACGGTCGGCTGCGGCGGTTCCGGTGGACGTGGGAAACCCCTGACAAGTGTTCAGTTAAAGCGGCTCATGGCGCGATCCGCCCCGTCACGGATGTAGACCGCGCAGGCCTCCGCCGCGCGGGCGGCCGCATCGTTCACGGCGATCTGATCGTCGCCGTGCAGCGTGCCGAGCACCCAGTCGGGCATATCATAGTCCGGGTGCGGGGGCGCACCGACGCCGATGCGGATGCGCGGAAACACATCCGTGCCGAGGCAGGCGATGATGCTCTTGAGACCGTTGTGCCCGCCGGCCGAGCCCTTGGTGCGGATGCGCAGGCGGCCCGGCTGCAGGTGGATCTCGTCCGACACGACCAGAATATGCTCCGGCGGCACTTTATAAAACTTCGCCGCCGGTGCCACGGCCTCGCCGGAGTTGTTCATATACGTCTGCGGCTTCATGAGCAGCACCTTCTGCCCGCCGAGCTCCGCCTGCGCCGTGAGCGCATGAAAGCGCAGCCGGTCGATGCGCACGCCGCAGTCCCTCTCCACGGCGTCCGCCGCGAGAAAGCCCGCGTTATGCCGCGTGTTGCGGTACTTCAGGCCGGGGTTGCCGAGAAACACCACCAGCCACTGCACACCGCCGTGATTGGAAAAGAACATCACTCGAACAGCGAGGAGATGCTCATCTCCTCATAGATGCGGTTGATGGCCTCGGCGAACACCGGCGCGACCGGCAGGTAGTGGATCTTGTCGCAGGCCGGCTTGTCCTTCGGATACGGAATGGTGTCGAGCAGGAGCAGCTCGTCGATGACGCTGTCGTTGATGCGATCGATGGCCGGGCCGGAAAGCACGCCGTGGGACGCGCAGGCGAACACTTCCTTCGCGCCGCCGACCTCGACGATGGCCTTGGCCGCGCCGCACAGGCTGCCGGCCGTGTCGACCATGTCATCGAGCAGCAGGCAGGTCTTGCCCTCGACGTTGCCGATGATGTTCATGACCTCGGAGCAGTTGGCCTTCTCGCGGCGCTTGTCAACGATGGCCAGACCCAGGCCCATCTTCATGGCGAACGAGCGCGCACGCGCAACGCTGCCGACATCCGGCGAGACGACGACCAGATCCTCGCGGCCGTAGCCGAAGCGGCGCAGATAGTGGCTGGCGAACAGCGGCGCGCCGTAGAGGTTGTCGACCGGGATGTCAAAGAAGCCCTGGATCTGCGCTGCGTGCAGGTCCATGGTCAGCACACGGTCAGCACCGGCGATGGTCAGCAGGTTCGCCACGAGCTTGGCCGAGATCGGATCGCGCGCCTTGGCCTTGCGGTCCTGACGGGCATAGCCGAAATACGGGATGACGGCGGTGATACGGCCGGCGGAGGCGCGCTTCATCGCGTCGATCATGACCAGCAGCTCCATGAGGCTGTCGTTGACCGGCTTGCAGGTGCTCTGCACGATGAACACGTCCACGCCGCGGACGGGCTCGTTGATGGAGATGGAGCACTCGCCGTCGGCAAACGCCGTGACCGTGCTCTTGCCCAGGGAGATGCCAAGATTCTTGCAGATCATGTCCGCCAGTTCGGGGTTGGATGAGCCGGTGAACACCTTGATCTCTTTACCGTGTGGAATCATGTCGTAACTACCTCTCTTTTTGAAAAATTCCGCGTCCTGCGCACAGGCGCAAATATCCATGTTTTCATACAAAATCATTATACCAACATTTTTGCCGCTTGCAAAGGGAAACCGGCAAATCGCGGCAAGAAAATTTTCCGCCCCGTGTGGTAATGTTTGTGCAATCTGCCGCCGACCGGCGCCGCGAATCGGCACTTTCCATTTCCCGAAGGGTGTGTTATAATAACGGCAATGAAAAACAAGGGGCAGTCCGTGCCCCGGGAAGGGAAAGATATGAGTAACTTTAACGATCTGTACGACCATGTCGCAGCCGACCGCACGCGCGCCATCCAGCTGCTCGGCATTCAGGACATCCGGCGCAAGGCCATCGCCGAGCTGCTGGCGGCCAATGCCTACACCGAGCCCGCCAACATCGACGCCATGACCGAGCAAGAGCGCGAGCAGCACAAGGCCGAGGCCGCCTATGCGCTCGGCCGCCCGCACATCCTCGAGGTCGCGCAGGTGCCCGCGCCGAACAGCGACGAGACCTACGCCATGGCCGTCGGCGCCACGAGCGAGCACCCCAACTGCATCGCCCTGTGCATCCAGACAAAGCTTGAGGAGCTCTACATGTCCGGCATCGTCGAGCGCAGCGCCACGCACCACCCGCGCCTGTTCGTCGTGGCCGCGAACGACGCACCCGACGAGGACGTGCAGGGGCTGAGCACGGCGCTGGATATGCTGCGCGTCACCTACCCGGATTTCCAGATCGTGCTCAATGAGCGCACACCAGAGCAGGCCATGCGCGCGGCGCTGTCCGACGAGCTGCGCGATGCGCTCGATGCGTGCAAGATCAACAACTCGCAGGAGAATTATCAGCGCCTGACCGCGACGCTGGCCGCAGCGCCGCTCTACTTCCCCGCCCAGCGTCCCGACGGCGCAGCCGCCGAGGCCGACGGGCAGCAGCACCTGCAGTTCGGCAAGGTGCGCACGAACGACGGGCGCACGTTCTTCTGCGCGTTCACCGACCGTGCGCGGCTCGTCCGGTGGCGCAACATGGGCAGCGTCGAGCTCGGCGTGAAGGACTACACGTCCCTCGTGCTCTCCTCGAACGACACTGGCATCATCATCGATCCCGGCGTCGGCAGCGGTCTTGCGCTCACGCGCGAAATGCTCCAGACGCTGCAGGCGCAGACGGAATTCATCGACCAGATGCGCGCCGCAGCCACCGAGCTCGGTCTGGACTTTGACGCTGACGCCATTTCCGAGGCCGCCCGGAACATCAACGTCGACGAGCCCGAAAAAACCGGGCGCAAAGAGCGCCGCTGGTTCGGCAAGAAGAAAAAGTAATCCATCCGTCCGGAGAGAGAGAGTCTGATATGAGAAAAACGAAGATCGTCTGCACCATCGGTCCCGCCTGCGACAGTGAGGAGATGCTGCGCGCCATGATGCTCGCCGGTATGAACGTCGCGCGCCTGAACTTTTCCCACGGCACGCACGCCGAGCATCAGGTGCGCATCGACCGCATCAAAAAGCTGCGCACCGAGCTCGGTCTGCCCATTGCCATCATGCTCGACACGAAAGGGCCCGAATACCGCATCGGCACGTTTGAAGACGGAAAGATCACGCTGGACATCGGCGACACCTTCACCTTTACGACCGAGCCGGTCACCGGCAGCAATGAGCGCGTGTCCGTGAGCTACCCCGGCCTCGCCAGAGACCTCGAAGCAGGCGACACCGTGCTCGTCAACGACGGGCTCATCGCCCTGACCGTCACCGCCACGACCGATACCGACGTTATCTGCCGCGTCACCGCCGGCGGCGTGCTGTCCGACCGCAAGAGCATGAGCTTCCCGAACAAGGTGCTCAAGCAGGACTTCCTGAGCGAGCAGGACAAACGCGACCTGCTCTTCGGCATTGAAAACGACGTGGACTTCGTGGCTGCGTCCTTCGTGTCGCGCAAGCAGGATCTGGCCGACCTCAATGCCTTCCTGCGCGCCAACGGCGGCGAGGACATCAGCGTCATCGCCAAGATCGAGAACCAGCCCGGCATCGACAACATCGAGGAGATCTTCACCGAGTGCGCCGGCATCATGATCGCCCGCGGCGACATGGGCGTCGAGGTACCATATGAGGAGCTACCGAGCATCCAGAAGGAGCTCATCGGCAAGTGCCGTCTGCTCGGCAAGCGCGTCATCACCGCGACCGAGATGCTCGAGAGCATGACGCACAACATCCGCCCCACCCGTGCCGAGATCGCGGACGTCGCCAACGCCGTCTATGACGGCACGAGCGCCATCATGCTCTCCGGCGAAACGGCGGCCGGCGAGCACCCCGTCGAGGCGCTGAGCGCCATGGCACGCATCGCCGAATACACCGAGGCGCACATCAACTATGCCAAGCGCTTCCCCAAGACGCAGTTTGAGATCCACGACACGCTCGACGCCATCAGCCACGCCACCTGCGGCATGGCCATCGACATCGGCGCGAAGGTCATCACCGTCTGCTCCATCACAGGGCGCACCGCGCGTCTGATCTCGCGCTTCCGCGGCCCGACGGACATCATCGGTCTGACCACGAACGAGCGCGCCTACCGCAAGCTCGCCCTCTCATGGGGCATCACGCCCGTCATGAGTGAGGTATACGAGAGCACCGACGTGCTGTTTTACCATGCGCTGAAGGTCAGCCGTGCCGTCATGCAGCTCGAAAAGGGCGACAAGGTCATCATCACCGGCGGCATCATCAACGGCCGCAGCGGCAACACGAACACCATCAAGGTCGAGTACGCATAAGAGCACCGGCGCGCCCGTCAGTGCGTGACCCGCAGACACAGCCACGCAAACAAGCAAACATCTTCAGCCCCGCGCGAATCCATCGCGCGGGGCTTTTATTTGCGCATTTTGTTCACATAACTGCATTTACATAATTCATTTGCTGATTCTTGCTTTTTCTGAAACAGCAATCATTTTTATCATTTGTCGGTTGTCATAATATAGTTTTCATAATATCACCATCATGTGAAAACGTGAATCCCGCTGTTATTCACATAATTCAGTTTACATAAGTGCACAGTTCTGAATAGCTTTTGCTTGTGTTTCAAGTGATTTTATGCACGTTCTGTTACCATAAAGCAGTTACCATAACACAGTTTTTCACGGTTTTTGTTTACATAATTTACATGTGCAATAAAGAAAACCGTGCAGAAGCAGGTGCTTCTGCACGGTTTTGGTTGTCATAACATCGGTTTTGCGGTCTCGCCTTATGCGACCACGTCCTCAAACTGGCTGTTGTAGAGCGCCGCGTAAAACCCGCCGCGCGCAAGCAGCTCCGCGTGCGTGCCCTGCTCGACGATGCTGCCGCCGCGCATGACCAGAATGCAGTCGGCATTGCGGACGGTGCTCAGGCGGTGCGCGATGACAAAGCTTGTGCGCCCGCGCATGAGGTGATCCATCGCCTCCTGAATGAGCTGCTCGGTGCGGGTATCGACCGAGCTCGTCGCCTCGTCGAGGATGAGGATGGGGGCGTTCGCCAGCACGGCGCGCGCAATGGTCAGCAGCTGCTTTTGCCCCTGGGAGACGTTCGTCGCGTCCTCGTTGAGCTCCATCTGATAGCCGCCGGGCAGCGTGCGGATGAAGGCATCGGCGCGCGCGGCCTTGGCCGCCGCGATGACCTCAGCATCGGTCGCGTCCGGGCGGCCGTAGCGGATGTTTTCCAGGATCGTGCCCTTAAACAGCCACGTGTCCTGCAGCACCATGCCGAAGGCGCGGCGCAGGTCGCCGCGCGCATAATCGCGCACGTCGCGCCCGTCGACGAGGATCGCGCCGGCATCCACATCGTAAAAGCGCATGAGCAGCTTGACCATCGTGGTCTTGCCGGCGCCGGTCGGGCCGACGATGGCGACCGTTCTGCCGGCGGGCACGTCGCAGCTCCAGTCGCGGATGACCGGCTGCTCGGGATCATAGCCGAAGCGCACGTGGCGGAACGACACGTCGCCGCGGATATGCTCCGCCGGAGCGGGCAGCGCGGGATCGGCGGGCTCCTCCACCTCGGCAAGGAAGTCGAACACGCGCTCGGCCGCGGCCGCCATGGTCTGCAGCTGCGTGCTGATCTGTGCCAGCTGCGTGATCGGCTGCGTAAAGCTTGCCATATAGCTGATGAACGCCTGAATGTCGCCGATCGTGATCGTGCCGCGCGCGGCGAGCGACCCGCCGAGCACGACCACGCACACATAGCCGAGCTTGCTGACAAACGTCGTCACCGGCATCATGAGCCCGGACAGAAACTGGCTCTTCCATGCCGAGCGATAGAGCCGCGCGTTGATGGCATCAAACTCCTTTTGCGTCGCGCCCTCGCGGTTGAAGGCACAGACGACGTTGTGCCCGGCGTAGGTCTCCTCGACCTTGCCGTTGATGTCGCCGAGGTTTTTCTGCTGGGCGACGAAGTAGCGCTGGCTGCGCTTGACGATGCGGCTCGTGAGCACGCCCGTGACCGGCAGCATGATGAGCGCGATGAGCGTCATGAGCCAGCTGATGCGCAGCATCATGACCAGCACGCCGATGAGCAGAGTGACGTTCGTGACCAGCTGCGTGGCCGACTGCGCCATACCGGAGGACATGGTGTCCACATCGTTCGTGATGCGCGAGAGCACGTCGCCGACAGTGCCGCGCTCAAAATAACGCATGGGCATGCGGTGGATCTTGCTGCTGATCTCGCCGCGCAGGCGGTAGGCGAGCTTCTGCGTGATGCCGGCGAGGATCCACGACTGGAAGAAGCTGCACGCGGCGCTGACAAGGTAGAGTGCGAGCACCGTCAGCAGGATCTTTCCGATCTTGCCGAAGTCGATGCCGCCGAGCCCCGAGAGCTTGCGCCCGAGACCGGTGGCCAGCTCCGTCGTCGCCGTCGAGAGGATCTTCGGTCCGACAATGCCGAACGCCGTGCTCGCCAGCGCGAGCACGAGCACGAGCGCCAGCGCGAAGCGATACGCCCCGAGGCAGCGCAGGAGTTTTCGCAGCGTACCCTTGAAATTTTTCGGTTTTTCCGGGATGCGGCCCGGTCCGTGTCTGTGTCCCGCCATGGTCAGCCCTCCTGTCCGAGTTCCGCGGCGCTGAGCTGGCTGAGCGCGATCTCGCGGTAGGTTTCACAGCCGCGCAGCAGATCGCTGTGTGTGCCGCAGCCGACGATGCGCCCGCCGTCGAGCACGAGGATCTGATCCGCGTGCAGGATCGTGCTCAGGCGCTGCGCCACGATGAGCACCGTCGCGTCGTGCGTCTGCCTGGCCAGGGCCTGCCGCAGCGCGGCGTCGGTCTGATAGTCGAGCGCGGAAAAGCTGTCGTCAAACAGATACACCTGCGGGTGCTTGGCGATGGCGCGCGCGATCGACAGGCGCTGCCGCTGCCCGCCGGAGACGTTCGACCCGCCCTGTGCCACCGGCGTGAGGAAATGCTGCGGCCGCGACCAGATGAAGTCCTCGGCCTGCGCGGTGGCGGCGGCGCGGATGGCGTCCGCCTCCGAGACATCGCCGGCAAACTCGAGGTTCGAGAGGATATCGCCCGTGAAGAGCACGCCCTTTTGCGGCACGTAGCCGAGCATGGCGCGCAGCTCCGCCGGCTGCATGCGGCGCACGTCCACACCGCCGATGCTGACCGTACCGCCGGTTGCATCGTAAAAGCGCGGGATGAGGTTCAAAAGCGTCGACTTGCCGCAGCCGGTCGAGCCGACAATGGCCGTGACCTGACCGGGGCGCGCCGTGAAGCTCACGTCGTGCAGCACATCGTCCTCCGCGCCGGGATAGCGAAACGACACGTGCTCGAACGTGACGGTGGCGTCCGTGGGCGCGGGCTCGGCGCTGCGCGGGGCGCGCACGCTCGGGCGCGTGTGCAGGATCTCATCCACGCGCGCCGCCGAGACCTCCGCACGCGGCAGCATCACCGCAACGATCGTGATCATCATAAAGGCCATGATGATCATCGACGCATAGCTCGAAAAAGCGATCATGTCGCCGATCTGCATATGTCCGGCGTTGATGCTCTTGGCGCCGAACCACTCGATCATGACCGTGACGCCATACATGATGAGCGTCATAACCGGCCCCATGAACGCCATGGTGCGGTTGACGAACAGCTGCGTGTTCATGAGCGCGGCGCTCGCGGTATCGAAGCGCTCCTGCTCATGCCGCTCGCGGTGGAAGGCACGGATGACCGGCAGACCGGTCAGGATCTCGCGGCTGACGAGGTTGACATCGTCCACGCGCTGCTGCATGGCGCGAAACTGCGGCATGGCGATCTTCATCAGCACGCCCACGAGCAGCAGCATCGCCGCGACAGCCAGCGCGATGACCCAGCCGAGGCCGGTCTTTGTGCGCGCGACCATGACGACGCCGCCGAGCCCGATGATCGGCGCGTAGAGCACGATGCGCACGAGCATCACGCACACCGCCTGGATCTGCGTGACATCGTTCGTGCTGCGCGTGATGAGCGAGGCCGTGGAGAACTTGTCCATCTCGGCCGATGAGAACGAGAGCACCTTCCGGAACACCTGCGCGCGCAGGTCGCGCCCGATGGCGGCCGACATCTTCGCGCCGACATAGCTGCAGAGCACTGCCGCCGCGATCATACCGAGCGTGAGCAGGAGCATCCGCCCGCCGGTGCGCAGCAGATAGCTCGTGCGGATGTGGTTGACGTTCAGTCCCGCGACGGCGTACTCCGTCTTGAGAAACTGCATGGCCGCGCTGCGCAGAACGCTGTCGGTGAGCACGCCCATGCCGTCGAGCGCGGCTTCACCGCGCGCGAGGATCTCCTCGCGCGTGATGAGTCCGCCCTGCATCTGCCGGCGCAGGGCAAGCACGGTGTTCGCCCCCTGCTCCGACAGGCGCGCATACATGACCAGCGGCCGGATGAAAACCGGCTCCAGCTCCGGCTGCCGCGCCGTGTCGCCCAGTGTCCAGATGCCGTTGTCATACGTGTAGGCGTCGCTGACCGTCTGCGCGTCCTCGTCCGACAGAAACAGGCGCACACCGTCCATGGTCTTATCGGTAAGCACGAGCGGCGTGGCTGATTCGATGCCGCCGCCCTGAATGCCAGTGTCCACGATGCGGCTCGTGTACGCCGGCAGCGACAGCTCGCAAAACGACTGCGCCACGAGCAGCAGCACGATCACCACTACGGACGGGATGTGTCCGCGCAGGTATTTCATCACCCGCATGGCACGTCCCCCTTCCGCTCCTCATAGATCTGCTGGGCGATCTCGCCCGCGCGGTCGCTCAGGCGCAGCAGCTCGCGGGTGTCGTCCTCCCCCATGCGGCGATACACCTCCGCAAGGCACACGACCGCAGCGTCATACGACGTCTGCACCTCCTCGCGCCCCTGTGCGGTCAGACGCACGACAACGCGGCGGCGGTCCGCCTCGTCGCGTGCGCGGGTGATCGCGCCCTTGCGCTCAAGATTATTGAGCATGGCCGCGATGCGCGCCGTGCTCAGCTCGAGCAGCATACTCAGCTCCCCCGCCGTGCGGCCGTCCGCCCCGGCGTGCAGGCAGCCGAGCAGACGCATCTCGCCCTGTGAAAACACCTGACTGAGATCCTCGCGGCGTGCGTTGTTAAGGATCATGGCGCGCACCTGTTCGCGCGCGATCTGTTCAAAGAAATCCATAGAATATCGCTCCGTTTCTCCGGCAGCAGCGGATGGGCTGCATTTTGACTAACACCGTTCCCTATTACCATTCGATCATACAGGCTCCCTGCCCCGCTGTCAAGCACAGCACAGATATTTTGCAGAAAATGTGAAAAAACCGTCCCTCTGACGAGGGGCGGTTTATATACATATTTCGTTCAGTCCGTGGGCTCGAAGGCGCGGTCGAACAGATCCGTGACTTCTTTCGACGGGGCCTTGCTGCACAGCGACACGATGACCGCTGCGATCAGACCGCACAGGAAGCCGGGAATGATCTCATACAGGCCGGTGCTCGAGGACAGGAACGCATACCACACGGCATCGACCACGAAGCCAACGCACACACCCGCGATCGCGCCGGAGTAGGTCAGGCGGCGCCAGTAGAGCGAGAGCAGGATGACCGGGCCGAACGCAGAGCCAAAGCCCGCCCATGCACACTCGACGAGCGCCATGATGCCGCCGCAGTTCGGGCTGGCAGCAATGAAGAACGCAACGACGGAGATGAGCATGACGATGACGCGGCCCGCCCACTGCATCTCATGGTCGGTGGCGTCCTTGCGGATGACCGGCTTATAGATATCGGAGGCGAAAGCGCTGCTGCTCGCAAGCAGCTGGGAGTCGGCCGTGCTCATGGCCGCGGCCAGAATGGCCGAGAGCAGCACACCGGAGATGAACGCCGGGAACAGGCGGCGCACCATGTGCACAAAGACGAGGTTCTCGTTGTCGATCTCGCCGAGGAACTGGCGGCCGATCAGGCCGACGACGGCGGACATGGCCAGAATGAGCACGATCCAGCTGCAGCCGATGATCTGGCTCTTGCGCATCTCATGCTCGGACTTGATGGACAGATAGCGCACAAGGATGTGCGGCATGCCAAAGTAGCCCAGACCCCAGCCGAGGCCGGAGAGGATATCCGATACGCTCTTCCAGTTGAAGCCGCCGCCGGAGAGGGGGTTGAAGTAGTTTTCCGGCACGGCCATGACCGGCGCGACAAAGTCTGCGCCCTTCATGACGAACAGCGCGAGGATCGGCGTGAGCATGAGCGCGGCAAGCATGAGCATGCCCTGGAAGAAGTCCGTCCAGCACACGGCGTTGAAGCCGCCGAGAAACACGTACACGAGGATGATGGCCGTGGCGATGATCATGGCCGTCTTGGCGCTCATGCCCGTGACGGTGTTGAACAGCGTGCCGCAGGCCGAGATGCTCGAGGCGCTGTAAATGCAGTAGACCACGACGAACACGATCGCCGAGATGATCTGCAGACCCTTGTTCTTTGACTGGAAGCGATTGGTGAGAAACTGCGGGATCGTGATCGAATCGTTCGCGCGGATGGAATACCGGCGCAGACGCGGCGCGACAAACACCCACGCGCAGATCGTGCCGATGACCAGACCGACGGCGATCCACACCTTACCGATGCCGTACAGATAGATCGAGCCGGGCAGGCCCATGAGCACCCAAGCACTCATATCCGACGCACCGGCAGACAGCGCTGCGACCCAGCCGCCCATGCTGCGGCCGCCGAGGAAATACTCTTTTTCACCCTCTACCTTGCGATCCCGGAAGAAGAAATACACACCGACGCCGATGACCAGCGCAAAGTAAAGCAGAATGGCGATCCATTCACCGCTCGAAGCAGTGCCCATACGAATTTACCCCTTTCATTAGGAAACCTTATATAGTCCCCGGAAAAACAATATGAATGTATGATACGCCAGTTTCTCTGCTGTGTCAACAATTTCTTCATATTTTCAGAAGAAACCGGCATTTTCCAAGCAAAGGCAGAGGCCGATCCCACACTTGACTTTTCGGAATCTGCGTCTATAATATAAGATAATCTTATTTTATCAGGAGCATTTCGGACAGGGAGGTACCGTGTGTGACACTGCGGCAATACGAGGCATTTCTAAAAACGGTCGCGTGCGCGAGCGTGTCGGCGGCGGCGCGGGAGCTGGGCGTGTCCCAGTCGGCGCTGACGCAGCTGCTGGCAGGGCTCGAGCGCGACTGCGGCTTTCCGCTGCTGGTGCGCAACCGCGGCGGCGTGCATCTGACGCCGGCGGGCAAGGCGCTGCTGCCGGCCGTGGAGCAGGTCTGCGCAGCGGACGCGCACCTGCAGCACCGCATTCAGGAGGTGCGTGAGCGCACCGGCGGCACGATCCGCATCGCAACGTTCAAGAGCGTCGCGGTCAACTGGCTGCCGCCGATGATCAAGGAATTTCAGGCGCAGCACCCGGAGGCGCGCTTTCGCCTGTTTGACGGGGCGTACGCCGAGGTAGACGCCTACGTGCGCAGCGGCACGGTGGACATGGGCTTCGTGTCGCTGCCGAGCGAGCTGCCGGGCGAGATCGTGCCCGTGTGCAGTGACCGCCTGCTGGCCGTGCTGCCGGCGGGACATCCGCTCGCGGCGCAGGATGCCGTGCCGATCGCGGCCTTCGGCACGGAGCCGGTCGTAAGCCTTGTCGACAGCACGAACCGTGACGCGCTGCGCGTACTCGACGCCGCGCACGTGCACCCCGACATCCGCTTCCAGACGGCGGACGACTACGCCATGATTTCCATGGTCGAGAGCGGGCTGGGCATCTGCATCGCGCACGAGCTCGTGCTGCGTTCGGACAACCACAACGTCGTCGTGCGCCCGCTCGATCCGCCGGCGCAGCGCACGATCGCCATGGCCATCCCTCCGGAGTCGGAGGATAAGCCGCTCGTGCGCACCTTCGCCGCCTTCGTGCGCACGTGGGCGCAGAAGCACCCGTGAAAAAGCGCAACGAAAATCAGGCAGCAGCGGCACATTTGCGGTAAGATCGACGTATCGAGCTCTCAGGAGGCAAACAGCATGGCACAGTGGCACCGGAACATTCAGGACATCATCACGATCATCGACGCCTGCATCCGCGCACAGCAGGATGAGGCACTGACCCTGCGCGCACTGGCGCAAAAACTCGGCTACTCCGAATACTACACGTCGCGCAAGTTCCGGGAGCTTGCCGGCATGACGCTCCGGGACTACCTGCGGCTGCGGCGGCTGGCGTTTGCCCTGCGCGATGTGCACGACACTGACGCGAGCATTTTGGACATCGCTGTGAAATACGGCTTTTCCTCCAATGAGGCTTTCACGCACGCGTTCAAAAAAGCCTACAGCGTGCGCCTGCCGGCAGACTACGCCGGCCCGGTCCCGGCGCAGATGCAGCTCATGGATGTGCCCGGCGGGGATTACCTCGTGTTCGAGCACGGGCCGTTTGATTTCGAGACGCAAAGCGCCGCCGTGGAAGCGAAGGTCGAGCAGGCCATGCGCGACTTTGACTATGCCGCCAGCGGCTACCGGCTCGATCTGACGCCGGGCAGAGTGTTTTATTTCTACCACGACTGCGCGCGGTTTTTCAAATACGTGCGCCCGGTGTGCAGGGACGAAGCATCATAAAAAAACAGGGACGCTCCTGCGGGAGCGTCCCTGTTTTGGTTTTCGGTGCTTACGCATTCCAGGCCTTCGTCTGCTCGCGCAGCCAGTCGGCCCACGGCTCGATGCCCTCGCCCTTGAGCGCGGAGATCGGGAACACCTGAATGTTCGGGTTGAGCTTCTTGACGCGCTCGATGCACTTTTCGAGGCTGAAGTTGAAGTACGGCGCGACGTCGATCTTGTTGACGAGCAGCACGTCGCAGATCGAGAACATGAGCGGGTACTTCAGCGGCTTGTCGTCGCCCTCCGGCACGGAGAGGATCATGGCGTTTTTCACGGCGCCGGTGTCAAACTCCGCCGGGCAGACGAGGTTGCCGACATTTTCGAGGATGGCAAGGTCGATGTTTTCCGTGCCGAGCCCCTCGAGGCCCTGACGCGTCATGCCCGCGTCGAGGTGGCACATACCGCCGGTATGCAGCTGGATGACCTTTGCGCCGCTGGTAGAGATGGTCGCCGCATCGACGTCCGAGTCGATGTCGGCCTCCATGACGCCGATGCGCAGATCGTCCTTTAGGGCGTTGATGGTCGCCATGAGGGTCGTGGTCTTGCCGCTGCCGGGCGAGGACATGAGGTTGAGCAGGAAAGTGTGATTCTGCTTGAGCTCTTCGCGCAGCAGATCGGCCTCCCGGTCGTTGTTTTCAAAAACGCTCTTTTTGATCTCGAGCACGCGGAATGAATCCATGTATATTACCTCCAGAAATTCCTACGGGTTTTCTATGCCAAAATTATAGCAGTCCCGCTCCGGTTTTGCAACCTTTTTGCGCAATACCGCGCATCTATTCCCTGCTCGGGCGCGGGCAAACGCCCGGCGCACTTTCGCAGTGTTTTCGGTCTGCCGCGCGGGGATTGCCAAGCATCGCCCGTTCGGGTATAATGATATGATATGCATGAAATTGCCCACCCAAGGAGGCGACCGTATGCCCCGCAAACATGACACAGAGCTGCCGGGCGCGCAGGCGCTGCGCCAGATGGCCGCGCAGAGCGACAGCCGCGCGCTGTTTTCCGACCGGCAGCCCGACCCCGCCTATGCAGACCTTTTTCTCAACCGCGAGCTGAGCTGGCTGCAATTCAACCGCCGCGTGCTGGCGGAGGCGGCCGACGAGACGCTGCCGGTCTATGAGCGGCTGAAGTTCCTGTCGATCTACTGCTCGAATCTGGATGAATTCTATATGGTGCGCGTCGGCAGCCTGCTTGACCGGGCGCTGCTGCAGCCGTGGCACACGGAGACCATCACGGGCCTCACGCCGCGCGAGCAGCTGCGCGCGATCTACGCGGAGACGGCGCGGCAGCAAAAAGACTTTGCCGCGCTCTGGCGCAAGGTGACGGCGGCGCTGGCAAAGCAGCGCGTCGAGATCCTCGACTTCGACCGGCTTGATGAGGCGGACGAGGTGCTGCTGCGGCGGCGCTTTGACGCGCTGCGCCCGCTGCTGAGCCCGCAGGTGCTCGACGCGGAGCACCCGCTGCCGTTTTTGCGCAACCGCGAGCAGTATGTACTCGTGCGCTTTGCGGGCAAGCGCGGCGGCGCGGGACTGATCCCAACGACCCAGCTGCCGAAGTTTTTCCGCCTGACGATCGACGGCGTGCAGAAGCTTGCACTCACGGCGCCGCTGGTGGCGCACTTTGCGCCGCTGCTCTTCGGTGAGCGGCACGTACGTGAGACGGCTATTTTGCGCGTGACGCGCAGCGCCGACATCTCCGTGCGCGACATCATGGACGGCTGCGATGCAGACCTCCGCGCCGTGATGGAGCGCCTGCTGCGCCGCCGGAGACGGCTCGAGCCGGTGCGCGCACAGCTGCAGGGCAAGGTCACGGACGAGATGCGCGAGACGGCACGCACGCTGCTCGGACTGCCGAAGCGGCAGCTGTTTTGCACGAGCGCACCGGCGGATCTGTCGTTTGTGCTCACGATGCCGGGGGAATTCGACCTCACGGGGCTGACGCGTCCCGAGCTTCCGCCGGCCAGGAACGTTGCGCTGCAAAAGGGCGACTACTTCGCCTATCTCGCGCGGCACGACCTGCTGCTCGCGCTGCCGTATCAGAGCGTGAACCCGTTTGTGGATCTGCTGTACGAGGCGGCGGACGACCCGGACGTTGTGTCGATCAAGATCACGCTCTACCGGCTCGCCGGCAGCAGCCGCATCGCGGCGGCGCTGGCCTACGCGGCCGAGCACGGCAAGCAGGTGCAGTGCCTGCTCGAGCTGCGCGCCCGCTTTGACGAGCAGAGCAACATCGACTACTCGCGTATGCTCGAGGACGCCGGGTGCGACATTCTCTACGGTCTGACGAAATACAAGGTGCACACGAAGCTGTGCCTCATCACGCGGCGCTGCCCCGGCGGCATCTGCTACTACACACAGGTCGGCACCGGCAACTACAACGAAAAAACCGCCGAGCAATACACCGACCTCATGCTCCTGACGAGTGATCCGGCCATCGGGCGCGATGCGGCCAGGACGTTTGACCGGCTCGCGCGCGGCGAGACCGTCGGTGAGACGGAATCGCTCTGGCTCGCGCCGGAGGGCTACAAGCCGCAGCTCATGGCGCACATCGAAGCGCAGATCCGCCTCGGCACGGCGGGCTACATCGGCATCAAGGTCAACGCCATGAACGACGCGGACATCATGGCGCAGCTCGTGCGCGCGAGCGCGGCGGGCACGGAGGTGGAGCTGTTTGTGCGCGGCATCTGCTGTCTGCGGCCGGGCGTACCCGGGCGCACGGAGCACATCTCGGTGCGCAGCATCATCGGACGGTATCTCGAGCACGAGCGCATTTTCGTCTTCGGCCGCGGGGAGGCGCAGGAAGTGTTCATCGGCTCGGGCGATCTGCTCGAGCGCAACACCGTGCGCCGGATCGAGGCGTTTGCCGCCGTGACCGATCCCGAGGCGCGCGCGGAGGTGCTCGAGGTGCTCAGCGCCATGCGCCGCGACAACCGGCAGGCGTGGATCATGCAGCCGGACGGCTCGTATCTGCGCCCCAAGCCGACGGGCGAGCCGTTCGTGAGCCAGACGTATCTGCACACGTATTTCGCCGGGCGCACCGTGCAAAAGTCCGCAGCCTCCGCCCCGTCTCAGCCACAGAAAAAGCTGCCATGGTGGCGGCGGCTGTGGAACTGGCTGAAAAACAACTGACGGAATTCAAACTTTGGGACTTGACAAGCGCGCAAAAGCGCGTATAATGTATCTCACAATTCAACAGCCTTATCAAGAGTGGCGGAGGGACCGGCCCTGTGAAGCCCGACAACCTGCAGATTTCTGCAAGGTGCCAAATCCGGCGGTGCAAATCGAAAGATGAGGATCTTCGCCTTTTCCAAGCGCTCCGTCGGCTGTCGGGGCGCTTGTTTCTTTTGCCCGGCATATCAGAAAGTGAGGAAATTTGCTATGGCTCATCATCTTTTTACATCCGAATCCGTGACCGAGGGACATCCCGACAAGATCTGCGATCAGGTCTCCGACGCGATCCTCGACGCGATCCTGGCGCAGGATCCGAACGGCCGCGTCGCCTGCGAGTGCACGGTCACGACCGGCGTCGTGAACGTCATGGGCGAGATCACGACCGAGTGCTACGTCGACATTCCGAAGATCGTGCGCCAGACCGTGCGCGAGATCGGCTATGACCGCGCCAAGTACGGCTTTGACTGCGAGACCTGCGCCGTCATCACGAACATCGACGAGCAGAGCGCCGACATCGCCCTCGGCGTCGACCACTCGCTCGAGAGCAAGCAGACCGGCGAAGATGCGCTCGACAACGGCGCTGGCGATCAGGGCATGATGTTCGGCTACGCCTGCGACGAGACGCCGGAGCTCATGCCGCTGCCGATCTCGCTCGCGCACAAGCTCGCCAAGCGCCTGACCGCCGTGCGCAAGCAGGAGCTGGTGGACTATCTGCGTCCCGACGGCAAGACGCAGGTCACCATCGAATATGACGAGCAGAATCACCCCGTGCGCGTGCACACCGTCGTGCTCAGCACGCAGCACGCGCCGGAGGTCGACATGGCCAAGCTGCGCGCGGACATGATCGAGCTCGTCATCCGTCCGACCATTCCGGCCGAGCTGCTCGACGAGCAGACCCGCTACCTCATCAACCCCACCGGCCGCTTCGTCGTCGGCGGCCCGCAGGCGGACTCCGGCCTGACCGGCCGCAAGATCATCGTCGACACCTACGGCGGCAGCGCCCCGCACGGCGGCGGCGCGTTCTCCGGCAAGGACCCGACGAAGGTCGACCGCAGCGCCGCCTACGCCGCGCGCTACGTGGCCAAGAACATCGTTGCCGCCGGACTCGCCAAGCGCTGCCTCGTGCAGCTGGCCTACGCCATCGGCGTGGCCGAGCCCGTGAGCGTGTTCGTCGACACGCAGGGCACGGGCACCGTGCCGGATGCGCAGATCGCCGCGGCCGTGCAGCAGGTGTTTGATCTGCGCCCGACGGCCATCATCCGCGACCTCGAGCTATCCCGTCCGATCTATCGCCAGCTCGCCGCCTACGGCCACATGGGCCGCGAGGAGCTCGGCGTCCGCTGGGAGGACACCGACCGCGTCGACGCGCTGCGCGCAGCCGTCGCCAAGACGAACGTTTAACCGGATGATCACAAAAAATCTCCGCAGCCGAATGGCAGTGTTCGTAAAACAGTTTTTGAGGGCAGCCGGTTGGCTGCCCTCATTATATACGCATACTTTCTTTTCTTGTTAATGTGTGCAATAATGTTTATGATAAAAATCAACAGACAAGTTAGAATTTGTCAAATTAAATCGTTGACGAGAAGGAGTAGAACTTGATTTTTTTAATTCTCAGTTTCTGTCCTGTAATCACTTATAAAAGATAACTAAAATTATAGCAGAAATAGAGAGGAGAATATCATATATGGACCAACAAGCAATAGGAAAATTTATAGCATACTGCAGACAGAAAAGAAATTAACACAAGCTCAATTGGCGGAGAAGCTGGGAGTTAGTGATAAATCCATTTCCAGATGGGAAACGGGAGTTTCCCATCGTTAAAGATACCACGCCAAATATGACGACCCCACGCTTATACACTATCAGCTATAATAAAATGAAGGATAGCAATTTGATACTGCTGTCCTTTTTGCATTTATGGATTAAACAAGCAGATTTAGAAATCTTGTAGAACATGAGTATAAGGTTGTTAAGAAATAGTGTGTTGTTATTGCTCGGTCAACCGACTATGATATATAGTGAATATTTTGTAAAAGATAGAATGTCTGGTGACAGATGAAAAGCAGCATAAAGAATAGCGGTGAAATTCAAACAAAGCAGCAGACCGACGCTGAGCGTCTGGGCGTTTCGGAAAACACCTTGGAATGGTTAGAGAAAATTGATAAACAGGCAGGGTGGCGCTTTAAGAACACCATCGACCCTGCGGATTTCGAGTGCCTTTTCATGCAGCACGGCATAGAAAAGGAGGGGCTGGCCTTCCCTTCCGATACGCTGAATTATTATAACGGCGAGCCGGACAACATTGTTTTCACAAATGACGTGGCTTGGGGCGGCGGCGACAGTCTGAGCATGCCGATTGCGTTTGTGTACGGCGGCGATGAGTACAGTGACGATGTGTACCGCATCCTGCGCAAGGAGCATAATTACAGCATCAACATGTCGCACAAAAAGCTCCGACGAACATGGCGAAGCTCACTCGCATAGAGCAGCACGCGCCGGATGTGCGGCGGTTTTATTTCCGCAGCGACGCCTGCCGCGACGAGGATTACCGCCACGCCATGAACGAGCTGACCGGCTTCAGCTTCACGACGAAAAAGCTGCACAACGACGCCCCGGACAGTCTGGCAATGCTGGCAGACTACCTGGGCAACGGAATAAAAAACGTAAGCGTCGCAAGACGCCCGTTTTAGGCATGATAAAGGGAGGGCATCGCCCTCGTTCTTTGCCCATTCCGCCTAAAAATTTAAAATAATCTGCTTGTTTTGCGGATATGGGTTATGCCATGCAAGTGAGACCCTTGACGAGCGGCGCGAGTGCGTCCGCAAGGACTCGGTGACCTACCGAGGTCAGGTGCATCCCGTCCACATCATTTATCTCTGCAACAGCTGCAGCGTCGAAAAATGCACAGCCAAGCTCCTCCGCTTTCCTGCGATAGGCAGCCGCAAGCCCGCGGGAGCGTTCGGTACAGCCCGGCCCCATGCCGACGCCCTCCCAATGGTTTGCGACATAGGGCTTGATGGGAGCCGGAGATATAAGCAAAATATTCGGCTTCTTTCCCAAGCAATCAATGACGGCAACGCGTCGGGCAAGGCGTTCCATTCCCCTTGCTATAAGATCGGGATTGGCATTGAACATATCACGGCAGTCGTTGGTTCCAAGCATAATTATCAGAAGGTCCACCGGCTGATGAGTCATGAGTATCGGAGCAAGGACGTCTATTCCGCAAAAGTTTTCCTCGTAGATAGGGTCAGGGAAAACGGTGTTGCGCCCCGGCATTCCTTCCTCAAGTACTTTGTATTCCTCACCCAACAGGGATTCCAGCAGGCAGGTCCATCTCTCGTACTCATTGAATCTGTTACCACCATCCATGCAGTCGGCTGCATCGGCACACCAGCCATGGGTATTTGAGTCTCCGAAGCATACGATATGTTTTTTCTTGAAGGACAGTTTTGGCGCTTTCATTCATCTCCTGATTTTTTATTTTCGACATCGAGTACGGATAGAGAAGGTATGCGGGAGAGTTCCCCCGCATACCTCGGAAAATTTATTGTGCGTTGGCAAAAACCTGTCCGTGCGCTTTGCGCATAAAGGTGTAGGTTGCAAGACCAATCAGCATCGTCGCAACTGCGGCAACCATCATATTGCTGCGTGCGCTTTCGCCGAATATGCCGGCAATAAAGGGAACGACATATCCGCACAGGAAAACGCCAGAGCCCTCAAAGGCCTGAAGCAGACTCATTGCAGTGGTAAGATTTTTGCCTTTAGTTCCGAGACCGATATAGGTCTGCAGGGCGGAGATTGCGATCATGATGCCGAGCTGGCAGCCGATTGCTGCGATGTAGCAGCAGGCAACGGTGGGAATAACGGTGGGGAGAAATGTGCAGAAGCCGCCGAGCAGCAGCGCAACGGGGAGTGCCCACCCCTTAAAGGCTTTCATCCAGAAGGAAACTGCAATGCAGCCGACCATGCTGACCGCGGTGCACAGTGAGTTTACGCCTCCGACAAGCGTGGAGTCGCCCAAACGCGCCTCATTGATAATAAAGTCGGAGTTGTTCAGATACCAGCCGTTCCAGAAGATGCAGCCGAGGAAGTATGTTCCGAGCAAAAGAATCGCATACAGGGGCATACGACTGCCGGATTCCTCTGCTTCGCTCTTGCTTTCCTCAACCTTATGTTCAGCTTTGGAGTCGACGGATACATTGGGGTAAAACAGCATGACAAGAACAATGACGGGGATGATGACATATACGGTCTTAAAACCGCCCGCCCAGTTGCCGCCTCTTGCAAAGAAACCACAGATAAGGGCAAACAGCGTCTGACCGAGCATAAGAGCCGCCTGATGGAAGCCCATGACCTTGTCTTTCAGGGAGTCGGGCGCGATGAGAGGGAGCACAGATGCGTTGGCTGCCGCTACAATACCTGCGGGAATGCCCATAAGTGCGGAGCAGGCGACGATACCGGCAATGGGGAGCTCAACATATGCAACGACAAGGCCCGCAGCAACGGCAATGATGAGGCTGATTATAACAAGAGCCTTGCGGTTGAATTTTGCGAGCAAAAACGCCGAAGCAAAAGCAGAAAGCATCATAACCACAGCGGGGAGCGATGCGATGAGTACGGTTACGCTGTCCTGGCCGGGAAAAGCGGCGTAAATATCGCCGAGGACGATAGTTGTAAACGAATAAATGTACACTGTGAAAGATGACAACAGTACAACAATAAGCGAAATGGCTTTTTTCATAATACTCTCCAATCGAAAATTGTTACGCAGGCGGCGCGGCTTGGTCCGCCAATGCGCGCGCTTCGTTTTCTTCGACGCATTTTTGATATTTCTTATCACTCAGGCCGAAGAAGAACTGAAGTATAAGCTGGCAGGCGGCCATTATTGTCGGAATTATAAAGGTACCGAAGAGAATTCCGTTTTTGGCCGCGAAGGTCTGTGCGACATTCGGGATATAGTTGACGATATCGAGTACGACCGTGGTGAGTTTTCCGCCGATGGCAGCGCCAAGGGAAATATCAAGGGCGTAAATCCCGTAGATAAGCCCTGTCTGCAGCTTTCCGGTCAGCCAGAAGCCGTATTCAATGACGTTGGGAACCAGGAGATTTGCAAATCCGTAATGTGCGCCCTGGAAAACGGCGCTTGCAATAAATATAAAGAAGAGAACGCCGAAGTGCATCGATTTTGCGGCAGCGGCGGGGCCGATGGCACGGCAGATAAGGAAAAATGCCGTGTTGAAAACGATGCTCAGCACGAGCACGCATATAAAGCCGCGGCTGCTGTCCTTGAAAAGACGCACAAAATACTTAATCAGCAGTGCTCCGAGTATTGTAGCAACGGTGAACACACCCATTGCGATCGCATAGAAGTTTTCCATGTCAAAATAGTATTTGAATGAGTAAACCATCAGTGCGCTTTTAATGGTCATCAGAGTGTTTGCAAGAAGAACACTGATGAGAATGATAACGCAGGGGCGGTTTTTGGCAACGAGACCGAACTCTGATAAGAGATTTCGCTTTTCGGTTTTTTCTTTGCCTTGAGTTTCGACGATTTTTGAAGTGCCGTCGGGGTTGAGCTCGTATTTCTTCTGAACCAGATAGTTAAGGCCCATGCTCAGGAACCCGATAACTGCAAATACAACGGCTGCCCAGAAGAAGCCGCGTTTTTCGCTGCCGCCGCCGAAGGCGTTTACAAGGGGAAGAAATGCTGCGGAAACAAGAAACATCCCGATATTGAAAAACACCTCGCGAATGCCGATAATCTCGCTTCGCTCATCGACACTGGTCGTCATGTTGACAAGCTGCGCATGGGTGGGCGCACAGACGATGGTGTTCCAGATGCAGCCGTAGGTGCCGAAAATCAGCACGATCCAAATTATCCTGAAGGTCATACTGACGTTTTCCCAAGGAGCAAAAATAAGCGGAAGTCCTATGGTCATCGGCAGAATTCCGATTTTGAGCCAGCCTCTGTATTTGCCGCTTTTCCAATGGCATCTGTCGATGGCTATTCCAATCAGAAAGTCCGTTACTGTATCGCAGGACCTCGCGATCAGTATTATGTTGCCGGCAAGACCGACAGCAAGTCCGCAGACGTCGGTGAAATAATAAGTGAGGTAACTCGCAAAAATATTCCATGCAAGCAAGGTGCCCATACCGTCGCAGGACGACCATGCGAGCTTATCCGCAAATGGGATAGCTCCTTTTTTCGCTGTTTTTTCTTTCATAACAATTCTCACAATTCAGTATTATTGTCGTAATTTCGCACGGCTCATTGATAAATTGCTGACATTGTTTCCCGAAAATGTTTGCGGGAGATGCAAGACCACCCGCAAACAGGTTTTTATTCAAAGAGTATGTTTTTAATTATATCTGCCGGGCGGTGAGGTAGCCGGCACGAACTGCGGGTCCGACAAGGCCGACCTTGACCGCATCACCGATGATCCTAACGTCGTATCCGGCCTGGATGAGTTCGTCGGCAAGAGCTGTGTTGGGAGTGTGGCCGATGGAGATAACGACTGTGTCACACTCGATCTCCTCGTTGAACTTTCCGGAAACCACGACGGAATGATCTTTGATTTCACTGACGGAAGTGCTCGCGCATACGCGCACCTTGTTCTTTTCGAGGTCTGCAAGCAGGGCATTGCGAGGCGTGTCAACTTCGTCCATCGCAATATCTTCCTGAAGTTCGACAATGGTGACGTTCTTCATGTAGGAGGCAATATGGTTAGCTGTTTCCGCGCCTGCGTGCCCGCCGCCGATGACAACGACGTTGTGACCGGTGTTAGCTTTGCCGGAAAGCACATCTGTGCCGAGCACGACAATGTCCTTGTCCCAGCCGGGGATCTTGCGGGGCACGACGGGAGTGGTTCCCGTTGCTGCTATTATAACATCGGGCTTTACAGAATCAACAAGCTCCTTCGTGACGACAGTGTTCAGGATGACGGGAACATTGAGCTTCTTGAGCTCGTGCATCTGCCATACGATGAATGCGCCCAACTCGCCCTTGCAGGGAGGCACGGAAGCGAGTCTGTATTTGCCGCCGGCCCAGCGGTCCTTGTCATAAACGCTGACACGGTGACCGCGTTTAGCAGCGCCTATTGCAGCCTCGAGTCCGGCAGGGCCGGCACCGATAACAAGGACATTCTTGGGACTGTCGGTCATAACGGTCTGATACTCCGCCTCGGACTCGTGTCCGATGATGGGGTTAAGTTCGCAGGTGCCCGACTGTTCAAGGTTTACGTTTGCATCGCAGCCGTGCAGACAGCCGACGCAGGTGCGTATGTCTGCAAAGCAGCCTGCTGCAGCCTTGTTAGGCGTCTCGGGGTCAGCTATAGACTGCCTGCCCATCGCCACCATGTCAGCTTTGCCCGACTTGATGATAGCGTTGGCAACGCGGGTGTCGTTAATTCTGCCAATTGCATAAACGGGAACGGAAACAACCGATTTGACCTCTTGCGCGTTGTTAGCGATCCAGCCGTGCTCGGTGTACATGGAGGGGATTATCTGATCGCCGGATCTGTAAACGCCGACAGAAACGCCGAAATAGTTGACGCCGGCTTCCTCGAGGAAAGGAACATAGGCCTTCGTGTCTTCAATGGTAAGACCGCCGGAAACCCATTCGTCGCTGGACAGTTTGTAGCCGATGATGAAATCGGGGCCTGTCTGTTCGCGGACCTCGCGGATAATTTCAAGGGCAAATCTCATTCTGTTGCAGAGGTCGCCACCGTATTCATCGGTTCTCTTGTTGGAGTAGGGGGACATGAACTCCTCAATGAGGTAACCGTGCGCTCCGTGAAGCTCGCAGCCGTCAAAGCCGGCGGCCTTCGCTCTTGCCGCAGCCTGGCCAAACTGTTTGACTACGAGCCGAATTTCGGCGGCGGTCATTTCATGGGGCATCATTTCAGGGCTGAAGGGGCAAGGGATGGCGGATGGCGCCCAAGGAGTGTCTGCATCGATTACGCCGACCTGGCGACCGGGGTGATGGAGCTGAACGATGCTCAGCGCGCCCCACTTATGAAGCCTGTCGGTGTATTCTTTGAAGCCGGGAATGTGCTCATCCTTCCAGAGCCCGCCGATATACTGATGACCTTTGCCGGCGACATTTGTTATCGCAAAGTCTTCCGTGATGATCATCGCAAAGCCACCTTTGGCCTTGGCTTCGTGGTATGCGGCAAATCTTTCGGTGCAGCTTCCGTCCTCCTCGCACAGGTTCATTACCATCGCGGGAACGATGCAGCGGTTTTTGAGTTGTCTGTTATTTATCGTGATTGGGCTGAACAAACTGTCTAACATTTGCAAGTCTCCTTAAATAATGTGTCAACAGCAAGTAGGACGCAGGAAATCGCTTCGTTTTAGGGAATCGTCCGTTTCCTGCGTCCACTTACTCGAGACAAATCAGATTTCTATTTGATAGAGGGTATTACCACTGGATGACTTCGTCGTCCCAGCCGTCCTGAGGAGCTGCGCAGAGGGTGTCATAGAAGGAGAGCTTGCTGATAAACCATTTGCCGTTGGGGTCAAGATTGCCGTTTTCGTCGATTTTGACATACTCGTCGTTGTACTTGCCCTGCTCGAGGAAGCTCTTGCTGCCGGTTTTGGCACGGCCTTCAAACATACGGAATGCGCCGAACATGTTCCACTTGCCGGTGGCGTGAACGCCGTCGTCAGCGACAGTGATCTGAGGAGCCATGGGGTTATGGCCGAGAACACCCTTGAGGGGAACGCCGTCCATCTGGGTCTGGTAGAACTGGAAGAGCTTTTCGATCTCTTCGCGGTTGTTTCCGCCGCCCCAGGGCTGAGTGGGGTCACCGACCCACTGTGCATCGGGAGCAAAGAGCTCCTTGATCAGGGTCCAGTTGTGGTTGTCATCGCACATTGCGCTGTAGCGAGCCTTGAGAACTTTAATCTCCTCAATATCCTTGAGCTTCTGTACTTCCTTGGCGAGTTCTTCGAGTGTGATAGCCATTTTTGTTTCCTCCTTAAAAATTTTATTTGTTTGTTAATGATTGAGCATTGACCGCAATCATTGGTTCTGTTATATTAATATCACACTCAGCAGCACAATTCTTTTGATATTTCGTTAAAAAATGCAAATATATTTTATTTTTTCAGCATAAATATTGTGATTTTACACATAAATATAGATATTTTACAATGGACCATTTGCGCTTCACCGAATTATTCCGAAGAATTTATACGCTTTGCATCGCTCTGCACGCTAATATATAGAAGTAAATTATTTTAATACGATATAACTATTTTACAATCGAGGTGTGTTTAATGGGCGTTCTTCCTACTATGCGTTCCGACAAATCAGAGATCCTACCGTATAATTTCAAGGACTATTATGCGTTTATAGGTCTTGAAAAGCTATCTGACCACCCGAGCTTCCGGATGTTTAACCACTGGCATGATGAGGTAGAATTAATCGTGCCGATACGTGGACATATGGTGTACAGCGTTAACGGTGAGCTTGTCCACCTGGATGAAAACAACGGCGTTTTCGTCAATTCCAACCAGATACACTACGGTTTTTCCGCCGACAACACCGATTGCGAATTTGTTTTTGCATTGTGGCATCCGCTTATCCTGTGTGCCACAAACAGTATAGAAAAAAACTATGTGAAGCCGATTACAGACAATGCGGCAATCCCTTATATACGCCTCAACCGCGAGATCGATTGGGAAAAAGCAATCATGGACGATGCGTGTGAGCTTAACGCGCAGCTATATGCGCCCTCTGCACCGCTTGCTCTCCAGAGTTTGATTTTTAAAATATGGAAAACGATTTTTGATAATACTGCCCACGAAGAGGATGACAGTTCCCCCGTTTCCCCACAACTTTCGATTCTGAAGAATATGCTCTCTTATGTTCACGAACACTATCCCGAGAAAATTTCGCTAAACGACATTGCCAATGCCGGCAAGATCAGCATAAGCAGCTGCAATACTATATATAAGAAATACTTAAAAGAGTCTCCGATAAAACATTTGCTCAATTATCGCTTGATGAAAAGCTGCGAGCTGCTGATAGAAAATGCGCTGTCCGTAACGGAGATTGCATTTGATGTGGGGTTCGCGAATACGAGCTATTATATAGATACTTTTAAGAAAAGATATGGCTGCACGCCGAACGAATACCGGAAACGCAACAAGCTGTCGGAAATATTTACTCCGAACACCGACAGCTTTTTATAATTTGCTTCACCCTACCCGTAATCCCGTTAGGGCATCAGTACAGAATTATTATCTCGTGCAGCATCTCTACTGCCCAATTAATAAAAAAAGCACCCCGGTTTGAACTGATATAGTCCCCTTGAAGTAGACCATGGAAATAACCAAAACTACTTCAGGGGGATTATTTTATGTCCAGGTCACCAACAACGCCGAAATTCAAGATACAGATGTGTCAGTTGTATTTGTCAGGAAAATACACATATGCAGGGCTTGCAGAAACATACAACATCAGCAAAAGAACACTTCGGGAATGGGTGTTAAAATATAACGCAAATTGCAAGTGCAAGTCGGACACCTGCACTTGCAATTTGCGTGATAAAATAGATACGGCTGTCAAAGGAAATAAAAAGGTTAAAAAAGTGATTGTCGTATCTGGTGTGGGAGTATTATTCGTGTGTACGATTGCTATTGTTGCAAGTATCTTGGCATAAACGCCCAAATCTAAAAAACAGTTTGTGCGGATAGCGGCAAGCACGAATTTATTGGGCAGGCCAGGGGCGCACTTCTATGCACTTTTCGTTGTATCTTGCAGCGCGCGAGTTTGCGCCGCAGAAGCTTTCCCTGTGTAAGGGGCGGAGGCGTTGTCAATCCCTCCGTCAGCCTAACGGCTGACAGTTCCCTTTCGATGCCTTTTGCAAAAAATCCAACCTATGATCGTAATCACAGGTCGGATTCCTGTTTTATGAATCTCCGCAGCCGAAGCTGCGGAGATTTTCACATATTGATTCGAGAACCGGCACAGCGATCGCGTTGGCGAACGGCTCAATAGTAGGAATGCCCCCAGGTGGCTGTCTCGTAATTTGCGAGGAAGTCGGCGTTTGCGTGCTCGATCGGCGAGAGCGTATTGCTATCAAACGATGTGCCCGGCACCGTGCCGTGATACCAGCTTTGCGCCGCAAAGTATGCCGCGATCTGCGGCGTCTGGAAGATGCGGCCGTGGCGCGCGTAGATCTCGTTGCGCGCGAGGCAGCACTGCTCCCACGTGAGGTCTGCCACATCTGCCTGCGTGAGCCGGCGCGTGGCACTGTCCGGCAGGATATAGCCGCCGTCGGCCGGCTTTGGCGTGGGTGTCGGCGTCGGCGTCGGCGCTGCGCTCGGCGTCGGTGCGGCGGAGGGCTGCGCCGTGGCTGTCACGACCGGCGTCACGGCGGCGACCGGGTCCTTCGGCTTGGGCTTGACGTTGAGCGCGATGAGCAGCACGATCAGCGACACGCCGAGCGCGGCGAAGATCGCAATGAGCAGCGCCTTGCTGCGCGGCGCGTCCTGATCCTCCGGCGCGGGCTCGTAAGGCGCATCGTCCTCCCAGCCGGGTACCGGCGGGTCGTCGGCCCACGTGTTGTCGGGCGGCGGATCTGCCTCGTCATCCCAGTCGCCGACCGGAATGTTCTCGTCCTGCCAGCCATCCGGCGGCGTGGTCTCTTCCGGCGGCGTCTGCTCCGCCCCGCAGTAGGGGCACCAGACCGCATCGTCCGGAATGTCTCGTCTGCAGTAGGTACACTGCATTGGCTTCACCTACCCTTTCCCACACACGTCGTTTTCCTCAATATACCATGGTATACATTCTGCCGCAAGATAAAAAATGTCCCCCGGTGCTGCCGGGGGACAAATTGCGTCCTGTTAACCCGCGATGCGCTTTGCGCCCACGTAATTTTTCAGGTAGTAGTTCGAGCTCAGGTCGCTGATGACGACGCAGCCTGCGCCGGAGCTGCTGTGGATGAACTGGCCGTTGCCGATGTAGATACCGACGTGGCCGATGCTGGAGCTGTTGCTCGCAAAGAACACCAGGTCGCCGATCTGGAGGTTGGCCTTCTCGACGTAGGTGCCGTTGTTGTTGTAGATGCTGCTGGCCACACGGCTCATGGAGTAGCCGCAGAGCTTGTACACGTAGTTGACAAAGCCGGAGCAGTCAAAGCCGGACGGGCTCATGCCGCCGTAGACATACGGCGCGCCCATGTACTGCTTGGCCGTGGCAACGATCGTCTCGCCGATGGAAGTGCTCGGCGTGCTTCCGCCGCCGTTGCCGCCCTCCGTCTTCGTGGTGGAGACATACGCGCTGTTGACATAGCCCTTGACACCGTTGATGGTGACGGCCGTCCAGTCGCCGCTCGTACCGGTGATCGTCAGCGGAGTGCCGTTGTTATACGTACCGAGGATGGAGTAGCTCGTGCCGGCGCCGGAACGCAGACGCACATCATTGCCCTTGATGTAGCCGGTCTGGCTCGTCGAGCCGCCGCTGCTGGGCTTGGTCGTGGTCATGTAGTCCTTGCTGACATAGCCGTCCTTACCGCCGTAGCTGACCTTGTACCAGTTGCCGCTCTCGCCGGTGATCGCCATCTCGGTGCCGGTGTTATACACACCGAGGATGGAGCTGGTCGTGCTCGCGCCGGAGCGCATACGCACACCCGTGCCCTTGATGTAGCCGGTCTTGCTGTCCGCGCCGCCGGAGACGTAATCCGAGCGGATGTAGCCGCTCGTGCCGCCGATGGTGACCTTCGACCAGCCGTTTTCCGTGCCGGTCACGGTCAGCGCCGTGCCGTTCTGGTAGGTGCCGAGGATGGAGTAGTTCGTGCCCGGGCCGGAGCGCATACGCACATCGCTGCCCTTGACCGAGCCGTTGGAGCCGGACGCGCTGCCGCCGCTGCTCGTCACGCCCGACAGGGACAGATAATTCGAGTAGACATAGCCGTCCGTGCCGTTATAATCGACCTTGTACCATGCGCCGCTGACGCCGGTAACGGTCATCGTGGTGCCGGAATTGTAGGTGCCGAGAATAGAGCTGCTCGTGCTTGCACTGGAGCGCATACGCACGTAGCTGCCACAGATCGTACCGGTGCCGAAGCTGGCATCCATGTCATTGGCGCGTTTGAGGTAATCGGAAGATATGTAGCCGACGGTGCCGTTGTAGACCACCGTGGCCCAATTGCCGCTGGACCGCTCGGACACCACAACATGGGTACCGGCCGGGAGCGTCGAGATAATGCCGTAATTCGTACCGGCGCCCGTTCGAAAGTTCACGGCCGTCGTCGTGGTCGCGCCGCCGGCAGTCGCCGCGGAGGCCGAAACGGCCAGCGTGAGCGCAAAAATCACGGAGACAACAGTTGTTTTCAGAAATCGTTTCGCCATAGAATCATCCTTTGCTTAGTTATTCGCAAGCGCGCGGTCCAGCCACACAGCCGCCACGTCCATGGCGTTGTACAGCCCGTCCTTTTCTGTCTTTTTGACCACACGGTCGCGGGACTTCAGATCCGGATCCGTCAGCTGGAGCTGCACGGAGACCCGCGTCGCCACGTCGAGATCTTTGACCTTCTTCGTGTCGAGGATCTGCATCATGATGATGTACTTGTCAGCCATGCTGCCGTAATAGAGCAGGTTGTCCTTGCGGCGCAGCGGATGGCCTTTGTAGCACAGTTCATTCGTTTTTGCTGCCAATGAGATACACCTCCGATACCACTGTTTTCGAATTGTAACACATTTCAATCATTTTGTCAACACCGCGCAGACCGGGCCGGGAAAGCACGACCCGGCTGCGGGGGAACACTGCGTTTATTCCGTGTCGCCCGTGTTCTGTGTCTTGGAGAAGTCCCCGAAGATGCCGGTCGGCGTACCGACATTCGGCGTCGGGAAGCTCTTGGTCGCCAGATCCTTATGGATTGGCTCCATGACCAGCTTCCAGATCTGTGCGGCGGGGTTGCCGGAGAAGTTCATATACTCGGGCATATCGTAGCCGGTCCAGACGGCGGCCACATAGTACGGCGTAAAGCCGACAAACCAGCGGTCGCAGTTGTTTGTGGTCGTACCGGTCTTGCCGCCGACGGGCATACCGCTCAGGCGGGCCTCGCTGCCCGTTCCGCTGTTGACGGCATTGCAGAGCATGTCGGCCATGTTCCACGCGGTATTGGCCTTGAGGGCCACGATCGTGCGCGCGGGGTTTTCGAGCACGATCTCGCCGCTGGAATCCTTGACGTAGGAATACGTGCGGCCATAGGTGAACACGCCGTCGTTGACGAAGGCGGAGTACGCCTGCGTCATCTCGCGCACGGTGATGCCGTTGGTGAGCTGGCCGAGGGCGAGCGGCGCGTAGTCGCAGTCGGACTCGGCAAGGCTCGTAACGCCGAGCTTATCCTTGAGGAACTCATACGATGCGCGCGGCGTGAGCTTGTCAAGGATCTGCGCCGAGACGGTGTTGAGTGAGCGCTGCAGCGCCTCGCGGATGGTGATGACACCGTAGTTGCCGCCGCCGGAGTTTTTCGGGTACCAGCTCGTGCCGGTCAGCTTGATATCCGGCGCGTCGTTGACCTGCGTATACTGCGTGATGAGGCCGAGCTCCATCGCGGGACCGTAGGTCGCGATCGGCTTGAGGGACGATCCGGGCGGACGCTTGGACTGCGTGGCGCGGTTTGTGCCGAAGTTGATGGTCTTTTCGCCCGTACCGCCGGACAGGCCCTTGATCTCACCGGTGTAGGGATCCATGATGACGATGGCGGACTCGAACTGCTGGCCGGAGGCCGACGGGCGCTGCGGCATGTTGTCGAGGTTGGTATAGACGTCGTCGATCGCCTGCTGGATGCTCGCATCGTAGCAGGAATAGACCTGATAGCCGCCGGAATAGAGCAGCGTGCGCGCCGTGTCACGGCTGACGCCCTTTTGCTCGACGAGGTCGTTGAGCACGTCGTTGATGACGGCCTCGGCATAGTAGCTGTAGATGGTCTGGGTGCGCTCATCGGATTCGCTGCGCACGAACACGAGCTCCTGCGCCACGGCCTCATCGTACTGCTCCTTGTTGATCCAGCCCTGCTCATACATCTGCTTGAGGATGGTCTCCTGCCGGGTTTTATTGTTCTCGCGGCTGATGAAGGGGTCGTACTTCGAGGGGTTGTTCGTGATGCCGACGATGCTCGCGCACTCGGCGAGCGTGAGGTCCTTCGGCTCCTTGCCGAAGTAGGTCTCGGCGGCAGTGTAGACGCCGTTGCAGCCCTCGCCGAAGTAGACAATGTTGAGGTACCACTCCATGATCTCTTCCTTATCATAGGACTTCTCGAATTCGAGCGCCTGGAAGATCTCGAGCAGCTTGCGCTGCACGGTGATATCGTCCTGCTTGGTGAGGTTTTTGATGAGCTGCTGCGTGATGGTCGAGCCGCCGAAGTCGTTTTTCATCGACAGGAACATGTTGATGAACGCCCCTGTCGTGCGGTACCAGTCCACGCCCTTGTGCTTATAAAAGCGCTTGTCCTCGATGGCGACGGCCGCATGCTCCATATCCTTGGGGATGTCGGCATAGTCGACCCAGACGCGGTTTTCCGTACTCGAGAGATTCGTAAGGTTCTGCCAGTTGCCGTCGGCGTCCTCATACAGGATCGAGCTCGAGAGTGAGACCGTAAAGTCCGAGAGCTGCACGTCCAGATCCGTGGACAGGCAGTTTTTCACGTAGTATGCGAAGATGCACAAAAACAAAAGCCCCGTGACGAGCAGGATCAAAAAGATCGTGCCGATCACGCGCAGTATCGTGCCCGCGACGCTGACGGTCGCGTCCGCAGCCTGTGCCGCGCGTGGGGCGGATGCCGGTTTCGGTCGTTTTGCCATAGGCAATGGCCACCTCCCTGAGAATACATGTAAGCGGGGGAAACAGCGGGTCAGAGACCCGGTCAAAGTCCAGCGCATAAAAACGATTAAATGATATTATAGCACACTCTGTCAACACCGGATAGCCCTTCGCGCATTTTTGTCCGGCGCGTATGGTTCGTGCACACATTGGGCAAACTTTCCGGTGAAAGGAGCGTGGCATATGAAACGAACGCTGGCACTGACGGTCGTAACGGCGCTGTGCGCCGTGTCGCCCTTCGCCGCAGGCGCGGCGATCTCTTCCCTGCAGCAGCCGGACGCACCGGTCACCTCGTATGACGGTGCGCAGGCGGAATTTGTTCTGCGCGATTATGAGGGGTATGTGAGCGTGTTCGCCCCCGGCGGCGACCGCAAGCCGCTGCAGGTGACCGGCATCGAGACCGCCGGACTGCGCCGCACCGACCGCGAGCTGCTGCGCGGCGGCATCACCGTCGGCAGTCAGGAGCAGCTTTTGCTGCTGCTGGAGGATCTCGGCTCGTAAAAAGACTTGATTTTAGCCGCCGAATAGGGTACACTGAAATCAGAAAAAGATCACGACTGGAGGATACCCCGATGAGTGAAGCATTCGGCAGTGATTATCTGACGATCGAGGACGAGGACGGCAACGAGTTCGAGCTGGAAGTGCTCGACGAGTTTGAGCTCGACGGACAGAGTTATCTCGCGGCGCTCCCCGCCGACATGGACGAGGACGACCCCGATTTCGGCATCGTCCTGCTCAAGATCATCGAAGAAAACGGCGAGGAGCTCTTCGGCTCCATCGACGACGATGACGAGCTGGACAAGGTGTATGATTATTATATGCAGGAAGTCTTCGCCGACGAGGACGAGGATGAGACGGCGGACGCGGAGGAATAACTTTCTGCACAGTGCATAGCATGGGAGTAAGTCCTGCTGTGTGCGTGGAGCACAGTTTGTGCTCAGAGCCCATTTAAACCCACATCTCTCATAAGGGATGCCAGAACTTCCGCTGCGGATTGCAGGCCTCCCGGCCGGCTGAAAGATGCCGGTTGGACGTTGGAAGCAAAGAAACAGCAGAGAGGCGACCCACCTGCCTTCTTGTGCAGGTTGTAACTGGGCTCACACGGCATTGGCGGGCTGGCCGGCAGCGAAAGCTGCCGGCTTTTTTCTTGCCCAAAAGGGCAAGAAAAAAGCCGGATCTTATCCGAGGCGGATGAGGTAGAAAGGCCGCGCCACCTTCTCCATGCGGGAAAGGCTTAAAAAATGCGCGGCGCAATCCATTGACAACCTCTCCCGCCGGGCTTATCATAACCGCGGCGGCACGCGCTGCGTGCCGAATCCCACACAGACGAAAGGAAATCCGCCATGCTCCGCTTCCAGAATGACTATTCCGAGGGCGCACACCCGAACGTGCTGCGCGCCCTGTGCGACACGAATCTCAGCGCCACCCCCGGCTACGGGCTCGACGACGACTGCCGCCGTGCGGCCGATGCTATCCGCGCCCGCTTTGCCTGTCCGGATGCCGACGTGCATTTTCTCGTCGGCGGCACGCAGACGAACCTGCTCGCCGCGGCTGCGTTCCTGCGCCCGTGGGAGGCCATGGTCGCAGCCGACACCGGCCACGTCAACGTGCACGAGACCGGCGCGATCGAGGCCACCGGCCACAAGGTGATCGCCGTGCCCGGCGCAGACGGCAAGCTCACCACCGCCGCCATTGCGGACGCCGCCGCGCAGCACTGCGCCCAGCCGGGCATCTACGATGAGCATATGGTGCTGCCGCGCATGGCATACATATCCGACACAACAGAGCTCGGCACAGTCTACACGAAGGCAGAGCTGACCGCGCTGCGCGCAGCGTGCGACGCGCACGGGCTGTACCTGTATCTCGACGGCGCGCGCCTTGCGCAGGCGCTCACGGCCGCGGGCAACGACCTGCGACCGGAGGATCTGCCGCAGCTGTGCGATGCATTTTACATCGGCGGCACGAAAAACGGCCTGCTCTTCGGCGAGGCGATGGTCATCGTCAACGACGCGCTCAAGCCGGGCTTTCGCCGCGCGATGAAGCGCAGCGGCGCCATGCTGGCAAAGGGCCGTCTGCTCGGCGTGCAGTTTGCCGCCGCGCTGGAGCAGGACCTCTGGCTCGACATGGGCCGCCACGCAAACACGCAGGCGCAGCGTATCGCGGCCGCGCTCTCGAATCTCGGCGTGCCGATGTATGTGCCATCGCCGACGAACCAGATCTTCCCCATCCTGTCGGACGCGCAGATCGCGCGGCTGCAGGAGCGGGTGGCGTTTCACACGAACACCCGCGTGGACGAAACGCATCAGGCCGTGCGCTTCGTGACCTCGTGGGCAACGACCGACGCGCAGGTCGACGCGCTGCTGGCGGTGCTGAACGAAGTGCTGGGCTGAGCAGACGCCCTCAGGGTTTGCTGAATAAAACAAGGGGGCGGACGCCGCATAGCGTCCGCCCCTCAGCTTGTCCAAAGGACCTCGTAGAGTTTGCGCCCGCAGGCGCAAAGAAAGTCCGATCATTTTCTCCGGCGACATGTGCGGCGGAGAAAATACCGCTCAGGCTGCAAGTGTGGAATTTGCGCGCCGGCGGCGCGCAAATTATGCGCGCAGCAGACTGCAGCCTCTTTGTCAAAAAAGTAGTACTTTTTTGACAGTCTAAGCGCCCGACGCGAACTGCGTCGGGCGCTTAGCTTATAAATGCTCCTTTTGCATCTTCGCCCAGCGGCGGGGATACTTCGGCGGCGTGGCTGCCGTCTTGCGGATGACGACGACGCTGTGCGTCACATCCGTGCCGGGCACGGTATAAGTGACCGTGCGCTCATATGTGCCGCCGAGCTTCCGGATGGCGCTGCGCGCCTCGTCGAGCTCCTCGGCGCAGTCCGGCCCTTTCATGGCCAGAAACACGCCGCCCGTGCGCACAAACGGCAGGCACAGCTCGCACAGCAGGTACAGCCGCGCGACCGCGCGCGAGACCGCCGCGTCGAACCGGCCGCGCAGCTCCGGCGCTTCTTCCGCGCGCGCGTGCAGGCACGTCACATCCGCGAGCCCGGTCGCGGCGCAGACATCGCCAAGAAAGCGCACGCGCTTATCCAGACTGTCGAGCAGCGTGAGCGAAATGTCCGGCTGCGCGATCTTCAGCGGCAGACCGGGAAAACCCGCGCCTGTGCCGACATCAATGACCGACTTTCCGGCAAGCGGCTCGACCGTCAGCAGTGCGGCCGAGTCGAGAAAGTGCAGCTGCGCCACGTCCGTCTCGCCGTGGATGGCCGTCAGGTTCATGACCTTGCTGCGCTCCTCGAGCAGCTCATAGTATGTCTCAAAGCGGGTCAGCGCCGTCTCGTCGAGCGGCAGACCCAGCGCGGCAAAGCCCGCGCGGAGAAGTTTTTCCATGTGCGCCTCCGAATATATCTGTTGCCGACATCTTACCACATTCCCGCGCGCACGTCCAGCCCGGACGGGGCGCACGCAGCGCCGCAAAAAACCGCCCGGCTCGATGAGCCGGGCGCGAATGGTATGACGATGCGCAAAAAACACGAAAGCGCCGGCGAAGTGCTGAACATGCCGCAAGCGGCCCGCAGCTTACATCCAAAGTGCCAGTCCGCGCAAGCGCTTTCGCTGAAAACAGCATACCCTGCAGCGTCCGGAATGTCAATGATGAGTTTAGGCAAATATCCCACTTTCAGAAACCGCAGATGGCATGTCCCCCTGCCTTGACTTTCCGCGCTCGTGTGATATACTGTTTTTGGCAGGGGCGTTCTCCGCGCTATCCCGCGTTCTCAGCGTTCGCTGTCGCGCGGTTGCACGGGGAAGGCTCTTGTTTTGCGCCATATAAAAAACCGCCCGCGCAGATCTCCGCGCGGGCGGACAGCTTGTCAAAGAACCTCGTAGCCTTTGCGCCCGCAGGCGGCAAAAAAAGTGAAATCATTTTCTCTCGCGACATGTGCGTGAGAGAAAATACTGCTCAGGCTGCAAGTGTGGAATTTGTGCGCCACAGGCACACAAATTCTGCGCGCAGCAGACTGCATCCCCTTTGTCGGAAAACCCTCCGGGTTTTTCGACAGTCTTAAACCGCCCGCACGGGTCTCCGTGCGGGCGGAACTGCTGTCTGTGCAGCTATTATGCGTAAAAGAC
>ERZ1673747.294-NODE-294-length-84306-cov-14.246181_pt1 | contig 84306 bp, 76 predicted proteins | sample MGYA00580220_ERZ1673747 | MGnify/ENA primary metagenome ERZ1673747 (study PRJEB41218, sample SAMN15661769) | gut metagenome | host: Homo sapiens | place: Canada: London | collected 2015-08-20/2019-03-30 | study: EMG produced TPA metagenomics assembly of...
TTCATAAATTCAACTTAATTTCATTTTTTTCGTAGAGTTGTATACTCTACGAAATTCAAAAACAGAATAAGGATAGGAATGAGTATGGGAAGAAGACCCAGAGATCTAAGTGGACAGAAGTTTGGACTACTTACTGCCATGTATCCGACAGAACGCAGAGACCATAGAGGTTCTGTGTACTGGCATTGTGTCTGTGAATGCGGCAATGAGATTGATGTATCTGCTGGTGCATTGCTGGATGGCAATAACAGGAGCTGTGGATGCCTGAAAGACAAGAACCAGAAGCAGATTGCACAGAGAAGACATCTTGTTGATGGAACCTGTGTGGAAGTTCTGGAGAAGAGAAAGAAACGAAGAGACAATGAAAGTGGTTTCCGAGGTGTCTTTTATCTGAAGAACAGCAACCGTTACCGTGTGGATATCGGATTCAAAGGGAAGCGGTATTATGTCGGACTCTTTGAAGATTATGACGAAGCAGTTCAGGCGCGTCTGGAGGCAGAAAATCTGATCCATAACAGTTTCATTAATATATGGAAAGAATGGAATCAGAAAGAGCAGGAAGATCCCCAGTGGGGAAAGGAACATCCGCTTGTATTCAATGTTCGGAAAGTGAACGGAGAATTACAGGTAGAAGCAGGATGTCAGGAAATTAAGACTAGTTGAGATGGACAGAAATGATTCCTTGCAGTTTATAAGAATTAGATAAGCGGCAGGCAGGATTATACAGGAAGAAATCGTCGCGTCGCCGCGTTTCCAGTGTATATGGTCATAGGGAAAGAAGAGAGTCACAGAGAAAGAAATGATAAATTCAATGAATTCCCTGTGATATGGCGAAGCACACTTAAAATCAGGGAAAGTTGAGTGAATAAAGTTATGTGGTATGCAGTATGGGTGCGAAGTGGACAGGAAGACAGAGTTCTGGAGTTATGTAAGACATTCCGTCATTATCATCCGGATGCATATGAGGAATGCTTTATTCCGACGTATGAAAAATATAGAAAAGTAAAAGGCCAGCCGACAAAACAGCTGGCTCATTTATTGCCCGGATACCTCTTCTTTGTCAGTGACCATCCTCAGGAACTCCAGAAACTTTTGAAAAGAATTCCGGAGTTCGCAAAAACACTTGGTGATGATGATGGAGCAATTCCGCTGTATCAGGAGGAAGTAGAATTCCTTCAGAGATACACGGGTGATGAGAGGATTCTGAAGATGTCCGAAGGATATCTGGTTGGATCAGAACTGGTTGTAACGGATGGACCTCTGAAAGATTATCAGGGGAAGGTCATGAAGATCGACCGGCATAAACGGACAGCAGTGCTGGAATTGGAGTTTCTGGGAAGGAAGATGAAGGTTACGGTGGGGCTGGAGGTTGTGAGGAAGGTATAGAAGAAGTTTGATTGAAAATGTTTATGGAGACAAGATAGAAATGAGAAGTACCTATCAGAGAAAAGTGGATAAGAAGCAGATACCTACATGCAATATTATGGGCGTTAATATAGCGGCTATCAATATGGAATGGTTGTTGGAGTATCTGGATAAGAATCTGGAGGATATAAAAGGAGATTACATTTGTGTGTCGAATGTACACACGACAGTAACAAGTTATGAACATCCATCCTATTGTTCCATTCAAAACGGAGGACTTATGGCCATTCCAGATGGAGGACCACTTTCTTCTGTAGGCAGAAAACGTGGATATCAAAATATGGAACGAACGACGGGGCCAAGTCTGATGGGAGAGATATTCGAAATCTCAGCGGAGAAAGGATACCGTCATTATTTTTATGGAAGTACAGAGGAAACTCTGGAACTTCTTTATAAAAAGTTGAATGAAAATTATCCGGGAATTCAGATTGCAGGAATGTACAGTCCTCCATTTCGTCCGATGACAGAAGAGGAAGACAAGGCAATTGTAGAGAGGATTAATGAAGTGAATCCAGACTTCGTATGGGTTGGCCTTGGTGCTCCGAAACAGGAAAAATGGATGGCAGAACATCAGGGGAAAATTGATGGACTGATGCTTGGTGTCGGAGCCGGATTTGATTACTATGCAGAGAATATTAAACGTGCACCGGAATGGATGCAGAAAAGCAATTTGGAATGGCTGTATCGGTTGGTACAGGATCCAAAGAGATTGTTTAAGAGGTATTTGGTGACAAATACAAAGTTTATTTGGAATGCGATGATAAGAGGGAAGTAATGAGTAAGGATAATGCAAATAAAGAGAATATTTTGATTGTACATAATTATTATCAGATTCCTGGTGGTGAAGATACAGTTGTTGCTAATGAAAAAAAGATGTTAGAGAAGCATGGACATAAAGTGACTTTATATAGCCGTAATAATGCAGAATTAAAGGAAATGTCAACGCTTCGCAAAATATTTCTTCCAATTACAACTGTGTTTAATCCAAGAACGTATAGAGATATAAAAAAAATAATAAAGCAAGAGAATATAGAAGTTGTGCATGTTCATAACACTCTTAATCTGGTCAGCCCAGCAGTTTATTATGCTGCAAGACGAATGAAAGTGCCGGTGGTACAGACAATTCATAATTTCCGTCTGCTTTGTCCTGGGGCAACTTTTTATAGAGATGGGCATATTTGTGAAGATTGCGTAGAGCATGGCTTAAAGTGTGCAGTAAGACACAGTTGCTATCGGGAAAGTAAAATTCAGACGCTGGCATGTGTACTTAGCGCAGAATTTCATCGAATGACAGGGATTTACGGAAAAATCAATTATATTTGTTTGACTGATTTTAATAAGAAAAAACTATTGGAATTAAAGCAAATTAAACCGGAGAGGGTATTTGTAAAGCCTAATTTTGTTGAATGTAAAAATGAATATATTCCAGAAAAGAATAGAAAAGATCAATTTGTTTTTGCAGGAAGATTAGATAAGCTAAAAGGAATTGACTTTCTTTTTGAAGCATGGAAGTGCATGGGGAAGGAAGCTCCGAAGTTAATTGTTTGTGGTACCGGTCCAATGGAAGATTGGTGTAAGTCGTTCATTAGAGAAAACGATGTGAACATTGAAATGCGTGGATTTGTGCCAAATAATGAGGCTCTAAAGATAATAGCAAATAGCAAAGCACTTGTATTGCCTACTCAGTGTTATGAAGGATTTCCGATGAGCATTGTGGAAGCGTTTAGTGTTGGAACACCTGTCATTTGTTCTGATCTTGGAAATGCTGGAAGCGTTGTCGAAGAGGGAATAACAGGTTATAAGTTTACAGCTGAATTGGTGGATGAAATCATTCAAGCAGTTAAAAGATGTCATGGATTATGTAGTCAGACAAAGAAAGTATATAAAGATAATTATTCAGTAGAGAAAAACTATGAATTAATCGGTAGGATTTACAAGGCTATACAGATGAAAGGGTTGTAAATGCAAGACTCAAATATTGTTTCACAGGTGATAAAAATTGAAAATACCAATAGGAAATTGGCTACGCATTTTGCAATTTGCAGTGGATTGCATTTGCGATATTTAATTGATTTGGATGGCGGAGCCAAAAGGTTGAGTGAAAATATTTCTACATATTCAAAAAAACTAAGTCTGTTGATGCAGTTTATAAATATTATTCCGTTTCCGATATTGAACCGGATGAAACTGGGATATTTTGCGAAAGTGGAACTTAATAAAGAAGTAGAAACTTGTAGGCAGAACGTTCAAAAAAAGCACTGGAATATGATTGTTGGTACTTATGATGAAAAACAAAAAATAGTTCTTCAGTGTTTCAATACTTCAAAAAATGCTGATTTTATTAAAATTGGAAATGCAGCAACAGAAAAAGAAATGAATGCAGAGATTTCTTTTTTACAACAAAAGAGAGTATATTCAACTTTTGATATTCCGCAATTATTGGGCAGTATCAGCAGAGCAGACGGGGCAACTTTTAATATTCAGATAACGAAAGAATTTGTTGGTGACAAAGTAGAGCCTATTTTAACACAAGAAATTGTGGAAATCTACAAAGAACTGTCAAGAGATAAAAAGAACGGTTTGGAATTTTCGCATGGGGATTTTGCTCCATGGAACTTGAAAAGAAATGGTGATAAGTACACACTGTTTGATTGGGAGCATTGTGACTATAGGATGCCGGGATTTGACCTTATGCATTATGCAACTATTGTGCAAAAGGTATTGAATAGCAAAGAGCTTTCGGAAGCATTTGATGAAGGATTGAAGAATATTCATCAGTTTTTGCCGGGCTTTTCTATTGAAAAAGAGATTTTTTTAAAGGAGTTTAAAAAATTAAGAACGCAAAACAATTGAGGAGAGAGTAAAGAAATGAATTGTACAGAGATTTTTAATTATATATTTGAAGCGTTTAATTCGAATAATATTGATTATGCTATTATTCATTCATATCAATATTTGCCGGATAAATTTGATTCTGATATAGATACAGCAATCAATGTTCCGAATATAAAGGATGCTATCAAATTGCTTGATGATACCTTAGTTGGAACTGGTTGGAGAGTAATTCAATTTTGGCGGCATGAAAACTATGCAGCAGACTGTGTTATTTCAAATGATAAAGAGTTTCTTCAAGTTGATTTTTGCACACATTATGAGAGAAATGGACGAATTGTAATACCAGTACAAGAACTTTTAAATGGCAAGAGATTACATAAAAACTTTTATGTGCCAAAACCTCAAACAGAATTTACATATATTTTAGTCAAAAAAATATTGAAGCAAGTTTTTTCTGATGGTAGTAAACAACAACTGACTGCATTGTGGAAAGCAATGAGTGAAAAGGAAAGAAAGGACACAAAATTAGGTTTAAAAAGGTTCATAGAGGCAGATGAAATTAATAAGATTCTTGAATGTGTTGAGTTATCGCAATATGATTTGATAGATTTGAAGCAAGCGCATAAGGTATTAAAAAAGAAAACATCTAATATTGTAGATAATCTACACTACAATGTGTTTGATTTAAGACGTAGATTTGAGAGGATTATTCATCCTACAGGTCTTTTCATTGTTTTATTGGGGGTAGATGGTGCTGGGAAAACAACTATTGCAGAGAATTTGAAGGAAAGATATATTACAGCATTTAGAAGAATTGATCATTACCATTCTAGAGTTCGTGTATTAAATGATATATCACAGTTAAAGAAAGATGCTACACCGATTGATGCCTCAAATCCTCATGAGAAGAAGCAAAAAGCAGGAAAATTCACATCCATAGTTAAGTTTGGATATTACTTTCTGGATTTTTTGATTGGAAATGCAAAGACTACTGTTGCAAAAATAAGGAGCACGCTTGTATTGGTTGAAAGATATTATTATGACTATTCAATAGATAATGTGCGTTATAATTTGAATTTATCGGATAAATTTCTTTCATTTTTTGAATATTTTATTTTAAAACCAGATATTATTTTTATTTTTACTGGTGATAGTCAGAAACTGCTAGATAGAAAACATGAGATTACAATTGATGAGATTAATGAACAGAAGAAGAAATTGAGTGAAAAGTTTATTAATAATCCAAAAGCAATGTTTATCGATACTACGGAAGAAACAGTTGATGAATGTGTTGCTAAAATGATTAAAGAATGCAATGCAATTATGAGGAAACGAAGAAAATGGTAAGAAATAGAATTCGAGTTTTAATATCTGCTTACGCTTGTGAACCTAATAAAGGTTCAGAACCCGGCGTGGGCTGGAATTGGGCACTTCAAATGGCAAAATTAAACGAGGTTTATGTTATAACTCGTTCTAATAATCGAAAAATTATTGAAAAATTTTTGCAGGAACATCCAGTGGAACATCTTCATTTCTATTATTACGATTGTGCTACATGGAAAAGAAAAATGAAGAAATTACCAAATGGTATATTTGTTTATTATAAAATGTGGCAAAAAGAAATATTACCTATTGCAAGAAAAATTGTTGAAGATGAGAAAATTGATATTGTACACCACATAACATTTAATGAATTTAGAACGCCAGGAAAGTTGTATCAACTTCCAGTCCCATTCATTTGGGGACCTATTGGAGGCGGACAGTTTTATAATTCTATTTTCAAAGAGGCTTATTTTAGTCGAAAAGATGTTTACAAAGAAAAATTAAGGAATTTTATCAACAGATCTTATTTGATGTTCTCTCATGATATAAAAGCAGCTGTCAAAAAAGCAAATACTATTTTAATTGCAGATCAATCCACACAAAGAATTATGCCGAAATCAAGAAAGTATGTGCGCTTGCTTGAGACTGGATATGATTTGAATAGGAACAAAGTGAAAGCTTATGATGAGAATTTAACAATCAACCCAAAGAGACCGATTAAACTTTTATGGGTGGGTGGTATTTGGCCGCGAAAAGGTTTAAAAGTTTTGATTGATGCATTGTATAATAGTCAGTTTGAAAATTATTCACTTAGCATTGTTGGAGATGGACAAGATCGGAAAGCATCTGAGAAACTTGTGCGAGAGTATGGATTAGACAAGAAGATACGTTTTTTGGGAGCATTAAGCTACGATGAAGTAAATAATTTATATGATAGTGCAGATGTTTTTGTGTTTACAAGTTTAAGAGACACATCAGGAAATGTTGTGTTAGAAGCGATGTCTCATGGTCTTCCAGTTATTACAATTAATCACCATGGTGTTGGAGAAATCGTTACAGATGAAACAGGTATTCGTATTGATCCAATTTCTTATGATTCTGTAAAAAGCGATTTTGTAAAAGCAATTAAAGAATATGCGAAAAATCCGGAACTGATGAAACAGCATGGATTGTCAGGGCGACAACGATTGGAAACATACTATTCTTGGGTAAATAATGCAAAAGTATTACAAACAATCTATGATGAAATCAAGAGAAATACAAGTTTTAATTGATATCGACTGGAGAATTAAATGATGAACAAAGAAAAAATATCTATAGTAACGATTACATATAATTCACAAGATACTGTGAGAAAAACAATAGAATCAGTTATTTCTCAAAAGTATAGACCGTTAGAATATGTATTAGTTGATGGTGGATCTAGCGATAAAACAGGAGAGATTATATCATCATATTTTACTGAATTTGAAGCACGTGGAATAGAGTATAATTTTAAATCAGAACATGATAAAGGAATAAGTGATGCATTTAATAAAGGTATTAACAGAGCAACTGGGGAAATAATTGGTATTATCAATTCAGATGACCAATTAGAAAAGGATGCATTATTTGTAGTTGCAAATAAATTAGATAATAATGTTGATGTTCTATGTGGTGATTGTTTATGGGTAGATGAAGGAAGAAAAATAAGTTATATTCGAAAATCTAAATTAAATTTGACTAGATTAAAACATGAAATGGTTATAATGCATCCAACTTGTTTTGTTAGAAAGCAAGCGTATGAGAAGTATGGTTGTTTTGATATAAATTTAAAATATTGTATGGATAAGGATTTAATGGCACGGTTTTATAGAAAGGGTGCGCAGTTTAAATATGTTCCATCGGTTATTTCTATTATGTCAGCAGGCGGAATAAGTGATATAAATTATAAAAAAGTATTTGATGAAGGTGTAATTATTGCCGAGCGAAATGGGGTATCTCATTATTTTGCAGTTGGTTATCGAATGTATAAAATATTTAGATTAACATTTGTTAGACTAATAAGAAAATTAAAGGGACGTTGAAATGGGTGAAAAAATTAAACCAATAGAGCTTAGAAGGAAAACGCAATGAAAATAAAGAAAAAAAAACTGTTATGGTTTTTACTTGTGATGCCTTTTTTTTATCCTAATAGTATAGCTGGAACTTTAGTAGCAACCATTTGGCATCAGTGGAGAATGCTAGCTACATTTATGAGTATTATTTACATATTTCAAAATATAAAAATAATAAGAAACCTTGAAAAAGTAACTTGGTTAATTATTATATTTTATATTATGCAAATACTTGCAACAGGTATAAATAAACTAGATATTGCATTTGATTGTAAAACTGCAATCATGATGAGTTGTTTTGTGATTGTAATATCTTTAATTGTTTATAAAGAAGGTAATGAAGGAATATTGTTCTTTTATCAAATATCGCATGTGTTAATATGGTTGAATTTTCTATCTGTCATTTTGTTTTATAGAAATGGTCTGGTCAGGGATTCATATGATACAGCGGTATATTTTTGGAGTACTAAAAATCATATTATAAGCCTTACAGTGGCTTATTTAATGATATCATTCTATCTTTTTTATGAGGGTTATATAGCTAAAAAAAAATATTGGATAGGAATAATAGTATCTATTATTGCAGTTTTTTTTATGGGATCGTCTACTGCTATAGCAGCTCTTGTAGTGTATGGTAGTTTTATTTTTTGTTGTAAAATATGTGGGAAAAATCAAAGAGTTGTTAATATGAAGATGGCAGTTGTTATTGGAAGTTTAGTTGATATTGCAATTGTTGTCTTTAGAATACAGGAAAGATTAGGGGGAATTATATCAACACTATTCGGAAAAGATACTACATTAACAGGGCGAACTGGTTTATGGGATCAGGCATTAGAATTGATGAGAATAAATCCTTGGTTTGGAAAAGGAAATTCGTATGCTTTAAATCAGTATGGATGGTTAACAATGCATTTTTGGAATAGTAGAACTCAGACTTTAGATGATGTTTATTTTGTTTCGCATAATCAATTTTTAGAAATTATGGTAAATGGTGGTTTGATTTGTCTTATTCCTTTTATTGGAATATTTTATTGGATGATTCGTTCAGCACAGAGAATAGAAAATAGTAAATATAAAATGACAATAGGTGCAGCACTTATTGCCTATTTTATTGCAATGATTACAGATTTAATTACACCATATGAACCTGTTTATTTATTTATTATTGTGGCTTCATATATTCATAAATGCGAGAATGTAGATGTAGGAGGAATATAATTAAAAATGGATGGATTGAAAATTACAGTTGTAACAGCAGTATATAATGGTGCAGAGTATATCGAGCAATGTATACAATCTATTATGAATCAGACATATAAAAATTTTGAACATATTATTATGGATGGTGGTTCTACAGATGGTACAGTTGAAATAGTAAAAAAATATGAGAGATTATATAATGTGAAAGTATATAGTAAGAAAGATAATGGGATGTATGATGCTATTGCAAATGGATTTGATATAGCAACAGGAGATATTTTTTGCTGGCTTAATTCAGATGATATGTTGCTACCGTGGGCTTTCGAAGTGATGCAAAAAATTATGTCAGAAACAGATGTACAGTGGTGTATGGGTTTCCCAACTTATTGGGGAGAAAACAATGTAAATAGATGTCAATTTAGAATTAGTGCATATACCCAAATTGCTATAAAATGGGGATTACATGATGGGAGAATTCTTCCATTCATTCAGCAGGAGTCAACATTTTGGAGAAAAGAACTTTGGGATAAAAGCAATGGCTCAATGATTAGAAATTATAAAATTGCGGGTGATTATCAATTGTGGAAAAAATTTGCAAGCTACACACCTCTTTATAAAGTTAATTCTACATTGTCGGGATTTAGAACGCATGAAGGTCAGAAAAGTGAAGATAAGGAGATGTATTATTCAGAAGTCGGTAAAGTACATTTTTGGCTTAAATTATTGATGAAAAGCAAAGTTTTGAAAATATTTGATGCGCTCCTAAGTTTGACAAAACGAAGTGACTATATTCTGTTGCAAAATATATATACCAAAAGTAGAAGATAAGGAAGATTATGAAAGAAAAAAGTAATAAAAAAACAAAAGACAAAGTTTTATCAGGTTTAGTGTGGACTTTTGGTGAAAGGATATTGGCACAGGGAGTTTCATTCGTATTATCAATTATATTGGCTAGAATTCTTATGCCTAGTGAATATGGGATAATAGCAATGGTAATGGTTTTTATAAATATTGCAAATGTATTTACAAGTACAGGTTTTGGTGAATCCCTTGTACAAAAAAAAAATGCGGATGAATTAGATTTTTCTACAGTATTTTATTGTACATTTAGTTTGTCAGTGGTGATTTATATTATATTATTTATTTGTGCACCATATATAGCAAAGTTTTATCATACAAAAGAAATTGTACTTGTATTAAGAGTATTATCAGTAAAAATAGTTTTTTCATCGATTGCAACAGTTCAGCATGCATATGTACAAAAACACATGATATTTAAAAAATTTTTCTTTTCAACATTAGGTGGAACTGTTATTTCTGGTGTTTTGGGGATTTTATTGGCTTATGCTGGCGCAGGGGTATGGGCTTTAGTGGCTCAATATCTAAGTAATACAATTATAGACATAATTGTATTACTCATAACAGTACCTTGGCATCCTAAATTTTTATTTTCTTTGGAAAGAGCAAAAGCTCTTATGGATTTTGGATGGAAATTAGTTTTTGCAAATCTGATAAATGCGATTTATAATGAATTACGAAGTTTGATTATAGGGCGTTCATATTCATCAGCTGCACTTGCTTATTATAATAAAGGAAATCAAATACCAGCATTAGCAATTACTAACATAGATACTGCAATTGGAACAGTTGTTTTCCCAACTATGTCGGAAGCAGAAAATGAAGAACGATTAAAAAATATAGGAAGAAGGGCAATGAAGACCACTTCGTATTTACTTTTCCCTATAATGATTGGTTTAATTGTAGTTTCACGTCCTCTTATTATTCTTTTATTAACGGAAAAATGGGAAAATAGTATTATATTTATGCAGATATTATGCTTATATTGGATGACACAACCAATACAAACCACAAACTGGCAAATAATTAAGGCTATAGGTAGAAGCGATTTATGCTTAAAACTTGAAGCGATAAAAAAGACAATTGGTATTATTATGGTCTTTATAGCGATGAAATTAGGTGTAATAGCAATAGCATTTTCAGCTGCATTATTTGGTTTCATTTCTATGTTTATTAATATTCTTCCCAATAAAAAGTTGATTAATTATTCAATTAAAGATCAATTATTAGATATAATGCCGGCACTTTTTGCATCGATAGTGATGGGACTGATTATATATTCTATAGCTTTTATAAAAATGCCAATGGTATTATTGTTGGTTATTCAAGTGATTGTGGGAATAATAAGTTATATTGCTATGTCATATATATTTAAGATTGATTCCTTTAGGTATATATTATCAATGCTACAAGAAAAGAAATTGAACATCCTAGGGTCAGACCATCGAAAGAAAAAATGAAATTTTCCTAAGAATTTATAAAGAAAACAGTAATAAATATGAAGCAGTGAATTGTCAGTGGAGGAAACGGTACGATATAATCAACAGTTTTTCCTTCCTGACTGTACAATTCACCAGGAAAAATGATTTATAAGCAGAAACACAGTGTAATCTCGTAATTTTATCTTATAGAAGCAGATTGCTCTTATAAGATAAGATTATGAGTATGAAAAGAATATAGACGCCCCGAATAAAGAATTATCATATTTATAGAAACAGATCATTCTAGGTTCTGACTTTAGAAGAAAAGATCTCCGAAAGAAAACAATGATTTATTATAATCGACAGAGATGTGAACAATAAAAATTGTGGTATAGAATTGAAAACAGGCACATTGAACTCAGTGAGGATGACTAACGGTGTAGTAGAGAAATATCCCTGTTTAACCGAGCTTTGGATAGAGACGAGGTTTAATAGAGAAAAAACTTGATTTATATATAGGATAGATGAAATTATGGACGAGTTTAATTTGGGTGGGATAATTAAATTTGTATTAAGTATAGTGGCATCATTGGTTGTGGCATATGTGACAAATAGCAAAACAATTGAAGATATTCATACATAACATTAGCAGAAGAAAACTTTGTAAAAAAGACAAAGCGTAGAAGTAATATTTTGATGAGTATTTTTTTGATGACGTATATGGCCATTGGATTTAATGGTACCCTATATTAATTACCAATGAATAAAAACGTTTCAGAAAAGGCTGGAATGATTGGATTAATAGTATTGATTTTAATAATGGTCGGACAATATTTTTGTACTTTTATTTTAGCATTTTCAGATATCGAATATTTCGATAAGAAAATGCGAATGAAAAGAAAAGAGATTTCTGATCTGGATGAATGTATTAACTTAATCATTGCCGGATTCTTTTTCTCTTTGAATATGCTTGGATATGTGAGTATTAGTTGCGAAGATTTATCTGTAGACAGCAGAGTGATCGCTCTTTTATTTACCTTTTTATGTATCGGTCTGGCAGCAGCATGTAAGACGCTGTCATTGAAAGATAAGCTCCGTCAAAGAACGATAGAATTTCCGGACTATGATAAGCTACAGAATGACTGGACATATGAAAAAGAGAAAACAGAGGACAAGCTGGAAAGATATATTCGACGCATGAGACAAATAGAGGAACAGGACAATAAACGCTGCCTACAATATACAGATCATATGATTCGGAATATGTCGGAGTGGGAAGAAAAAGTGGAAAAAATAAAAGGCGGAGATAGTAAAAAATAAGATTGTTCTGTATGAAAAAGATGATATAATAGAGATGTGGTGTGAAAGGCAAAGTTTCCTAAGGAACAGGAGGCTTTGTCTTTTTGCGTATATAAAAGAAAATAGAGTACAGAGGAAGAAAATATGGGATCTATGTTAGAAAAAATTACATTATATGATATCCTGGGATATTTATTACCAGGATGTTTTTTAGAAACACTTGTTTGTTTGGAATATATACTTGATATGAAAGTAAAATTAAATACGATGATAGAGCAATTACAGATGATATTTTAAAGACAATTTAATACGAGAGAAAAAAGAAGGAGTAACAAGAGATGGGAAAAAAACGGAACTGATAATTACAAAAGGGCAAGAATTTAAAATTGTGGTTAAGGATTCTATAAGGGATGATGATGTATTTATAGAACAGTAAGCAGGAATTTCAAAGTATGAGGGGGAAAAACAGCGAAGATATAAGTGTATTCAATTCAGTTATGAACCTGACAGAAAAATTACTGATTTACGATAGTTCAGAGATACGCTGTAAATTCGATGAGTTGCTTCGCTGGGGAGAAATTTCATTTTATTTAGGACAGGATTTACTGACTTGTGCATTTATAGCTTCTGAGGATTTAAAATACGGAGAAACGAACCGTCGTTTTTTTTGCCTGGCTTCCAATTATTCGAAGTGATGATAATCGGTTACATAATATATTGGATAAAGGAATGGCAGAAAATCATTTTCATTTGGCAGGTTCTACAAAGGTGTTTGAACTGAACTGGATTTGTCTTATGAATCTGATTGAAGGGCGGCTTCATGATTTTAAAAAAATTAAAAGCGGAATGCAAAGATATCAGATCGACCGGCCTGATCTTTCGGTCAAGAATGAAGATTTGTATTCAATTTGCCAGAAAGGTGCATTGCTTCGATGCTATTTATTTGCTGTTTTAAAGGGAAATGGATATTTAAAAGAAAGGTTATCAGTTATGTTAATGTATTGAAAAATGGATGGAATAAGGGAATAGTAATACAAGAGGATAAGACATGAGACTAATAGAATCAATGATTGAGATACGAAAGGGCAGCATTGAAACAGCATCGAACGAGTTTGGCGTGGATGCAATTGTAAATTGTGCAGATCCAACTTTAATGGGAAGTGACAACAATGTAGATGGAGCCATTCATGGAGTGATAGATAGAAGGGCTGGGGAGAGTGGATATTTTAAGAAAAAGATAAAAGAAGAATTTAAAGGAAAATATCATTCTGAAAAAGAAAAAATAATACGTTGTCAAAGAGGGGAAGCCGTGATTACAAAAGGATATGGACTATGCGATTATGTAATTCATGCGGTAGGCCCTAAGAGTGACAGAAATGATGGAAAGATTAATGGATATTCAAGCTCCTGTGTTGAAAAATTAACTTCTTGTTATAAAAACATTATGGATTTAGTTTTTGATCACCAAGGAATTGAGAAAATAGCTATTCCAGTGATTTCCTCTGGCAATTATGGGTATGATTTTGAATATGCTTTTATAATCGGATTGACCACGGTATATAATGCACTTCTTGAAAAAAAGCAAAATATGAAAGAGCTATTTGATTATATCAGCTTGAAAAAAGTATATTTTGTCGTATATGATGCAAATGATAATTGGAATACAGCATGCAGGGTTTATGAAAGATATAAAAAAGCTTTCAGAAGAGAACATAGGGTTGTAATAAGAGGAACAGTAAAAAGTCAGCAAGAATTCAGAAAAGAGATAAGTCTTTATGATGAACAAAAGGGTTATTTTGCTGTTGCGAAACTCTTTCGTAAGCTTTTGATAACTTTGCGAATTATACTTGGTTTTTGGACTTATCTGAAAGATGTAATCAGTAAAGAAGACTGGGTGATCAGAAACAATTGTATTTTCTAGGAAGTCATATGATAATCTGTATGATACTGATGAATTTGAAGCGGAATTTCAATTTTTGAGACAGAGCTATACTTTTCTCTTTATGGGTTTTTCATTTGATGATGAAAAATTTCGTCAGATGTTTGAAAAATTATCTACCAGGCTTAATGCCAGACATTATATATTATTTGATGAAAACGAAAAGAAAAATGTAAAAAAAATTGATGAACTAGAGAATAGATATCATGTCCATCCTATTTTTTATAATGCAGCAAGACAGGGACATATAAATGCTATAAGGGAAATTATAGAAAAAATTATATATTTTGAAGACGTAGATATTGATTTATCATATTTAAAAAAATTACCTGTAAAAGAAAAGAAAATTAAAAAAACAAAAACATCAAATTCTAGGATTGTGAATCTGTTAAAAAAGTGTAAACTTGCATTGGCTGAACAAAAACCGGGACAGGCAATAAAGTGTGCGAGAAAAATATTATCAAGTGAGGCATTTAGAAAAATATCGCAGGAAGAAAAGAATGAAACTTATCACATTTGTATGAGTTCCTATGGAATGATGAAAAAGATAAGACAGGCTGCTAAATATGGTGATATAATTTATGAATCAGAGAAAAATAGTAAGGTATTTATAATAGAATATGCACAAATTTTGATTAATAATGGACAATGGGAAAAGGCAGCCAATATTTTAGAAGAAAATAATGAGGTATGTGGTAAGTTAGGTAGTCTGTTGAAGGATATTGCAAGAGAATTTTCAGTTGTTTTATCAGATAAAAAAATGATTAACGGGAAATATCGAGTTTATGATGAAACGCCGTGGTCAATAGAGAAAATGAAAAAAAGAGAAAGTGAATATAAGATATTCAAGGAAAAATATGTTAGCAGTGTAACCTATAATTTGTTAAAGGTTGAATCATATGAAACAGGGGACAATCAGGAAATAGCATATTATTGGCTGAGTATTGCAGCAGGTCAATTATTTCATCAGCATGAGGATGCTTTACAATTTCTCTATCGAGCATATGAAATAAGTAAGAAAGCATCATATTATGAAGAACTTGGACAGAATTATCTGGCAATAGCAGAAGAAAAGATTCGCTATAAAAAAGATAATTGGCTGTTCCAGATTGATAAATCAAAATTGATGAAAGCCAAAGAATGTTTTGAACTTGCGTTTTCAGAAGAAGATAGAATGTATCGAAATAGTTTCTACGAAAATTGTGGATTGGCATATTTAAGAGTTTTGTTTTTGTTGAAGTTGGATTATAAGTTTCAAAAATGCTATTCAAAAGTTTCAAAATATTATAAAGATGAAATTGAATTATATAAAATGAAAGCAGAAGTAGATGCCAGATATTCATATAAAATTAATTATTCTTTGATTCAAACTTTTCCTGATAAAGATAAAATTTATATTAAAGCACTGCAACAATATTCTCTTGCGGGGTTATATGATCGAAAAGATGAACCTGAACGGGCTAGTATTTATAGGCTAAGATGTATTGCAACTATTAAAAAATATAAAGGACATTCGAATGAGAAAAGTTTAATTCTTATTCTTTTGGATGCATTATTTTTTGAAAGTAATAGGGAAGAGTTTTTGAAATATAAGGATATTTATGAGAAAAATTTTGGAAATGAAGAGATTTATACAGCTTTTGAATATGAATTATCAGATGAACGTGATAATTCAGAGAGAATTCTAAGTAATGCATTTAAGAAGAATCCATGTGTGGAAAATTTTGTTATTTTACGTGGGTTTTATTTAAGATATAAAGATTGGAATAAGGTATTTATTCTTTACAAAGAAGTAATGGATCGGTATAAAGAAATTATATATGATGTATCTGATTTTTATGGAAGTTATATTTATTTTGCACTCATAGCGAAGGAATTACGTTTGGCAATAAATCTATATGTGAAATATTGGAGATTTTTAGACAATGTGGATGCACGGATAGAGATTGAAGAATTTTTAAAAAATCAAGTAATGGATTTTTCAAATTATAAAGAACGAGTAGAAGAAAAGAAAAAAACATTCCCTTATGTTCCAAAACTTGTAAAAAATCAGGTATATCAGGATATTATTCGATTATATCTTACCAACTATAAATTAGACGAGGCAAAACAATCGTTATTGATAATGCAAAAAGAAATTGGTGAATCGGACTCAATATTCAATAATGTATGTGATATTTTACAGTGTAGACAGTCAGAAGAGAAATATGCCAAAGAATATATTCCACAGATTTCTGTTAAAAAAATGCAGTCTATTTTGAAAATAGCAAATAGAGATGAGCAATTTCGAAGGTACTGTTTAGGTAAAAAGGGAAAAAGAATGATAATGTCTGTAGAGATGTTAGCGCTTATGATTGAAGGGGAGAGAATAGATGAATTAGAGCAAATTGAGAAGATTTATATTTCATATGCTGGTGTTATGAATTTGCAGAGTAGTTTATGGCAAATGGAAGATCGATTAGTTCGCTCGACAAACTATTGGATTATGCAGGCTGATAATGTGGAATTGTTTGCGCCGTCTTTGATTGGAATTTGCACATGGTTAGATGAACACCCTGAAATAGATATAAATCATATAGAGTTGGAAGCGGTGCAGTGCATTGTATTTGCAGAAGAGCGTAGAGAAGAACTGGAATAGAAGAATTTGGTAGTTGTTAATGTGAGTAACAGCAATAGTAAGAAATTAGGATTTTATAGATGCAATGGAAGAAAAAAGAAGGATGTTCGCAAGATAGGGGAGTAGAGCTTTAATTAATATTAGAATATAAAAACGCAAAAATTGTGAAAAATACGTAAAAATATTGACATAACAACAGCAAAACAATTATATTATATAGTATATAGGGAGGTGCTGTGATATGTTGGTACAGTTCATGGTAAAGAATGTATTATCTTTTAGAGAAGAAACTATTTTGGATATGACAGCGATTAATGCATATAAGGAACATGAAAGTAATTTAATCGATAATGGAACAAAAGAAAAATTTCTTCGAGTAGCGGCTATTTATGGAGCCAATGCAAGCGGAAAATCAAATTTGTATATGGCAATGTATTATTTCCAAAAAATTATTACAAAGTCTCTGAATAATGTAGATGATGATTCTATGACTGCAATTGAAAGATATTATGAACCATTTAAATTTGAAGAAAAAATGGGGAATTCAGAATTCCAGATTATTTTAATTCTTGATGGTTGCGAATACAAATACGGTTTTGAATATAATGAAAAGAATATTGTTACAGAATGGTTGTATGCAAAAAGTTTAAAAACAAATAGAACAATTCCTATTTTTGAACGAAGTATGGAAAATGTTGAATTTGGAGCGTCTGTAAGAAAAGAATGTGATTTATATAAGGAACAGATTCCAACAGAAACATTGGTATTATCTTTTTTTAATAAGCTAAAAATGAAAACAACTGTTTTTAATAGAGTTTATACTGGAATTATGGATATAATGGTTGTTCCAACTGATTTTTGTGAGAATCCTAAATTATTGAAGGCTGCTTTACCAAGCGTAATTGATTATGATAAAAAAAATTTAGTAACCTTTTTATCGGCAATAGATACTGGTATTAAAGACATTAGATATGATGATAGTGAGAAAGAGGTTCGATTTTTTACGGCTCATAAAGGAAAAGATAATCGAGATTATTCACTAAATTTGTTTTATGAATCAGAGGGAACGATTAAAAGTATTATTTTATTTATTTATGCGAGAAATGCTATTTTAAGTAACAAAGCTCTTTTTGTTGATGAATTAAATATCAAGTTACATCCATTATTATTAAAATTTATTGTTGATTTGTTTTATGAAGAAAATTCCAGTGCTCAATTAATTTATACTACGCATGATACTACATTAATGGACAGAAGATTTTTCAGAAGAGATCAAATTTGGTTTGTTCAAAAAGATGAATTTGGATATTCAGAATTAGTAGCATTATCAGATTTTAAAGTCAGATCAGATGCATCTTTTGAAAAAGATTATTTAGCCGGTGTATATGGAGGCATTCCGAATCTAAAGGAAATTGAGCTGAAAGAAGGCGAATAATTATGGGAACAGATGATTTGTTTAAAAAGAGAAGAGAACAAAGAAAGCAAAGAAAGCGAGAGTTTAAAACTCCGAAAGCAAACTCTTTTCTAATTGTGACTGAAGGTGAGAGAACAGAGCCTTTTTATTTTAAAGGTATCCAAAAGTTGATAAAAGAAAAAGTTGGAGGAGCAGTTGATGTTATTGAAGTTCCAACGATTGATGTTTATGGACAAGGAAGTTCAACCGAAAAATTAATTGAAATAACGGAAAGATTAGTCAAAGAAGCAAAAATTATTTATCAAAATGTCTGGGTCGTATTTGATAAGGATGATTTTAATGATTTTGACGAAGCAATAAAACGTGGACAGAGTATGGGATATAATATTGCCTGGAGCAATCAATCATTTGAATATTGGTTATATATGCATTTTGCTTATAGTGATTCTGCACTTCATCGGGAAGAATGGAATAAAAAGCTTGACGAAGTATTTGCACAGTATGGCCTTGGTGATGGATGTTATAGAAAAAATTATGAAGATATATACAAGTTAGTGGACTCATATGATGGTGTAAATACAGCTATAAAAAATGCAAAAAGAAGAATGGCTGATTTTAACGATAAAAAAGATTTGCCATCAAAATATGACCCGGGGACAAAGGTTCATGAATTATTGATTGAATTGAAAAAGTATTTGGATTAATGAGAGAAATTTCAAAAATGATCCTGCGAATCTCCGAAAGTAAAAATCATTGAGCCTTAACAAAAAGTGGTATAATTATTTTGTGGTGATAAAAAGGCAGAGTTTCCTTGGGATCGGGAGGCTTTGTCTTTTTGCATTTTTATAAAATGTGAAGAGAAAATTTTGCAAAAACTTTGAATACGAATCAAATGATAAAGGAGATACAACAATATGGCAAAAAGAACAGAAACTGATTTATTGAGATTTTATAGCGGAGACATCAAGGTAAGAACAGAGAAAAATCAATAATTGTTATAATTATGTATGTGAGATAAGTATTCAAAATATTTCTAAACATTACAATATAGAAGAACTGGAATATCCTGAAGATGGAATGCCTACATTCAAACAGGATTTTTTTGCGCGATTAAATCAGCAGAAGAAAAATTGTGAATACAAACAATATGAGGTTATCGATACAAATACATTTTATCCGTTTAAGAGGTTGGGAATGCTTCCTAATTTTGCTCATGCAGCAAGAGTTTCAGATTATCTTGAGTATGAGAATAAAAATGCAATAGACTTCGTATACCGTTATGAATATGGAATGGAAAAAATGAGACGAAAGCAAAGCTGGGAAATTATAAAAGCTATTTTTGTAGAACTGATATCAGCCATTTTTTGTATTATTTTCTTTACAGTTTTAAACATATTAATTGCATATATGGAAGAGAAAATAGGAACAGGTGATTGGAAAAAGATAAATTTATTTTTTCAAAACTGCATTGCACTTTATATTGTTGAGTTATTTACTGACAAAATTTCAAGAATATGTCCGTTTATTCATTCATTATCAGATTCTCTTAGAAATGGAATAAGATTAGTTTTAGATTTTTTTAGATCATTTTTTCATCATAAGAAATTTTATTATAATAAATGTAATCAGGATGTTGAGCTGGAAGAAAGACAGTAACTGGTTAGATAATATGATCAATATAAGAGTTATATTTAAATTACAAAAGAAGGAGGAAGGGAAGATATGAACGAAAGAGAACTAAAAGAAGAAATAGAAAAAACTTATGAATTGCGTAATATTACGTATCAAAGATTAAGAGTACAAAATTTTTGGACAAGGATTTTAGAGATATATTATTCCGTTTTTACGGCGTTATTATCTGTATGTAGTATAATGAAAAATGGGGAATTTATCTCACAGCATTCAGTATGCTTTACAGTAGCGGCTGCAATTCTGGTTTGCTTTGCAAATGCACAAAACTTTTCAGGAAGAGCACACGATCTTGAAGCCAATTTGGCGGATTTGTTAAAACTGAAAAATAAAGCAAATAGTCTGAAAGTAGGGAAAAAGCAAATCTGTGTAGAATTATATAAGGAATACATTAAAAAGTGCGGGGACAGTGAATACCATAGTATTATAGATGAATATAAATACAATGGGGATTGGCAATACAAATTTGTTGTGGCTTTGGCTGCAATATTTGTAATAGTGTTACTTTTGTTACCGGTTGTTTATGTTGCAATATTTCATCGTGGGTTTTATAGTGTTTTTAGACTTAAATATTAAAAAAAGAATTTGATTATATGGAAGTAGATAATATATGAATTGATTTAAATGGAGAGATGTGTTGCTGTTGCAGGTTATTTGTGAACAGCAATACATGCTGTGAGAAAGATATAAAATTCAGTATATGCTACATTGTTCTTTTCTGACAGAAGTAATATAATAAAAATATATTGAATGCAAAACAATATATGAATTTGTTTGATAATTGCAATAAGAAAGGAATATGTTATGTTTGAAAATGTTGATACACAAAAGAAGAACGATGATTTTGAAAAGAGAATAACACAAATATATAACAAATATGCAGGAGTAGATATAGCAGAGGAATACATGGAATTATGGAATGGCTTTGTTGATTTGATTCAGTATATACAAAATCAGAATACTATTGATAACATGTCACCAATGGAAATGATAAAATTATTAAAAGAAATTGGTATGTCAGATCAGGAGATTAAACATTTATTTTTACAACAAATGAAAGCGAATTAATACATATGATACATACTATTTCAGAGTTACTGAAGGAAGTTAGTGAGTTTAAATCTGAATTTTTTGATGAACAAATTTATTATCGAGGTCAAAAAAATGGAACAAAAGCCGGGTGGATGCTTTTGCCAACGTTTTATCGTGAAAAAAAGCAATATGCTAGTGTACCATTTTATTTAGATAAGAAAGAAGAACTTAATACAATATATAAATTTATTGAGAAAAATTACGACTACTTTAAAAACATTGAATTTGATGACCTGATTAGTATCATTAATATCTTACAACATTATGGGTTCCCTACAAGAGTACTGGATGTAACACAGAATCCATTAGTTGCTCTCTATTTTGCATTAGAAGAAGTTGAGCTGGAAGATGGAAATGAACCTGTAATTTATTTGGTTTATGCTAAGAAAACAAGTGCAGGATATTTAATTAACAGCGATTTAAAGAGATTTTATAATGATGAACCGAATGAAAAAAAGAGACTAGATTCTATGGTTCTTGTGAATGGTTGTGTTCTTTCGGAACGAATTAGAAATCAAAAGGGTGACTTTATTTTATATTATACGGATGGGGATATAAAAGAAAACAGAGATTTTGTAATAAAAGAAATCCCTATTTCTCCGGATTCAATAGAAGATTTGAAAAGAGAATTAAGATTAATTGGAATAAGCAAATCGACGATATATCCTGCGTTGACTGAAGAAACAAAAAAACTAAAAGATCAGTTGAAAACTATTGCAAGGCAGAAAGCATTAAAAGAAAAAATGAAAGTATTTTCGAAAGCGAGACAAAATTCTGGAGAGTTAGTTTCTGAGGTTTTAAGTGATAAAGAAAAAATACCACGAAAATATTTGGATAAAAAGAAAATGTTTGCAGAAATTAATTTGAATAATAATCGCCATGGAAAGTGAAAAGATTGAAAGTTAGCCTATTTGAAAGCAAAATGATATTGCAAATATATGGTAAAAAGACAGAATTTCTTTAGAAATAAGAAGCTTTGTCTTTTTTGTATTAAAAGCGAAAAACTTCAAATATTATGCAGGGATAAGAAGGAACTTAGATATGTTAAAGTAGAATAATACAAATAATTTGAAGGGGGAATTAAAAATGCTTGTATATTTATTCGAATTAGATTCTGTCAGAAATTCTAAAGCGGAAATCATAAAAGGGCAGCAGGCTCTTTTTGAAGAAATAGTGATGAATGGAAATCAGGTTGTGCTTTCATTTAATCAGTTGACAGATTCAGAAGCATTTTTAAGTATTTTGGAGAATGAAGAAGCGTATGAGGAAATGATTGGACTTTTTCGCTGTGGTGCATTGAGAGTTTCTCAGTTTGGAAGGTTCAGGACTGCATCCCAGTACATACAGAATGCAATTGATAAATGTATAGGGAAAGATTCAGATGCGTTTCTTTTTTCAGGACTGCCTGTAAAATGTACGGATACAGAACTTCTTACGAAAATTAAAGATGCGCTTGCATTTGGAGATCTTACACTTCTTGAGGAAATCAGAGATAAATACCCGGTCGGTTCAACTGACTGGAAGAGATTAGAGTATATTCAGCGTTATATCCGTATGATTCTGATCCTCAGTATGGAAAAACTTGCGATGAATCCGGGAAAAGAACAAATAGAATATTCTTTTGTGGATTATATGAAAGAAATTATAACAATTTGTGAGAAAGAGCCAGATGAACAATTAAATCAGGGAGCAAAGTTGCTAAAGGAAATCAGTGAGAATTTAGGCGTGGACAAGTTGCGAAACAACAGAACGAACTGGATTAATTATCTGAATGGTCTGGAAGCGAATGAGACAATCTATATTGCGGAAGCAATGGTGGATTTATGTTATAACTATACAATTGAAGAAAGTATTTCAAATGTAGCAAGACATTTTGAAGACAGAGAAGGTTTTAGAAGAGATTTGCTTAACAGATTTCATCAGTATTGGGAAGAATATTGCTGTAAAATTCATGTTTTTCACAAAGGTGATTTGGAGCAGATTGCAGATATACAAGTAAAAGAACCATTTTGGGATACGGCAGTAAGACTTGTAGATCAGAATCCACCAATGTACTCAGGAGTATATGAGACAGGCTATAATAAGCGTAAAAGAGAGTGGAAGAGAGTAAGAAGCAGAAAAATTGGTAAATGGTTTGCAACAGCCTTTCTCTATATTGTTATATTTTGCCTAGTCGAACAAATGATGGGAACAATAGAAGAGAGCTTTTTAGCAACTACGGTGAATATAAAGCTAAATGGAATAGTAAGCGCAATTCTTGATACGTTGTGCTTTGGGTTGCTTGGTTCATGGGTGTCTGAGAAATTTGGACTTGTAGATGTGCTGGAAAGTGTGAAAAATTTAGGGACAGGAATAAAAGATATTTACCGGATTCATTTTGCACCGAAACAGATTGCTTATAGAAGAGATGAATTAGATGGAGATAGAAAGAGGAAACAAGATTAGAGATGGAGAATGAAAGCAGCATGTATAGTAAAGAGTGGAGAGATTATCTTGATTTAGCAGAGGAACGACCAGAACTTTTTAAAGCCAGTAGCAGACTGCAAATTATAATGGATTATGAGAGTGTACAACAGTTTGAAAGAAACACCGATAAAAAGATTGGTGTTGTATATCGAAGTGCATATAATTTATTAGTTGTTGATCTGGTTGAAAATATGAAAGGGGAGAGATTTGCTTACGAGAGACTGATTCCGGCAGTGAAGAAAGGCGCTATCGTGTCTATTCCTGTATACGATGATAAATTTGTATTATTAAAACAGTACCGGCATGCTATGAGGGCATTCCAATATGCATTTCCGAGGGGCTTTGGTGAAGAAGGACTTTCAGCAGAAGAAAATCTGCAGAAGGAAATCAAAGAGGAAACAGGAGCAGATGTTAAGAAAATTAGTCATGTGGGTACGGTGATCGCGGACAGTGGGATTGGAAGCAATGAAGTAGATGTTTTTGCATGTAAGATAACAGAACCTCAATTGAAATTACATTATGAAGGGATTGAGGAGATTGAATTACTTACAGAAAAAGAGCTGGTAAAGTGGATTGCGGAAGGCAGGATTACGGATGGTTTTACGCTTTCAGGATATGCGATGTATAAAAGTCGGTTATAACGGAAATGTAGATTGAAGTATGGCAGATTTGTGGGCGGATGTATTTAAATACACCTGAAAAGAATATTGTAATCTTAACTTCCACGAATTTTACACCTAAAAATCTACGCTTTGTATAAAGGTTTTCTTAGGAACAGGGAGGCTTTGTCTTTTTGCATATATGTTGTAGCTATAATAATATTTAACAAATTAAAGACAAAGAATACGAAAATGTACAACATATAAAGAAATCCAAAACGTTATAGATGACTGGATGGATTATTATAATAATGACAGATATAAAAGCAGCAGCTGATGAGGAATATCAGAAAAAGTTACTGGAAGAGTTTGATTTATAACAGACAAACTAAAGATTATTGAAGAAAAGACGATAAGCTCATGTGAACCTATCGTCTTTTCTTTTAAGGTTATAAAAAGTTTATTATGAAGATGGCATAATTATAACGCAGATGATTAACTTAACATCATACGGTCGTTTGCGAATTCTCCGCCGCTGACTTCCTCGAATTTTGCAAGAAGGTCAGATACCTTAAGGTTTTTCTTTTCTTCACCGGATACATCGTAGATGACTCTTCCTTCATGCATCATGATCAGGCGGTTGCCGTGTGCGATGGCGTCTTTCATGTTATGTGTTACCATCATGGCTGTCAGGTTGTTTTCGCTGATGATCTTGTCGGAGAGTGCAAGTACTTTTGCAGCAGTCTTTGGATCAAGAGCGGCTGTGTGCTCATCAAGGAGCAGAAGTTTCGGCTTTTTAAGGGAAGCCATCAGAAGTGTGATCGCCTGACGCTGTCCGCCGGAGAGGAGACCAACCTTACTGCTTAAGCGGTCTTCAAGTCCAAGATCAAGTTCTTTTAACGCTTCTCTATAGTGTTCACGTTCTTTCTTTGTAACGCCCCAGCCAAGACCTCTTTTCTGACCACGGCGTGCGGCGATGGCCATATTTTCTTCAATAGACATCGTTGCTGCGGTTCCTGTCATAGGATCCTGGAACACACGACCGAGGAAGAGTGCACGTTTATGTTCGGAAAGTTTTGTGATGTCAGTACCGTCGATGATGATATTTCCTTTATCGATTCCCCATACACCTGCAATCGCATTCAGTGTTGTTGATTTTCCAGCACCATTTCCACCGATGATCGTTACAAAATCGCCAGGATTTAAGTTGAGGTTAACTCCGTTGAGGGCACGTTTTTCATTGATTGTACCGGCGTTAAATGTCTTATAAATATCTTTGATTTCTAACATGTATCCCATTATTTTGCCCGTCCTTTCTTGAAGTAAGTATCTTTCATATAAGGAACTGCGAGGAAGCATGCAACAACTACAGCTGAGAACAGTTTCATATAATCAGATGGCATCTTCAGCCAGAGTACTAATGCGATTACAAGGTAGTAAAGGATTGCTCCGATGAAGACTGCACCGAGTGTAAAGGCAAAAGCTGCTTTTCTGTGTGCACAGAATTTTCCGAAGATTACTTCGCTGATGATGACTGCTGCAAGTCCGATAACGATCGCGCCACGTCCCATATTGACATCAGCTGCGCCCTGGTACTGTGCGTAGATTCCACCGCAAAGTCCTACAAGACCGTTGGAGATCATAAGTGCAAGAACTTTGTTGAATCCTGTGTTGATACCCTGTGCACGAGCCATCTGTTCGTTACATCCTGTAGCACGGATGGATGCTCCGAGTTCTGTTCCGAAGAACCAGTAGCAGAGTGCGATCAGAATCAGTGCTGCAAGGATTAATTTCAGGAAGAAGATCCAGTTGCCTTCTCCGGTTACATAACGAAGAGAAGCAACCAGTTTGTACTGCATGACATTGACCGCCTGGTTGGATTTCCCCATAATGCCAAGGTTTACGGAGTAAAGTCCGATCTGTGTCAGGATACTTGCCAGAATTCCAGGAATTCCGAAAAATGTATGTAAGACTCCTGTTACGAATCCTGCTGCCATACCTGCAAGAAATGCAAAGACAAGTGCAAGTGCAGGATTCACACCTGCGCGGATGAGCATAACTGCGACTGCACCACCGGTTGCAAGTGAACCGTCTACGGTCAGATCTGCAAAGTCAAGTATACGAAATGTAATGTAAACACCGAGTGCCATAATTCCCCAGATAATGCCCTGGGCCACGTTGCCCGGGAGAGCACGTACCAGAGTCATTGGATCAAGGGCTGCGAAATATGCTGCCATGATTTATCCCTCTAATCTTTCTAATTTTTATTGTTTCATATAAATAGATAAGTATAATTAAGGTTACTGTTCACAGGTAATATCCCGCGAGGTGTTTTGCCATGAATATGGCAAAATCCCGAGACATACGGGGAAAAATTCCATCACCGAAGGTGATTTGGAATGAATTTTGAACAAGTTGCTGTGAACGGAGTGAACAGTAACTAGAATCAAGAGCGACCATTCATCTGGATGAAGCCCGCTCTTGAGAAAAATATGTTTTGTTTAATATCTTCTAATTAATATGTTCCGGTTGAATGGAAGAATCTTATTCTTCGATTGCTTCATATCCGTCTGGAATAGTAATTCCAAGTTCCTCACAGATGGTAGGATTGTACATCTTTGTTACATTCGGGGCACTTTCAATCTTCATTGTAGTAATGTCAGCACCGTTTACAAGGATGTCGTAAGCCATCTCACCGGCTTTGTATCCGATATCGTAGTAGCTGATAGAAAGTGTTGCAATACCGCATCCTTTACAGATTCCCTGCTCACCGGCGATTACAGGAACCTTAGCCGGCAGACAGATGTTATTGATGATTTCTGTGTTTGAAGCCATTGTGTTATCTGTAGGAATGTAAAGTGCATCACATTCGGAAACTGCATTTGTTACAACAGACTGAATCTCATTAGAATCAGCAGCTGTGTACTCTTTGTATGCGATTCCATCTTTCTCTAATGCTTCAGCGAAAAGCTTTGCCTGATATGCTGAGTTCGGCTCAGCGGAGCAGTAGAGAAGTCCGACTGTTTTAGCATCAGGAATGAGTTCTTTGAGCATTGCCTCCTGCTCATCAATCGGTGCAAGATCGCTTGTTCCGGAAATATTCATTCCTGTTGTTCCTGTCCAGTCAGAGATATCAAGTGCTGTAGCGTAGTCTGTAACAGATGTTCCGAGAATCGGGATATCACTTGTTGCTGCGCTTGCACACTGGAGTGCTGTTGTTGCATTTGCAAGAATCAGATCCACATTATCTGCTACGAAGTTATTTGCGATTGTAGCACAGTTAGCCTGCTCGCCCTGGCCGTTCTGAAGGTCGAATTTGACATTGCCTTCTCCGAACTTTTCTGTACAGGCATCTTCAAATCCTTTTGTTGCTTCGTCAAGAGCAGCATGCTCTAACTGCTGTAAGATACCGATCTTATAAGTCTTTCCTGAATCGGATCCGTTGTCTGCGCTCTTATCTGTAGAGTCGGATGAACTTCCGCATGCTGCAAGTGAAAGTGTCATTCCGGCAGCCATAAGTACTGCTAAAATTTTCTTAGATTTCATGATTGTGTCCTCCCTTTTTCGATTCATACAATCTACGCTTTAAACCGTTACGCTTTAAAGCGCTAAACTGTATGATGTCATGTGATAAATTATAGCACGATTATTTGATACGTCAAGTGAAAATGGAACAAAAATGCAAGATTGTTGAAAAAATGTTGCAAAAAAACAATGCTTTATTCGTCTGGAAAATTGTGATATTATAAGATATGGTGTAAAATTAAGAATCATGAAAGTCTTTCTTCTATAATATGGGGATTTTTGCTGCAAAGAAATTAACAGAAGGATTTTTATGGAATTGAATAAAGGAGTTTATTTTTATAGATGAAGAAAAAGCACGAACACATCATAGAAAGTGTGAGGCCAGGAAGCATTGCGGAAGAGCTTGGAATTGAACCGGGAGATGTTCTGCTGGAGATTGACGGTCAGGTGATCGAGGATATTTTTGACTATCAGTTTTATGTGGAATCTGAGGAGCTGCTTGTTGTGATCCGAAAAGCGAACGGGGAAGAATGGGAGCTTGAAATTGAGAAAGATGTTGATGAGGATCTGGGAATTGATTTCGGTAAGGGACTGATGGATGAGTATCATTCCTGCCATAATAAATGTATTTTCTGCTTTATCGATCAGATGCCGCCGGGGATGCGTGATACGCTGTATTTTAAGGATGATGATTCCAGACTGTCATTCCTTCAGGGAAACTATGTCACACTGACAAATATGAGTGAGAAGGATATGAATCGTATTGTCCGTTATAGACTGGAACCGATCAATATTTCGTTCCAGACGACGAATCCGGAGCTTCGTTGTAAGATGCTTCATAACCGTTTTGCAGGGGAGGCTTTGAAGAAAGTTGATATTCTGTATCAGGGCGGCATTGAGATGAACGGACAGATTGTTCTTTGCCGTGGAGTGAATGACGGGGAAGAATTGGAACGGAGTATTCGTGACCTGACGCAGTATCTGCCGCTTTTACGCAGTGTGTCAGTTGTGCCGGTTGGACTTTCCAAGTATCGAGATGGATTGTATCCATTAGAGCCATTTACAAAGGAAGAGGCGAAGGAAGTCATTCGCACGATTGAGAAGTGGCAGAAGAAAGTCTACGCAGAATACGGGATCCATTTTATTCATGCAGGAGATGAGTGGTATCTGCTGGCAGAGGAAGAAGTTCCGGAAGAGGAACGTTATGACGGATATCTTCAGCTGGAGAATGGAGTTGGAATGCTTCGTCTTTTATTTAATGAGTTTGAAGAAGGTTATGCGAAGCTGGAAAGCGGAGAACATCAGGAAGAGATTTCTCTTGCAACAGCAAAGCTTGCATATCCGTATCTTGAGCGTATGGCGAAGAAGATGGAGGAGAAGTATGAGGGACTTAAGGTTCACACATATTGTATCCGGAATGATTTCTTCGGAGAGCGTATCACAGTCTCTGGTCTGATCACAGGACAGGATCTGATGAAGCAGTTAAAAGATCAGCCGCTTGGAAGCAGGCTTCTGATCCCATGCAATATGCTGAAGATGGACGAGGACATTTTCCTTGATGACTTTACATTGAAAGAAGTATCAGATACTTTACAAGTTCCTATAGATATTGTAAAATCAAGCGGACAGGATCTGATCGATGCTATTTTAGGTGTCGCAGGTCCGAATCCCACAGATATAGATGAGAATCAGATGAAAGACCGTAGGATCACTACGGCTTAAGAGAAACTATCTAAGAGAAAATAAGAGAAAACAGGAAGGTAAGAATAGAATGAGTAAACCAGTAGTTGCCATTGTAGGGCGCCCGAATGTGGGTAAATCAACACTTTTCAATGTCCTGGCAGGAGAGATGATCTCCATCGTTAAGGATACACCGGGTGTTACAAGAGACAGAATTTATGCAGATGTTGACTGGCTTGACAGAGACTTCACACTGATCGACACAGGTGGTATTGAGCCGGACAGCAGTGATATCATTCTCTCTCAGATGAGAGAGCAGGCTCAGATCGCCATTGACACAGCAGATGTTATTATCTTTATCACAGATGTAAAGCAGGGACTTGTGGATTCAGATTCTAAGGTTGCGGATATGCTTCGCCGCTCCGGTAAGCCGGTTGTCCTTGTTGTAAATAAGGTTGACAATTTTGATAAATATATGGCTGATGTCTATGAATTCTACAATCTCGGAATCGGAGATCCGGTGCCAATCTCAGCAGCATCCAGACTTGGTCTTGGAGATATGCTTGATGCGGTTATAGCACATTTCCCGGAGTGGGATCCATCAGAAGAGGATGATGACCGTCCGCGTATCGCAATCGTAGGTAAACCAAATGTTGGTAAATCCTCTATCGTAAACCGTCTGCTTGGTGAGAACCGCGTAATTGTATCCAATATCGCAGGTACAACAAGAGATGCGATTGATACAGAGATCGTGCATAACGGAAAGGAATACATTTTTATCGACACAGCAGGTCTTCGTAGAAAGAATAAGATCAAGGAAGAACTGGAGCGTTATAGTATCATCCGTACTGTAAGTGCAGTAGAGCGTGCCGATGTTGTACTTATGGTGATCGATGCGACAGAAGGTGTCACAGAACAGGATGCGAAGATTGCCGGAATCGCTCATGAAAGAGGAAAGGGAGTTATCATTGTCGTTAATAAATGGGATGCCATTGAGAAGAATGATAAGACAATGAAAGAATACGAAGGAAAGATCCGTCAGGTACTTTCTTATATGCCATATGCAGAGATTATGTATGTATCTGCACTGACAGGACAGAGACTTCCGAAACTGTATGATATGATCGATATGGTCATTGAGAACCAGACACTTCGTATTGCGACAGGAGTTCTCAATGAGATCATGACAGAGGCAGTTGCTATGCAGCAGCCACCGTCAGATAAAGGTAAGAGATTAAAACTCTATTATATTACACAGGTTGCTGTTAAGCCACCGACATTTGTTATCTTTGTAAATGACAAGGAGCTGATGCATTTCTCCTATACAAGATATCTTGAGAATAAGATCCGAGAGGCATTTGGCTTCAGAGGAACTTCACTGAAGTTCTTCATCCGTGAGAGAAAGGAAAAGGATCAGTAGAATGGAACGTATTATCTGTCTGGTGATCGGATATGCCTGCGGACTTCTGCAGAGTGGTTATCTGGTCGGAAAGATGCATCATATTGATATAAGAAAAGCAGGAAGCGGAAATTCCGGTTCGACGAATGCACTGCGTGTTATGGGATTGAAAGCAGGACTTATGACATTCGCAGGAGATGTGTTGAAGTGTTTTGCAGCAGTGCTCATTGTCCGTGCAATATACCATGGAAGTAATATTCTTCCGCTTCTGATGATGTATGCAGGAGCAGGAGTTACTTTGGGACATAACTTCCCATTTTATATGAATTTTAAAGGTGGGAAGGGAATCGCTGTTATGGCAGCACTTGTGGTAAGCAACTGTTTTTGGCATCTGCCGTACAGTTCAATCCTGTTTTTTGTCACACTGGCATTCTTTCTTGTGCCGGTGCTTGTGACAAGATATGTTTCCCTTGGTTCATTGCTTGCTTATGCAGTGTTTTTTATCCAGATGGTGATCTTCGGACAGCTTGGATGGTTTGATATGGCGAAGGGTGCGGTATATGAGTTATATGTGATCACGTTCTTACTTACAGCACTTGCATGGTACAGACACCGCGCCAATATTAAACGTCTGTTGAATGGAACAGAGAATAAATTCGGTTCAAAGAAATAAAAGAAGCGAAGAAAAGGAGAGATGATATGGCAAAAGTAGGAGTTCTTGGGGCAGGAAGCTGGGGAACAGCTCTGGCAATCCTTCTTCATGATAATGGACATGATGTAACTGTCTGGTCGATCGATCCGAAAGAAGTGGAGATGCTGAGCGAGAAGCGGGAGCATGTATCAAAACTTCCGGGTGTCCATATTTCAGAAGAGATTATGATCACAAATGAGATGGAAGAGGCTATTAAAGGAAAAGATTTCTTAGTTCTTGCAGTTCCTTCTATCTTTACAAGGAGTACAGCGGCAAAGATGAAGCCGTATGTTGTTGATGGGCAGATGATCGTTGATGTAGCGAAGGGAATCGAGGAAGATACACTGATGACGCTGTCTCAGCAGATCAGCCAGGAGATTCCGCAGGCGGACGTAGCAGTGCTCAGTGGACCGACACATGCAGAAGAAGTAGGAAGAAAGCTTCCAACATCCTGCGTGATCGGTGCAAAGACAAAAAAGACAGCAGAGTACTTGCAGTCTGCATTTAACAGTAAAGTATTCCGTGTGTATACAAGTCCTGACATGCTTGGAATCGAGCTTGGAGGTTCTCTTAAGAATGTCATCGCACTTGCGGCAGGAATTGCAGATGGTCTCGGCTATGGAGATAATACAAAGGCTGCTCTGATCACACGTGGTATTGTTGAGATCGCAAGACTTGGCGTGAAGATGGGCGGCAAGTTCGAGAGCTTTTGTGGACTTACCGGAATCGGTGATTTGATCGTTACTTGTGCCAGTGTTCATAGCCGTAATCGTAAAGCCGGTTACTTGATGGGACAGGGCAAGTCTATGGAAGAGGCTATGAAGGAAGTAAACATGGTTGTTGAAGGTGTCTATTCTGCGAAAGCAGCTACAAAGCTTGCACAGAAATACGAAGTGCCAATGCCGATCGTAGATGAGATCAACAAGGTTCTTTTTGAAGGAAAGGATCCAAAACAGGCAGTAGATGACCTGATGCTTCGCGAGTCTAAGATTGAGAACTCTTCTCTTCTCTGGGAAGAATAAGAGAACGAAACGAATATAAAATTAAAAGTCATACCCCTTTGTCTGGCTGCATACATTGGTATCAGCAGAACAAGGGGGTATTTTTATGGATTCATTTCAGGTATACAAGGATATGAAAGCAAGGACAAACGGAGAAATCTACATCGGAGTTGTGGGGCCGGTTCGGACAGGCAAGTCAACGTTCATCAGGCGTTTTGCGGAGCTTTTGATTTTGCCGAATCTTAAGGAAGAGCATGTAAAGCAGCGGACACAAGATGAACTTCCTCAGGCAGCATCGGGAACTACGATCATGACAACAGAGCCGAAGTTTGTTCCAAAAGAAGCAGCGGATGTAAAGCTTTCAGATGACATAGAGGTGAAGATCCGGCTGGCAGACTGTGTTGGGTTCATGGTGGATGGGGCGAATGGCCATACCGAGAATGGGCAGGAGCGTCAGGTGAAGACGCCATGGTATGACTATGAGATACCATTTACAAAGGCAGCCGAGATCGGAACACAAAAGGTGATACATGATCATGCGACGATTGGATTTGTTGTGACTACAGATGGAAGTGTGACAGATCTGCCAAGAGAAAACTATGTGGCAGCAGAAGAGCGGACGGTGAAAGAACTCCGGCAGATCGGGAAGCCATTTCTTATTTTATTGAATTGCCAGAAACCGTATTCGAAAGAGACGGAACGTCTGAAATCAGCGCTTGAAGAAAAATATGCAGCACCTGTTTATCCGGTGAATTGTGAACAGCTCAAGGAAGACGACATTTATGAAATGATGCGCCAGGTACTGTATGAATTTCCTGTCACGGAAATAGAATTTTATATTCCGAAATGGGTGGAAATGTTGTCATGCGATCACAGAATCAAGAAAGATCTGATTGAGAATGTGAAGAAAATTATGGCGCAGATGTCGGATCTGCGAAGCGTCTCCGGAAAAGACTGGAAGACAGAAAGTCCATACATAGACCAGATCCTGTTGGATCAGGTAGAGATGGACACAGGCAAGGTTATATTGCGGATTTCTTTCTGCCAGAAGTATTATTATGAAGTGTTGAGTGAGTTGACAGGAACTCAGATCCGCAGTGAATATGAATTGATTTCTCTGATGAAAGAGCTTTCTTCTATAAAAGAAGAATTCAGTCAGATCAAGGATGCATTTGCGGATGTGAAGATGAAAGGCTACGGAGTAGTCAGCCCGAAGAAAGAAGAGATTCATTTGGATGAGCCGGTAATCATCAAGCAGGGAAGTAGATATGGAGTAAAGATCCGTTCTGAGGCACCATCGATCCATATGATTCGTGCGAATATAGAAACGGAGATCGCACCGATCGTGGGAAGTGAGAAACAGGCAGAAGACCTTGTTGCATATATAAAAAAAGAGAGCGAAGGTCCACAAGGCGTCTGGGGAACAAATATTTTCGGCAAATCAATTGAAGATCTTGTGATGGATGGTATGCGTAATAAGATTACGCTGATCAACGAAGAAAGTCAGGTAAAACTGCAGGATTCTATGCAGAAGATCGTAAACGACAGCAATGGTGGTCTGGTATGCATTATTATATAGTGATCGTGAGCTTTTTTTTTACAGGAAAATATGATAAGATAAACAGTAAGTAAAATATGCAAAAGAAAGCGAGGAATTCAGTGTTGCTGAATCACCAACAGAGAAAGATTCTTGAATTATTGTGTAAAACAGAACATGTGACTGCGAGTGAACTGGCCGGTCAGCTTGGAATTGGCGTGAAGACAGTAAGAGTCAGGATCAAGGAACTGAATCCAGAGCTTGAGAAGAAAGGAATCCAGATTTTATCAAAGTCCAGGTACGGATATTATTTGGATCCAAGACAGCCGGAAGGTATCGAAGGACTGCTGAATCCGAAGGAGAATGAAGATCCGGTGATTCCGTCGAATAATCAGGAGAGAGTACATTTTCTCCTTGCATATCTTCTGAACAGAACGGAATATATCAAGTCAGAGGAGTTGTGTGATTTCCTTTATATTTCTAAGGGGACGCTGACGAATACACTCCGGCAGGTTGAGGAAACTTATCAGAAGTATGGTATTACAGTTCATAAGAAGCCGGGATATGGTATCCGTGTGGAAGGCAGTGAATTTAATCTTCGTCAGTGTATGGTGGATGTCTTTGTAAAGCAGGACAGTCTGGAAGGAATCGGAAGACGGCATCAGACGGATGAGATCGAGACGCTGGGGAAAATGGTCTATCAGTGTCTGAAGAAATATGAAATCGAACTTTCTGAGATTGCTTACAATGACTTTGTGGAACATATTTATGTGGCGATGCGAAGGATACGTCAGGAGAAATATGTTGAATCGCAGGCAGCGGATATGCTTGGAAGAAAAGAGAAGCAGTTTGTGGAAGAACTGACAGAGCTGGTGGGCACGCATTATCAGATTCATTTTTCTCAGGATGAGAAGAATTATCTGACACTGCAGCTTGTGGGGAAGGTTTATATCGACAGTGAGACAGAACAGGAAAATTTCGTGATGCAAAGCGAGATCGACCGTCTTATTACTGAGATGCTGGAGATGATCTACAGGGAATTCCATGTTGATTTCAGGAATGATTTTCATCTGCGTATGGAGCTGAACCGACATATGGTTCCGTTTGTCCTTCGTATGAAATATCATATGATCCTGCGAAACCCGATGCTGGAAGAGATCCGTAAGAATTATGTGCTTTCTTATACGATGGCGTCTCAGGCGGCAATTGCACTGGGGGAATATTTTCAGCAGTCGATTTCAGAAGATGAGATTGCCGGACTTGCAGAGGTTCTTGAACTGGCTCTGGAGCAGCAGGAGAATGAACAGAAGAAGTTTTCGATTCTGATCGTATGTGCATCTGGGAAGACGAGTTCAGAAATTCTCAGATATAAGTACAGCAGAGAATTTAAAGAGTATATTGAAAAGATTTATGTATGTAATCTTTATGAACTGGAGAACTTTCCGTTTGAAAAAGTGGATTATGTATTTACAACGGTACATATCTCTTCTTATGTACCGGTACCGATTTTGGAGATTGGTTCCTTTCTGCAGGACAATGACATTGACAGGGTGAGAAAGCTTTTTGTAAGAGAGAGTAAGGATTTTCTGCAGAAATATTTTAAGAAGGAATTATTTTTTACGGATGTGGAAGGAAAGACGAAGGATGAGGTTCTGAAGAACCTGTGCCGGAAGGTTGAGCAGGAGAAGGGACTTCCGGAGACATTCACTGCATCTGTTTTGAAGAGAGAGGAACTTACACCAACAGATTATGGTAATTTGGTGGCACTTCCACACCCGGAGCGTGCCTTCCAGGAGCGTGCTTTTGTTGCAGTGGCAGTTCTGAAAGAACCGATATTCTGGTTCCGGCAGAAGGTGCAGGTCGTATTTTTGACGGCGATCGGAAGGGAAGAGGATGAGAATCTGCAGCAGTTCTATGAGGCAACGACAGATCTGATCCTTCGTCCGGCAGATGTGCAGAATCTGATTCGTCATCCGGATTATGACAGGTTGATCCAGTTATTGCGCAGAGCAGAAGAATAAAATGTATTTAATCTCCTTGATGAATGTGATTATATGTTCAGTGATTCAAAAGTGACCACATTGATTGTGGTCATTTTTTGAGTGGAGCTTTTTAAAAATATATGTTAAATTAAGGTCAGTCGAGGGACAGGAAAGGAAATGACGATGAGACATCTAACATTAATCTGTATGGCAGGTATTTCAACGAGCCTCTTAGTGAATAAGATGAAACGGCTGATTCGGAATGAGAATCTTGAAATCGCAGTCACAGCGATGTCGGAACGTGCATTTCAGGGTTACACAGGTCAGACAGATGTTCTGCTGCTTGGTCCGCAGCTGGGACATCGGTTCGAAAGCCTGAAAGAACAGTATGAGTCCAAAGGCATCCGCATAGACAGGATTGATCCGGAGCGTTTCGGAGCAATGGATGCGAAGGCTGTACTGGAGCAGGCATTTCCAGACCTGTCTGGACAAATAGGTGATAAATAAAATAAATTAAAGATAGGAGAATGTATCATGGCAAAATTTACTTATGTAGTACAGGACAACGAAGGAATCCACGCAAGACCGGCAGGAATGCTTGCAAAAGAAGCAAAAGCTCTTGAGGGAGTTAAGGTTACAATCGCCGGAAACGGAAAAACAGCTGACGCTACAAGACTGATGGCTATCATGGCTATGGGTATCAAAAAAGGTATGGAAGTTGAAGTAACAGTTGAAGGTGAGAACGAAGAAGCTGCAGCAGCTAAGATGGAAGAGTTCTTCAAAGCAAACCTGTAAGAGAAAGTCATACATATACTCATTCAATTTCTAGTTAAGAAAAGATGTTTTAACAGATCGATAATAAGGATTAGCCCTCCGGAAGAAAGATCTGTCAGGACATCTTTTTGTTTTTATTGAAAACGCTCCGCTTAGGATGCGCACTGCGGCGTATAATGTAGGCGTCGCAAGCGACCGCCGCAGGCGCAAGAATGTGCCGAGGCACATTCTTTGTTCTAGTTGCACAAAAGTTTATTGTTCTGTATAATGAGAAAGTACGAGTGGAGATCATAGTAGAATTAAGAAAGGGGCAGACAGAAGATGAGAGCAGTTATTTTATCATTAGATACAGGGGCATATAAAGCAAAAGCGGATGTGGCAGCGGCAGCATCACTCAAAAGAATGCTGGAGCAGGTTGGGATTGAAGTCCGGGCAGCAAAAGCATTTCCAGAGGATAAAGAAATGTTGAAAACAGTGCTCTGTAAGCTGGCAGATGCGGGAATGGTTGAACTGGTTCTGACAACCGGAGCAGTTGGATTCCTGGAGAAGCATTGTGCGCCGGATGCTGTGAGGGAGACAGCAGACCGTCTGCTTCCAGGTATTCCGGAAGCACTCAGGGCTTATAATCTTCGTCATACAAAGAAAGTGATTCTGGATCGTTCAGAGGCTGGAATCAGAAAGAAGACATTGATGATCAATCTGCCGGAGAGTGCCAAGATGGCAAAGGAAGATCTGGAATATATACTTCCAGAAGTGGTACAGGTGGTAGATACTTTTTCATTAAGATAAAAACAGAAGGATGGAATAACAGGAGAGATTGAAAATGCTGGTAAAAATATATACAGATGGTGCAGCGCGCGGAAACCCGGACGGACCGGGCGGATATGGAACAGTGCTTGAGTATGTCGACACGAAGGGACAGCTTCATAAGAAGGAATTGTCCCAGGGATATGAGAAGACAACGAATAACAGAATGGAGCTGATGGCTGTAATTGCAGGTCTGGAGGCTTTAAACCGTTCCTGTGAAGTAGAAGTCTATTCGGATTCACAATATGTTGTGAATGCGTTTAACCAGCACTGGGTAGACGGCTGGATCAAGAAGGGATGGAAACGCGGGAAGAATGAACCAGTGAAGAATGTAGACCTTTGGAAACGTCTGTTAGAAGCAAAGCAGAAACACAGCGTGACATTTCACTGGGTGAAGGGGCACGATGGACATCCGCAGAATGAAAGATGCGATGAACTTGCGACAACTGCAGCAGACGGAACAAATCTTATCGTAGATGAAGGGCTGTAAGAATTCGAAAACAATGATTGATTAATAAAAATCAAGAAGAAAATCTTGAAAACAGTGGACAACAGAGGGATTTCTTAGTATAATTGAAAACTGTGTTGAGTAAGACAGACAATCGCGGCTGCAAGTGCCGAAAGGCCGCAGGTGAGGAAAGTCCGGGCTTCATAGGGCAGGATGCCGGATAACGTCCGGTGGAGGTAACTCCCAGGCCAGTGCAACAGAAATAAACCGCCTGTGCATTTTGTGCAGGTAAGGGTGGAAAGGCAGTGTAAGAGACTACCGCCTTGCTGGTAACAGGAAGGGCACATGTAAACCCCATCCGAAGCAAGACCGAATATAAGCAATGTGGCTGCCCGTCACGCTTAAGGTGGGTCGCTTGAGCGCAGCGGTAACGCGGCGCCTAGATAGATGATTGTTCAACGACATAACCCGGCTTATCGTTTTGCTCAATCAATGGAGGGAGTTTCTGTTTAGAAACTCCTTTTGTATTTTTAGCTATAATAATGCGGAAGAAGTTATATTTTAGATAGATTCTTTTGCAAGAGACAGACAACGGAGGAATTAAGACATGGGAATGAAAATTAATGCAGAATTACCATTACCTGCAAACCTGAAGGCGGAATACCCGCTTCCGAAAGAACTGGCAGAGATCAAGAAGAAACGTGATGCGGAGATTCGGGAGATTTTTGAAGGAAAATCCGATAAATTTGTTGTTATCGTGGGACCATGTTCCGCAGACAATGAAGATTCTGTGTGCGACTATGTGAATCGTCTTGCAAAAGTGAACGAGAAGGTATCAGACCGTCTGATGATCATTCCTCGTATTTATACAAACAAACCACGTACAACAGGAGAAGGATATAAGGGAATGCTTCATCAGCCGGATCCGGATCAGGCTCCAAACCTTCTTGAGGGTATCATTGCAATCCGCAGAATGCATATCCGCGCGATCAAAGAGACAGGACTGACATCCGCAGACGAGATGCTTTATCCGGAGAACAGAAGCTATCTTGACGATATCCTTTCTTATGAGGCAATCGGTGCCCGTTCGGTAGAGAACCAGCAGCACCGTCTGACAGCCAGTGGAATGGACATTCCGGTTGGTATGAAGAACCCGACCAGTGGAGACTTTTCAGTTATGATGAACTCCGTAATTGCTGCTCAGAACTCTCATAACTTCATTTACAGAGGAATGGATGTTACAACAGAAGGAAATGATCTTGCACATGTAATTCTTCGTGGTGGTGTTGACAAATATGGAACCTGTATTCCGAACTACCATTATGAGGATCTTGTCCGTCTGGTAGATGTTTATGCGAAGAAAGACCTGAAAAACCCGGCAGCGATCATTGATGCGAACCATTCCAACTCCAATAAGCAGTTCAAAGAACAAATTCGTATTGTCAGCGAAATTCTTCACAGCAGAAGATACAATGATGATGTGAAGAAGATGGTCAAGGGAGTTATGATCGAGAGTTACATCGAAGAAGGAAATCAGAAGATCTGCGATCATATGACTTACGGAAAATCTATTACAGATCCATGTCTGGGATGGGAAGATACAGAGAAGCTGATTTACAAAATTGCAGAAGAGTGTTAAATTTATAAGAGCCAGGACAGATACCACATACGGTAACTGTTCTGGCTCTTATATTAGATGTGGGAGTCAATCCCACATCTGATATAGATAAACGATGGATTATCTGCGGCTATATTTCTCCTCGCAGTACTGGCATCTGTATACCTGATTCTCTTCATCAGTCAGTACAAATACATGATCAAGTCCCTGCTCGATTGATGTGATACATCTTGGGTTCTTGCAGCGGATCACATTTTTGATCTTCTTAGGAAGAGTCAGAGGTTTCTTGGAGATGATCTCTCCGTTTTCAATAATATTTACAGTAATGTTGTGATCGATGAATCCGAGGATATCAAGATCCATGAAATCGATCGGGCATTCAATCTTCATGATATCTTTTTTGCCCATTTTATTACTTTTTGCATTTTTGATGATGGCAACACAGCAGTCTAATTTATCCAGGTGAAGGTATTTATAAATCTCCATGCTTTTGCCGGCTTCAATATGGTCAAGAACGAATCCTTCAGAGATGCGTCCTACAGTTAATGTATTTTCTAACATTTTGTTACCCCTTTCGTACTATGAAATATGATTATATTAGTCAACGTGAATATCCAAAAGTGTAAGGATCAGAGCCATACGTACATATACTCCGTACTGAACCTGACGGAAATAAGCAGCACGTGGATCGTCATCAACGTCAACAGAGATCTCATTTACACGCGGAAGCGGATGAAGAATATACATATCTTCCGGAGCGAGTTTCATTTTCTCCTTGTCGAGAATGTAGAAGTCTTTCATACGTACATAGTCTTCTTCGTTGAAGAAACGTTCTTTCTGAACACGTGTCATGTACAGAATATCAAGTTTTGGCATTGCTTCTTCCAGACGGACAACTTCTTCATAAGGAATGTTCATCTTGTCAAGTACATCATGACGGATGTATTCCGGAAGTCTTAATTCTTCTGGAGAGATCAGTACAAAACGGATGCCTGTGTATCTTACGAGTGCTGTGATCAGTGAGTGAACAGTACGACCGAATTTTAAGTCTCCGCACAGACCGATTGTCATGTTGTCAAGTCTTCCTTTTACGTTAAGGATTGTGAGAAGGTCTGTCAGTGTCTGTGTCGGGTGCTGGTGTCCACCGTCTCCTGCGTTGATCACTGGAATTTTAGAATGCTGGCAGGCAACCATCGGAGCACCTTCTTTTGGGTGTCTCATTGCACAGATATCTGCGTAGCAGGAGATTGTACGGATTGTATCAGATACACTTTCTCCTTTTGAAGCGGAACTGGAGCTTGCGGAAGAGAATCCCATAACGCTTCCTCCAAGGTTCAGCATTGCGGCTTCATGGCTTAAACGTGTACGAGTACTTGGCTCATAGAATAAAGTCGCAAGTTTCTTTCCGTCGCAGGCATGTGCGTATTTGTCAGGATGTGCCTCAATATCCTGCGCAAGTTTCAACAGTTCGTCCAGTTCTTCCACTGAGAAGTCCAGTGGGCTCATTAAATGTCTCATAAGTAACCTCCTTGTGTGATTGAATCACATTATTTATATTCTAGTAGATCAGTAACGGCTTTTCTCTTAGGTGCTTGCGGATCATCATCCGGCCAGCCGACTGCAATCAGAGCTGCCAGTTCCCTCTCTGGCGGAATCTCTAAAAGTTCTGTAATTTTTTCCTCATCAAAGATGCCCATGATCACAGTACCAAGTCCCTGTTCTTTTGCAGCAAGACAGAAGGACTGGCAAGCAACACCAACGTCAAACATCTGCCATCTGTCCCCCTTTTTTGTGCTGTAGGATCCGTCACGTTCAAAACCGGATCTGCTTTTGATAAAAGTAACAGCAACCAGCATAGGAATTTGACGGATAATATTAGAATTGTAAACAGGGGTATAATCATCAGCGATCTTTTTGAGAATAGAGGGGTCTTCAATTGCAATATAACGAGTGATCTGTGTGTTTTTCCAAGACGGAGAATAGGAAGCAATAGAAATAATAGAATCAATAATAGAATGATCAATATGATCAGGTTTATATTTTCTTATGCTTCTGCGCATCTTGATACAATCAGAAACGTTCATTTGTATACCTCCCAATGTTTTATTCGAGACGCTTGAATCAGATAAAAACCGATTGTTCTCGTATTCCATACCATGATATACTAAAACGAGAAGATTTTCAACAGGAAAATAAACTTTTTTCAAAGGATAGATTTTGTGGAAAAAATGTATTATACTTGGTACTGTTCATGCAGTGTTTTTACTATAATTAATTGTGTTACAAATCAGTATAAAAGAGATGCAGTATGGATGGAGTTTTTTAGTAAGGAGAAGTTAGGATGGCAACACTTGAAGAACTGAGAGTAGAGCTCGACAAGATAGATAACCAGATGGTGGAACTTTATCAGAAGAGGATGAATGTCTGCCGTGAGGTTGGAGATTATAAGGTGAAAGCCGGACGTAAAGTGTATGACCGGCAGCGGGAGCAGGAGAAACTTGCAGATGTGGCATCAAAGGTTGACAATGATTTTGATAAGAACGGGGTTCGTGAATTATATACGCAGCTGATGTCTATGAGCAGAAAACTGCAGTATCAGAAGCTGGTAGAAGCAGGCGCACTTGGAAGGCTTCCTTTTATTCAGATTGATTCTCTTGAGAAGGATACTGCCAGAGTTGTGTTCCAGGGAACAGAAGGTGCTTACGGAGAAGCAGCAATGCATCAGTTCTTTGGAGAAGATGTGAATTGCTTTCATGTAAGAACATTCCGTGATGCGATGACTGCGATTGAAGAAGGGGCTGCGGATTATGCGGTTCTTCCGATTGAAAATTCATCTGCAGGTCCGGTGAACGAGATGTATGATCTTCTGGATGAATTTGAGAATTATATTGTTGCTGAGACGATCCTTCCGGTAGTGCATACTTTGTCAGGACTTCCGGGAACAACACTTACAGATATCAAACGTGTTTATTCGAAAGCAGAAGCCCTTATGCAGACGACAGGGTTTTTGAATGACCATGCAGAATGGCAGCAGATCAGTGTAGTGAATACGGCAATCGCTGCGCAGAAGGTAGTAAAAGATGGAGATAAGGCACAGGCAGCTGTATGTAGTGCCTATGCGGCGAAGATTCATGGGTTGGAAGTTCTCGCAGATAATATAAATGACGAGCCGGATAACTGTACACGCTTTATCGTGGTGACAAATCAGAAGGTTTATCTGAAGCATGCGTCAAAGATCAGTATTGAATTCGAACTTCCGCATCAGAGTGGGGCTCAGAGTGGGTCTCTTTATGATCTTCTGTCACATTTTGTATACAATAATATAAATATGACAAAGATTGAATCAAGACCTGTGAAAGGAAAACAGTGGGAATATCGTTTCTTTGTAGATTTTGATGGAAGTCTGGAGGACGCAGCAGTGAAGAATGCATTGCGTGGACTGAGAGAAGAAGCAACGAATTTGAGAATTCTTGGAAATTACTAGATATTAGAATAGATAGAAAAACAGAATACAGAGCAGGTGGAGCGAAAGCTCCAGAGGGATTTACTGGAAAAGAGGTTATTTAGAATGCGTACAAACGAACTGATGCTGTATAAAAATATGGAATATGGAGAGATTCTAAAGGATATCACATTCCTGATTGATAATTATGAGAGTGAATTTTATAACAAAGAAGATTTAAGAGGACTCCTTTTTGATTGTATCAATGAACTTTTGGAATTATCAGTAAGCCACGGCTTTGAAGGGAATCTGTGGCATACTTATCTGACATTTCTTCTTGCAAGTGATGAGAATGCATACAGCACTTCCTGTGAGATCGTAGGAGAGATTGAAGGTAGTCTGAATGAGATTGCACTTCATGATTTTGCTATTTTTAAGGAAATGTTTGACTATGATTTCGAGGAACTGGAAAAGAGTCTGGACGCTGACTGCCTGAAGATCATCATGGATTATAAGAGCGGTAACAGTGGCGGTAAAGTGTTCAACCGTCGTGTCAGGGATAGAATCTGTGATCTCAGCCGTGCTCTTGCCGCGACGCAGAACGTAGATCATTTCAAGCGTACACTGACGCAGTTTTATAAGGAATTTGGAGTTGGTAAACTTGGACTTCACAAGGCATTTCGTGTGGAGCATCCGGAGAATTCTGATGTGGAGATCATACCGATTACAAACATTGCCCATGTACATCTTGATGATCTTGTAGGTTATGAAGATGCAAAGAAAAAGCTGGTTGATAACACGAAAGCATTTGTAGAAGGAAAGAAAGCAAATAACTGTCTGATGTTCGGAGATGCCGGAACAGGAAAATCTTCCTCGATCAAGGCTATTTTAAATCAGTATTATGACCAGGGACTTCGTATGATCGAGGTGTATAAACACCAGTTCCAGGATCTGAATGATGTAATCGCTCAGATTAAGAATAGAAATTATAAATTCATTATTTATATGGATGATCTTTCTTTTGAAGAATTTGAAATTGAATACAAATATTTGAAGGCGGTAATCGAAGGTGGTCTGGAGAAGAAACCGAAGAATGTGTTGATCTATGCGACATCAAACCGCCGTCATCTGATCCGTGAGACATTCCGTGATAAGCAGGACAGAGATGAAGATATGCATACAAATGATACAGTACAGGAGAAGCTGTCATTGGTTGCAAGATTTGGCGTTACGATTTATTTCGGTTCACCGGATAAGAAGGCATTTCAGGAGATCGTGCGTGTACTTGCGAAAAAGAATGGAATCAATATGCCGGAAGAGCAGCTGCTTCTTGAGGCGAATGCATGGGAACTGTCTCATGGTGGTTTGTCTGGAAGAACAGCACAGCAGTTTATTGATTATCTGGCAGGACGGGAGTAATGCATTGTGTGGAAGGCTTTTAGAGTCAAACAGAGCTTGGAAAATGGAATAACAGAAGAGAAAAACAAGAGTGGATTTCGCAAAAAGCTGATATCTGTACAGTTACTGACCGTACTTGTTGCGGTTATGCTGTTTTGTTCTGGATGTGCCGGGAAGATGAATGCAAAGAAGATTTTTCGTCAGTCTTCGGAAAATATGCAGAAAGTAACTTCTTCAGCAAACCATGTGGAGCTGGCAATTCAGATGTCTGATATTTTAAATCTGATGGAAGTAAACATGGAGATGGACCTGGAGAACACGACAGAGCCTCCGGCTGGTCATGCGAAAGGAACTGCCAGGGTGACGATCAAAGATTCTGAGGTATCTGCAGATCTGGAACTTTATCAGGTGGAGGAAGACGGAAAACAAGTGACATATAGTGGCACGAATGGATCCTGGAAGAAAGAGAGTGCAGAAGGAAGCAGCGAGAATCACCTTGGTATTGACGGAAATATTTTTGCGCAGGAAGGGAAAGCGCTTGAGTCGTTCCACCTGTCCGAGCAGGAGACAACAGTAAATGGCAAGGCATGTTATCAGTTGTATGGCAATGTAACAGGAACGGAGCTTATGGGTCTTCTTGGCAAAGAGATGGTAGAAGCATATCATCTGGTGAATCTCCCGGAGGAGGATGCAATCCGTAATTTGAAAATCCCTGTTATTTTTGACATTTACAAAGAAGAACTGCTTCCGGCGAAGATCGTTGTAGACATGAGTGATGTAATGGGAGATTTATATAAGTCTTACGGAGAGACTACGAAAGTAAATCTTTACTCGATCGTGCTTCAGTTTACGGACTATAACAAGGTGGATGAGATCCATGTTCCGGATGAAATAAAGAATTCTGCGAAATAAAAGAAACATTGCCAGAAATCTTATGGTTGATGCTATATAAAAAGAAGGAAGCTTCAGACCGGGCACATGCCGCTGAAGTCTTCCTTCTTTTTGTTATTACCACTTATTTCATATTATACAGGTTTCATATTACTCAAGTTCTTCTATATTGCTGATATCGCTGTCAATCACCATGGAGTAATTTGTATAATAGACGACAAATCCAGGTTTCCCACCATTTGGTTTTTTGACCTGTTTTTTCTCCACGTAGTCAATCTCAACTTTATCGGAACCTCGCATGCTGGAATAATAAGCTGCAAGTCTGGCTGCTTCTTCGAATGTACGGTCCGGAAGTTCATCCCCATGTGTTTTGACAATGACATGGGATCCCGGAGCTTGTTTTGCATGGAACCACCAGTCATTTCCGACTGCAAAGTGGAATGTCAGTTCTTCATTCTGAAGATTGTTCTTTCCGACATACATATGATAACCGTCACTGGAAATGTAATGGAGTGGTTTGTTTTTGATCTTGACTTTTTTCTTTGTGTATTTTCTGCGGATATAACCGGAGTTTGTGAGCTCTTCTTTGATTTCAGCAAGATCATCTTCTGTCAGTGCAATATCAAGTGCCGTCTGAATGGATTCCAGATAAGTGATCTCATCCAATGTCTCTTTGCAAAGAACAGAAAGTGCTTCAAAAGTACGTTTTTGCTTGTTGTATTTTGCAAAATAACGCTGGGAATTCTCCTGCGGTGTCTTTAATGGATCCATCGGAATGGATACCATTTCATTGGTGTAATAATTCAGGCATTCAAGAGTCTTTGCGCCTTCCTCCAGATTGTATCCATAAGTGTTGATCAATTCGCCGTACACTTTATATTTTTCACGATTTTCTGTGTCTCTCAACTGACGCAGCTGCAAGTCATATTTTTTCCGGTTTCGTTCTAATGCAGTCTGAACTACGTGACGCAAATCAACCGATTTCTGTCGGATGCGGGTAATGAGACTGCGTGTCGAATAATAAGTCTCAAGTACTTCGGAAACAGAATCATATTCTACCCTTGTATAGTTGACAAAATGACTCAGTGGAAGAGCAGAGAATTCTTTTGGCTCTTTTCCATCGAAATAAATACCAGGTGAAAAGGTATCTTCTTTGATCGCGGATAAATAAATCTCAAACTGTGTATATAGATGAAGTAAAATATCAGCAGAATACTCCTGGGCCGGGACAGAAGAATCCATTCCTGCAAGGGAGCAGATCTCTTCCGCGGTTACAGGACTGATTCCGGTAAAACTTGTATAAATTGCTTTGGCAAGTGGCATTGGCTTACCTGTCAGATGCGCTGCGAATTCTTCAGAAGTTACCGTGAGCGGATCTGCTTTCTGCATGGTGTCCGGGATGAAATACTCTCTTCCCGGAAGAACTTCCCGGACAGAACTCATCTGTGCAGATACATGTTTGATACTGTCAATGATCTTACCCTGATCGTTACAGAAAATGATATTGCTGTGTTTTCCCATGATCTCGACGATCAGATCTTTCCGGCAGAGGTCACCAAGTTCATCGAGATGTTCAATCGTAAAATGAATGATACGCTCAAGTCCCGGCTGCCAGATATCAACAATGCGGCCGCCGCTGATATGTTTACGAAGAAGCATACAGAAGTTTGGGGCAGTCATCGGACTTGGCTTATTCTTCGAGGTCAGATAGACCAGCGGAAGAGAAGCATCCGCCGAAATCGACAGACGATACTGACCTTCCGTTGATTTGACTGTCAGAAGAAGCTCATCCGTTTCCGGTTGTGCAATCTTTGAAATTCTTCCGTTTAATAATTTATGTTTTAATTCGCTGGCGAGACTCGCCACAACGATTCCATCAAAAGCCATATTGTTTCCTCCTGAATAAAAGGTTTGTTTTCACATTTTTTAATTGTAACATAAATCGAATCTTTATAAAAGACTTGTTGACCATTTACAAACATTTGATGTATAATAGATTAGATTATAGTAAACAGAGGATGAAGACAATGATCAAAAGTATGACAGGCTTTGGCAGATGTGAGATTCAGCAGGATTCCAAGAAGTTTACCGTTGAGTTAAAGAGTGTAAACCACCGTTATCTTGATGTGAACATCAGAATGCCGAAGAAACTTAATTTTTTTGAAACATCCATCCGGACACTTCTGAAGTCTTATGCGAACCGCGGGAAAGTTGATATCTTTATTACATATGAAGATCTGTCACAGGCGCAGAGCTCTGTGAAATATAATCCATTGATCGCGGCAGAATATATGAAATATTTTAAGCAGATGGAAGAAGAATTCGGGCTGGAAAATGACATCAGCGTATCTGCACTTGCAAGATTTCCGGAAGTTCTTACGATGGAAGAGCAAGTAGAAGATGAAGAGGAGCTTTGGAATGGACTGAAGAAAGCACTGGAAGGGGCTTTTACACAGTTTGTTGAGACGAGAATAACAGAGGGTGAGAACCTGAAGAAAGATATTCTTGCGAAGCTTACATTTCTGGAGCAGGAAGTCTCTGCGGTAGAAGAACGTTCTCCACAGATTGTGGCAGAATACCGACAGAAGCTGGAAGAGAAAGTGGCTGAGTTACTGGCAGATACACAGATGGAAGAAAACCGCCTGGCAGCAGAAGTGATTCTGTATGCAGATAAGATCTGTACAGATGAGGAAGTTGTGCGGTTGAAGAGCCATATTCAGCATATGAGAGCAACATTGGAGGAGAAAGAAGGAATCGGGCGTAAGCTGGATTTCATTGCGCAGGAGATGAATCGCGAAGCAAATACGATTTTGTCTAAAGCAAATGATATTGAGGTTTCCAATCATGCGATCAGTCTGAAGACAGAGATTGAGAAGATCAGAGAGCAGATACAGAATATAGAATAGAGTAAAAGAGGGCAGGATCATGAATAAAAAAGGTATTTTGATTGTCGTATCCGGATTCTCAGGAGCCGGAAAAGGTACATTGATGAAAGAATTAATGAGAAAATATCCGGAGAATTATGCTTTATCCATCTCTGCGACAACAAGAGGTCCACGTGACGGGGAAGTAGATGGCAGAGAATATTTCTTCCTTTCCAGGGAGAAATTTGAAAAAATGATTGCCAATAATGAATTGATAGAGTATGCTAAATACGTGGAAAACTATTATGGCACACCGCGTGCATATGTTGAGAAGATGTTGGATGAAGGGAAAGATGTGATTCTTGAGATCGAGATTCAGGGAGCGCTGAAAGTGAAAGAAAAGTTCCCGGATACGCTTCTGATGTTTGTGACACCGCCGAATGCCAGAGAACTGAAGTCCCGTCTGGTAGGAAGAGGGACAGAGACGATGGAGGTTATTGAGTCCAGAATGAACCGTGCCTGTGAAGAGGCAGAGGGAATGAGTGCTTATGACTATCTTGTCGTGAATGATGAACTGGATGATTGTGTTGAAGAGATGCATTCTATTATCCAGGGAGAACACCACAGAAGTTCACGCAATGTGAATTTTATGAATGACATAAAAGAAGAATTGGAAGAGTTGAAAGGAGAAAATTAATATGCTGCATCCATCTTATACTGACTTGATGAAAGTAGTTAACAAAGACGTTGAAGAGGGAGATTCTAAGGTTGTAAACAGCCGTTATTCTATCGTAATGGCTACATCTAAGCGTGCAAGACAGCTGATCGCCGGAGAACTTCCGCTTGTACCTGCGAAAGACGGACAGAAGCCGCTTTCCATTGCAATCGAAGAACTGAATGAAGGTGAGCTTAAGATCTTACCTGAGGACACTGACGAAGAGTAGAATCAGAACAGTAACGGAGCAGATGCAGAAAAGTGCAATCTGCTCTTTTGACGTTGTTGTTGAACGTTTTGTGCATGCATGGAATGATGCACAGAAGGTGAGATTTATTTATATTTTTTAGAGAGGATGACCAGGAGGTTTTACTAATATATGAAGATACTTTTTATATCCTTAGGATGTGATAAAAATCTGGTGGATACAGAAGTAATGCTTGGAATGCTTGCTTCAAGAGGTTACGAGATGACGAATGATGAACAGGAGGCTGATATTATTGTGATCAACACCTGTTGTTTTATCCATGATGCGAAAGAGGAAAGCATCCAGAATATTCTTGAGATGGCAGAATATAAGAAGAAAGGCAGTGCAAAGGCATTGATCGTTACAGGATGTATGGCAGAGCGTTATCGTCAGGAGATTCTTGATGAGATTCCGGAGGTAGATGAAGTCCTTGGAACAACTGCATATGATCGCATTCTGGATGCGGTAGATGCGGCACTTGCCGGACAGCATGAAGTTATGACAGCTGACCTTGATGCTCTTCCATTACCGGAGACGAAGCGTCTTGTAACAACAGGAGGACATTTTGCATATCTGAAGATCGCAGAAGGATGTGACAAACATTGTACGTACTGCATCATTCCGAAAATCCGTGGAAACTTTAGAAGTGTACCGATGGAACGCCTTCTGAAAGAAGCACAGGATCTGGCAGAGCAGGGCGTAAAAGAATTGATTCTTGTTGCTCAGGAGACAACGCTTTATGGAAAAGATCTTTATGGAGAGAAATCTCTTCCAAAGCTGCTCCGTGAACTTTGCAAGATCAGTGGAATCCGTTGGATCCGTATTTTATATTGTTATCCGGAGGAAATCACAGATGAACTGATCCAGGTAATGAAAGAAGAACCGAAGATCTGTCATTATCTTGATCTCCCAATCCAGCATGCGAATGATACCATCTTGAAGAGAATGGGACGCAGAACTTCAAAACAGGAGCTGATCGACATTGTGCAGAAGCTTCGTAAGGAAATTCCGGATATCTGTCTTAGAACAACACTGATCACAGGCTTTCCGGGAGAGACGCAGGAGCAGCATGAAGAGGTGATGGAATTTATTGACACACTTGAGTTTGATCGTCTTGGAGCATTTACGTATTCTCCGGAGGAAGATACACCGGCAGCCACATTCGAAGATCAGATTGATGAAGAAGTGAAAGAGGATCGTCAGGCAGATATCATGGAACTTCAGCAGGAAATTGCATTCGATAAAGCGGAAGACATGATTGGAAGAGAAGTTCTTGTCATGATCGAAGGTAAAGTCGCAGATGAGAATGCCTACGTTGGAAGAACTTATCGTGATGCACCGAATGTAGACGGCCTGATCTTTATCAATACTGACGTAGAATTGATTTCCGGAGATTTTGCAAAGGTTAAAGTGACCGGAGCATTAGATTATGATTTGATAGGAGAGTTGATGTAGTATGAATTTACCAAACAAATTAACAGTATTACGTGTGATTATGGTTCCGTTTTTTGTTTTCTTTATGTTGACAGATGTAGGCGGAGCTGCGAATAAATGGATCGCACTTGTACTTTTTATTGTTGCAAGTCTGACAGATATGCTGGATGGTAAGATTGCAAGAAAATACAATCTTGTAACAAATTTTGGAAAGTTTATGGATCCGCTGGCAGATAAACTTCTTGTCTGCTCTGCAATGATCTGTCTGATTCCTTTAGGAAAACTTCCGACAGCAGTTGTTATTGTTATTATTGCAAGAGAGTTTATTATCAGTGGTTTCCGTCTGGTAGCATCTGATAATGGTGTTGTTATCGCAGCAAATTACTGGGGAAAATTCAAGACAGTATCCCAGATGGCAATGATCATTGTTCTGATTGCTGATTTTGGCGGTGTATTCGACATGGTTGGAACAGTACTGATCTGGATTGCCACAGCACTTACTGTGATTTCTCTGGTAGACTATGTGTGGGCAAACAGAGAGGTTCTTACAAAGGGAGGCATGTAAGAGATGTATCTGGAGTGGTTTTTTAAAGAGAAAGCTGCAGGTGAGAAAAGTCTGGAAGAAGTTGTAGTAGATCTTCTTGCAGAGCGTAAACTTCATGTGACAACAGCAGAATCCTGTACAGGTGGATTGATTGCAGGAACGTTAGTCAATGTGGCAGGAGCATCAGATGTGCTGAACGAGGGATATGTTACGTATTCGAATGAGGCAAAGGAACGTCTAATTCACGTTTCTCATGAGACACTTGAAACTTACGGTGCCGTGAGTGAACAGACAGCGCATGAGATGGCTGAGGGTGCTGCAAAGGCTGCGAATGCGGATGCGGCACTAAGTGCAACAGGAATTGCAGGGCCTGGAGGTGGAACAGAAGAAAAGCCGGTTGGTCTTGTATATATTGGATGTTATCTGAATGGGAAGACGACAGTGAAAGAGTGTCGTTGGAATGGAAGCCGGATGGAGAACAGACTGGATACTGTGAAAGCAGCATTGGAGATGCTGAAGGAACGTCTGGTGGAAGAGATGCCGGTGTAATAAGAAAAGATTAAGTTGAAGCAGTAACTGTTTCCAAAAGGATACAGAAGCTGCTTTTCTTATACATAAATTTGTCAAGTGTCATATTTATATAATTCTTTCCCTCAGATGGTGAAAATCTTGTCAAAGTTGTGATTGACGAATGCGACAAATTGTGCGAAAATAAATACATATGGTGCAGGGAGGAAGAGTTTGTGGCAGGTGACAAATCAACTTCTCACCGCGCAGACAGTTCAGTGTTAAAAAATAATGCAGAGCTGTCAGTTTTTGTGCGAAAAAAATAGTGTACCGTATACGAAGAAAATCATACATATTGAAAGGAGTATTAACATGATTTATTCACACGAAGTAGAAATGATGTGTCCGGTAGCCCAGGGCGTAAACCATGGCGCAGCTCCAATTCCAGAAGAAGCTAAATGGGTAAAGGCAAAAGAAATCAAAGATATCTCCGGACTTACACACGGTGTAGGCTGGTGTGCTCCACAGCAGGGTACTTGTAAGCTCACACTGAACGTAAAAGACGGAATCATCCAGGAGGCACTTGTTGAGACAATCGGATGTTCAGGAATGACACATTCCGCAGCTATGGCTTCTGAGATCCTTCCGGGAAGAACACTTCTTGAAGCTCTGAATACAGACCTTGTATGTGATGCTATCAACACAGCTATGAGAGAACTGTTCCTTCAGATTGTTTACGGAAGAACTCAGAGTGCATTCTCAGAGGACGGACTTCCGATAGGAGCAGGACTTGAGGACCTTGGAAAAGGACTTCGTTCACAGGTTGGTACAATGTACGGAACACTGAAAAAAGGACCTCGTTATCTTGAGATGACAGATGGTTATGTAACAGGAATCGCACTGAACGAAGATGACGAGATCATCGGATATCAGTTTGTAAACTTCGGTAAGATGATGGACTTCATCAAAGCTGGAGACGAGCCGGCTGTAGCGCTTGAGAAAGCAAAAGGACAGTACGGACGTGTTGACGATGCTGTTAAGATCATTGACCCAAGAAAAGAGTAAGGAGGACTATTTCAATGGCATTATTTGAATCATATGAAAGAAGAGAAAAACAGATTCTTGCAAAACTCGCTGAGTATGGAATCAACTCCATCGAAGAAGCTGCAGAAGTAACTAAAGCAGCTGGTCTTGACGTTTACAAGATGGTTGAAGGAATTCAGCCAATCTGTTTCGAGAACGCTAAGTGGGCTTACACAGTAGGTGCTGCTATCGCAATCAAAAAGGGATGTACAAAGGCAGCTGATGCAGCAGCAGCAATCGGAGAAGGACTTCAGTCTTTCTGTATTCCGGGATCTGTTGCAGATCAGAGAAAAGTTGGTCTTGGACATGGTAACCTTGGAAAAATGCTTCTTGAAGAAGATACAGAGTGCTTCGCATTCCTGGCTGGACACGAGTCATTCGCAGCAGCTGAGGGTGCTATCGGTATCGCTGAGAAAGCAAACAAGGTTCGTAAAAAACCTCTGCGTGTTATCCTGAACGGTCTTGGAAAAGACGCTGCTCAGATCATCGCACGTATCAACGGATTTACATATGTTGAGACAGAGCTTGACTATCACACAGGAGAACTGAAAGAAGTATTCCGTAAAGCATACTCTGAAGGACTTCGTGCGAAAGTTAACTGCTACGGAGCTAACGATGTAGTAGAAGGTGTTAAGATCATGTGGAAAGAGAATGTAGATGTATCTATCACAGGTAACTCTACAAACCCTACAAGATTCCAGCACCCAGTAGCAGGAACATATAAGAAAGAGCGTATCGAAGCTGGAAAGAAATACTTCTCAGTTGCTTCAGGTGGTGGTACAGGACGTACACTTCACCCGGACAACATGGCAGCAGGACCGGCTTCTTACGGTATGACAGATACACTTGGACGTATGCATTCAGATGCTCAGTTCGCAGGATCTTCTTCCGTACCGGCTCATGTTGAGATGATGGGACTTATCGGAGCAGGAAACAACCCGATGGTTGGTATGACTGTTGCTGTAGCAGTTGCTGTAGAAGAAGCTGCAAAGGCTGGTAAATTCTAAGAATCCCAGTAAAATCAAAGGTTGAAAATAGACAATGTTCGCAATTCAAAGTGTTCATTGTCTATTTTTTATTTTTCCTAAAAATGTGTTCATAGCTACATGTATGAAATGAAGAGCAACAAAAATATAATCCATAAATATTACCCACAAAAAACTGTCTTATTTCAAGATAGTTTGTTATAATAATAAAACAATGAGTTATATAGGATAATAAAGGAATATAAGAATTAATGATTACGAACAGTATTCATTTTCAGAAATAGTTAAAGTTTGAATATATGACGATTTTGAAATTAATTTTACTACAATCTAGAAAAAACGAGGCATCACACATGAAGATAAAGATGGTAGACATTGCAAGGCATCTCGGAGTTTCCAAAGCGACAGTTTCGCTTGCAGTAAACGGAAAGCCGGGAGTCAATGAAGAAACCAGAAGAATGGTTTTGGAATGTCTGGAAGAAATGAAGAAGAATAACGGAGTGATTCCGGTAAAAGAGAATATCGTTACAGTGTCTGGCCATCCGGTGAATCAGATGATCAAAATAGTGATCGTTAATCACAGCAAAGGTGCTGCGTGTAATTCAGAAACAGATCTCTGGTCAGATGTACTTGCTACATTTGATTCTGAAGCAAGAAGACTTGGATACCTTTATGGAGTGACGTATTTAAATGATGACATTGCGCAAACAGAAGCAGTAATTACGGAATGTAATATGGATTTTGTGGCAGGCGTTCTTCTTTTTGGAACCGAATTAAAAGAAGAAGATCAAAACCTGCTTGAAAGAATCAAAAAACCATTGGTTCTTTATGACTGTGAACTTCCAGATAGTCGGTATAGCAGCGTATGTGCAGACAATAGACAAATGCTAAAAAGTGCTGTGGATTATCTGTACAAGGAAGGTGCATCAGATATTTATTATTTCTGCACAGGGAAAGATAATTATAATTATCGAGTTCGTAAAGAAGCATTTTTAAATACAAAGTCTAACGAAGATACTGCATCTGCAAAATATATTCTTGATCTTGGAGATGAAATTCCAAAGATAACGGAGACTTTGTTAGAGTGGTTGAGAAAAAATCCGCTTCCGCAAGGAATTTTATTTGAAAATCAACAGATTTCAATCGGTGCGTTGACGGCGCTTCGAAAGTATGGAGTGAACATCCCACAGGAAGTGAAAGTTGTCGGATTTGGTATGATTCCTGACTATATATATCAGGATCTAAAGTTGGTACAAATGAGAATATCTGAAATAGAAGGTGTTCTTCTTACAATGGATTTACTGGATAAAAAGATTCGTCAGTATTCAATGTCTAAAGTTAAGATATACACAGAAGCAGAAATGATTATAAGTTAAAATAATCGTAAGACAAAAGAACAAGATGAACAAAAAGAGTTTTTGGATTGTGTGAAAATTCACAAGATTCAGAAACTCTTTTTGATTATTCGCATAATTATATTGATTTGTAAGAGAATAAGTTGTAAAAATCATACAAATACAACACCATAATTATTAAAAAACTGGTATAATATAATAGTGAAAAATTTATCAATTTCAATCTGTAGTGAGATGATAAAAGAACGGGAAAAGAAAACAAATTGGAGGAACAGAAAATGAATGAATATTTTCCACATTTATTTGAACCAATTAAGATTGGAAAGACAACGGTAAAGAACAGAATCTTTATGCCGCCGATTTCCACAAACATGGCAGATAAAGGCTATGTGACAGATGCGTTGGTTGAGCATTATTCAGCCAGAGCGAAGGGGGGAGTCGGACTGATCGTTACAGAAGTTACGACAGTAGAGCCGGTATATACATACTTGCCGGGAGATATGTCAATCTATGATGATTCTTATATTCCGGGATGGAAGAAACTGGTAGATGCAGTGCATCAGTATGATACGAAGATCTTAGCACAGTTATTCCATCCGGCTTATATGGCATTTCCAATTCCGGGAACGCCTCAGCTGATCGCACCGTCCAATGTCGGTCCTTATTATGCGAAGTCAGCACCGAGAGCAGTAACAGTAGAAGAACTGCATGTACTTGTTCAGCAGTTTGGAGAGGCTTCACGTCGTTTCCAGATTGCGGGTGGTGACGGAGTTGAGATCCAGTGTGCACATGCGCATGGTCTGCTCGGCGGATTTCTCACACCACTTTATAATAAGAGAACAGATGAGTACGGCGGAGACATTAACGGACGTCTCAGACTGACACTTGAAGTAATTGCAAAGATTCGTGAGCTTTGTGGTGATGATTTCATTATTGATGTCCGTATTTCAGGAGATGAGTACAGTGAAGGTGGTCTGACACTGAACGACATGATCTATGTATCCAAACAGCTTGAGAAAACAGGTGTTGATTTCATCCATGTTTCCGGAGGAAATACGATCAAGAGAGGAAGTTCTATGCCTGCACCTGGCACATCACCTGCACCGCATGCACACGCAAGTGAGGAGATCAAAAAGCATGTGAACATTCCGATATCTACAGTTGCAAGAATCAATGAGCCATGGATAGCGGAAGAACTTATCGCAAACGGAAAGACAGATATCTGTATGATCGGTCGGCCGAACCTGTGTGACAGTGAATTTGTTAATAAAGCTGCAGAAGGAAAAACAGATGATATCCGTCCATGTATCGGATGTGGACGCTGCCTGACAGGAATCATGTTTGGTAATCCGATCAGCTGTACAGTGAATCCATCTGTAGAGTCTGACGAGATCAAAGAAGCAGATGAGAAGAAGAAAGTTCTTGTGATCGGTGCAGGTCCGGCAGGAATGGAAGCAGCTTACGTTGCTAAGAAACGCGGACATGAGGTTGTTCTCTGCGAAAAAAGCGGAGAGTTCGGAGGTCTTTTAAGACTTGCAGCAGTCCCAATCGCTAAGCAGGAACTTTGTAAAGTGATTAAATTCATGGCACGTCGTCTGAGAAATGAAGGAATTGAAGTTCGTATGAACTGCGAAGTAACACCGAAAATGCTTGCGGGAGAATTTAAGGATTATGAGGTTGTCTGTTCTACAGGAGCAGTTCCGAAAGAAATCCCTCCATTCAAAGTATTTAAGCAGACAATGACAGCTGATGACGTTCTTGCCGGAAGAAAATATCCGGGAAGAAAGATTGTTATTCTTGGAGGCGGATCGGTCGGATGTGAGACAGCAGATTATCTTGCACCACTGATTGATGACATGTTCCCTGCAAACCGTGATATTACAGTGATCGAGATGACGCCATCACTGATGCCGGGTGAAGGCGGAGCAGCTAAGAGCCAGCTTACAATGAGACTCAAGAGAAAAGGTGTAAAGATTGAACTGAACAGTCAGGTGACAAAGGTTGATGAGACTACGATCACTTATGAGAAAGACGGACAGGAATATCATATCACAGATGCGGATACACTGATCTTTGCAGTCGGTTATGCACCGAACAAGGTAGAGACTACAGAAGAGAGAGTTCATTTTATCGGAGACTGTGATAAAGTCGGAACTCTGAAAGATGCAATTGCTGCAGGACATAAACTGGCCGAAGAACTGTAATTGAAAAAAAGGAGAAAAAAGATGGGGAATAAATTATCAGAACCAATTAAAGTTGGAAATCTTACTTTTAAAAACAGAATCATGTTTCCACCACTTACAACAGGATATGAAGAAAGAGACGGATCGATTGGGGAGAGAAGTCTGAATTTCTATGAAAGACTTGCGAAAGGTGGAGCAGCATATGTTGTTATCGGAGATGTAGCTCCTGTAAGAACAGCTTCACCGACACCAAAACTTTATGATGACAGTCAGATTCCAGTATATAAAAATCTGGCAGATACATTACATAAGTATGACTGTAAGCTTGCACTTCAGTTATTCCATCCGGAGTATGATGTTCCTGGAGTTGGACGCATGATCATGGAGGCAGGTATTGCAAGACAGGCTGCGGCAAAAGCACAGGCAGAGGGAAATGCAGAAGAAGCAAAGAAACAGATGGAAGAATGCGACAGACTTACGAAAGGCGCTTATGCAAAACTTCATCATGATATGCAGCATTTTGTAACAGAGGCAACGGTTGAGCAGTTAGAAGATATTAAAAACAGTATCGCTGCATGTGCAGCAAAGGCGCAGAAAGCAGGAATCGATGCGATTGAAGTACATGGAGATCGTCTTCTTGGTTCCCTTTGTTCAAAAATTCTGAACCATAGAGACGATCAGTATGGAGGAAGTCTTGAGAACCGTACAAGATATGCACTCGAAGTAGTAGCAGCAATCAAAGAAGCTGCACCAGATCTTATGATTGAGTATAAACTGCCAATCATTACAGTAAATCCTGATGGATCACTTCGTGGAAAAGGCGGACTTGAGGCAGAAGAAGGAATCCGGTTTGCAAAGATGCTTGATGAGGCTGGAATCGATATGATTCAGGTTGCTCAGGCGAACCATACAGGAAACATGGGAGATACAATTCCGCCAATGGGAGATGTTCCATATAACTGGACTCTTCCGGTTGCCAGAGAAGTGAAAAAACTGGTATCTGTTCCGGTTGCAACAGTTGGTCGTGTTGTCAGCTTAGAAGCAGGAGAGAAGATCCTCGAAGACGGAGATGCCGATATCGTAGCTTATGGACGTTCCATGCTTGCAGATGCAGATATTGCCAATAAAGCTATATCCGGAGAGTGCATCAGAGAATGCTTGAACTGTAATAAAGGATGCGTAGATGCAATTCAGGGACGTAAATACATTTCCTGCGTATTAAATGCAGAGAACGGAAACGAAGGAACTATATTTATCAAACCTGCAGACGAGAAGAAAAAGGTTGCAGTTGTAGGTGCAGGAATCGCCGGACTTGAGGCGGCAAGAGTTGCAGCAAAACGTGGACATGAAGTAACCGTATTTGAGAAATCAGATAAGATTGGTGGACAGATTCATTTGGCAGCAGTTCCACCGAGAAAGAGCGAGATTTTAAGATCTATTGAATATTATGAGAAAATTCTACCAGAACTTTCTGTAGATGTGAAATTAAATACAGAAGCAGATTGTGAAGAGCTGAATAAGTTTGATCATGTAATTCTTGCCATCGGTGCGCATAACATGGATCTTCCAATGTCTGTTACAGACAGCAATGTTGTTTCTGCCTGGGATGTTCTTGCAGGATGCGAAGTGAGTGGAGCATGTGCAGTACTTGGCGGAGGATTAGTTGGAACTGAAACAGCAGAATTCCTTGCACAGAAAGGTCTCAAAGTAAGCATTGTCGAGATGCTGGATCAGATTGCAACAGGAGAATCCGAGACAGTAATGCCACTGATCAAAAAGGACTTTGAAGAACACGATGTAAAAGAGTATGTGAATACAAGAGTGAATTCCATCGAGAATAATGTGTTTCATGCTGTGAATACAAAAGACGAGTCAGAGGTTACAATTGAAGCTGATACAATTGTGAATGCACTCGGGTCTAAGAAGAATCTCTTCGACGACAGTAAGCTGACAGTTCCATTTGTATATGTTGGAGACTGCAGCGGTGAGAGAACAGCAGATATCTCAGCAGCAATCCGCAGCGGATATCAGGCTGGAAATGAAATCTGAGAATTTTTAAATTTTATTCAGTAAGAAAATAAGTAAAATACAGGGTGATGCTGTAAACAGAAAATCTGTAGACAGTATCACCCTGTTTCAGTTATAATAAAATAAAATTTTTGTTATAAAAAATGATAATGGAGCAAGGCTATGATAAACAAAGAACTATTTTATAAAGTAACATTAATTGATTGTAACGGAAAAGAATTGGAAGTTGCTAAATTTCTGCAGATTTTAACAGGAATGGAAAAAACAGAAACAAGAAGAATTGTAGCGAGTTTACCGTGTGTTTTGTATGAAGAGCTTGACGGAGAGGCGTGTTCTTATATTGAGGAGGCACTGGATTTCTATACAGCAAAATATAAGTTTGAAGCAGTCGGTGATGAAAATGAAGTGTATGAAGTAGATCCATCGGTGTATCCTTCAAAACAGGTGATCGCGCTTGGAAGTATGGTTGATTACATCGGAAAGAGGTCAGAGTTTGTAAGCATCGCGAGAAAATATGACTTCCCGAAGAATGTGAGCCTGAATGATACGCCATTCTTAGTAAAAGATGGTTTGGCAGAAGAACAGGCAGTGAACCTGCGGCAGGATCTTCGCAATATGGGAATGTTTGCGCTGATTATGAGAAGTGGGGCAGAAGTCCAGCAGGTGAAGAAGAGGGGATTTTTAGCAGGGGTGTTTGCACGTTGAGATGAATAAAAGGGTTGTTTGATACAGACAGCTGTGAGTAGTGATTATATAGCCGATTTCTTACAGAAAATTCAATTGGATTTTATTGACACTTTTGCTGAGAAGGACTACAATATCTTTAGATTGTTAATTTAATAACATACAAATAAGGAGTTTAGGAGGCAGACAAAAATGGCAAATATTTTATGTAGTCCAAGCAAATATGTTCAAGGTGCAGGTGAGATGAAAAAGCTGGGTGAATATGCTCAGAAGTATGGTAAAAAAGCACTTGTACTGATCACAGAGTCGGGGTATAAACGTATTGAAGACGTTCTCAAAGTTGGATTTGAAGAATATGATATTGAACCAGTGTATGAGTATTTCAACAGAGAATGTAGCAAGACAGAAATTAATCGTTTGGTAGCCGTTATGAATGAAAAGGGCTGTGATGTTGTTATTGGTATTGGCGGAGGAAAGATCCTTGATACTGCGAAAGCAGTTGCTTATTACAAAGAAGTGCCGGTACTGATCTGTCCGACAATTGCATCTACAGATGCGCCATGCAGTGCACTTTCTGTTATTTATACTGATGAAGGCGTATTCGAAGAATACTTATTCCTCCCAGCTAATCCAAACATGGTTCTGATGGACACAGAAATCATTGCAAAATCACCAGTCAGACTGACAGTTTCCGGAATGGGTGATGCACTTGCAACTTATTTTGAAGCAAGAGCCTGTCAGGCTAGCGAAGCAACAACTTGTGCTGGTGGAAATGTTACTATGGCAGCGATGTCACTCGCAAAACTGTGCTTTGATACATTGATGAATGAAGGTGTGAAGGCAAAACTTGCTCTGGAAGCAGGAGCCTGCACAAAAGCTGTTGAGAAGGTAATTGAAGCTAATACATTGCTTAGTGGAATCGGATTTGAGAGTGGCGGTCTTGCAGGAGCACATGCAATCCATAATGGATTCACAGTTTTGGACGAGTGTCATCATATGTATCATGGAGAGAAAGTTGCATTTGGAACAATCACACAGCTTGTTCTGGAAGACATTCCGGCAGAAGAACTGGAAGACATTATAGATTGGTGCATTGAACTGGGACTTCCTGTTACATTAAAAGAACTTGGTATTACAGAAGTGACAGACGAGAAGCTTATGGCAGTTGCGACAGCAGCCTGTGCAGAGAATGATACACTTCATAACATGCCATTTAAGGTGACACCTGAGACTGTATGCGCAGCAATTAAGGCAGCAGATGCTTACGGAAGATATTTCCTGGGAGAATAGAATATGGGAAATAGGACACCATTTCGTTAAAATAGAAAAACCAATTTGACAAACTGATTTTCTGTGGTATAATTTTCATGCTGTGAAAAACAGCCGACAGTTCATTTGTACTTTCCTGTCGAAAAACAAAACTAGGGCTAGTTAAAAAGATTCTAGGCTCTGCGTGCAAAGAAGTACGCAGAGCTTTTTATATTATTCAGGAAATACTTTTCCATATATATAAAACGCTCCGCTTAGGATACACAGCTCTTAAAAGGTACATACATTTCACATACAGGAGAGTTGAAATATGTATTATTTGCAAACAAAAGCCAGTTTTGACGCAGCGCATTTTTTATGGAAATACGAAGGAAAATGCAGAAATATCCACGGACATCGTTGGAATGTTGTTGCAAAAATCAAAAGTCAGGAGCTGGAGCAAGAAGGACAGACACGGGGAATGGTAGTGGACTTTGGTAATCTGAAAAAGGATCTGAAAAAGCTTTGTGATTCCTTTGACCATAGTCTGATTTACGAAGTGGGATCTCTGAAAGCAGAAACAGTAGCTGCGCTTCAGAATGAGGACTTTCATTTGGAGAAAGTTTCCTTTCGTCCAACGGCAGAAAATTTCGCATATTATTTCTACAAGGAATTAACGGAATTGGGATATGAGGTTCATTGTGTGGAAGTATATGAGACACCGAATAATTGCGCGGTTTATGAGGAAGAGTAGATGAAAGTAGTAGAAAAATTCACCAGTATTAATGGGGAAGGCACACGGGCAGGAGAATTGGCAGTCTTTGTCCGTTTCAAAGGATGCAATCTACGCTGTAGCTATTGTGATACTATGTGGGCCAATGAACCGGATTGCCCATATGAAGAGGAAACCCCGGAAGAGATTTTAAATTATGTTTTAGGAACCGGAATTCGCAATGTGACACTTACAGGTGGAGAACCGTTACTGCAAAAAGACATCAGAGAATTGATCCACCTTCTTTTACAAGCCGGTTTACAAGTCGAAATTGAGACAAATGGCGCAGTTGATTTATCTGCATTTTGTGAAGAACGACCGGTATTTACAATGGATTATAAGTTACCGTCAAGCGGGTGCGAAGAATATATGATAACAGAGAACATGGAACTGCTAGGAAAGGATGATACTGTAAAGTTTGTATGTGGCAGCAAGAAAGATCTGTTAAAAGCACTGGACATGATTCAGACTTATAATCTGACAAACAGGTGTCATGTGTATCTTAGTCCTGTTTTTGGATCCATAGAACCAGTGCAGATCGTAGAATTTATGCTGAAACATCGGTTAAATGGTGTGCGTCTGCAGATTCAGATGCATAAAGTAATCTGGGATCCAAATGAACGGGGCGTATAAATAAGTAGTGAGGTGATGGAGATGAAAGCATTAGTTCTCTTTAGTGGAGGAATTGATTCAACAACGGCATTAGGACTGGCAATCAAAAAGTACGGGAAAGAGCAGGTGATTGCACTCTCGGTTTCCTATGGACAGAAGCACGATAAAGAAATCAGGGCTGCAATAGCAGTTGCCGAATATTATGGCGTGGAGCATCTGTTCCTGGATTTAAGCAAGATATTTCAATATAGCAACTGTTCACTGCTTCAACAGTCCACGGAAGAAATTCCGGAGGAGAGTTACGCAGAGCAGATTTCAAAAACAAATGGCGATAAGCCTGTAAGCACATATGTACCGTTCCGAAATGGATTATTTCTTTCTTCGGCAGCAAGTATCGCACTGAGCAAGGAATGTGGAGTGATTTATTATGGAGCTCATGCAGATGATTCTGCCGGTTTTGCTTATCCGGATTGCTCACCTGTATTCAATCAGGCGATGAATGAAGCAATCTGGGAAGGTTCCGGTCATCAGCTGAAAATAGAAGCCCCTTTTGTAAATGTATCCAAAGCCGAAGTAGTACGGATTGGTTTAGAACTGGGAGTTCCGTATGAATTGACATGGTCCTGTTACGAAGGGGGAGAGAAGCCTTGCGGAAAATGCGGAACATGCATTGATCGCGCAGCAGCATTTCAGGCGAATCACGTAGAAGACCCTGCGTTGAGATAGAGGAGGAAGCAATGAGAGAAAAAGAAAATTTAACATTATTGGGGAATCAGCAAACAGAATACCGTATGGATTATGATCCGTCTGTATTGGAGGCATTTCAGAATAAACATCCTGAAAACGATTACTTCGTTAAGTTCAACTGCCCGGAATTCACAAGTCTGTGCCCAATCACCGGACAGCCAGATTTTGCAACGATCACGATTTCCTATGTTCCGGACGAACGTCTTGTGGAGAGTAAATCCTTGAAATTGTATTTGTTCTCATTCCGAAACCATGGAGATTTTCATGAAGATGTGATCAATATAATTATGAAAGATCTTGTCAAGCTTCTTGAACCAAAATATATAGAAGTCTGGGGAAAATTCCTTCCACGTGGAGGTTTGTCCATCGATCCGTATTGTAATTATGGAAAGCCAGGTACCAACTGGGAGCAGGTTGCCTGGAATCGTATGAGTAATCATGATATGTTTCCGGAGAAAATTGATAATCGATAAGATAACAGAACGGAGGAAACGTGCTTTGCTGATATCAGTTACAGGAGCACATGTTATATTAATGACAGGACGAAAAACCTTGATTTACAAGGAGTTCGGGCCTGTCTTTTCTATTTCATAAAAACATATGGGCGAAAATATGATGAGAGGTGAGACGGTAGTTGATTGACAACATAGCATATATTTGGTACTATCAAGTAACGCAGTGCGTTATTTAAATGGGAGGGTTCAATCATGAGCAGAGGAAAAGAAGTAAAAGAATTAAGAGAAAAAATGGGAATGAACAGACGTGAATTTAGTGACTACTATGGGATTCCGTATCGTACCGTTCAAGATTGGGAAGCAGAGAAAAGAGAACTTCCAGAATATCTGTTACGTTTATTAAAGTATAGAGCAGAAACGGAATGTCGAATAAAACGAATGGATGATTAGGACTGAATATTATTTTTTTAATAATAAATAACGCATTGCGTGCATTTGAGTGAAGCAGAAGGAGGTAGACGTGGAAAGAAAAGTAAATGTGATCGAGGATATAGATGGAAAGAAAACGGTATTTATTCATGACATCATATTCAAAGGGAAAAGATCTGTAAAATGGGAGGATGTTGAAAAATATCTAAAACAATATGTAGGAGATATCTACACAATTGATGACAGCAATGATGCAGTTTATATTGGAACAGATTTACCGGATGAGTATACTCATTCAAATTATACACATATTTTAAAAGGAGCAAATGCGAAGGCAAAAGCTAATGCCGCACAGGGATTACCAGAATTGATTGAAATTGCAGCCGGAAAGAAATTTACTGAAAATTATAAAGAAAAACATACTATAGATGCAATGTATGGTTGGTATCGTTATGAGTCAAGATTTGCTTTGCCAGTGTTTAATGAAGTTGGGGAAATTGAAAGATATAATGTTTTTAATGTAATAATGGTTATTCGACATGCAAAAGATGGTAAAATGTATCTGTATGATATAATGAACATAAAAAAAGAAACGAGCACCCTTTTCCAGTCCGAAGACATTACTCAGTAAAAAACCCATTTCTTAGCTACGATTGTACCCCCATAGTAGCAAAAAGTCAATAAAAAGAAACGAATATATTTTGGAAATCATTTCACAATTAAATAATCTACCCATTCTAATCCATGCACTTTATTTCCACAGATAAACGTATGTATGATATAATTTGAGTTAGTACGTTAAATGATATTGTTGAAGTTATAAACGATTACAGTGGAGGTGATTCAGATGGCAGTAAAGGCTAATCACGATATTTCTTCAGGTTTAGATACGGCTTTTATTAATTCAGCAATCAACTCAAATTTGGCATATAGGCCTGAGTTTGTTTCTAATGACTACACGCAGGGGAAAAAAGTATCTGTTGCAATTGAGCGAGAGCTTCGCCATTGTGATGCTTTTTATATTAGCGTGGCATTTATTACCGAAGGTGGACTGGCACCGTTAAAGCAGGTACTTGCTGAATTACGCGATAAAGGTATACCGGGAAAGATATTAACGACAAGTTATCTGACATTTACAGAACCGAAAGCATTAAAAACTTTAGCGGATCTATCGAATGTTGAAGTGCGAGTATATGATTCTACAGATGAAGGTGCATCTGGGTTTCATACGAAAGGATATATTTTTAAAGAAGAAGAGATTTACCGTTTTATCGTAGGAAGTTCTAATATGACAGCGTCTGCATTTTCAGTGAATAAAGAGTGGAATACGAAACTTGTTTCAACTTCTGATGGTGAACTACTGAAGCAAATGATGACGGAATTTAATGCTCTTTGGAATAGTAAACATACACTTGCAGTAAAAGACTTCATTGAGGATTATGAAGTAAGATATAGACTTATAAAAGAACAGAAGAAAAATGCTGCTAAAGAGCAAATGGTTGATCTTCAAGCATATAAGTTACAGCCGAATAAAATGCAGGCACGATTTGTAAGCAATTTTCGTAAATTATTAGAGAGCAATGAACACAGAGGACTTTTAGTCAGTTCATGTGGTAGCGGAAAAACCTATGCATCTGCCTTTGCACTTAGAGAAACAAAACAGAAAAAAGTGTTGTTTTTGGTGCATAGAGAACAAATTGCAAAACAAGCTTTGAAGAGTTATAAGCGTGTGTTTGGTAGTAATAGAACTTACGGATTATTATCTGGTACAGAAAAGAGTTTTGCACAGGATTATATTTTTTCTACGATGCAAACAATGGCTAAAGATGAGATTATGCAGAAATTTTCACCGGACCATTTTGATACAATCGTAGTCGATGAAGTGCATAGGGCCGGTGCAAATAGTTATCAGAAAATCATGAGTTATTTCAAGCCTAATTTTTATCTGGGCATGACCGCATCTCCTGAACGTATGGACGGATTTGATATATTTGCATTGTTTGATCATAATATTGCATATGAAATTCGACTCCAACAAGCATTAAAGCAGAATCTTTTATGTCCTTTCCATTATTATGGAATTACCGATCTGATTATTGATGGCGAGACGATTAATGAAAAAGAGGACTTTAATCAATTAACCTGTTCTGCAAGAGTAGATCATATCTTAAAGCAAGCAAATTATTATGGTTATAATGGAGATCGTGTAAAAGGTTTGATTTTCGTAAGCCGTAGAGATGAGGGGAAAGAATTATCTAGATTATTTAATGAACGCGGATTACGTACATTGTTTTTGTCCGGTGATGATTCACAGGAAAAACGTGAGCGCGCTATTGAACGTTTGGAGCAGGATGACTACGAGGGAGGATTAGATTACATTTTTTCTGTAGATATTATGAATGAGGGTATTGATGCACCACGTGTAAACCAAGTAATTATGCTTCGTCCGACACAGTCACCGGTAATATTTGTTCAGCAGTTGGGGCGTGGACTTAGAAAAGCTGATAATAAAGAATATGTTGTAATATTGGATTTTATTGGTAATTACACGAATAATTTTATGATTCCAATTGCTTTGTCGGGTGACCGCAGTTACAATAAAGATTCCATTCGTAGATATGTATCAGAAGGTACGCGCGTGATTCCTGGAGAATCTACAATTCATTTTGACGCGATTTCCAGAGAACGCATCTACCATTCTATAGATCTGGCAAGAACCAATGATGTAAAATTACTTAGAGAATCTTTCGATAATTTGAGATATCGTTTGGGAAGAATCCCGACCGTTTTGGATTTTAAGGAGTATGGCTCTATTGATGTGCGTAAATATTTTGAGAAGTTTGGATCTTATTATGCGTTCTTAAAGAAATACTATTCAGATGACTATACTGTTACCTTAAATACGCAAGAAGAGTTAATTATTGAATTCCTTTCTAAGAAAGTTACAAATATGAAGAGGATTCACGAATTATTAGTACTGAAACATTTGATTAATCAAAATCAGAGAATTCTTGCATATATGGAAAAATTGTTGCCTGAACAGTATAAAGCGACTTATTCCAAGATAGTAGAGGAATCCGTTATACGTAATTTGACAAACGAATTTGCGAAAGAAGAGGAACGAAAAAAATATGCTTCTTGTGTATTAATTAAAAAAGTCGATGAAGGATATGAATTGCATCCGGAATTCAAGGCATTGCTGATACGTGATTCTGAATTTTCAAAAATGGTCAAGGAACTTATAGAATATGGTATAGAGACTATTGAAGAAAGATATGCACAACCGTATAAAGATACGAACTTTCAGTTGTATCAAAAGTATACTTATGAAGACGTGTGTAGATTACTGAACTGGAAAAAGAATTTGAATGCGCAAAATATTGGCGGATATTTTTATGATACTGCTACGAAAACGCTTCCAGTCTTTATTAACTATGATAAGACAGAAGATGCGATTGCATATGAAGATCGTTTTGTTTCACAGCAGAACTTAATAGCATTATCCAAACATCCAAGAAAAGTAGATTCCAGTGATGCAGATCATTTTTATAAGAGAACAGTAAAGGATCGAGACAATAGAATTTTTCTTTTTGTTCGTAAAAACAAGAATGATAAAGAAGCAAAAGAATTCTACTTTTTAGGCGAAATCTATGCAAAGGGATCTCCAATCCCGATTAAGATGGAAAAAACGAAGGACGATGCATTCGAGATCAATTATACTTTGGATGTACCGGTTCGAGATGATATTTATGAATATATGACAAGTTAGGAGTTTATTTATGAAAACAATACATGTTGTAGCAGCAGTTATTTGCGATTCTTTTAATGAAAAATCAAAGATATTTGCAACAGCTCGAGGCTACGGAGATCTAAAAGGTGGCTGGGAGTTTCCGGGTGGAAAGGTTGAGGCCGGAGAAACACCGCAGGAAGCATTAAAGCGAGAAATCATGGAGGAACTGGATACAGAGATTTCTGTTGGTGAGCTTATTGATACTATCGAATACGACTATCCAACATTCCATCTTTCTATGGATTGTTTCTGGTGTGAAGTTGTCGCAGGACATCTGGAATTGAAAGAAGCGGAAGCTGCAAAATGGCTTATGAAGGAACAACTGGATAGCGTTGCATGGCTTCCGGCGGATGTCACGTTGATTGATGTGATTCGTGCTTGTATGAAATAGCGTTTACAATAGATAAACCAATAAAAGAAAAGCGAGTTGGTTGGATATAATATTTTTAAGGGAAGACTTGTAATAAGACATGCCCAGGATGGTAAGCTTTATTTATATGATATTTTGAGAATAAAAAAAGAAACGAGTAAGCCGCCTGAGTCATAAGACTGTACGGTTGTAAAACTCATTTCCTATTTGTTATAATATAATAGAACTGTTTTGTTGTCAATCCGAATGTTCAAAAAGTTTTCGTATATAGTACTATAAACTGATTACTTTATTGGATATTTTAAAAGTGATACGTGTCTGACAGTACAAGATAAATACGGAAATATCTTTCTGTATCCGGAAAGCAGAAGAAACTGTCCATAACTGGACTTAAAAATCCAGAAATAATAAAAGTAGCTGCATAGCCAAAAGGTAAGCGGTATTGGTGTCATGGACGCACCCTGAAAAAAGGCGGTATCCCGCCAGATTTCAGATACCCTAGCAACTTAGTTGCCGAGTAGTTCACGACTATATATTAAAAGATAAAGGGACAATTTATGAAAGTTACGATAATTAAATCCCGAAGAAAAACTATAGCTATTCAGGTGAATTCTGATCTAAGTGTCACTGTAAAGGCTCCGTATGGTGTCACAGAGAAATACATTGAGGAATTTCTTAATAAGAATGAAGCTTGGATAAGCAAACAAATGAATGAAATAAAAGCAAAGAAGAAAAGTGTTGAATCGGAAAATGTAGAAAACGTGACACTTGATAAAATCAAGGCACTTGCAGACCAGGCTCTTGAGATAATTCCAACCAGAGTAGAATATTTCGCAAAAATAATCGGAGTCACTTACGGGAATATAACCATCAGAAATCAGAAAACAAGATGGGGAAGTTGCAGCAGCAAAGGGAATTTGAATTTTAACTGTCTGTTGATGCTTGCGCCTCCTGAGGTGTTGGATTATGTTGTGGTTCATGAATTGTGCCATAGAAAACAGATGAATCATTCGAAAGCATTTTGGGCAGAAGTGGAGAATGTGTTCCCAGATTATAAAAAGTCAATTAAGTGGCTGAAAGAAGAAGGAAGCCAGATTATGTACATGGTGACAGAACTTGGGAAAATACCGGGGGATATTTCAAACATAAAAATGAAGGATCGAAAGAAATGAATCAAAATGAAACACAATGGGATAAACTCCTGAAGATAAAGACAACCGGGCGGGATGATTCTCACTCAGATCAGTATCGATATCCTTATGAACCAACGTCTTATATGGTATTGGAGCGCCTGGCAAACAGTGGACTGATCAGGAAAAATAATACTCTAATTGACTATGGAACTGGAAAAGGGCGGGTATGTTTTTATCTTTCGTATCAAACAAGATGCAAGACAATAGGCGTAGAGTATGATGAACGGATTTATAAAGGAGCAGCAGATAATAAAGAAGTATCCGTTTCCGCATCACGCACGGAGTTTGTATTATGCAGTGCAGAAAATTATGAAGTTCCGTCGGAAGTGGATCGCTGTTACTTTTTTAATCCTTTTTCTGTAGAGATATTACAGTCAGTTTTAGCAAGGATTTACGAATCTTATTATGAAAATCCGAGAGATATATTATTATTTTTCTATTATCCTTCAGAAGAATACATCAGTATTTTAACGACTCAGGAACAGTTGATTTTTTATGATGAGATTAATACTTCAGATCTGTTTCCGGGTGAGGATAATAGAGAAAAAATCTTGATTTTTCAGGTACTTTAAGAATGCTCAAAACATATTGAATAGTTACAAAAAGAACGCCTGTTCGAAACAATACTTGCATTATCGAACAAATGTTTGCATAATGAAAATATGAATACAGAAATTAGAAATAGTAATTATACAACACAGGAAAAGCTGCAGATTCTTGCTGACGCAGCAAAATATGACGTTGCATGTACTTCAAGTGGATCCAGCCGGCGGGGAAAGAAAGGAGAGCTCGGCAATGCAGAGGCATGCGGCATTTGTCATAGCTTTGCAGCAGACGGAAGATGTATTTCTCTGCTTAAGATTTTGATGACGAACCATTGTGCTTATGATTGCAAGTATTGTATCAATCGCAGAAGCAATGACGTAAAGCGGGCTACTTTTACTCCGGAAGAAATCTGTGACTTAACAGTAGAGTTTTATAAGCGTAATTATATTGAGGGTCTGTTTTTGAGTTCCGGAATCTTAAGGAATCCGACGTATACGATGGAGAAGATGTGCGAGACATTATTGCTGCTTCGAACAAAATACCATTTTAACGGTTATATTCATATTAAGACGATTCCGGGAGCATCCGACGAGCTACTTGCGGCAGCAGGATATCTTGCGGATCGTATCAGTGTCAACCTTGAATTGCCCACGGAAGAAGGATTGCATACATTGGCTCCAAACAAGACCATGCAGAACATTCTGAATCCTATGGGTAAGGTGCAGAGTACGATTGCATCTCACAGAATGGCAATCGGAAAGTCAGCTTATATGGAGCGAAGTGGCGGGAATAAGTTTTTGAATGCAGGTATTTTTTCTGAGTGCTTGAATGTCCAGAAGAAGGATAAAGCCATTTCTCAGAATTCTCAGATGAATCGATTAGAATCTTATAAAAAATACACGTCACTGGATCATGCACTTACCTGGGAGAATGCGAACCAGTTGGCACCTCGTGATATGTCGCGATTGAAGCGTAGTTTTGCTCCGGCAGGACAAAGCACGCAGATGATCATTGGTGCGACCGGTGAGAGTGATTATACATTATTGCAGACGACACAGGCATTGTATCAAGGCTTTGATCTGAAGCGTGTCTTCTATTCAGCATACATTCCATTGAACGAAGATAATGTGTTGCCGGAGATAGGAACGCCACCACCGCTTTTACGTGAACACAGACTGTATCAGGCTGATTGGCTATTGCGGTTCTATGGATTTCAGGCAGGAGAACTATTATCTTCAGAACAGCCGAATTTTAATGAAATGATTGATCCAAAGTGTGATTGGGCATTACGCCATTTGGAGCAGTTCCCAGTAGAAGTAGAGAAAGCGAGTTATGCAACACTGCTTCGTGTTCCGGGAATCGGACCGAAATCAGCAAGTCGTATCACTTATGCAAGACGTTATGGCAGACTTGATTATGCAAGCCTGAAGAAGATGGGAGTAGTATTAAAGCGTGCGCATTATTTCATCACGTGTGGTGGAAAACAGATGTACCATACTCCTATTGAGGCATCTTATATTACGCGACAACTAATAAGTGTAGACAAGAAAGATCTATGGAACACACAACATGCGAATGAATCATTTACCCAGATGACATTGACAGATTTTGGAGTATGCTGATGAAGATATTTACTTGTAAAGACCGTCTGGAAGATATCATGACCTGTATCTATGATGCATGGTCTGAAGCTTTACTGATTGGTCATGACCAGATACAATTAAAAAAAGAACCTGTATTTCAGCAAACGATATTTGATGAATATATTCATGTAGACCAAGATTTTTCCAAAGCAGAAAAAGTAATTCGCTCGATTCGGAGAGATATTTCGGATGAAGCATATCTGAATATCTATTTGGCGACTTTATCTGTCGAGGAAGATGCACTGCAGGCAATTTATAATTTCCTTCGTGTCGGATTCAAAATTGGAGAGAGTGTACTACAGCAATATGCGAATCCACGTGTGATGCGGATATTAGAATTGCGTCGTAAAGTGTCTAACGAAAGCCATCATTTCAGAGAGTTCGCACGATTTGAACGATTGAATTCAAGTAACGTCTATGTCAGCCATCTGGAGCCAAAAAGTGATGTCATTATGTTGGTTGGCAGACATTTTGCAGACCGCATGCCTTCAGAACAGTGGATGATCATAGATGATAATCGCAAAACAGCTTGTGTTCATCCGAAAGATGGTGAGAACTATCTACGATATCTGACAGATGAAGAATTTCAGACATTGAGAAAGACAGAAGAGTACGAAGATGAGTATACGGATCTGTGGAAGACATTCTTTCATGCGATTGCGATAGATGAACGAAAGAATTACGTATGTCAGCGTAACTTATTTCCACTGTGGAAGAGAAAACACGCAGTGGAATTCAAAAAATAATCTTTTCTTATATATTCTTACTTGTATCTCATAGTATGGAAACGTATAATGTAAGAAAGATGTGATTGATACGTGATTCTTTTTTTGATCGGAGGCGATAAAATATGCCATATGATTTATCAAAACCTCTTGTAATAGGGATTAGTTCAAGAGCTTTATTTAATCTTGAACAGGAGAATAAAATATTCGAAGAACAAGGCGTTGAAGCATATGAGGCTTACCAGGTAGCACATGAGAATGAAATTCTTCAGAAGGGTGCTGCTTTCCAATTAATTAAAGCTTTTCTGAAACTGAATAACACAGGGTTAGGAAGACTGGTGGAAGTGATCATTATGTCACGGAACAATGCAAACACATGTCTTCGTATCTTTAATTCTATACAGTATTATGGCTTGGATATTACAAGAGCGACTTTGACAAGTGGAGCGGAAATTGCTCCCTATTTAAAAGCCTTTAAGACAGACTTATTTTTGTCAGCAAATTCTGTTGATGTACAATCGGCTATTAACGATGGAATTGCAGCAGGTCTTATTTTGACTGGAGCGGCACATGCGGATGCAAAGCAAAAGATAGATCAGATCCGCATTGCATTTGATGGAGATGCAGTTCTCTTTTCAGCCGAATCTGAAAAGATTTTTCAGAAGAACGGAATACAGGCATTTGAAGAACATGAAAAAGCGAATGCGAACACGCCGATGGCAAAAGGTCCGTTTGCTAACTTCCTGACAAAGCTGTCTTATGTACAACAGCTGTTTAAAGAAAAGGATATTCAGCCAATCCGAACCGCACTGGTTACTTCTAGAAATGCTCCGGCACATGAACGCGCAGTTAAAACACTCCGCAACTGGGGCGTATCAATCAATGAAGCGTTCTTCTTAGGCGGTGTCAGCAAGACAGAAGTGCTTGCAGCATTTGGAGCGCATATATTCTTTGATGATCAGGATATACATACCGAACCGGATTCAACGGTTGTTCCGGCAGCTACTGTACCTTATCGTGATGGAGATAATCCAAAAGAATAAGCAACTTTATATTATTTTGAAGATGATGGGGGAAAACGATGCAGACATATACATATGTTTCAAAAGGAAAATTTGAATTAACAGAAAAACCTAAACCGGTGATTATGCATGAAAGGGATGCGATTGTAAAGGTTACACTTGCCAGTATTTGTTCCAGTGATTTACATATCAAGCATGGAAGTGTTCCTCGTGCAGTTCCAGGAATTACAGTTGGTCATGAGATGGTTGGAATTGTTGAAGAAGTTGGCGAAGCTGTAACTCATGTGAAGTCGGGAGACAGAGTAACTGTAAATGTTGAGACATTTTGTGGAGAATGTTATTTCTGTAAAAAAGGTTATGTGAATAATTGTACAGATCAAAACGGCGGATGGGCTCTTGGGTGTCGTATCGATGGTGGTCAGGCTGAGTATGTGCGTGTACCGTTCGCGGATCAGGGATTAAATAAGATTCCGGATGAAGTTACCGATCGACAGGCATTATTCGTAGGAGATGTACTGGCTACGGGTTACTGGGCAACTCGTATCTCTGAAATCACAGAAGATGATACGGTGTTGATCATCGGTGCAGGACCGACGGGTATCTGTACATTACTTTGTGTTATGCTAAAGCATCCGAAACACATTATTATGTGTGAAAAAGATGAGGAACGTATACATTTTATCAATGAACATTACCCAGATGTACTTACTATTTCTCCGGAAGAATGTGAGACTTTTGTTAAGAATACAAGTGACCATGGCGGTGCAGATGTTGTCCTGGAAGTTGCAGGTGCAGAGTCTACATTTCGTTTAGCCTGGGAATGCGCAAGACCGAATGCGATTGTGACAGTTGTTGCACTTTACGATAAAGCACAAAGCTTACCACTTCCAGACATGTATGGCAAGAATCTCATCTTCAAAACCGGTGGAGTAGATGGATGCGACTGTGAAGAAACATTAAAACTGATTGCTGAAGGAAAGATCAATACTGAACCACTTATCACGCATACCTATCCTCTCAGTAAGATTGAAGAGGCTTATGATCTCTTTGAGAATAAGAGAGATGGTGTTATAAAAGTAGCTGTTGAATGTTGAGATAGCACAAGTATTCGAAAAGAGCGAAGTGAAAGTTTATGCTTATTGTAATCTTAATGGATTATGGAAAGCATAATCATAGTCTGATTGGACATTTGTAATTTCATACTCGTAATAATTGATTTTGTATCATAACGCTTTTGTTTTTATGGCAGAAGCGTTAATTTTTTGCATTATCACAGATTTATTTACGGTTAAAATGTATAAAAATACAAAAAATGACAAACAATTTGACATAATATATAAATTTTTAGTTACTTTTTCGGCATTCTATGGTACACTAACATAGTATATCAAAAAATGTGGGAGGAAACTCAAAAATGAGCAAAAAAGAAGGAAAAGGGTTAAAGTCTTTTAACAAGGGATTTCAAGTGCCTGACACCTACATCATTATCTTTTTAGTAGTTGTTGTAGCAGCACTTCTGACATTTCTTGTACCAAAGGGATTTTACGAAACACAGGACATTTCATACATGATTAATGGTGTTGAGAAAACCCGTACAGTAATCAAAGACGGAAGTTTCCAGTATCTGACAGATGATGCAGGAAATGTAGTAACAGAAGGAGTAGCACTCTTTAGTGGAGATGGTGGAACAGGATTCTTCAACTATATGTATAACGGAATCGTAAGTAGTTCTGCGATCGAGATTATCGCATTCCTTATGGTAGTAGGTGGTGCATTTGGTATCATGATCCGTACCGGTGCGATCGAATCCGGATTGATTGGATTGATCCGTAAGGCAAAGGGAGCCGAAAAACTGTTGATTCCAGTACTTTTCGTACTGTTTTCTCTTGGTGGAGCAGTTTTCGGAATGGGAGAAGAAGCGCTTCCGTTTACTATGATTCTTTGTCCGTTGTTTGTAGCAGTTGGATATGATTCAGTTATCGCAGTTCTTGTTACTTATGTTGCAACACAGATTGGTTTCGGTTCATCCTGGATGAATCCATTCTCTGTAGGTATTGCACAGGGTATTGCAGGGATTGACGTATTCTCAGGAGCAGGATTCCGTATGGTAATGTGGGTAGTATTTACAGCACTTGGCTGTGGAATGACGATGTTCTATGCGGCAAAGATCAAAAAGGCTCCGACAATCTCAATCGCATATGAGACGGATGCGTATTTCCGTGAACAGAACGAAAAAACAGGTATTGACGAAGGACATTCCTTTGGTCTTGGACACATTTTAGTTCTTCTGACACTGGCTGCTACCGTAGTCTGGGTGATTTGGGGAGTTATGACTCAGGGATATTACATGCCAGAGATCGCGACACAGTTCTTTATTATGGGAATTGTTTCCGGTGTGATCGGAGTTATCTTTAAGCTGAACGATATGAGATTGAATGATATTGCAACTTCTTTCAAAGATGGAGCAAAAGATCTGATCGGTGCAGCGCTTGTTGTTGCTATGGCTCAGGGTATCATGCAGGTTCTTGGTGGATCTGATCCGACTACACCTACAGTTATCAACACAATTATGTATAATATTTCAAATGCACTGTCAGGAGTATCCGGAGCAGTTGCAGCAGTACTTATGTATCTGTTCCAGTCCGTATTCAACTTTTTCGTTGTATCCGGAACAGGACAGGCTGCGATCACAATGCCGATTATGGCTCCACTGTCAGACCTGTTAGGTGTATCACGTCAGACAGCTGTAGTTGCATTCCAGCTTGGTGATGCATTTACAAACCTGATCGTTCCTACATCAGGATGTCTGATCGGATCTCTTGCAATTGCTAAGATCGAGTGGTCTAACTGGATCAAATTCATGTGGAAATTCCTCGGCGTATTGATGATTGGTGCAATTATTACAGTTCTGATCGCTGTCGGAATTGGATTCTAAAACAGGCATTTGATAATTGAAAGTGATTTAAGATGAAATTAATTCAGAGTATTGATGTTTATGCCCCACAGCATCTGGGGAAAAAAGATGTATTGACGATCAATGACAAGATTGTCAAGATTAAAGATGCAGGTTCTATGTCAGCAGACGGATTTCTTTCTGATGCAGAAGTGATCGATGGAGAGGGGTTACTTTTAACTCCGGGATTCATTGATAGTCATGTTCATGTACTCGGAGGCGGTGGCGAAGGTGGATTCGCCAATCGTACTCCGGAAGCAACTATGGAAGGACTTACGAAGTTTGGAGTAACAACAGTTGTTGGCTGCCTTGGAACAGATGGAATCGGTCGTGATATGTGTGCACTGGTTGCAAAGACAAAAGGCTTGAATGAGCAGGGGATGTCTGCATATTGCTATACAGGTAGTTATCAGATTCCGGTCCGCACACTGACGGACAGTATTGTAAAAGACATTATGATGATTCAGGAAATTGTTGGAACAGGAGAAATCGCAATTTCTGATCATCGTTCTTCACAGCCGACTTTTGAAGAATTTGCACGTGTCGTTGCTGATACAAGACTTGGTGGCGTTCTTTCCGGGAAAGCTGGTATTGTAAATGTTCATCTTGGCGACAGTCCGAGATGCTTAGATCTTATTGAACGGGTGGTAGATGAGACAGAGATACCGGCTTCTCAAATACTTCCAACACATATCAACCGGAATGAGATGCTTTTCTGTAAGTCAATTGAGTATGCATTGAAGGGTGGAGCAGTAGATTTTACCGGAAATGAAGATATTGACTATTGGGAAACTATCTGTGATGAAGTACGTGTATGCAATGGTATCAAACGTATGTTGGATGCAGGAGTAAATCCTGATCGTATGACAATTTCCTCCGATGGACAGGGAAGCCTTCCGATGTACAGTAGTGATGGTGAATTCCTTGGAATGGGCGTTGGACAGTCCAGCTGCCTTCTGAAAGAAGTAAAGGAATGTGTATTCAAAACAAAAATTCCATTAGAAATAGCTATTTCTACGATTACATCTAATCCGGCAGAGATTCTTCGCCTCAAAGGAAAAGGTAAGATTGAAGAAGGCTATGATGCGGATCTTTGTATTCTTGATCAGGAACTTCAGCTTGTTGAAGTGATTGCAAGAGGCAACACAGTTTATAAAAAATAAAGGTAACTGCTCAGAGCCAACCTCCAAAATGCTACGCATTTCGGAGGTGTGGCGTATCCGCCAAATAAAATTTCAAAAACGGTCTAAAAAATGCAAGCATTTTATACCTTTTTTTGAAATTTTGCTTGGCTCTGAACAGTTACAAATAAAGTATCTTGATGTCAGAGGCATCAGTCATTCAGCTGGCTGGTGCTTTTTTCAACATTAAATTTATTTTTCAGAGCACTTTATGATATAATGGACTCGTAGTCTTTTACAGACATAAGAACGGATATAAGGAGAATGTACTATTGATCAATCAGACAGCAAAGAAAATTTTGAAAGCATTATCTTTTGATGGAGTAGAAGTGGAAGCATTTCGTCATATGGCGGATTTAAAACGACTGGATCCAATGAAGATTTTTTATAAGAAAGTAGACGAGAAAATATATAACGGAAGTCATGCAGTTCCGATTCGAATATTTTTTCCAAGCGAGAAAAGCTTTCGAGAAATTGAAGAAAAGAAGCATGATATTCAGGATAAAAAATTGCTTTTGTTCATACATGGCGGTGGATGGGTTACAGAAAGTATTGATAATTATGAAAGAATTTGCGCTCGGCTTGCGAATGCAACCGGACAATATGTAGTTGCAGTTGAATACAGACTGGCACCGGAAGATAAATTCCCGGCAGGTCTGGAAGATTGTTATGCTGTTGCAAAAGCGGTATATTCTGGAGATTTTATGTTAAATATAAGACCAGAAAACATTACTTTGATCGGAGACAGTGCCGGGGGAAATCTCTGCGCAGCATTATCTTTGATGGCAAGAGACCGCGGAGAATTCATGCCAAACAGACAGATTCTGATCTATCCGGCTACCTATAATGATTATACAGAGAATTCACCATTTGTATCTGTTAAGGAAAATGGGTCCGATTATCTTTTGACGGCCGGAAAAATGCAGGATTATATTGATCTTTATGCGAGAAATGAGGAGGATAAGAAGAATCCTTATTTTGCACCATATATAGCTGAAGATTTAACGAATCAGCCGGATACGTTGATCCTTACATGTGAATTTGATCCACTTCGAGATGAAGGGGAAGCGTATGGGGAACGCTTGAAAGAGGCTGGAAATCATGTAGAGATACATCGGATTAAAGATGCATTACATGGATACTTCGCGTTGGGGATCAAGCAGCTTCATGTACAGGAAAGTTTCACCTATATTAATGAATTTCTGAAAGGGGAAACACAGTGAGTAAGAAAAACGCACGCTGGAGGAAATTAGACAACGCAGCGAAATTATATTCTGCTGCCAGTAACAAAAAAGATACAAGAGTATTTCGATTTTATTGTGAATTAAAAGAAGAAGTAAATCCTAAAGCTTTACAGGAAGCACTGAATCAGACGATAGAAACATTTCCTACGTTTTTAATGGTACTTCGTAAGGGATTCTTTTGGCATTATCTTGAACCGTGTAATCTACGGCCGATTGTTAAAGAAGAATATAAAGAGCCATGCAGCAGACTCTATATAAGAGATAAGAAGACCCTACTATTTGAAGTAACTTATTATAAAAAACGAATCAATTTTGAAGTGTTTCATGTGTTGACAGACGGTACAGGGGCAACAGAATTCTTAAAAGAACTGGTAAAGAATTATTTATACCTTGTGCATAAAGAAGAAGGATTAGAACAGATTACATTACTGCCGGAAGATATGACTGTACAAGATCAGGAAGATGACAGTTTCTTAAAATATTATTCAAAAAATCAAAAACGACCGAAAAAAAGAAAACTAAATGCTTTTCAGATACGAAGGAAAAAGAAAGATGGAAATCATCTGCATGTCCATGAATCTGTTGTCTCAGTACAGGCAGTATTAAAGCGAAGCAGAGAACTCGGAGTATCCATGACGATCTTTTTGACCGCATTATTTATGATGGCAATAAACGAAGAAATGTCTAAGATGCAGAAGAAAAAGCCGGTTGTGTTAATGGTTCCGGTTAACCTAAGAAAGTTTTTTCCGTCTTCATCGATGTTGAATTTTTTTAACTGGATCGAACCGGGATATAATTTTACAACACAAGATCAAAGCTTTGAAGCAGTTCTGAAATATACGAAAGAATTTTTTGAGACAGAATTAACGAAAGAAAAAATGTCAGCACATATCAGCGAGTTACTAGCACTGGAATTGCATCCGATTTTGAGACTTGCGCCATTGGAACTTAAAAACCTTTGCATTCAGGCCGGCGCAAAATATTCGGAGAAGAATACAACAGCAATCTTTTCTAATATGAGCGCAGTTAAAATGCCTGCAAGTTATGTGCCTTATATCGAACGATTTGGCGTGTATACAAACACTCCGAAACTTGAATTGTGTTTGTGTTCCTTCCAGGATAAATTATCATTTGCATTTACATCCAGATACGACACAGTGAACATTGAACGCAACTTTTATCGCTTGTTAAAAGAACAGGGAATCACATCTGAAAAAGTAAAGCCTGAATTTCCAAAGACAGGTAAGCCAAGCGAACAGGAAATGAAAGTCTATAAGATCTATAGCTTTCTATGTATTGCGATTGTTGCGGCAATGCTTGTTACGGATTTGAATTTCCACCCAAGAATTCGATGGACTTTATTTACAGCAGGAGGCGTTGTGACGATGTGGATTGCCTCGTCAATCGGATTTTTCAAACGTTATAATCTGCTGAAAAATGCGATGTGGCAGCTTATTATCGGTACAATCATCTGTTTTATATGGGATGCACTGACTGGATGGCACAGCTGGTCTGTAGATCTTGTGCTGCCGATCATGAGTGTATCTACACTTGCAGCAATGTTTGTAACCGCTAAAGTGCAGAAAAGTCCGGTACGAGAGTATCTTATTTATGAAATTATGGCCGCTGGATATGGATTAATCCTTCCGGTAATCTTGCTTTTATGCGGGGTGGTGAAAAATCCAACAGTGAGTATGTTTGGAGCATTGACGTGTTTCTTATTCCTTGTAGCAGTGATTTTGTTCAAGGGAAGGGAATTTAAAGAAGAGATGCAGAAAAATCTGCATGTATAAAATAAGCAGAAGAGAAGAGCGTAAAAGTTAAAAGAGAAATAAATTGCTAAAGTAAAAAGCACAAGATGGACATCAATTATCCCTTGTGCTTTTTACATCTAGAACCTATAAATCGGATTCACCATTATACTGAAAATGTAGAATATATCTTTACAAGTTCAATCATCATATCAACTACTTTATCCATACTCTGAACAGAAATGTGTTCATAAGGGCCATGATATCCATGACCTCCTGTACCAATATCCGGGCATGGAAGACCACGAAAACTCAGCTGGCATCCGTCAGTACCGCCTCGGATCGGTGAGACAATTGGAGTGAGTCCGGTTCTTTCGCAGGCAAGCTTTGCATTATCGATCAGGTGCATATGTTCTTCAATAATATTTTTCATATTAAAGTACTGATCTTTTATATGCAGTTCAATTGTATTTTCTCCCCATTTTTTATTCAACTCATTAGTGATATCAGCGAGTTTGTCTTTTCTGCGTTGAAAATTGTCTGTGTCATGGTCTCGGACGATATAATTTAGAGTAGCATGTCCACAATCTCCGCTCATATTAATGAGATGATAGAAACCTTCATATCCTTCCGTGTCACGAGGTATCTCGTGTAAAGGCAACAGACTATTGATTTCCATAGCCAGAAGACAAGCATTGACCATTGTATCCTTGGAAGAGCCCGGATGCACACTTACCCCATGAATATCAAAAGAAGCACTGCATGCATTAAAGTTCTCATACTCCAGTTCGCCCTCTGTAGAACCGTCTAATGTGTAGGCAAAATCTGCACCAAATAACTCCACGTCAAAATGAGAAGCACCGGTACCAATTTCTTCATCAGGAGTAAAGGCGATACAAATCGGACCATGAGGAATGGATTCCGCCTGCAGATGTTCAACCATAGTCAGGATTTCTGCAATTCCGGCTTTGTCATCAGCTCCTAAGATCGTATTTCCATCTGTGGTAATAAGTGTATGTCCCTTTAATGATTCCAAATGTGGGAACATCTCAGGGCTTAAAATTAATCCACTATTACCAAGAGCAAGTTCTTTACCATCATAATGTTCTGTGATAATCGGACGAATCGGCTGCTCACAGTAATCGGCTACAGTGTCCATATGTGCGATAAAGCCAATAGCAGGTGCATTCTCATATCCTTTTGTTGCGGGAAGTTTCCCGTAGAGGAAACAATTATCAGTCAGCTGAATATTTGAAACCACAAGTTCTTCCATTTCTTTCTTTAAAAGATTGGCCAGATCAAACTGGCATGCAGAAGAAGGTGTTGAATCGCTGGATTCATCAGAAGGTGTTTTTATAACTGCATATTTTAGTAAACGTTCATAGGCTTTCATATAAAATCTCCTTAAAATGTAATTTGTTAGGTATATCGTATCATATTTGGCAGGAAGTGTATATTTGAAATCTGAAAAAGTACGTTTTTATTCGTATAGGAAGAATGGTATTCTTAACAGTGATGTGGTATACTGGACAATAGATTTACGTTGTTTTTTCACAAGTAGATGGAGAAAACAAATATGATAATGGGAGAGTAAAAATGATTATCAGAAAATCAGAAGAAAAAGATATTCCAAGAATTTTAGAGCTATTAAAACAGGTATTACAAATTCATGCAGACATAAGACCTGATATTTTTATTCCAGGTACGACAAAATATACTATAAATGAATTGGCAGAGCTTCTGAAAAATAAAGAAAAGCCGATATATGTTGCAGTAGATGAGAATGATGTTTGCAGGGGATATGCATTTTGTCAATTACAGGAGCAGCCCTTTTCAAATAATATGGTGCAGTTTAAGTCTCTTTTTATTGATGATCTATGTGTCGATCAAGAGGCTCGAGGCCAGCATATTGGCGAAAGTCTGTTTGAATATGTAAAAAGTGAAGCGAAACAGCTGGGATGTTATGAAGTAACATTAAATGTATGGGCAGGAAATACTCCTGCTGAGAAATTTTATGAAAAAATGGGAATGCGAACAAAAGAAAGACAAATGGAGTACATATTATAAGATCGTTTTCACTTCGGGGATTACAATCAATAAAGCCGGTGGAGGATTTTGAATCCCGCATCGGCTTTGTTGAATTTATAGATAACTCGAAAGCTTATGCAACTGTAAAGGTGCTGAACCGTTAAAACTTTATTTGCTATGGTTCAGCAGTGCTTTAATGTCTTCTTCCGGTGTGGTAATAGGTGCAATGCCATAATTCTCCACTAGAAAATTCAGAATATTAGGAGACAAAAACGCCGGAAGAGAAGGACCAAGACGAATGTTTTTGATACCTAAATGCAGAAGTGTTAACAAGATGCAGACAGCCTTCTGTTCGTACCAGGAGAGAACAAAGGAGAGTGGAAGTTCATTTACGGAACATCCAAATGCATCTGCAAGTGCCACAGCAACCTGAATCGCACCATAAGCATCATTGCACTGCCCCATATCCATCAGCCGTGGCAGACCACCGATTTCTCCCAGCTCAAGATCATTAAAACGAAATTTTCCACATGCCAGGGTGAGGATAATACTGTCAGAAGGTGTCTGTTTTACGAATTCTGTGTAATAGTTTCGGCCCGGTTTGGCACCATCACAGCCGGCAACCAGGAAGAAATGACGGATTGCTCCTGATTTTACAGCTTCTATTATAGTACCTGCATGAGACAGGATAGCCGCATGACCAAAACCGGTTGTCACTTTTGTACCGCCATTGATGCCTGTGAGTATCTGATCTTCCTTGTAACCACCCAGTTCCAGTGCCTTTTCAATAACCGGCGTAAAATCTTTCTTTTCATCGATATGAACAGCACCTGGGAAAGCAACCATTTCTGTTGTAAATACTCTGTCAGCATAGCTGCTTTTTGGCGGCATCAGACAGTTGGTAGTGAAGAGAATCGGAGCAGGAAGATGATCAAACTCTTTCTGCTGATTCTGCCATGCGGTTCCAAAATTCCCTTTTAAGTGAGAGAATTTTTTTAAGAACGGATATGCATGGGCAGGGAGCATTTCACCATGAGTATAGATGTTGATTCCTTTTCCCTCTGTTTGTTCAAGTAAAAGCTGCAGGTCTCTCAGATCATGTCCGGTTACGACAATAAAAGGTCCCTTTTCTATTGTAAGTGTCACATCGGTTGGTTCTGGTATTCCATAGGTTTCTGTATTTGCCTTGTCAAGAAGTGCCATACACTTCAGATTGATTTCTCCTACTTTGAGCACTGTGGGAAGCAGAGTTTCCACACTCTCTCCATAACCAATCATAAACAATGCTTCGCAGAAGAATCGATTCACCTCGGCATCTTCATAATTCAGAACATTTGCATGATAGGCATAGGCTGCCATCCCACGAATCCCGAAAAGAATAAGAGACTTCAGAGAACGGATATCTTCGTTGGCATCCCACAGTTGTTGCATATCGTATTCATCTGTTTTACCGCATGGTGACTGACATTTGCTGCAGTCAGGAACCAGTCTTTCTTTTTCA
>ERZ1673747.315-NODE-315-length-79346-cov-6.966125_pt1 | contig 79346 bp, 70 predicted proteins | sample MGYA00580220_ERZ1673747 | MGnify/ENA primary metagenome ERZ1673747 (study PRJEB41218, sample SAMN15661769) | gut metagenome | host: Homo sapiens | place: Canada: London | collected 2015-08-20/2019-03-30 | study: EMG produced TPA metagenomics assembly of...
TCATATGCAGTCCGTAACGATCGATGCACAGATGGTAGAGAAAGTGCTTGAGTAATAAATACGAAAGAAAGTGTGACAGATGACTGGGTACACTAAAATTGCCAAAGGAGGATAATTGTTATGTGGAATGGAAAGAAAAAAGCGGTAACATTCAGTTACGATGATGGTGTGACACAGGATCGCCGTCTGGTGGAAATGATGAATACTTATGGTGTAAAAGGCACCTTTAACTTAAACAGCGGTATGCAGTCTTATGCAAATGTATGGGAACATCCCAAGGGGCTTCTGATTCATCGAATGAACACTGAAGGTTTAAAAGAACTGTATCAGGGACATGAGATTGCAGCACATTGTCTGACACATGCAGATCTTCCCAAATATGATGAAGAGACGATCCGCAATGAGATTCTGGAAGACAAGAAAAATCTGGAAGAACGGTTTGGGCAGCCTGTTGTGGGAATGGCGTATCCGTTTGGTACTTATAACGATACAGTAGTGGATATTGCGCGTGCCTGTGGTATCCGTTATTCCCGTACGGTAGAGCGGACCGGAAATTTTGGACTTCCGGAAGAGCCGCTGACACTGAAGCCAACCTGCCATCATAATGATGCGGATGTGATGGATCTGATTGACCGTTTTCTGGCATCTGACAGTGAGGAACCACAGCTTTTCTATCTGTGGGGACACAGTTATGAGTTTGACGTGGATCAGAACTGGGATCGGATGGAAGAGATCCTGAAAAAATTGTCCGGTCATGATGAAATCTTTTACGGAACAAACAGAGAAGTGTTATTCGGCAAATAGTAACTATCTTGTAGATGATATTATAAATATGCGCTGAATACAATCAGAATCTGTAACAGATACAAACCCAAAAGGAGAACACAAATGCAATATGCAATCATAGGAGCCGGAGGAACCGGCGGAGTTATGGGATATTTTATGACAAAGGCAGGAAAAGATGTGACACTGATTGCCCGTGGCCGTCATCTGGAAGCTATGAAAGAGCATGGATTGACTCTGGAGCGTCTCTGGGATCCGAATCCTGAGACAATTGCTGTGAAAGCAACGGATATGGAACACTACAAGGAACAACCGGATGTGATCCTGGTGTGTGTAAAAGGGTATTCACTGGAAGATACCGTCCCGTTTATCCGCCGCGTGGCAAAACCGGATACGATCGTGATTCCGATTCTGAATATCTATGGAACCGGTGCAAAACTGCAAAAAGAACTGCCGGAACTTCTGGTAACAGACGGATGCATCTATGTATCTGCCAACATCAAAGAACCGGGTGTGTTATTGCAGCATGGAAAGATTCTGCGGATCGTCTTTGGAGTTCGGGAAAAGACAGACTGGAGACCGGAACTCGAAGAGATCCGTCAGGATTTTGCGGACAGTGCCATCGACGGGATTTTATCTGAAAATATCCGCAGAGAAGCACTTGAAAAATTCTCCTATGTCTCCCCGATCGGAGCAGCAGGACTGTACTGTAATGCGGTAGCGGGGGATTTTCAGAAAGAGGGCGCTCCGCGGGAACTGTTTTGTTCGATGATCCGGGAAATCGCAGCACTTGCAGATGCTATGGGTGTTTCGTTTCAAAAAGATATGGTGGAGGTTAATTTACATATTTTGTCGAATCTTGCACCGGAAGCAACTACTTCTATGCAGAGGGATGTAATGGCTGGGAAACTATCAGAAATCGACGGACTGGTATACGAAGTGGTTCGCATGGGAAAACTGTATGGTGTGCCGGTTCCCTCGTATACGAAAGTAGCTAATCGACTGGCTGAGAAAAAAGGGATCATTTTTGATATGGATGGTGTTCTGGTCAATACGGAACCGTTGCATTTTCGGTGTTGGCAGGAAGTGCTGAAAGAGGACGGAATCACGCTGGACTATGAGATTTACAAACCGTGCATCGGTTCTACCAGAGAAGTTTTCCGGCAACTGATGGTGGATGCTTACGGTGATATTTTCGAGGATTATCCGACGATGAACCGGAGAATGGAAGAAAAGAAAAAGGAAATCGTGGAAAAAGAAGGATTCCCGCAATGTGAGGGAATCCGGGAAGTTCTGGAAAAACTACATCGGGAAGGATATCTGCTGGCAGTCGGATCTTCTTCTCCGGAGGATGTGATCCAAAAAGTGTTGAAGGATCTTGACCTGGCTCAGTATTTTTCTGCTTTTATCAGTGGAGAAAATATGGCACATCCAAAGCCGGCACCGGATACGTTTCTTGCCGCAGCAGAAGCATTATTACTGGATCCTTCCGCATGTATGGTAGTAGAAGATTCCACTAATGGAGGAAAGGCGGCAAAAGCAGCAGGAATGTCCTGCGTCTGGTTCCATAATCCGGATTCCGGAGATCAGCAGATTCCGGATGCAGTTTTGGAGATTTCTTCCTGGGACCCTTCCAGTGCAGAGAAAATTATGAAAGTATCAGAACAATGAGAAAAAACAGAACAGCCATGCAAGTATTTTGAATAAAAGGAGCAGATGGAAATGTGTACAGCAGCTACTTATAAGACAAAAGATTTTTATATGGGACGGACGCTAGATTATGAATTCTCCTATGGAGATGAGATTACAGTAACACCAAGAAATTATCCGTTTCATTTTCGTCATATGGAAGAACTGGAAAATCATTATGCGATCATCGGTATGGCACATGTAGCGGATGATTACCCGCTGTATTACGATGCGGTCAATGAAAAAGGACTTGGAATTGCAGGGTTGAACTTCGTAGGAAACGCTGTCTACCAGGAAATCCAGGAGGGGCGGGAAAACGTGGCTCAGTTTGAGTTCATTCCATGGATTCTTTCCCAGTGCGCATCGGTAGAAGAGGCGAAGAAAATGCTGGCGGAGATGAATCTGGTGGGAACCGTATTCGCTCCACAGTTTCCGGCGGCACAGCTGCACTGGATTCTGGCGGACAAATATGCGTGTATCACCATCGAATGTGTCCGGGAGGGACTGAAGGTTTATGATAATCCGGCAGGTGTACTGACCAATAATCCGCCATTTGAACAGCAGATGTTTTTATTGAATCAGTATATGCATCTGTCACCGAAACAGCCGGAGAATCATTTTTCCGAGCAGTTGCCATTACAGACCTACAGCCGCGGTATGGGTGCACTTGGACTTCCGGGAGATCTTTCTTCTACTTCCCGCTTTGCAAAAGTGGCATTTACCAGAGCACATGCAGTATCGGGAGATTCCGAAGCGGAAAGCGTCAGCCAGTTTTTCCACATTCTGGGATCGGTGGACCAGCAGCGCGGATGCTGTGAGGTGGCAGACGGAAAATATGAGATCACGATCTATACCTCCTGCTGGAACGCACAGAAAGGAATCTACTATTATAATACCTATGAAAATCATCAGATCACTGCGGTTGATATGCATCGTGAGAATTTGGACGGAACCACACTGGCACGGTATCCACTGATTCAGAAAGGTGAGATCCGGTGGCAGAACTAGAGCGTAAATAAAAAAGACAGAAATCTGTTTCAGACATGTACCAATGGTACGGGACGATTCCGATTTCTGTCTTTTTGTGTTTATTGCTCGAATGATTCTATTACAGAATCTATGGTGATTACTGCGCCTTCTTCATGCGATAACTTCCACTACTAGTGCGGAAAGCGTCGATGATGCGCCGTACACTACAGAGTAAGGTAAGTCCGTATCCGATGAACAGCTCGCTGTAATAGCTTCCGGTGAGTTCGGAAAGATCCAGAATGTTATCCAGATACTGATAACACTCGGAAAAGGTGTATCCTTCGTCTTTCAGTGCATCGTAAGCATCCCAGGTCCAGGAAAGCCGATTTGCAAAGAAAATCATCACCAGCATCATCACAGTGGAAATGATCACACCTTTTCGATCCAGATGACCGCCAAGCAGTTCATATCCACGCAGTGCACAGATTGCAGTGACCGCTCCGGCAATACCGGCAATGTATCCCAGACGATAGATCAATACCCAGAGTACACATCCGATCAGGGAACCGACGAAAGCACCTACGAGTCCGGCAACCAGATTACTCTTTTTTGCACGGGTTGTCTGCTGATTTTGCTGAAGATTCTGCTCGATCTGCTGTGCACAGGAAGTACACAGATAATGGTAGGAACCATTAACCTCATAATTTGACAGATATTCCTGTGTGCTTCCACAGGACTCACAGCAAGGCTGATAGTTACCGCCATGAAGATACTGAATCAGAGGATCTACGACACTGTTGATCATATCCGGAACTTTGTTTCCGTTTACTGCCGGCATTTTTATCGTCAGCAGAACGGAGGTGGAAGTACAGGAATAATCTACCAGATGTTTGACATTTTGCTTCTGGTATTCCAGATACTGCGCCAGTTGTGTGTTGTCGGGATCCTGTGCGGAGACGGCATTGATACGAACATGATAAACCGCCGACTCTGTTGTAATGACAACCGGATATCCCTGATAATTGCCATCTGTGTAGCTGCCGTGATCCGTCAGACTTCCCCCAAGAAGCTGTATACGTATTTTTTCCTTAAACATATTGAAATCCTCCCTCAAAATTTATATGTTCTACCCGTATCATAACAAATTCTGACATGTTTTACCATAAACTTCAGGATTTTGTAAGAAATAGAAGGAAGGCATTATATAGACAGAAAGATATAGTATAATTCATGAAAATGTAATGATTATTTCACGCTTGTAATAATAGGAATTTCATGTTAAAATACTTCAAAAATGAACATTCTAAAAATGAAAGAGAGGTATAGAAGGCATGATAAGCATTGAGTATATACATAAATTGCTGGATGTCTATAATCAGCTGTGTCGACCGTTATGCCAGCAGACCGGCATCCCGCAGACATCCCTGGATATCCTGATGTTCCTGAAAAACAATCCGCAGTATAAAACTGCTGCAGATATCGTAAAGATTCGTGGAATCAAGGCAAATCTGGTATCGCTCCATGTGGAACGCCTGGTGCAGGAAGGGTATCTGGAACGCCGTGAGGTGCCGGGAGATCGGAGGAAAACTGAGTTGATCTGTACGGAAAAAACAGAGAATGTCTGGAGACAGGGATGTGAGATCCAGAGAACATTTATCGAAACGCTATTTTCCGGGATATCTGCAGAATCAAGGAAAGTTTTTGAACAGGTGATGGAACAGACAGAGGAAAATCTGAATACATATCAAAAGGAGAACAAAAAGAAATGAGTATTTTACTGACAGTAATTGTTACATTTTTTGCAGGTATGGGTGCAGGTCTCGGGACCGGATTTGCCGGCATGAGTGCGGCGGCGGTCATCAGCCCGATGCTGATCACATTCTTGGGAATGGATCCCTACATGGCAGTGGGAATCGCATTGTCCTCGGATGTGCTGGCAAGTGCCGTATCCGCATATACTTATGGGAAGAATAAGAATCTTGATATAAAAAATGGTCTGATCATGATGGTTACCGTGTTGTTGTTTACCATAGTGGGAAGTTACGTTTCCAGCCTGGTACCGTCCACAACGATGGGGAATTTCTCCGTCTTTATGACCTTCCTGCTCGGTATCAAATTCATCCTTCGCCCGGTCATGACTACAAAAGAAGCCATGGCACAGGTGTCTGCGAAAAAACGTGCGATTCAGTCTGTGATCTGCGGAGTGATGATCGGCTTTATCTGCGGATTTATCGGTGCCGGTGGCGGTATGATGATGCTTCTGATCCTGACATCCGTTCTCGGATATGAATTGAAAACAGCCGTGGGAACCAGTGTATTTATCATGACCTTCACCGCCCTCACCGGAGCCGTATCCCACTTTGCCATCGGCGGCACACCAGACTGGACAGTATGGATCCTGTGTGTGGTCTTTACCTTCCTCTGGGCAAGAATCGCAGCAGTATTTGCCAATAAAGCAACGCCAAAGACTCTGAACCGGGCTACAGGAGTGATCCTGGTGGTGCTGGGAGTTGCGGTTATGGCGTTTTCGGTGTTGGGATAGAGTAACAAATGTCTGCTGGCCGGATGGCTCTTGGAAAATATCATGCATAACCACGCAGACTATACCCGAAAATGGTACCAGCTGCGAAGTGGAAAGAAAAAAGTTAATGATAATAAATTGGAGGATACAATATCATGATAATCAGAACTGCAACCATAGATGATCTGCCACAGATCGCCGCCGTAGAGTCCGAGTGCTTCCCACCGGCCGAAGCCGCCACAAAAGAGGAATTCGCCGACCGCCTTATTCATTACTCCAACCATTTCTGGCTGATGTTCGACGAGCAAAATGACAACAAACTGGTTGCGTTCGTCGATGGTTTTGTCACCAACGAACCGGATCTGACGGATGAAATGTATGAAAAAGCTTCCATGCACGACGAAAGCGGTGCCTGGCAGATGATTTTCGGGGTGAATACAATCCCGGCTTATCGAAGACGCGGGCTGGCAGGAGAACTGCTGGAGCGGGCGCTCGAAGATGCCAGAAAACAGGGAAGGAAGGGTCTGGTGCTGACCTGCAAAGATGCATTGATCCATTATTATGCAAAATTTGGTTTCCTAAATGAAGGAGTAACAGATAAATCTGTCCACGGCGATGTTGTCTGGAATCAGATGCGCCTGACCTTTTAACTGGAGTTAACAGGAACTAACTGCCAGCTTTACACAGATTTAACGAAAATCATACAATACCATGATAGAGCCATATGCGTTCTCCCACTATACTGTAAACCGTAAATGAATTATACAGATTCATAACAGAGATTTTACAGATGATTTCAAGAATCGAGCAGCAGACAGCTGCCGGAAAAGGGAGAACACAAAATGAATGAAAATGTAAAAGTAGTATTTGGGCTGATTGGTGGGTTGGCGCTGTTCCTTTATGGAATGAACAGTATGAGTGATGCGCTGCAAAAGGCAGCCGGAGAAAAGATGAAGAAGATTCTGGAATTTCTCACGAAGAATCCGATCATGGGAGCGCTGGCCGGAGCCCTGGTTACGGCTGTGTTACAGAGCAGTTCGGCAACTACCGTTATGGTCATCGGCTTTGTAAGTGCCGGACTGATGAGTCTGCCACAGGCGATTTCCGTTATCTTTGGTGCTAATATCGGTACGACGATGACAGCCCAGCTGATGGCATTCAAAATCAGTGATTACATTTATCCGTTGATCTTCATCGGATTCATGCTGAACTTCTTAGGAAAAAAAGAAAAAGTTAAAAATATTGGTATGGTTATCTTTTCTTTCGGACTTTTGTTTGAAGGAATCGAGATCATGGGCAGCGTTATGAAACCACTGGCTGGAAGCCCGATCTTTGTGGATCTGATGGGAAAAGTGTCATCCATTCCGGTACTGGGTGTTGTCCTCGGTGCGGTGATGACTCTGGTGGTACAGAGTTCCTCTGCAACGATCGCAGTCCTTCAGAGCTTTGCTTCCCAGGCAGGACCGGACGGTGTCAGCAGCGTGATCGGACTGACAGGAGCGATTCCGATTTTGCTTGGCGATAATATCGGTACGACGATCACAGCACTTCTGGCATCCATCGGACAGTCCAAAGATGCAAAACGTACCGCAATTGCACACAGCTTTTTCAATATCACGGGTACCTGCGTATTTATCTGGATCATTCCGTGGTTTGCACAATTTGTACGTTATATCTCTCCAAAAGGAAATGAGATCGATGTGATCTCCCGCCAGATTGCCAATGCACATACGACATTTAACGTGGTCTGTACGCTGGTATGGCTGCCTCTAATCCCGATTATGGTGAAGATCGTTACCACGATTATACGCGGAGAAGATAAGAACACAGGTGTAGTTTATGAACCGAAGTATCTGGATAACAAAGTGATTGATCAGCCGGTGGCTGCGATGTATCTGGTATCTCAGGAACTGGAAAATCTGGCAGGATTTTCCGTACATATGCTGAACAGCCTGAAAGGTTCTCTGAATCAGAAAAAGACCTCAGCTGCATATGAAAAATTTAAAAATCAGCTGGATATCGTCCAGCACCTGCAGGAAGAAATCACGGACTATATCACCAAATTGTTTTCCAGCGGTAATCTGACAGAGCTTCAGTCTGAACAAACAGCAGGACTTCTGTATGTAACCAACAATATCGAACGTATCGCCGACCGGTGTCAGGATATCGACAGCATCTGGATAAAAATCCAGGACGATGGCATGAGCTTTTCCGAGGAAGCCGGCAAGGAAATTGAAAATTGCATCAATGTTCTTCTGGATCTGCTGCGCCAGGCGATGACAGCAGTAAAAGAGGGCAGTGAAGAGGAAGCGGAACTGGTATTCAAAAATAAAAAGAAATTGCATAAAGCAGAAAAGAAATTCAACAAAGCCCACTTGAACCGCGTAAAGAATCAGAAATGCGATCCGGCGATGACCGGCTGCTTCTCCGGCATCCTCTACAATCTGGACCGAGCTGCCGACAACTGCGTAAGTATCGCAGAAGAAGCACTGGATAACCAGGGATTCGTAAAATTAGGCGAAGCCGCCAGAAACTTTGTGGCACCGGCTGCGGTTGTAGAGGCTGTGTAAGAGATAATAATAGTAATAAAAAATATATAATTTAAGAGGAACAGAGTATTTTTGATTTTGAGATACAACAAAATTTGAAAATACTCTGTTTTTGGTTGTTTGAGCAATGAACGAAAATCTTTTCCTTCATAAGAAACTGGTGATTAACGCGGTGGCTGAAGATGGAATTAAAATTGCAAATTTTATTTGATGTGATATGATTTTTATAGATAACATATTATCCAAAACAAGTAAAAAATCCAGATTTTGGATAATATATGATCCATAGAAAGGAAAAATCAACATGTCAAACTATGAAACGATGAAAGACCGTATGTCCTCCCATTTCCTGGAATACGATCAGGAAAAAATGATCCGGAAATTTGCTCTGGATCATGATGAAAAGTATCTCTATATTTTCTTTGTAGGAAGAAAATACCGGATTAACCGCATCACCGGAGGAATCACCTGGTCTGTGGATGAATTCCAGACGGAAGAAAATGCAAATTACAACGAAGCCATGACAATCTACGATGTCCTGTGTAATTCCAAAGAATACTGCCATCCCGCCCATGAATGGGTTCATATCGGCAGCCTTTCTACGGTGCGGGGAGGAAATCTGGCAAATGACAGTAACTTTTTCAAGGATGCAGGAAAGAAATTCGATGGAAAGGCTGCAGAACTGGCAAAAGCCTGCGAGCGGCTGCATGGGATCAGGCTGGAAAAAGGCGATGTGGCTTATCAGCTGGAAATGTTTTCGTTTCTGCCTGTCGTACTGAGATTCTGGGAATCCGATGACGAATTCCCAGCGAGTTTGCAGGTGCTGGTGGACCGGAACATTCTGGAGTATATGCATTATGAGACGGTGATGTTTGCAATTGGACATTTGCTGGAGAGAGTGGGAGAAGAGATGGAGCGAAAGTAAAGAACAGGTTGCTATAAACCGCTATTATCCGGAAGAACGGTAATAGCGGTTTTATTGCATTGCATATCGATAATTGATCCAGTGGAGCAATTTTGATTATGGAAAGAAACATCTGGAAAGCAATATGAATTGGAAAAATAAATAAAAATTTGTCGAGAAATGTCGAATAAAATAGCAAAATACACTATAAAATGTCGAAAAACTTTGGAAACATTACCTGTTATATGCTATAATATAAAATAATGCATCATTTTTAATACGGATTTAAAATAATGGAGACAGAGAATATGGTGAGAGCAGCAGATAGCGATAATTTTCTGATACAACATACAGATTTTTCTTTGAGAGAACAGGTGAACTACCCGAATGGTGGAATATCAAGATTTTATGATAATGGCATCGATATGGTCATTATTGATGAAAATATTTGTGACCATAACCCGGGTGAGCCTGTTTTTTCTTATATGCTTATTACAGACAAACAGAACAGTTATATCCATCAGTTTAAAAGAGTTTTTCGTTTCTTAGGTTATATACAGTCTGAAGTTGACAGCTATCTTGCTAACGATGAAATGACATTACCTGAAGATTACAGGATAACCGTTGGGGATCGGGCAGAACAAGCGGATGCATCACCTCTGGAGATCCATTTTGAGGATAGCTTTTCAAATGCCTACGGTATGAATGCGCTCAGATATTTGACACGCGAATATGGAATCTGTGATGAAAACGGAAACAATTATTTTCTCGATTATTTTATCAGAACACAGAATGAAAGATACGCTGTAGAAGAAAATGGACTTAATTTTCATCATCCGCAGATTATCGGAGAAGAAAAATACAGGAAACAGTTGAATAAACAAAATACCTGTGTTTTATGGGGAATCAAACTGTTCCGATTTTCAAAAGAAGATTGTGCGTTTCAAAATCGAATCGAAGATGATATCAAACAATATTTCGGAAAAGATACCACAGCATTTGTCGATGATGGATTGAAAATCGACAGAAAAGTGGAATTATATGAACACCAGACGATCAGTTTACAGGAAATACAAAAACGTAGAATGGCAGGTATCAAAGCATTTTTGATCGTATTACCAACGGCATCCGGAAAATCCAGGATTGTAGAGGAAGACCTGCGCGAATTTGCAAAAGAAAAACCGGGATTCAGAGGGCTGATATTGGTTCCGGGAATCAATATTCTTGCGGACTGGAGGGCAAGAGTACAGGAATCCGTACCGGAACTGGCAGAGAAAATTGAGATCAGAACCTATGCCTATATGTGCAGACATTATACGGAATTTCCAGCAGATTATTACAATTATATCGTAGTGGATGAGGCACATCATGCGGTTGCACCGATGCTGAAAAGAGTGATTCAGTATTATGAGGCGGATTTTACGGTTGGACTTACCGCAACGGATCAGCGTCCGGATAAGAAAAAACTGGAAACGGTTTTCGGAACCTACTCCACTTCGTTATCCTTAAAAGAAGCCATGGAAAAAGGAATCGTTGCCCGGGCAAATGTTTACAGGATCGAAACAAATATTGATCTTTCAAAAGTCCGATTCAACGGAAAAGACTATATCAATGCAGATCTTGAAAAAAGAATACGGGTTACTTCAAGAAATGAGCTGATTGTCAATGTCCTTCAGGAATATTTTGGAGACGGAGAAGCTGCCAGACGGCAGGGAGTCATCTTTTGTGTCAATGTTGCCCATGCAAATGAGATGGCAAAACTACTCAACAAAGCCAATATCACTGCAGCCAGCTACACCAGACAGACAAAGAATCCTGCGGCTGTTATGGCAAATTTTAAACAGAAGAAGATTCGGTTTTTGTGTGCCTGTAATATGATCTCCGAGGGTTGGGACTATCCGGAGTTGGGAATTCTCGTTATGGCAAGACCTACGCTCTCCAAAGTGCTCTATCTGCAGCAGATTGGAAGAGGACTGCGGAAAACGGATACAAAGAAAAATATTATCGTTATCGATGTGGTGGACGAGTATGGTGCAATGATCAAAGCCTGTAATATGCACACGATCTTTGCCAATCCATATTATGTACCATTTGGAGATATTATAAAAACAGATTATACACCCGGAGATATGGTTGTTATCGATGGGCTGAAAGAAAGAATTGAACGCATTATGGAAGTCGATATCAATTCTTTTGAGGAAAAATATGGCGATTATCTCAGCCAGGAACAGGTTGCCAGAGAATATTTCGTCAGTACCGGAACCGTGACAAGCTGGATCAAAAAGAAAAAAATCGTGCCAAGTGTAGAATACCGGTTTGGCAACAAATCCATTTACCTGTTCAGTCCGGACGATGTCGAAAAATACCGGAAAGAATTAAACATCAAAGAACATAACGACAGTACGATCAAAGAAGATTTCTTTGAATTTCTGGAAGAAAGAGATTATTCACTTTCGTATAAAATGCCGTTCCTGCTGGCGATTGTAAAACATATCGATTCTATTGGAGATGCGAAAATAGAAGATGTTCTGGATGAGTATATTGCCTTTTATCAGGACAGATTGTCCAGAGGACTCCAGGTGGATCGAAGCACCTGCCCGTATGATGAAAAAATGCTGAAAGACAGAAAAGCGGTGCAGAGAAATATGCTCACGAATCCATTTGAAAAATTTGAGAGAAAGAGATTTCTGTATTATTCGAAAGATTTGAGCGTGATTTCGATGAACCATGCACTGTTTGGACAAATGAAAGAGGAAGACTGGGAAAGAGTGCGGAGACAGATGATGGAAGATTTGAGAAAATATTATGACGGGATGGGCGGAGTGTAAACAAATTTTTATGGAGAAATAGGTGTAAGTTCATTACGCAGATTGCCAATGTATGTGATATAGTGGGGAAAACAAATGAAAAATAATGAATATCCGGAAAACAGAGAATGGAAACAAAAAGCTTTTGGAATGCCAAAGCTACCCAGTGGAGATATGGGACAGGATAAAGTGTTGTACTATATTCTGAAAATGGTCAAGGACGGTAAATCAGCAAATACAATGCTTAATATTGAAGGAAGTAACAGTACAGCTACGTTAGGACGAATGTGTGAGTGGATCCGTCCGATTGGTCTGGTTAATAAAGAGAAACAGGTGTGGACGCTGACAGAATTAGGAGAAATGGTTTTGGAACGACAGGATAGTTGCTTTTCTACGGCTGTTTTCTGTTCAACAATTGTATTTATGGGAGAAATATTATTCTATCTTCAAAAACCAAAAAACTCACAGGAACTTCTGAAAATCGCGGAAGAGTATCACTTGAACTGGAAAACAAATTCTGAAATTCATAACCGGATCAAATGGTTTCGGGATGTGGATATGGTTCGGTTTGAAGAATATAAACTGGAGTATAGTCTGACACAAAAAGGACAGGAATTTCTGCAGCAAATAGAGATTACTATGCCGTCAGAGACAGAGGAAGAACCGGACGAGACGATCCTGGAAGAAAAGCTGCCAATGTCAGAATGGGCAAGTGCCTTAAAGCCTTCAACAACAGAGAAAAAACGAATGGCGATCGGATACATGCCGGGAAAAACAGCCGATGCATGTATAACAATCAGTGCATATCTGCAATTGATGAATCAGGCAATTTCTATCGAGGAGATTCGGGAATATTCGAAAATCAATTATCAGATCGCAGTGTCATCGTCGAATATGTTTCTTTCATTTCTGGAAAAAATAGGATTTGTTGATCGTATCAGTAAGAATATGTATGTAACCTCTGAACTTGGAAATACATGGCTTGAAAAACAATCACCGGTTGATCTGATCGCATGTCTGGATGCGAGATATTTATTTGTCTATGAATTGCTGGCAGAGCTGAGAAAAGAACCGAAAAATGCAAAAACACTTTCTATAATAGCTAAGGTATCTTACGGATTCGACAGGGAAAGTATCGAGGAAACGCGTAAAAGACTGATTCTTTTATCTGCTGCTAAGCTGATTTACAGTGTGACAAACGATAAATATGGACTCACCGCCAGAGGAGAAAAACTTCTGGATACTTTTGGCATTGTGGCGAAAGAGAGCATTAAATCATTCGAAATAAAGAAAGAGGAAAATGCAGGCGATTGTTACAATGATTCCTGTGAAAGCCTTATTACAGAATTAAGACTGTCCAGTAAAGATTCCTATAATCCCAACAGATTTGAAAAAGCCATAAGAGCAGCATTTGATTTTATCGGCTATGATGCAACCTGGCTTGGCGGTTCCGGAAAAACCGATGTCCTGATCAAAGCAAGAACAGCCCCCAAACTATCTTATGCAGTCGCGGTAGATGCAAAATCTACGCAATCTGGAAATGTTACGGAGGATCAGATTGACTTTGACACTTTGAAAGACCACCGAAAACTTCATCATGCGGATTATTCTGCAATTGTTGGATGCTCTTTTCGAGGGGAACGACTTTTAAACCGATGCAAAGAACATAAAGTTGCATTGATTGATGTGGACACACTGGAACAGTTGATTCGCAACCAGGTAGAGATTCCATTAACCGGAGAAGATTACAAAAAGATCTTTGAACAAACAGGAATCGTAGATATCAGTGTCCTGGACGAAGCAAGAAATCGAACCGAACGCTACGGCTTATTGGTAGATGCAATTGTGGGATGCCTTGTAAACGAAAGCAAAGACGAAGTGACAGAAGGGATCCTTACTTCCCGTGAGATTTATCGTACAGTGAGGGATGACGAGAGATTTTCGATAAATCCTAATCTGGATGAAATTGAAGATATCCTTAAATTCCTGGCATCTCCGTTGATAGGGTGTGTGGGGAAAAATAAGGATGGGTATTATGCGATCGGATCGTTGAATGAAGTGGCGAAGAAGTTTCAGTTTTATGCGAAGAGTTGTAAGAGGACGGGTTAAGAAATGGTATAATGGCAAAATACTAGGCAATCCTTGATAATTATTATAAGTATTGCGAAAAAATTGAATATTGTTCGCCGTTGTATTGTGCTACGAAGCCCACAAACGATAATACTGAAGATATAAAAGATAACAGGAAAAGATATTTTTGGATTATCCTTAATTGTTCTGAAAAAAGTATAATTAAGAATGTTTGGTTTTCGGCGGTTACAGAAGAAGGATTGTTGGTATTTATAAAAGCAAAGCTGAAACTAGAAGAAGTAGATAATAGATTAAAAGTAGATCTCTTACAACAAACAACATATTATAAAGGGAAAAATGGGATAGTTGCACTGTATAGATAAAAAACTTAAATTTCTTGTATTTCTACTGATATGATGCGAGAAAAAAGTGGGATTATCAGATCGTATTGTTGAAAGATGCTTCAGCTTCATACAAAGCGTTGTAAGAGAAGAAACTAATAGGATAATATGATGAAAAATAATAAATCATTTTATTAAAATAATTGAAAGAAATAGATATTTTAGTAGAAACAGGTGGTGAGTAAGTAATGAGTAAAAATGGTTTTAGAATTGATGGTGATATAATTTCAATTACGCGATCAGAATGGGACTTTATTGCACAGGCAACTGTTCGTGAGGATTATCTTGAAGAAATTCAAAGTGTAACTTGGGGATTAAATAATAATAGATATCTGTATAATTCGAAATATGGTTACCTTCATTCATACATTATGAAAAAATGGTATGGAGAAGATTTTTGCAAAAAAATGAAAGATATGAATTATATTATTGATCATATGGATAATAATAGCACAAATTGTTGTATTAATAATTTGTACTTTTTGCTAGATAGATATAATAAAGCCAAAGGAATGACATTAGATCAAGATATTGCTAACAAAGAATATATAGCACTATCAATGTATAGAGATTTTAAGACAAATCTCTTTCAAATAACGATAGTTTTTAATTATCCGGCCACATTATCTGTTAATGGATTTGATAAACCAGCCGTAGTTGAACTCGCATATTTATTATATGAAGGTGACTATAGAAAGGTGCTAATTGATGCAGAAAATATTTTGTTAGAATATAAAGAACACTATACATTTAGTCCTGAAAAAGTAAAGGCAATTGATTATCATATTGAAGGATGCATTGGTAAGGTACTTCCTCCAGCAATACATGAGGAATACTTAAGTGGTAAACATGGACATGGTGTAGCCTTTTTTGATAAGAAAGCACCATTGAATAATTGGACTAAAGATACAAATGAGAAATACTTTATTATTAAGGATAGGGGAAATCAATGCTACTATAAATTCGAACTATAGGATGGCTTTAGTTGTGTGTGCTAAAATGGTGATCAGATATGACAGAGTATATTTTACAGAATTGATCAGCCCGGTATTTATGTTAAAATAAGTGAGAAACTGAACAATGTGTGGTAAAATCAAAATTTAGGAGAATATACAAATTTTTTGTAAAATATCTTACTGAGTAGACAGAGCATCTAGAACCACATTTATATTATTTACTATAAGAAGACAGAAGTATTTTCGAAGTACATATGAATGGTGCTTTTATAAATCTGAGTAATATAAAATACAATAAATTTTCTTATAAAATGGAATCTGCAACAATTAATGCGTTTAAAAATGCCACTAATGCGAATAAAAATCATTTTTCTGGGTGGTTCGTTGGAATTTGGGGACAATATAGTAATTCATCAGAGATTGATGAGCAAGTCACAATGAGGTCTCTCAAAAAATTAAGAGATGATTTGAATTTTATAAGGCAGGAGTATAAAGAAAAAAACATGAATATTGCTGCTATGCATACACAAAATTTTATTAAAAAACTGGATGCTATTATAAAACCAGAAAATGAGGATTTGCAAACTAGACAGGTGATACAATGATCATAAAAAATATACCAAAATCTTCAGCAGACTTATATAAATCATTACTAGCAGAATTCAAACCAAACTGGAATGTTGAAATTATTATTGGAGATTACAATTTATATAAACTCGGCTTTGTTGAAGAAATTCCTTGTTCTATTAGCTTAAATGTATCTCGTGAAGAAATATATGAATTGCAAGAAGAAATTTTGGATATGGAAGTCACTATATATAGTTATGAAGACATATTATATAAAAATCCTATGGATATGACGGATGATGAAAAGAAGACTTATAAAAAATTGAAAGAACTTGAAAAGAGATATAATAAATTTGAATCATTGGAGAATTTATTTAGTTACTACCTGGCCTTCAATGGAAAAGAGATTTAAAATATTAAGGGGCACAAAGTAACAGAATAATGATATAAACGGAAATTAAGTTTTATATAAATTCAATAACAAGAGAGAAACCAGAAAATGAATCAAACAATAATAACAGACATAACGCAAGGCTTAACCACCGCCTTCATCGACCACACCGTCTCCTCCAACCTGGCTTACCGACCGCAGTTTGTATCCAACAATTACAAAGAGGGACGTAAGGTAATCTTATCCATTGAGGATGAATTATTATCCTGTGAGCAGTTTGCCATCAGTGTGGCATTTATCACGATGAGTGGAATTACACCGCTACTTCAGACATTAAAAGAACTGGAAAAGCGGGGGATTCTGGGGCGGATTTTGACAACGGATTATTTGACATTCAGTGATCCGAAAGCGTTGCGGAAATTAGAAGAATTTTCCAATTTGCATGTAAAGATGTATGTAACAGATCAGACAGAAGAAGGATTTCACACAAAAGGGTATATTTTCAAAAAAGAAGAGATGTACCGGATTATTGTGGGAAGTATAATAGTATCGTAATTTAAGACACTTCAAGAGACATTTCTTAATGAATCTGATATAAGAGGAGGCTGGCTTATGTATTTGAAGAAACTAAAACTAATTAATTATCGCAAATTTAGAGAACAGGATAATGAAGTGGAGTTTGTTGATGCGTCAAGTTATTCTGACGTAGAGAGCGGAGTAAATATTGCAACAACAGCTACATTGATAGTAGGAAAGAATAATGCTGGCAAAACGACGATAGTTCAAGCACTAGATAAGATTATTAATAGGAACAATATTATAGCTAGCGACTTTAATTATTTCTACTTGAGGGAATTATACGCAAATTATGTAGTAGGGAATTATAGAAGAAATACGCCGGAAATTGAATTTGATGTTACTATTGGTCTTGATAAAAATACAGATGATTATGTTACGAATATAGCTCCATTTATGACTTTGGGAGATGTTAATGCTACTGAGATTAAAATAATTATTAAATATGAGACGCTTGATGAAACAAATTTTATTGAAGCATATCGAAATGTTTTAAGCAAAGGTTATGAAGAGAACATAGCTTTTGAAAAACTGTTAGAATTGATAGATAATACGACTTTCAAACCGGTTTATTATAATAAGAATATGATTCCTGTTGAGAAATTTAAACTTAAGGATTTGATGGAATTTGTAATGATAAAGGCAAATAATATTTCAGGAGATAATTGTTTGAGCGAGTCGTTTAATACAATTATTAAATACAGATATCAAGAGTTGTTTAAAGCAGATATGGAAAAGTTGGAAGACAAATTACTGGGAATCAATAAAACATTAACTAAGGATATTCAAAAGAGACATACAAAAGATATAAATAACACTTTAAGAAGAATTGTTTCTAATAATGATTTGCAGGTTATGCTTAGTTCTGATGTAACTTTTCAAAAAATGATGCAAAATCTTGTAAAGTACGAATATGTGGAAGGTGGTAATAGAATTCCTGAAAATCAATTTGGTTTAGGATATACAAATCTTATGATGATTATTGCAAATCTTATAGATTATATGGAAAAATATCCAGATAATTCATTTAATAGTAGAATAAATCTTATCGTAATAGAGGAACCGGAAACATATATGCATCCGCAAATGCAGGAATTATTTATACGGTATATTAATGATGCAATAAGTACTTTGTTGTCAATTAAGCAAAAGAGAGTGAATAGTCAGCTGATTATTACAACACATTCCTCGCATATATTGAATAGTAAAATTCAGGATGGAGGCAATTTTAACAATATTAACTATATTACAGCAAATAATAATCAAGCACTTGTTATTCCGTTGAACGATGCAAAAATTGTAGCAAATGGTAGCATATCAGATGATGAGTTCAAATTCATAAAGAAACACATAAAATATAAGTTTTCAGATATGTTTTTTGCAGACGCTGTTATTTTGGTGGAAGGAATTAGTGAATATAATTTATTACCTTATTATTTGGAGCGGTCAAAAAAACTGAGACATAAGTATATTTCAGTATTGAATATAAATGGTGCACACGGAATGGTGTATAATACTTTGCTTAAAGCATTGAAAATACCAGCAGTAATAATTACAGACTTGGACATAAAAAGAACAGAAGACGAAAAGAAGACATACAAACAAATAAGTAAATTAACAGAAAGAGAAACAACAAACCAAACTATAATACATTATAATGCAAATGGGATAGATATTGACAATGTTCCTCAGCATTTCCAGGATGATAATATATATATTACGTTTCAGAATAAAGTTGGTTATTATTATGCAACAAGTTTCGAGGAGGCGCTTATTGCAAGTAACTCCCATAATGAAATAGTAAACAAAGTACTTAAAAAATTAAAGCCTGATATATATAAAGAAATTGTGGGTGATCCGGAAAATATGTTGAATAACAAGAAAAACTCATTTAAATGGCAATGTAAATTAGCTAGTGCTAAGAGTGATTTTTCAAACGAAATTTTGTATTGTTTGCTAACTACAGAAGGAAGTATTCCTAGTTTGCCTAAGTACATACAAGACGGCTTGGAGTATTTGGAATCTGCGTTAGAGTAGGGGTAAAATTATGTTAGAGATAGAAAGAAGCGATTATGTATTAGAGGAAAAGGACAGCCTAAAAAAAATATTTGATAATATTGATAAGAAGGAATCTTTTATATTTAATGCGGGAGCTGGTTCGGGAAAGACATTCTCATTAATTGAAACTCTAAAATATATATGTTTGAAATATGGGAAAATAATAGGTAGAGGAAATCAACATATAATTTGCATTACATACACAAATGTTGCCGCAAGAGAAATTATAAATCGCTTGGGTAATAATAGTATGGTTATGGTTTCTACAATCCATGAACGTATATGGAGTTTTATTAAAGGTTATCAAACGGAGCTTTTAGAAATCCATATTGATAATATGAATAGGCAGATATCTGAGTTAAAAAGCAAACTGTCAAACAACAAGGAATGTGCTGAATATCAAAAGCTAAATGAACAGCAAAAAGATTTGTTTATTCAGAGAATAAAGAATATGAAAAATGTTTTTTATGAGAATTATGACAAGAAGGCAGGTGAGTTTAGGGAAGCTCTGCTAAATGAAATGCAAGAGTTTCCTTCGTTACTTAGTAACGTGAACAATTACAAGAAACTGGTTGGTATATTGTATAAAATTGAAAATTATGAAGAATGTATTGAAAAGATTTATGCAGGCCAGGAAGAATATAGAACTATATCATACAGTGTTTTAAACAACACAGATCAGCTTCACAAGATGAAGATTAGCCATGAAACGGTGTTGAATTATGGACTTGAAATGGTTAAGAAATATAATTTGCTAAAAAGAGTAATTATTGATAGTTATCCGTATATATTGATTGATGAGTATCAAGATACAAATCATGTTGTTGTTGAGATAATGCAGGTTTTACTCGATTATTCTCTCGAAATTGGACATCCAATACTTTTGGGATATTATGGTGACGCTATGCAAAATATATATTCAGATGGTGTTGGTAGTTCTTTGCTTAATTCTGCTGAGAAGTTTGAGATAATAAATAAAAGATTTAATAGACGGTCTTTTAAAGAGATAATTGAAGTATCTAATAGAATTAGAAAAGATAGTATATCTCAAGTTTCCTTTTATGAAGATAGTGAAGGAGGAAAGGTATCGTTCTATAGCGGAGCTCCGGATAGAGTATATGCTTTTATTGAAGAATGTGCAGAAAAATATAATAATACGCAAGATAATCCGCTACATTGTTTTCTTTTGACAAATAAAAATGTAGCCAGTTATACAGGATTTGAAAAACTGTATAGTTGCATGGAAAAATCATCGTATTATAAAAAGAATTATCTGCAGTTAAATACTGAATTATTGAGTGATGAACTGAGTAAATTAGGTATTGTTCCCGTTGTTTTATATAAAATTTTTAAAATTGTTGATATGGTAAATGATGATAGTGCCGCGATACCTGATTTGATATCACAAAAAATATACAGTGGTATGAATGTTTCGGAATTGAAAAGTATTGTTGAGGAAATTAGAGAAATAACGGGAGATAAATTACATGATATTATAGAATGTCTCATGGAAAAATATCGAACATCAGACAATGAGAATTTCAAACGTTGGTTGAATGAAATTTTCGGCAACGATATTTTGAATGTTGTAGGTTTGAAAAACTATATAATTAATAAGTTATATGATGGTGAATTGACAACAGATGAGATGACTATATTTGATGTAGATGTAAAAGAATTTTTGACTTGGTATTCATACATTCATAAAAAGAAAAATGGTTCAGTTATATTTCATACATATCACGGAACAAAGGGTCTGGAATTTGATAATGTAGTAATAATTATGGAAAAGTCTTTTGGTAGAGATGGAGAATTTTTTGAGAGATATTTTAACTATTGTTACAAAGAAGAGGAAGTTGGCACAGAAGAATTAGATAAGTATAATAGTGCTAAAAATTTGTTATATGTTTCTGTTAGTAGAGCAATAAAAACTTTAGACATTTTGTATGTAGATGATATTGCATCATGTGAGGAAGGGGTAAAAAGTATTTTTGGGAATATAAAAGTATATAACTGATGTTATAGAGGGGAAAGGTGTATTGGAGTAGATAAAATTGAAAGAGTTATACAATTGTTAAATAAAGTACATGTATATATCCTTGGATACACAAATAGATGGACAATATAAAAGTTGATAATACTTAAGAGAGGAGATTTAGATTATGGGGGAATGGAATGGAGAAGGAATTCCGCATAAAGGCTGGAAATGCATTGATGTTATAGACTTGGCAGAATACTCCGATCCAGGTGGAGAAATTCCATATGAACAATGTGAAATGTGTGGTAACGAGAGAATTCGTTTTGCACATGTTATGAAACATCCGAAATTACCTGATGAATTTCATGTGGGCTGTATATGTGCCGAGAAAATGACTGATGATTATGTCAATCCACGCAGATGTGAAAATGAGTTGAGAAATAGGGCTTCCCGAAGAAGGAATTTCAATAAAGTTCAATGGAGATATAATCCAGAAAAAGAAACCTATAGTAAAAAATACAAAGGTGAGTATATAACTATATTGAAAAGTAGGTATGACAATTGGGGAATATTTTTTGCTGGTCAGAGGATTTGGAATTTCGAAGGACATAAGATACGTACTTTTGAGGAAGCGGAAAATATTGCATTTAAGATTTTTGAAAAATATCATACAACGCGGGAGGAACGAGAATATTAGTTAGATATTATGAATAGGACTTTCATCCAGAATCCTAAAACTGAATAAATCCCTATCCGAAAAAAATACAAAAAAATCCCATTCACACCCTTGACACGAGCGGGTACGGGAAAGACGTATGCTTCTGCCTTTGCCATGAGAGAGCTTGGCTTTCGGAAGGTATTATTTTTAGTACATAGGAATCAGATTGCAAAGCAGGCAAAGAAATCTTACCGTAAAGTATTTGGCTGCAGTGTTTCGATGGGAATGGTTACCGGTCAGTATCAGGAAATGGACAAAGATTATATATTTGCAACCATTCAGACTATCAGTAAAGAACAGACATTGCATGCTTTTGAACGGACAGCATTTGACGCGATTATTATTGATGAAGCACATCATAGTTCTGCCAACAGTTATAAAAAAGTGATGGAGTATTTTACACCAAAACTGTGGCTTGGTATGACTGCGACACCGGATAAGCGAGATGATAATCTGGAAGGCAGAAATATTTATGAGATTTTTAATCATCAGATTGCCTATGAGATTCGGTTGCAGGATGCTATGGAAGACGATTTGCTATGCCCATTCCATTATTTTGGAATTACAGATCTGGAAGTGATTGCGGATGAGGCGAAGGGAGCAGAGGAAAAACTGGAGAATTTTCGGTATCTTACTTCGGACGAGCGTGTGGCAAATGTTATGAAACAGGCGGAGTTTTTCAGCTATAGTGGTGATCGAGTAAAGGGCTTGATTTTCTGTAGCAGGATTGATGAAGCAAAAGAATTATCAAAGAAATTCAATAAGCGTGGTTGGAGAACACAGGTATTAAGCGGAAATGATTCGGAATCAGCAAGGGCAGATGCAATTGAACGGCTGGCAGCAGATGCTGGAGAAAATATACTGGATTATATTATTTCCGTGGATATTTTCTCAGAAGGTGTGGATGTGCCGGAAATCAATCAGGTTATCATGTTGCGTCCTACGGAGTCTCCGATTGTATTTATCCAGCAATTGGGTCGGGGACTGCGTAAAGCAGAAAATAAGGAATACGTGGTGGTTCTGGATTTCATTGGAAATTATCGGAATAATTTTATGATTCCAATTGCTTTATCCGGAGACCGAAGTTATAACAAAGATAATATTCGTCGGTATGTAACCGAAGGTGGACGGGTGATTCCGGGAGCGAGTACCATTCACTTTGATGAGATTTCCAGAAAACGGATTTTCCAGGCGATTGATACAGCGAATTTTAATGATATTAAGCTAATCCGGGAGAATTATACAAATCTTAAAAATAAACTGGGACATATTCCGAAGCTATCGGATTTTGACCGATATGGCGAGATGGATGTGTTGCGGATTTTTGAGAATAACAGTCTGGGTTCGTATTATAAGTTTCTGGTGAAATACGAGAAAGAATATACGGTGCGGCTTTCCGAAGAGGAAGAAAAGGTTATTGAATTCATATGTAAAAAATTAGCCAGCGGGAAAAGAATTCATGAGTTGGAACTTCTGAATCGTATGCTAAAGTATCATCATGGACTGTTGAATATTTTGCAGCAAGCGCTGGAGAAAAAATATCATCGTGCTATGACAGAAAACTGCGCGGAAAATGTAGTAAATATCATGACGAATGAATTTCCAACCAGTGCGGCAAAGAAAACGTATGCTTCCTGTGTTTTTCTTGAAAAAGAAGGGAAAGATTATCGGGTTTCCGAAAATTTTGAAAAGATGTTGGAAAATCGGGAGTTTTATAAGATACTGGAAGAAGTTGTGGAGTTTGGTATCGCCCGGTATCAGATGAACTATAGTAAGACATATCAGGATACGGATCTGGTATTATATCAGAAATATACGTATGAGGATGCCTGTCGGTTGTTAAACTGGGAGCGTAATGAAGTTCCGTTGAATATCGGTGGGTATAAATATGATAAGAAGACAAAAACATTTCCTGTATTTATCAATTATGATAAACAGGAGGATATCAGCGATACAACAAAATACGAAGATCATTTTCTCACAGCGGATCGTCTGATTGCTATTTCGAAAAGTGGGCGAAGCAGGGATTCAGAGGATGTGCAAAATTTCCTGAAAGCAAAGGAACGGGGGATTGATGTACAGCTTTTTGTGAGAAAGAATAAGGATGATAAGATTTCCAAAGAATTTTATTATCTTGGTCGGATGACAGCTACGGGTCGAACCGAAGAATTTGTCATGGCTAATACGGACAAGACAGCAGTAGAGATTGAGTGGGCGTTGGATACGCCGGTCAGAGAAGATATTTATGAGTATATTATCAATGGATAAAGGAGACGCAGGATGAAGACAATTAAGGTAGTGGCAGCGATTATTATAGACAACGGAAAGGTATTTGCAACGCAGAGAGGCTACGGTGAATTCAAGGATGGTTGGGAATTTCCGGGAGGTAAGATTGAAGAAGGGGAAACAGCCAGAGAAGCAATCGTAAGAGAGATCCGGGAAGAACTGGATACGGAGATCCAGGTGGAAGAACTTCTGGACACCGTGGAGTATGATTATCCGAAGTTTCATTTGTCGATGGATTGCTTCATTTGTACAGTGAAGTCTGGAGATTTAGTGCTGAAGGAGCACGAGGCAGCGAAATGGCTGACGAAGGAGACGCTGGAGAGTGTGGAATGGCTGCCGGCGGATGAAGGGTTGATTGAGAAGATCAGGGAGTATATCCAGAAAAATTGAAAATATCTTCCGTACATGATAATATAATGAATAGTTAAGCAGAATAACCGGAAACCGGAGGATTCATAGTGAAAGAATATTTTATCAGTGAAATTAATATAGAAAAGTTGTATCATTTATCAAATATAACGATTGAATTGGATACAACCAAGCGCCAGCATTTGTTGTTAACTGGAAAAAATGGTTCAGGAAAGACATCGTTACTGTTAAGATTAGTAAGATATCTGAAAGTACTTAAAGATGGACATCTTATTCGATTAACGAGAACATGGCCGGAATTAGAAGAAGATGCGAAACGTAAGATGGAACATGCTTCAAGTGAGAATGAACGATTTAAAGCGGAACAGGATTACAGGCAATGGTCGGATTTGATTCGTAAGTATAGCGATGGCATTAGGGTTGCATGGAATGATAATGATGGACTTGAAAGTGCATATCAAAAAGGAGAATTTATAACTGCGTATTTTCCGGCAGAACGGAAAGCACAATTTGCGAAACCGAATGGCGTGGAAAATATTAAGCTGTCTGAAGTATATGACACCACGGAGAACGCCGGAAATATTCTTCTTAAGTATATGGTTCACATGAAGACACAGCAATCTTTTGCAAGAAACGAAGACGACCAGGAAATCGTAGGGAGGATTCAACAATGGTTTGACAGATTTGAATCTGCGCTGCAGGTTTTGCTGGACGAAAAATCGATTCATCTGGAATATGATTATAAAAATTATAATTTTAAAATCAGACAGGAAGGCCGGGAGCCTTTTGAATTCAGTGAACTGTCAGATGGTTATTCATCGGTAATTTATATTGTATCCGATTTGATTCTTCGAATGGACAAAAACTGGTTATTGGCTGAAGAAATCAGTCAGTATAATGCACAGGGAATTGTTCTGATTGATGAGTTGGAAACGCATCTTCATATTGAACTGCAGAAAAAAATTCTTCCATTCTTAACAGAATTTTTCCCGAATATTCAATTTATTGTGACGACACATTCGCCATATATTTTGAATTCTATTTCCAATGCGAAAGCATATGATCTGGAAAAGCATGTGGAACTGGAGAACCTGGCTGCTTTTTCATCGGATGAACTTGCGGAAGGCTACTTTGAGGCAGATGAATATTCAGATACATTAAAAGAGGAACTGGAGCGATATGCACAGTTGTGTTCTGGAAAAAAACTGACGGAAGAGGAGAGGGCTGAACGGGCAGAATTAAAAATAAAATTTAAAAATTTGTCAACAGATCTGTCAGGAGCTGCCAGAGAAAAGTTTGAGGATATCGAACGGAGAAGGGAAACGAATGATTAAGATTGAGAGGAAGGAAACCCCGCATACACAAGAGGCAATGGATGATTTGCAGGAAGCATGTGATACAGGTCGTTCGTATAATACGGAACATGTGAATCAGGCGTTACAGGAAGTATTCCATGGGAAATGTTATATTTGCGAAAACAAAGAGGCAACATCCTATCAAATTGAACATCTGATTCCGCACCGGGGCGATAAAAAATTGAAATATGACTGGAATAATCTGTTTTGGGTGTGTGCACATTGCAACAATATTAAGTCAGACAAATATGAACCAATATTGAACTGTACAACAGAGCCTGTAGAACACCTGATTGCTTTTCGGAAAACAGGTTATTTTGGAACGGATGAAAAACTGGAGTTTGTGCCGGTGAAGGATGATAATGTAGCGATCAGAAATACCATTTTGCTGTTAAATGATGCATATTATGGAACGACTCCTCAGAAGAAAATGGAAGCAAGGATTATACGTAAAACGTTGCGGAAAGATCTTTCAAAGTTCAAAGAATATGTAAGGGAGTATCAGGAAGCAGAGAACGAAGAGGAAAAAGAGGATATTGCGATGCTTCTGAAGAGGGAACTGAAAGACAGTTCTGCGTTTACGGCATTTAAGAGATGGCTGATATGGGATAATGAGGAAAAGTATGGGGAATTGGAGAAATTTATTCCTGAGAATCAGAAGAAAAAATTATTTGACATTTAAAGGTGGATGGCGCTAACCATCCACCGCTCTGGAAAACCAGAGAAACCTCGTCGGTCAAAGTGTTTTTAATGTATGGTCTTGTCGACCAAAATACTTGTTGATTTGATTATACATGATTTTATGAAAAATCCACAGGAAAATAAAAGAAATTGGTGGAATGAATGCAAGATGAAAGGTGGATATGAATACATAAAAATTTGCACATCCGTCTTTCCAGTGCTATACTTATCTCAAACATATCACCACAGAAAGGGGCATAATCATGGAGACAGTATTACAATTTTTAAAAGACGCAGAGACATATTATCTGGCAACTGTAGAGGGTAATCAACCGAGAGTTCGTCCTTTTGGAACAGCTCATATTTTTGAGGGCAAGCTGTATATCCAGACCGGAAAAGTGAAAGATGTCTCAAAACAGTTACATGCCAATCCGAAAGCTGAGATCTGTGCTTTTAAGGGTGGTGAATGGATCCGTGTGGCTGGTGAACTGGTAGAGGATGATCGTGTGGAAGCAAGACAGTCCATGCTGGACGCATATCCGAGTCTGCAGAAAATGTATGCCGCAGATGATGGCAATACAGAAGTTTTTTATTTTAAGAATGCAACCGCAACGATTTCTGCATTTACGCATGAACCGGAAGTGATTACTTTTTAAAAAATAAAAAATTCTGGAAATTATATGAATACGGAATTGAGTAACGATGAGCCGGTAGCCGATGGTTATCGGCTCATTATGGGATTATGATATAAAGATATTGTGTGAGCTGGATAAAAGTTTTGTATAGAATAAAAAAGAAACGAGCAACCCGCTTGGATCCTAAGACCGTACACGACACAAAACCCATTTCTTAACTTCATTATAAAGTATTTCTATCAAAAGTCAATCAAAGATGTAAGAAATAAAGGAGAACAACCAATGAACAATCACGATAACAACCCCAAATACATCCAAATCCGAGGTGCCAGAGTCCACAACCTGAAGAACATAAACGTAGATATCCCCCTACACCAGATCGTAGGCATCGCAGGTGTGTCCGGCTCCGGGAAGTCGTCGTTGGCGTTGGGGGTGTTGTATGCGGAGGGATCCAGAAGGTATCTGGAATCGCTTTCTACTTATACGCGAAGACGTATGACGGGTGCGGCGAAGGCACAGGTGGATGAAGTTTTGTATGTGCCGGCGGCGCTTGCGCTGCATCAGCGGCCGGGAATTCCGGGAATCCGGAGTACGTTTGGCACGGGAACGGAGCTTTTGAACAGTCTGCGGCTGATGTATTCGAGGCTGGCTTCGCATCGGTGTCCCAATGGGCATTATGTAGAGCCGACATTAAAAGTGGCAGCGGAGCAGGAGATTTTTTGCCCAATCTGTGGGGAGCAGGTGCAGCCGCCGAGTGCGGAAGAACTTGCGTTTAATTCTCAGGGTGCATGCCCGGAATGTGGTGGTACCGGGCGAGTACGGACGGTAAATATTGATTCTCTGGTACCTGATGATTCGATCAGTATCGATGACGGGGCGGTTGCACCGTGGAACAGTCTGATGTGGTCACTGATGACGGATGTATGTCGGGAAATGGGTGTGCGCACGGATATTCCGTTTCGCGAGCTGACGGAGAAAGAAAAAGATATTGTTTATCACGGGCCTGCGGAAAAGAAACATATTTTTTATAAAGCAAAGAATTCGAACCAGGCAGGAGAACTGGATTTTACCTATTACAATGCGGTGTATACTGTGGAAAATGCCCTTGCTAAAGTAAAAGATGAAAAGGGCATGAAACGTGTGGAAAAATTCCTGAAAGAAGAGATCTGCCCGCAGTGTCAGGGAAGCAGACTTTCCGAAAAAGCGAGAGCACCGAAACTTCGAGGCATCGGACTGGCGGAGGCGTGTCAGATGACTTTAAAAGATTTGGTTGTATGGGTTGCCGATGTTCCGGATTCTCTGCCGGAGGAAATGCGTCCAATGGCAGAATCAATCTGCGAATCCTTTCAGACAGCTGCAAAAAGACTGATGGATCTGGGACTTTCTTACCTGTCTCTCGACAGAGCAGCTGCGACATTGTCTACCGGGGAGCGGCAACGGATGCAGCTGGCGAGAGCTGTAAGAAACCGTACGACAGGTGTATTGTACGTGTTGGACGAGCCTTCCATCGGATTACATCCTTCCAATATTAATGGATTGAATGCCGTAATGCATGATCTAATCGCAGATGGTAATTCGGTTCTTCTGGTGGATCACGATACGCAGATTTTGTCCGAAGCTGACTGGATCGTGGAGATGGGACCGGAGGCAGGAAATGGCGGTGGATATGTGATCGCAGAGGGAACGATCCCTGAGATTACAAAGAATCCGGTTTCCATGATTGGTCCGTTTTTAGCGCAGGAAACGAATTTGCCGGTACGGGAACAGACGCATGCTGAAAATATGTTTGATCTGGGAGTTATCCATCTTTCTACCAATGCGATCCATACGGTAAAACCTCTGGAAGTCGATATTCCAAAAGGCAGGCTGACCGTTGTGACCGGTGTGTCCGGCTCTGGCAAGACTACGATGGTGCTGGAAAGCCTGATTCCGGGACTGGAGGCAGCACTGAACGGAGAGACATTGCCGGAACACGTGAAAAATGTTTCTGCGGAGGGGATTTCCCATGTGAAACTGATCGATGCGTCACCGATTGGAATCAACATTCGTTCTACCGTGGCAACGTATGCCAATGTGCATGATGAACTTCGAAAGATTTACGCAAAAACTGACGATGCAAAAAGGATGAAATACAAGGCAAAGGATTTTTCCTATAATACCGGAAATCTCAGATGTCCGGCATGTGATGGAACAGGGCAGATCACACTGGATGTACAGTTTTTGCCGGATGTAGATGTGGTGTGTCCGGAATGTAAAGGATCTCGGTATGCGAAAGCGGCATGGCAGGTTTGCTATGAAAAGGAACCGTGGAAAAGGTATTCGCTGCCGCAGATGATGGCGATGGATGTGAACACAGCACTACAGGCGGCAGGAGACTGGAAAGTGGTGCGGCAGCGGCTGGAAGTACTGCGAGATCTTGGGCTTGGCTATCTGACCCTGGGAGAGGCGACACCGGGACTGTCCGGTGGGGAAGCACAGAGACTGAAACTTGCCAGTGAGATGGGAAAAGGGCAGTCCGATTCCGTCTTCGTGTTCGATGAACCGACGATTGGATTACATCCATTGGACGTAAAGACACTGCTTCAGGTGTTCCAGGCACTTGTGGATCAGGGGGCAACCGTAATCGTGATAGAACACGATCTGGATGTGATCCGAAACGCAGATTATATCATCGATATGGGTCCGAAAGGCGGCGAAGCAGGCGGAAGGATCGTTGCTGTGGGAACACCGGAGCAGGTCGCAGAAAATGAAAACAGTGTTACCGGGAAATTTATACGTTGAAGATAATTTATTTTCTCTCATTCCATCTTGCATCCCGCAGTATTCTCCGTTACAATAGCACCAGAACACAAGTTTGCATCAGAAAGGACTGTGGATGTTATGGACATCAAGGATTTAATTATATATCGAAGAACGATCCCTGCGCGGAAAGCGATATATTCCTCGTTTCCGGAATCTCTGAATCCGAAGATCGTGGAGTTTTTGCGGGAACGGGGAATTGATCAGCTGTACTGTCATCAGGCGCAGATGTATGAGTTGGCGCGGGAAGGGAAGAACGTGGTGATTACCACTTCGACGGCTAGTGGAAAGACGCTGAGTTTCCTGCTTCCGGTGATACAGGAGATTCTGGAACATCCGACGGCGCGGGCAATCTTTATTTATCCGACGAAAGCACTTGCGGCGGATCAGTACCGGGCATTGCAGCCGTGGCTTTCTTTTTTCGGACCGGAGAAAATCAGTGCCGGAGTATATGACGGTGATACGCCGGTGAACGAGCGAAAACGGATCCGGGACCGGGCAAATATTATTCTGACGAATCCAGAGATGTTAAATGGCGCTATGCTGCCAAATCACAGCAAATACGGATTTGATTTTATCTTTTCGAACCTGAAATACGTGGTTCTCGACGAGATGCATACCTATCGTGGAGCCTTTGGATCCCATATGGCAAATGTTTTCCGGCGGCTTTCGAGGATTACAGAGTATTATCACGCAGTCCCTCATTTTCTATGTAGTTCGGCTACGATTGCCAATCCGGTGGAACTGGCGGAAAAAATCTGTGGACAACCATTTGCTTCGGTGACAAAAGACGGTTCGGCGGCATCCGAGCGGAATTATCTGCTGATACAGCCACCGAAAATAAGCGGAAAGGATCAGCAATATTACGGGCAGGAATCCATTGTGTCGGTGGCGGCACAGATGCTTCCACAGTTGATGGAACAGAGGGAAAGTTTTCTTGCATTTGCAAAATCAAGAAAAAATGTGGAAGTTGTGTTAAAAGAGACAAGAGACCGGCTGGATGCGGCGGATTTTCTTACTACAGTGACTTCGGATCAGATTTCCGGTTACCGGGGCGGTTATACGCCGATCGAGCGAAAGACCATCGAACAGCAGATGATCCGTGGGGATCTGCTGGGGCTGGTGAGTACGAATGCACTGGAGCTGGGAATTGATATCGGTTCTATCGGAGTGACGGTACTGATCGGTTATCCGGGAACCCGTTCTTCTTTCTGGCAGCAGACCGGGCGTGCGGGGCGAAGTAAGAAAAGCTGTACCAACTATCTGATCCTGGATCACCTTCCGATGGATCAGTATATCGGTCTGGAGCCTGGATGGCTTTTTGATGAGAGCAGTGAACATGCGGTGATTGATCCGGATAACCTGCTGATCGAACTGGCACATATCCGTGCGGCGGCAGCAGAACTCCCGCTGTCTCTGGATGACATTGCCCGCTTCCCGGATCTCGGAGAGACGATTCCGGTACTGATGAAGATGCAGGAAGTGCGAAGCCAGAACGGTCGGTTTGCATGGGCAGGCGGCGAGTATCCGGCGGGCGATTTCTCCATGCGAAATATTGATAAGAACAAATACACGCTGTTGAATCAGGAAACCGGAAAAACGATCACGGAGATGGATGAAAGTCAGGCGTTTCGGGAGATTCATGAAGGTGCGGTTTATATCCACGACGGGGAATCTTACCGGGTGGTGAAGATGGATCTGGAGAGCAAGATGGCGTATGCGATTCCATTTAACGGAAATTATTATACGGTTGCCGGAGGCGAGACGAATATTCATGTAATCCACAGCCAGAAGGAACAGCAGTGGAACCGGATTCGGGTGCAGTTTGGTGATGTGAATGTGGCGGATTATGTCTATATGTACAAAAAACTGCAGTTCCATAACCATCAGAACCTTGGATATGAGGAACTTCGGACACCGCTGACGAAGGATTATGATACCGAAGGAACCTGGATGCATCTGCCGGAGAATCTGGTACGGGCGTATCGTGGTCTGCTGCAGGCGGATGATACGGGACGGCTGACCAGGAATAATCATTTTCAGGGCTTGTGTTTCGCTCTGAAAAATGCTGCGCAGATGGTGACGATGACAGAACAGGAGGATATCCATGTGATAACTTCCACAAATGCGCTGGAATTATCGGGTGAAACAGCGTCGGATGTATCCATTTATTTCTATGACGGCTATGTGGGCGGTCTTGGATTTTCCGAGAAAATCTATGATCTGATCCCGCAGGTGATCGAACAGGCGATTCGCATGGTGTCCGGCTGCAAATGCAAAGACGGATGTGCGGCATGTGTGGGGGATTATAAACTGGATCGCAAACTGATCCTGTGGGGATTGGAAAATCTGCGGGAAGCATCGGAGGTTCCCAAAGGTGAAAAAGTAGTTACCTGGGCAGAGTCCACCTGGAAAAGGAAAGAATTCCGACTGGAAACATTACCGGAAAAGTGGGATATCTTTTGCCGGAAAGCCAGAGAGAACGGAGAGCAGTACACCGGATTTTTCCAGACCGTGCACCGGGTGAAAGTGAAGGATACCAGACTGATTCTTTCGGTAGACACACCATTTTTTGCACAGTGGGCGAATGAGCCGGAAAATAAACAGAGTCTGCGGAATCTGATCGGTTATTATACAGAACTTCCGGCAGGATTTCGGTTGGAAATCCGGGCGGAAAGACCGGAAAAGCGGGGAAATTTATCTGACATTACGGGTTCAGATACAAGAAAAACGTGGACAGAAAGTCACAATACAGCCGGGCGGTCTGTAGAAGACTACGATAGAGAAGAACGGGAGAAACAGGAAAAGATTCTTCGCCGTTACCGGGCGATGGATATCAGGAGAGAGAAAAAAGATGATGGATCTGAATAAACTGAATCCCTACCAGAAAGAGGCAGTGCTTGATGAGAGTCCTGCCTGTCTGGTCAATGCAAATGTAGGAAGCGGGAAGACGACCGTGTTGACGGCAAAAGTTCGCTATCTTTGCGAACAAAAAGGAGTGGCTCCAAAGGATCTGATGGTGCTTACCTTTACCAATAAGGCAGCAAATGAAATCCGGGAGCGGCTGGAAAATCTGACCGGAAAAGAGGAAGATCTGTGGTTTGGTACGTTTCACAGTGTGGCACTTCGGATGTTACAGACGATTCTTCCGGTAGAGGAACTTGGATACACGAAAGAATTTCAGGTATGCATCCCCGAAGAAGAAATGCAGATGGCACAGCAGCTGATCACGGAACAGAATCTTCAGATTAAATATAAAAACCGTTTAAAAAAGCGGCTGGATCAAAGCCGTCAGAAAAGTGGAAGAAAACCGAAAGATTACGGGGATGATTTTGAGCGGTTGTGTACTCTGCTGGAAGAAGAAAAAAAGAAACAGAATAAAATGACATACGAGGAGTTGATCTTACATACCGGACAGCTGCTTCAGAGCCACCCGGAGATTCTACGTCCGCTGTGGTTGATCATCGATGAAGTTCAGGACTGCGATCAGAGTCAGCTGGATCTTCTGGACAGTCTGATGGGAAAAGACAGTCATCTTTTTGCGGTTGGTGATCCGAATCAGGTGATCTACAGCTGGCGGGGAAGTGCTTTTCAGATTTTCTTCCAGCTGAAAAACCGCTATCAGGCGATGGAACTCAGCCTTCCGATCAATTATCGTTCTTCTGGGACGATTTTATCTGCAGCAAGACGATTTTTGCAGAATGGAAGTACGCTGGAAGGGGTAAAAAGCGAAGGCGGTAAAGTGCAGATCCGAAAACAGTATGATCCATTTCAGGAGGCTGAGGATCTGGCAGCCCGTATCCGGGAGCTTCATATGCAGGGGATTCCGTATCACGAGATTGGGATTTTGTATCGTTTGCAGAATCAGTCGGCACTACTGGAACAGGTACTTACCAGAAACGGGATTCCGGTGCATGTGGCAGTGAAAGAAAAAATGAAAGATATTCCGGTAGTGCAGTGGTTTTTTCATGTGCTTCGGTTTTGCGTGAATCATTCGGATACCACGAGTGGTGTGGAAGCGTTGTGCAACAAAACGTATGGAGAGGGATGGACAACGAAAAAAGCATTACAGCAGATCCGACGCTGGGAGACGGATGGAACATTGCCGAAAAATTCTCCATTGTTTTCGGGGATGGTTAATGTTCAGGAAGATGTGTTTGTGACAGAAGAAACCGATCAATTGTGGGAAATGTTCTCACTGGATCGTTATCTGATGCCATCTAGAGCTAGTTATCAGGAAGATAAGGCGTGTATTCTGGGAATTTTTGATGCAATTCGGAACAAGGGGAATATCAGAGAATTTTTGAATGATGTGGCTCTCTATGGACTGCCTTGGATGCACAATTCAGAGAACCAGAAGACGGAGAATATAGTAACAGGGAATTACGTTACAGAAAAGCAAAGTATAGAAGATTTGACAGCAAAATATCCAATAAATACAGCGGGTTACAGTGCGAAAGGGCAAAAAGATAGTTCCAGAGAAGAGGAAATTGACGCTGTGCAGTTGATGACGCTTCATGCCTCAAAAGGATTGGAATTTACCTGTGTTTTCATCATCGGTGTGAATGATGGTCTGTTGCCTCTGCGTGGAACCAGTTTTGATCAGGAGGACGAAGAACGACGTCTGTTCTTCGTGGGAATGACCCGCGCGAAGGAACAGTTGGAACTTTCCTATTACACCAGCCCGGACGGTTACGGAATCCTTCCGGGTCCCGGAAAATACCTGAAAATGTTTCCGAAAGACCTGATTGAAGGTCTGGATGAACCGAAATATGCAGAAGGAAATGCGGCGGAACATTTGCAGGCGATGAAGCGGCAGATTTTGCAGGCAAGAGAAGAGCGGACGCTGCAAATGCCAGAAGAGGACTTTCGGACAATATCGCCTGAGATAGATGTTGAAAAACCAGACACGGATCCGTGCAGGCATGAGGAAAAAGAAGAAAACCCTGCGAAGAGTGCAACCAATCATACAGATGCAGATTCCGTAGCCAACCAGCCGCGCGTAGCACACGAAAAATACGGAGTCGGAACGGTAATCTCCGAAAATGAAGACACCATTACCATCCGCTTCGATGATTATGGAGAAAAAGAACTTCTGAAGATGTTTACGGTTTTACATCCGTTGTAGATGCTGAGAACCATTCAATATTTCTGTGAATCTGCCATAAAATGTAAAAAACAATCCATGGCCGGAGTATATTCTCCGGCTTTTTTATATGCAAATCCAATCCGGAGTACCGGTGATTCTTCCAACGGAACAGATATCACGCCCTCATGTTGAAACAGACGAAAATTGCTCTCTGCAAAAAGGCTGATACCTTCTCCGACAGCAACGGCACTGATTAAAGACTCTACGCGTGCAGTGCGAAGAATCGACGGATGAATACCTGCATTTTGAAAAATCTGCATACACAGCTGATAAATGGATGTGTATGGGTGCATCAGCAGAAAAGACTGATCGGTCAGTGCTGTAACAGAAAGCTTTTGTCGTGTTGCCAGTGGATGATCTGCCGGAAGCATGACACAGATCCGGTCGGTTGCAATAGGAAAAAAATGATAATGTTCCGTATCGATCATAGATTCTCTGGCAAGAATCATGGCAAATCGCTTCTTTTCGATGCCTTCCATTAATTCGCTTTCTTCCACCTCGGTAAGCGCAAGAGAAATCTCTGGGTGTTCTTTCTGAAACAGGCGGAAACTTCCGGTAAGATGATACTGAGAGAGTACAGGAAGCGTTCCCACAGATAATTTCTGTTCCTTGGCAGTCTGATACAGAGACATCCTGTAAAGCATCTGCCGGTATTGCCGGGAAAGTTCCATTGTCATTCGACACATTAAGAAACGGAATGAGGATTCTAAATAACTGACGGGTTCGGAGATCCATTAGTTTACCCGGTATAGCAAATATCGAACTGATATTCTACGGCAATATCTCGTACAGTGTGTCAGCGAATTTTGAATAACCGGCAACCATATCAAAAATTCCTCTGATAATCACAAATTTTCCCGTGACAAGTCATATATTTTAACGTATAGTAATAGATAGAAAACAAATGTCAACCGGCGATGGAAACCTTTGGGACGCCCTTTTCCATCGTCGGTTGTACTATGAAAAAGAAAGAGAAAAAGATGTATACACTATTACTACTGTTGATTTATCTGGCATTTATCAGTCTCGGACTGCCAGATTCCCTTCTGGGTTCTGCCTGGCCGGTGATGCACGAGGCTTTTCAGGTTCCGCTGTCTTATGCGGGTCTGGTAACTATGATTATTTCCGGAGGAACCATCTGTTCCAGTTTGATGTCTGAGCGTCTGACGAAGAAATTCGGTACACAGATTGTAACTGTGTTCAGCGTGATGCTTACTGCAATCGCATTATTCGGATTTTCTACGGCTAGCGCCTTCTGGATGCTCTGTCTATGGGCCATTCCCTATGGACTGGGTGCGGGAGCGATTGATGCTGCACTGAACAACTATGTAGCGCTTCATTATAATTCCAGGCATATGAGCTGGCTGCATTGTTTCTGGGGACTGGGAACCATTATCAGTCCGTATGTGATGAGTTATGCACTGACCACATCGGTGTGGCAGAACGGATATCGCATGGTATCTTTTATCCAGATCGGAATAGCATTGATTCTTTTCGTGACACTGCCGATATGGAAGGTGAATAAAAAGGAAACTGCGCAGGAAGAAAAGGCAGAAGAAGAGATGGTAGGCATCAAAGGTGCACTGAAGATCAAAGGCGTTCCGAATCTTCTTCTTGGATTTTTCTCCTATTGTGCACTGGAATCAGCAGTGATTCTGTGGGGAAGCAGCTATCTGGTAGGAGCAAAAGGAATCTCTGCGGAACGTGCAGCAGCCTTTGCGTCCCTGTTTTGCATCGGTATCACACTTGGAAGATTTCTGGCAAGCTTTATTACAGAGAAAATGGGAGACCACAAGATGATTCGTCTGGGCATCGCTATCATTCTTGTTGGATGTATCGGTATGCTGTTACCGGTATCCATCGATGAATTTGCACTGTTTGGTCTGGTTATTATGGGACTTGGCTGTGCACCGATTTATCCATCTATCATCCATGCAACACCGTCCAATTTCGGAGAGAAGAACTCCCAGGCGATCATCGGTATCCAGATGGCGAGTGCTTATGTGGGATCTACTTTTATGCCGCCGCTGTTCGGACTGATCGCAAACCATATTTCTGTCGGTTTACTTCCGGTTTATGTATTGTTCTTCCTGATTCTGATGTTCTTTATGCTGGAAAAGACATTTAAACTGGTGAAATAGTAATAATCAAACAGCTTCCGGGTTACGTGTCAGTTTCCTGAAAGCTGTTTTTGATTTGCATAATTTTATTTGTAATAGAAAAGGATATAACTATGTATAAAGAAAACAAGGATATAACATTACAATATTATAATCAAAATGCCGGTTCTTTTGTCAGCGGTACAGTTCACGCAGATCTGACAGATACACTGAATCGGTTTTTAAGCAGACTGGAACCGGGAGCGGCAATTCTTGATTTTGGCTGCGGTTCCGGCAGAGATACCAAATATTTTCTGGAACATGGATATCAGGTGGAGGCCATAGACGGATCCGAAGAACTGTGTAAAATCGCCAGTGCCTATACAGGAATTCCGGTACGCCAGATGTATTTTCAGGATCTGGATGTCCGGGAGCAGTATGACGGTATCTGGGCGTGTTCTTCGATTCTGCATCTGGAACAAACAGAATTAAGATCTGTGCTGAAAAAAATGGCGAATGCCCTGCGTCCCGATGGATGGATCTACACTTCTTTCAAATATGGAGAGTTTGAAGGGATGCGAAACGGCAGATATTTCACGGATTTCACCTGGAGCAGTTTCCAGAGATTCATCCGTGATACCGAATCACTTTCCATAGCAGAATCCTGGGTGACCGGTGATGTGCGTCCGGGAAGGGCAGAAGAAAAATGGTTGAATCTGCTGTTGCAGAAGCGATAATAGAGAATGGCACAAAAACCATCCGTTGTATCAGTGAAATCCTTATTTATTCCGTGCAATTTCAATAAAATCCCTGGCGTATTTGGGAAGATAAGTTCCCCTGCGAAAAGCGATGCTCAGTGTTGTAAAGATTCCTTTTTCACCGACAGAAAAGCAAGCCGGTTTTCTGGAAAAATCCATATTTTGTAAATATGTTTCCGGCGTAAAACACATGCCTATTCCCTGCATACAAAGTTTTACACAGGTCTCCGTGTTCCGGCTTCGAACCGGTACACGGGGCTGGACACCGGCGCGATCCAGGGCTTCAAGAACCAGTTTTCCGGTGGTCTGTTCCGGAAAATGGAGAATAAAAGGTTCGCTGGCAAGCGTGGACAGATCGATTCTCGGATACCGGTCGGAGGGAGACGGATATCCGGAAGATGCCAACGGATGATCCGGTGGCATAACCAGAAGAATCCTTGAGATGATATCTGCGGCAAAAGATGCACCCATTGATATTTTCTACGGGATTCCGAGCAGCGTTCCATCGACCAGTGAAAAACTGGAAACCACCGGCGGTGTGATTGATTTTGAGGCGATGAAGCATCTGCTTGGTGAAAAAGATGTGGTCTGCGTTGGCGAGATTATGAATTATCGGGAAATTATCCGGGAAAATCATCTGGAGATCACAAAATTTCTGGATTATCTGCGGCAGGAACATCCGGGATATGTGATTGAAGGACATTGCCCGTCTCTGGTGGATCTGGATCTTGCAAAATTCCTGTATCTTGGCATTAACGGAGATCATACAGAACATACCCTGGAAGAGGTAAAACAGCGGATCGAAAATGGAATGTTCTTTGAGATCCAGGATAAGATGTTGAAGCCGGAAGTGTTATCGTATATCTGTGAAAATCATTTATTTGAATATTGTTCTTTTGTGACAGATGATACGATGGCAGATGTTTTATATGAACAGGGGCATCTGAATACTGTAGTACAAAAGGCGATAGAGATGGGCTTTCCAAAGGAACAGGCGATTTACTGCGCGACCTATACACCGTGTCAGAAAATGCATTTTTATAACCGGGGTGTGATTGCTCCGGGAAAACTGGCAGATTTTATCCTTCTGAAGGATCCGGCAAAATTACTGGAGCCTGAAACGGTGTTTAAAAATGGAATTTCCATCTATAAAAAAGAGGACAGACAGGCATTCCCCGTAGAACCATATGCATTCCCGGAAGATTTTTATCACAGTGTTTCCATTCCGGAAGTAACACTTTCGGATTTTGATGTTAAAGTTCCGGTCGAAGAAGGGGAAGTAACGGTCCGTGCGATGGAAGTACATCCGGATCGCACCCAGACCACGGAGAAACTGGTAACCATGCAGGTAAAAGAGCATAAGATCTGCTGGCAGGAAAGCGGATGTCTGCTGGCGATGGTACTGGAGCGGCATGGAAAAAATGGAAATATCGGTTATGGATTTCTGACAGGTTCGTGTCAGAGAGAGGGAACCGTAGCAACTACATTTTTTCATGATCACCACAATCTGTTTGTTGCGGGAAATGACCCGAAAGATATGTTGTGTGCCGTACAGAGAATCGGGGAATTGCAGGGCGGTTTTCTTACAGTAAAAGATGGGCAGATTCTCTCGGAACTTGCATTACCTGTCTGTGGAATTCTTTCGGAGGCATCCATTGAAGCAACAGGAAGCGCGCTGAAAGAAGTGCGGGAAAGTCTGATCGATCTGGGATATGAACATCATAATCCGATCATGTCTGTGGGAACGCTTGGACTCCCTGTAAGTCCTGCATTGAAACTGACCGATCATGGATTGATCGACGTAAAAAGAGGAGAAATCGTGCCTCTGGTGTTAGTCTGTTCTTGACTTTTTTGCAGAATTTGATATATACTGTCTCATAGTTCATCGGAGGGCAATTTGTTGCATTGCATATATCTGGGATCGGCTCACAGAAATGATCCTGGATCCATTGGAAGCAATAGCCGGATAAGATGTCAGGTCGAGATACCTGCTTCTTATCCGGCTTTTTCATTTACGCAAGCAACGAGTCAAAGTCCGTGCTTGCACAAGACCTTGACGACTGCCGCGATAACGAGTAAAATTCGCGAAGCATATTTTATCTCGTTCCAAAAGAGAGCCGTTCGGAAATATTTTCCTAAAAAAGACAGAAAAATGGGGAAAAATACGATAGAAAAGGAAAACAAAAAAGACACAAAATTATGCAAACACTGTAAAACCGAAATCCCCAAAGATGCAAAAGTATGCCCTAACTGCCGGAAAAAGCAAAAAGAAATCGGCAAATGGATAATCAGAGATGAACGATGTACAATTGTGTAGAAAACTACTCTAATATCTACACGATTGTAAACTTTTTTGTACACAAATCTTTTAAAACAATTCTCTATCCTGTACGTTTCGAACGGAAAAAGTATAATGATCTTATACTTCATTAAAAGGAAATGAGACGGGTATCATATGAAAACGCAGATGAAAGAAATTTTAAATATCCTATGGAAATACGGTCGTTTATGGAGCTGTATGAAAGTATTAAATTCTGTTTTGTCAGCCATTATTGTTCCGGTAAATACTGTGCTTTTTCAAAGGATGGTAGATGATATCTTACAGTTATTACAGGAAAATCGTGTTTCGTTTATAGTAAATACGTATTTGATAATATTTATAGTTGCTACCTTTTCGGAAATGCTTTTGATGAGCTTTGATCGCTATCTGGAAATCCGTTTTGATATGCAAATAACGGATCAGCTGGAAAAAGAGATTGTACAAAAATACAGAAAGCTGGATTACAGATGCTATGAAGAGCCGCTGACCTATGATATCATTTCGAGAATCTCACAAAATCCCGGTGAAAAAATCAGAATGATTTACTGGAAACTGTGTGAAATGCTTAAGATCGTGATTTTACTGATTGGTTATCTGCTGATTTTTCAACAGGTGTCATCATTGCTGATTGTTATCTTTCTTGTATTTTTGATACCTATGTTGTATGAAAATTATAAAGCCGGCTGCCTGTGGTATGATTTATACTCCAAACAAACCGTAGATGAACGTAAAATTTCCTACTATGAGAAATTACTGACCGAGAAAACGAGTCTTGCAGAACTAAAAGTCTATCAGACAGCGGCTTATATAGAAAAACTTTGGAAAAAGCAAAGCAGCAAACTGGAAAAGGAAAAAGATGAAACACTGGACAAAGTAAAGAGAAGTTTGCTGAAAAAAAGCATATTTGCTGCATTATGGTATCTGTGTTCTGCGGGATTGCTGCTACATGGTGCGATGACTGGCCGGATTTCTATCGGTATGTTTCTGGCTTTCTTCCAGACAACCTTAACCATTGTCGATACGATAAACAGTTTACTGGAAACGTTCGGAAATTTTTCAAGAGAAATTCAGGAACTGTCTTATCTTTCCGCGTTTTTTCGGCTGGAAAATATGCCAGTGCAAAAAGGATGCCTGGATAAACCTGTTCGTCGGATCCGATTTGAACATGTTTGTTTTACGTATCCCTGCTCTGAAAAGGAAGTTTTACATGATATCAATTTCGAACTGGATGTTTCACAAAGCACTGCTGTTGTGGGAGGAAATGGTTCCGGAAAAACCACAATCATAAAATTATTATGCGGACTGTATCAGCCAACCAGTGGGAGAATCTTGTTTGATGATTGTGATTTGAAGAATCTGAGCAGCAGCGAAATTGGAAAAGTTATCAAAGTGGTATTTCAGGATTTTTTTCAGTATGAAATGACGATCCGTGAAAATATTGGATTTGGAAATTTAGACAGAATTTCTCACGATATGGAATTACAGAATGTTCTGGATGCGGTGCATCTGGAAGAACTAAAAAGGCTCGGACTGGACACACCTCTCGGAAAATTGGAACCTGCAGGTATTGATTTATCCAGAGGGCAGTGGCAGCGACTGGCGGTCAGCAGGATTTTTCTGAATGATACCGGCTTTGCAGTTCTTGACGAACCTACAGCATCTGTAGACCCGGTATCGGAATATAACATGTATCGGTTATTTTACTCGTTGTTAAAATCCAGAGGAAGTCTGATGATTTCACATCGTCTGGCAAGTGCAAAGATGGCGGATCATATTCTGGTACTGAAAAACGGGACAATAGCAGAACAGGGGAATCATACAGAACTGATGGAAAAGCAAGGTTTCTATTATAAATTATTCTGTAAACAGGCAGAATGGTATCAGTAGACGGGGAGGAGCTGAAATGAAAAAGCTGTTATTACGGTCATTGAAAGATATCTACAGAATCGCTCCACATACACTTATTCTTCAGATTATTTGTATGATGTCACAGTCGCTGATGGGAGCAATAACGATCTGGCTGACATCTGTTTTTCTGAATCTGGTTTATCAAAAAGACTTTAACAGTGGCATATTCTGTTTCGGTATAATTTTGTCAGTTTTTATTCTGTCAGAAGCAGCAAACAGTATCTTTTATTCCTGCATGGTCAGAATAGATTTTCAGACGGGGCAAAGATTACAGATGGCACTGGGAGAAAAGGGAACCCGTTTGTCCCTTATCTGTTATGAAAATACGGAAACAAATAACATGCTGAAGCGGGCAAAAAACTGTATCGAGCAGGAACGCTTTTCGGATCTGAGTTTATCGGTGTTTAATATTCTGGCAGAAATTCTGAAAGTGACAGGAACGCTGTTGGTGCTGGCAAAGTTTCACCCGATTCTTGCGGTGGTATCTTTGGTCAGCGTGCTTCCATATTTTATGATACGGCTGATCCGCGGAAAAGAATTTTATGAATTAAAAAGGTATCAGGCAGCAGGAGAACGGCGCAGAAATTATCTGTATCATTTATTTGGCGATAAACGGGCAGTAAAAGAACTTCGAATATTTGGAATCGAAAATTATATAGAGCAGAAAATGTATGAAACACGGGATAAGATCAACCGGGAAGTCTGGGACTTTAAGAAACATGATATATTCGGTCTGTTATTCTGTGAATTGTTTTGCCAAAGCGGATATTTGTTGAGTATTGTTATCACAATAATGCTTTTATTACATAAAGTACTGGATTTTGGAATACTGGCAGCGGCTTTGGCAGCAGTTACCTCTTTTCAGACAGCAGCAAAATATTTTCTGATCAGTCTTGGACGAATTCCGGAATGTGCTGCATTTGTAAAAGACTATTATGATTTTATGGATATGGAAGAACCTGTACAGGGAACGGAAAAATTTTATCCGGATTTTGATCGTATAAAATTACAACAGGTTTGTTTTTCGTATCCGAGTCAAACTGACCAGGCAGTTTCCAATCTCTCTTTTGAAATAGAAAGAAATGAAGTTGTTGTCATTGTGGGAAATAATGGAAGTGGAAAAACAACACTGGTAAAATTACTGACGGGTCTTTATAAAGCACAACAGGGGCAGATCTATTATGGCACACAAGACCTGGCATCTCTTGATCCGGAAGAATTCTATAAGCACGTTTCCCTTGTCAGTCAGGATTTTATAAAATATGAATTATCTGTAAGAGAAAATGTTGGGATCGGTGATGGGAAAAATATGGAAGATACAGACAAAATCTGTAAACTTCTGAAACAAGTCGGATTAAAGGAATTTACTTCCCGGGATTCTGTGAATCAATTACTTGGAAGTGAATTTGGTGGCAGAGATCTTTCGACGGGGCAGTGGCAGAAACTTGCAATTGCGAGAGGAATCTTGAAAGAAAGCAGTGTTATTTTTCTGGATGAACCAACAGCAGCCCTGGATCCGCTTATGGAAACCAGTATATTAAAAATGTTTCTGCAAATTGCTCAGGGAAAAACAGCAATCATCGTATCACACCGGATTGGAATCTGCAAAAATGTGGATAAGATTATTGTCATGAAAGACGGGGAAATAGCAGAGATTGGAAAGCATCAGGAATTATTGGATAAAAGAGGAGAATATTACAGACTTTATACGATGCAGCAGAAATGGTATCAATAAATTTATTTACTTATCTTTTGAGGTATATTATAATGATACCAGGGTCAAAAGTACGAAGTACGGAACAATCAGGTATCAAAATCAGTAAGGAAGCGGAATATGTGTAAAATACTTATACTTATAAAAAAATCAAATAATATGATAGGATCCGGACTCTATATATCGCGAGACATAAAAATGGCGATTGGATATATGGAGTAAGAAAAGATCGCCAGCAAATATGTTTTGTGATATCTTATGGGAGTTTATTTCAAAGGAGAAAAAACATGACATATTTGAATGGAAAAGATATCCTGCCTGAGGAACTTTTTATGCAGGTTCAGGAATACTGTGCAGGAGAATTGATCTATATTCCGAAAAAAGACGGTACAAGACAGAATTGGGGAAACAGCACGGGAATCAGAAAAGAACTGGATGAGAGAAATCGAATGATCCGTGAAAAGAAGAAAAATGGATGTTCTCTGAAGGAACTTACGGAGGAATTCCATTTATCGGTATACAGTTTAAAGAAGATTTTGTACCATTGATTTTTTTAATTTCATATTGTATTATATCAATAACACGACTCCCCACACCTCTCACGCAAGTGATGTGTCCCATGGGGAGACATTTTGTATTATGGAGGCGTATTATGGTAAAACCAATTATGAGAGATATCTTTTTCCTGAACCAGCCATCTGAGCCGGCAACTGAGACGGATCGGAAGACAGGGATGGATCTGCTGGATACTTTGAAGGCACATGAAGAAGAGTGTGTTGGTATGGCGGCGAATATGATCGGGGTACGGAAAAATATCATTGCCGTGCACATGGGATTTATGAATGTTTTGATGTATAATCCGAAGATCATCAAAAAGTCCGGGGCGTATGAGACGGAAGAAGGGTGTCTTTCTCTGGCAGGGGTGAGAAAATGCATGCGGTATCAGGAGATTGAAGTGCAGTATCAGGATGTTAATTTCAAACAGCAGCGACAGACGTATTCCGGCTGGATCGCGCAGATCATACAACATGAAATAGATCATTGCCGCGGAATATTGATATAAATAAAAAGACTAAAATCTGTACCATATACATGGTAAAAGAGTAATTACGTTTCCAGCTATGTGAAAAATCTGATTTTTCATATGAGCGTTAAAGTGAAATTAACTAATGGATTAAAACGGGTACTTGTGAAAGTATGGAACAGTTACAAAATCAAAATAAATGAATGATAGTAGAAAAGGAAAAAATAAACATGAAAAAAGGAAATGGAATTGCATTACTCCCTATCGGCGTGTTCCTGGTATTGTATCTGGGGCTTGGAATTTTGTTTGAATATGTGTTAAAGATTCCGATGGGATTTTATAACGTGCCGATCGTCGTTGCTTTTCTGGCGGCGATTTTGGTGGCGTGTGTACAGAATCGGAAAGTAAATTTTGATAAAAAACTGGAACTGATGGCGCAGGGTGTGGGCGATAAGAATATCATTACGATGTTGTTGATCTTTCTGACCGCCGGCTGCTTTGTCGGCGTTGTCGGAAGAAGCAGTGCGGAGAGTGTGGCCTATTTTATGCTGGCGCTGATTCCGGCGCGGTTTTCGGTTGCAGTGCTGTTTGTAGTGGCCTGTTTCGTGTCGGTGGCAATGGGAACCTCCGTGGGAACGATCACCCTGCTGACACCGATCGCAGTTGCGGTATCTGCTGCATCCGGGTTTGATCTTCCGTTTTGTGTCGGAGCGGTCATGGGTGGTGCAATGTTCGGGGACAATCTTTCCTTTATTTCCGATACAACAATCGCAGCCTGTAACGGACAGGGCTGCGAGATGAAAGATAAATTCCGGGAAAACTTCTGGATCGCATTTCCGGCGGCGGTGATCACACTGGTTCTGATTCTGGTTCTGTCTTTTCAGACAGAGATTCACGGAAGAGTCGATCAGTCGTACCATCTGCTGCAGGTGCTTCCCTATGTGCTGGTTCTGATCGGTGGAATCATCGGTATCAATGTATTTGTCGTACTTCTAACCGGTATTGCCTCCGGCGCGCTGATCATGCTGCTTGGCGGGCATACCACACCGACCGATCTGCTGGCAAATATGGGTTCCGGCGTCTCGGGCATGTTTGAGACCTGTATGGTGGCGATCCTTGTTGCAGCCATGTGTGCGCTGATCCGGGAATATGGCGGATTTGATGCGTTGCTCGGCTGGATCCACCGGATATTTAAGGGAAAACGCGGCGGGCAGCTGGGTATGGGACTTCTGGTCGGAGCGATGGACATTGCAACTGCCAACAATACTGTTGCAATCGTAATGGCGAATCCGATTGCAAAAGAAATGGCCCAGGAATACTGCGTGACACCGAAGAAAACAGCTTCGTTACTGGATACTTTTTCCTGTATCTTCCAGGGAGTTATCCCTTACGGTGCACAGATGCTGGTAGCCATCTCGGCGGCACATGAACTTGGATACGAGATTTCCGCCTTCCAGATCATGCCACGGCTGTTTTATCCGATGTTTCTGCTTCTGTGTTCTTTGATCGCTATCTTTGGAGTCGAGAAAAAACAGAGGTAACATCCGATATAACCGGCAGAGCATCGGAAAGAGGACAGCGCAAAAAAGTTGCACTTGCAAAATAAGAAGAGTGACAGAAAACGCATTTCACGCATATGGTAAATCAGATAGATAGCTGGGTATCGTCTCACAGATGCGGTGGGACATATCAGGAAGCGGGGAATGCGATATGAGTAACAAAACATATGATCGATTAAAATGGCTCGCCATGTATTTTCTGCCGGCTCTGGGAACGTTGTATTTTGCACTGGCTGGCATCTGGGGACTTCCCTACGGAGAACAGCTGGTGGGAACCATCACGGCAATTGATACGTTTCTCGGTGTGATTCTTGGAATCAGCAAATCAAAATATAACAAATGCAGTCACTAACAACTTCATACCAGAGTGTGTCTGAAAACACGGGAACTCTTGCAGGCGAACAGAGCTGGCAGGAGTTCTTTTTATGCTGCGATGTATCTGAAAAAGCTGGCAGTCACTGGTTTCTCAGTCAAATCAACGATCTTCATATTCCTTTTCGTGCAGGTTTGTAGTAAAATATAAGAACGATTGTCGATGCAAACTGGTATATTTGCGACTACAGGAAAAGAACAGACAAGGAGAACAAAGAATGATACAGGCAGTAATTTTTGATATGGATGGGACACTGATTGACACAGAAAAATATTACCGGATCTGCTGGCCACAGGCACTGGCGCATTTTGGTTATACGATGAGTGATGAGCAGGCACTTTCCATGCGTTCGCTGGGACAGCCATATGCGCCGGAGCATCTGAAAGAAATGTTTCAGGATCCCGATCTGGACTATCCGGCGATTCGTGTATATCGGAAACAGCTGATGGAAGAATATCTGGAACGGGATGGAATCCAGATCAAACCAGGAGCTGTAGAACTTCTTGAATATCTGAAAGAAAAGAAGATCCAGCGTGCGATCGCTACGGCAACTGATACGGAACGCGCGGCACGATATCTGAAACAGATCGGACTGTACGAGTACTTTGACCGGATCATCTGTGCAAATATGGTCAAGTGCGGAAAACCGTCACCGGATATTTATATCTATGCCTGCCAACAGCTGGGACTGGATCCGTCTGCATGCATGGCGGTAGAGGATTCACCGAACGGAGTGACCAGTGCGTACCGTGCAGGCTGTCAGGTTGTCATGGTACCGGATCAGACAAAACCGGACGCGGAACTTCAGAACATGTTAACCGCATGTGTGGATTCGCTGGATCAGATGAAAGCACTGTTTCAATAAAGGCAATAACACACTAATGTAAATGTAATACAGAAAATACGAGAGATCTGCAGGGGATGGGCACTGTCGTATGTGAAAAAATATAAAAATATGGAGAAGAGCTATGGCAGAAAAAATGGAAAAGGATGCAGCAGAACTTCCCGGTATCAGCAGAGAAGCAGAAGAACACCAGCTGGCATATGTGATCGGGGTTGCCCAGGAGCATCTGGTACAGGCGCGTAAAGCCATACGAGAGGCAAATGAAGATCTTGCCGATCTGATGGAAGTTTACGATGCAAAAGATAAAGAAGGTCTGACACTCTGGAACAATGCTACGGCGCGTCTGAAAGAATATAAACAGAATATGGTGCGCCTGGAAAAAGCCAGAAAGAAACCGTATTTTGGCAGAATTGATTTTCTTGCAGAAGAAAAACAACAAAAAGAAGCGTATTATATCGGTCGTGTTGGAATCTCCGGGGATGATGCGCAGCCGTTAGTATTGGACTGGCGTGCACCGATTGCTTCTGTTTATTATGAAAGCGGTCTTGGTCCCTGTTCGTATACCGTTCTTTCCGAGGGGACGCATACGATCGATCTGGAAAGGAAACGGACGTATGAGATTGAAAATGACCGGTTGAAAGACTACTTTGACTCGGATGTGGTAGCCAATGATGAACTTCTGACCAAATACCTTGCTAAAAGCAAAAAAAACGTACTTGGAGAGATCATTGCAACCATTCAGAAAGAACAGAATCTGCTGATCCGTCGCTCCCCCAGGACTAATCTGATTGTTCAGGGTGTGGCGGGTTCCGGAAAGACCACAGTGGCGATGCACCGGATTTCCTATATTCTTTATAATTACAAAGAGGATTTCCGCCCGGAAGATTTTTATATTATCGGGAGCAATAAAATTTTGCTGAATTATATCACCGGTGTTCTGCCGGAGCTGGATGTATACGGGATTCGTCAGATGACGATGGAAGAGCTGTTTATCCGCCTTCTGTATGAGGAATGGGATGGAAAAATATACAGCGTTCATCCGGTATCTCAGGAAGCTTGGCAGGAACAGAAAGGAAGTACTGCCTGGTTCGAAAAACTGGAAGCGTACTGTCAGGCATACGAAAATCAGGAGATTCCACAGGAGGCGATCGTGATGGAAAAAACGGGTGTGCGTCTGATGCGTCCTGCGATGATCCGGGAGTATCTGCGTGACAATCCGCTCCTTTCGATGGAAAGCAAGATCCTGATGTTGAATAAAATGCTGTATGCCCGCTATGAAAATGTGATCACGGGAAAAGTGATCTCTTTCACAGAAAAAGAGCGGAAAATACTGGACAAAAAATACAGCACTTACTTTGGCAGCGGAAAATGGAATGGTTCCGTGCGAACTTTTTATCAGAATTTTCTCCGTGCACAGCAGCAAGAGGGAATTCCTATCGAAATACCAGATACATCGTTTGATGTGTACGACCTTGCGGCGATGGCATATATCTATAAACGGATCAAGGAAACCGATCCGGTGAGGGAAGCAAGCCATGTGGTCATCGATGAAGCACAGGACTTTGGTATGATGGTATATCGCTGCCTGCACTACTGTATGCGGGGATGCACCTATACTGTTATGGGAGATACTTCTCAGAATATCCATTTTGGACAGGGGTTAAATGACTGGGAAGAACTTCGCAGACTGATCCTGCGGGGAACATACGATGCATTCGGACTGCTTCGGAAAAGCTATCGAAACACGGTGGAAATCTCAGAATTTGCCACAGAGATCCTTCGGCATGGAGATTTCCCGATATATCCGGTGGAACCGATCATTCGCCACGGAAAGCAGGTGAAGGTGCAAGCCAGTGCAGATACAGTTTCTATGAAAGATGCAGCAGCAAACCAGATTCAGGAATGGCAAAAAAACGGATACGAAACGATCGCTGTAATCTGCCGCGATGAGACGGAAGCCAAAGAGGTGTCGGATCTGTTACAGGATACTCCGAATCTGATGAGTTACACACCGGAACGCAGTCAGTTCGGAGAGGGAATCATGGTTCTCCCGGTGGTGTATACCAAGGGGCTGGAATTTGACGCGGTACTTCTGTGGAATCCGACAAAAGAACAATATCCACAGGATAACGGGCATATCAAACTGTTGTATGTTGCCGCTACCCGTGCACTTCATGAACTTACCGTACTGTATCAGGATACTCTTACGGATATTATTGAAACCGAAGTACCGAAAGAAAAACATATGCAGGAATTCCAGACTGAAAGTCTGCAAAAAGCGAAAGAATACGCAAAACCGGTACACACGCAGAAAGAGATCGAACAGCAGCGGAGAGAAGAGGGCGACAGGGATCGGCAGGCAAGAGGCTATCTGGGTCCTCGAAAGATTCAGTTGAAAAAGGAACAGGAAATTGCCGGAACAGAGACACCGGTGCTAATTCCAAAACCGTTTGAAGTACATCAGGCACTGATTCCCAAAAACAGAAATCTGTTAAAGAAATCAACGGATAAAAAATTAAAATCTTCCGCCATCGACGGACTGGTGAATCCATCCCCGTATACATATGGAACCTTCCCACCGGAGAGTCATCTTCAGGTCAAAGGACATTCCAGAGGAAATTTTTCTGTAAAATGGGTGAAAAAGACAAAGCAGTATCTGGAGATCGCCAGTGCAGCCGGACTTCTTCGGCTGACACCGATCACACCGTCGACGATCCGTATCAGCTTTGTAAAAGGTGTTACCGGCACGATCCAGGATACGAACTGGAAAGCACAGGCAGATACCGCAGTAACATGGGGCGCAAAAGAGTCCCGTTCTGAAGTACAGCTTCTGACTAATCGTATCCTGATTCGGGTGGAAAAAGCCAATGGTGCTGTGCAGTTTTTAAGCAGAGACGGTAAAAAACTGCTTACGGAAAATCCTTCGGAACCTCGATTGCTTCTGGACAGTCAGACCTGGAACTTTTTCGCCTGGGATAAAAATGAGCGCCTGAAATCCAAAGGTGTTCTTGCAGATGATTTTATGGATCTGAGCACGAAAGCGCGGTATATCTCTTTTGGACAGAAAAAACTTCGGATGCCACTGGTACTGTCCAATAAGGGATATGCCATCGGTGTTGCGGCGGGAAGTACCGTATTATTCTGTAACGTGAGAACCTATGGACAATATATTTATACCCAGGGAACCGGTCAAATCGATTATTATTTCATTTACGATGAAAATCAGGAAAGAAACATCGAGCAATACCGCAATCTCCAGGTGTAATTTCTTTCCCAGCCGTTTTGAATTCATGTACGGAAAACTAATTTTCTAAAACTGTCAGATTTATCTTTTATCAGATCAGAGTCTATAGTATAATAACCATAAATGGCCATATTTCTCAAAACATAATTGAGAAATCTACATAATAACTGATTTTTATAAAAGATGAAGTACAATGGAGGTTATGAACATGAGAATCTATGTAGATGTGAATGCTGTACGTAACGGAAACGGAACCGAACAAACTCCTTTTCGAAAAATCAATGATGCTGCAAAGATCGCACAACCGGGTGATGAGGTTTTAGTGTTCCCGGGAACTTACCGTGAATATGTAGATCCAATCTATGCCGGACGTGAAGATGCCCGGATCACCTATCGCAGTGTAAAGCCACTGGGTGCTGTGATTACCGGTGCGGAGGAGATTAAAACCTGGACACCGTATCAGGACAACACCTGGGTATGTCGTGTGGCAAATAGTGTGTTCGGTTCTTATAACCCATATACGACTGCAGTATATGGTGACTGGTATTTTGCAAAGGCAGACAAACATACCGGCTGCGTATATCTGAACGGTCGCGCCATGTATGAGGCAGTAACTTTGGATGAGTGTCTTCGCGGAGAAGTGTATCCATGCAGCTGGGTTCCGGAAGAATCTGTCTACAAATGGTATGCCGAACAGGATTCCAAAACGGATGAAACAATCATTTACGCCAATTTCCAGGGAAAAGATCCGAACGCGGAAAATGTGGAAATCAATGTGCGTCGTGAATGCTTCTTCCCTTCCAAAACAGGAGTAAGTTATATTACTGTCAGCGGCTTTACCATCTGCAAGGCCGCAACCACCTGGGCACCGCCGGCAGCATTTCAGGACGGTATGATCGGTCCACACTGGAGCAAGGGATGGATCATCGAGGACTGCGATATCTCCAACAGCAAATGCGCAGGTATTTCCGTAGGTAAATATCTGGATCCGGATAACGATCATTATTTTACATATAAGTATGTCAAGAGTCCGACACAGATGGAACGTGATGCCGTATGCCGCGGACAGTATCATGGCTGGCTGAAAGAAAAGGTAGGAAGTCATATTATCCGCAGAAATAATATTCATCACTGTGAACAGGGCGGTATCATCGGTCGTATGGGCGGTGTGTTCAGTGTGATCGAAGACAACCATATTCATCACATCAACAACATGATGGAACAGGGCGGTGCAGAGATTGCAGGTATCAAGATGCATGCAGCGATTGATGTTCTGTATCAGCGTAATCATATTCATCACTGTACCATGGGTATCTGGTGTGACTGGGAAGCACAGGGAACACGGATCACGCAGAATCTGCTTCATGACAACCAGCGTCCGTCCTTTGCAAAAAATCTGAAGGGCGGTATGATGTCTCAGGATCTGTTTGTGGAAGTGGGACATGGACCGACACTGATCGACAACAATATTCTTCTGTCTGATGCTGCCCTTCGTTTCGCAACACAGGGTGTAGCAATGGTACATAACCTGATCTGTGGTTCTCTGACCTGTGTTGGTGAAGGAACCGGCTGGAGATATACACCGTATCATATTCCGCACCGTACAGAGGTGATGGGATTCATGACGATTCTTCACGGGGATGACCGTTTCTATAACAATATTTTTGTACAGAAATGGCCGAAAGAAGATGTGATTACCCCTCACGATTCCGATGATGAATATGACACGGAAAATCGTCTGGCTGGTACCTGGACATTCGACGAGTATCCGACATATGAGGAATGGATCTCACAGTTTGACTTTACAAAACCGGTGGATATGGTAAAACTGGAACCGGTACACTTTGGTCATCTGCCGGTATGGAGCGAGGGCAATGTGTATCTCGGAGGAGCAAAAGCATGGAAAAAGGAAAGAAATGGTCTGACCGCAGCAGAGAACAGGGAGGATGTGAAGGTTGAACTGGTGGAAAAAGAAGACGGATATCATCTGGAAACCAATATCTATGAATTCCTGAAAGGCTTTACCGGAAGAATGATCAACACTGAAGTGCTTGGAAATGCCTTCGAACCGGAACAGCCGTTCGAAAATGCAGATGGAACACCGATCTGGTTTGACGAAGATTATTTCGGAAATCACCGCGGTGTGGCAACTGTGCCCGGACCATTTGCCGAAGCAGAAGATGCTGAAAAAATGCTTTATGTAAAATAGCAAATATTTCTATGATTAAGAACTGTACAGAATCCTGGAAAATATTTTTCCGGGATTTCTGTACTTTTTTTATTTTGTATCGTATTACTATTGACATTTCATACCGTATAGGTTATCATATGAATATCACATACGGTATTAATAAAACATGAAAGGAAAGTGAAAAAATGGATTATATCATTATGGAAAACGGAGAAAAAATTCTTTTGGAAACACAGCAGAAAGTGACGATTCAGCGAACCGTCGACATTTACAAACAGTACCGCAAAGAACTGGGACTGACGCAGAGTGAACTTGGAAAACGTGCCGGTATCTCTCAGCCGAACATCACTCGTTTTGAGAGTGGAAATTACAACCCAAGCCTGGAATTCCTGGTAAAGATTGCCGGAGCTATGGGTAAAAAAGTGAAAGTTACTCTGGAAGATTAATCAGGGGGCAGTAGCAATGGTAGAAGATATTTTGAAGAAAGACGGACTGTCTTTTGCCCTGCTGCGAAAGTTGTCCTTTCGAACCAGACTGGAAGAGAATCTGGACCAGCCGATCAGCGGTCTGGATGAAGAGACTCTTACAGAAGAGCTGAAAAATATCGTCGCCTGGTATGATTCCAGTGACATTTTAGCCGGACTTCCGATTGATTACCGCATCAAAAGTCTTCAGGCGATCCTGCGGAAATATCAACGGGCATCCGGGGAAAGCCGGGTAGAGCGGGTATTTAACGATATCCTCGGTTTTCGGACATTATGCGATAATTACGAGGAAATTTTACGTCTGAGAGAAGCAAAGAATATTTCCGTTGTAGACATGTCCAACGGGAAAACACACGATGACGGATACCGCGGTGTGTATATCTATTATCAGTATGGCCACCGACATTACCCGATCGAGATTCAATATAATACCTACTATGACCGTCAGATGAACAACTGGCTGCATAAATATGTATGGAGTAAACATCATCCGGCAAATGTAGGAATCACCCTGCGAAGAGAGTACGAGAGAGGAAGAATCCGAACAGAATGTGAATGTGAGGAGGTGCTTCGGGATGTGTTATCTGATTGCAAAAAATAATCAGGGTGGGAGCAGTCTGGCAATCCAAATGATGCATGGAAAAGAACTGGCAAAATTAAAGCAGAAACTTCTCTCGGATCTTCCCGGTGAAGAAATACAGCTGCTTACTGTCAGCCGTCCATCTGCATATACGGAGTATGAACCGTTTTGCTTTATGGATACGCCGGATCATTTTGCACAGGAAGTGAAAAACAGTTTTTCCTGATATATATACCCACAAAGGTATTGTGTGAAAAAGCTTCTGTTTTTAAAGCGATTTCGTGTTATAATGCATTTATGCGTGAAATCATTTCAAAATATTTTTAAGAAATCTATGAATTACAAATGGTGTGTTTCAGGCGCAGTGCACACCGGACAGGGAGAAAGAAATATGGACTATATAGCAAGAGAAAATGCACTGGCATTATTAAAAAGATACAATCAGGATCCGTTTCATCTGCAGCATGCATTTACCGTGGAAGCTGTAATGAAATGGTATGCTAACGAACTTGGATACGCTGAAGACGCAGAATACTGGGGTATCGTAGGACTTCTGCATGATATTGATTTTGAACAGTATCCGGAAGAGCACTGCCTGAAAGCACCGGAACTTTTAAGAGAGGGAGGCGTTGGTGAAGATATCATCCACAGTGTAGTCTCCCATGGATATGGTATCACGATCGGATGCGGTGTTACTCTTGATGTAGCACCGGAACATGAGATGGAAAAAGTATTGTTTGCAGCCGATGAACTGACCGGACTGATCTGGGCGGCAGCGCTGATGCGTCCTTCCAAAAGTACAAAAGACATGGAACTGAAATCCTTAAAGAAAAAATACAAAAGCAAAGGATTCGCTGCAGGATGCTCCAGAGAAGTCATCCAGCGCGGAGCCGATCAGCTCGGCTGGGAACTGGAAAAACTGCTGACGATGACAATGGAAGCAATGAAAGCAACCGAAGATACGATTAATGCGGAGTGTGAATCTCTGTAAAACAAATCTAGATACTTAATCCGAAAGTGAATCGGCTATTTGACAACTGGTTTACTTTCGGATATTTTTATAATTCCTGTGACCGCGGTTTCCTTAAGAATTCGTGAATTCTTGTGGGTTATACTTGCGAAAAACAGCGTATACTGATATAGTACAAAAAACAACAGTTCCAAAGAGGAGAGCAGACAATATGAAAAAAGGAAAAATCAAAGCGCTTCTAGTGCTGCTGGTGATCGTTCTTGCGGGGATTTATTATTATGTAACAATCCCGGCGATCAACATTCATTCTACGGGAATCTGGATTTTTATCCTGTTTGTACTCGTATTGATTCTGGCAGCTTATGCAGCTAAAAAGAAGTTTACCAGCATCCGTGAGGTGAAAAGCAGCAAGTTTCTGAAAATCGGAGGCATCGTACTGATGGCTGTACTGCTTGTATTTGCAGCAGGAAGCATCTTATCTTCCCCCATCGTAAACGCAAAACAGTATCGAAATCTGCTGACCATCGAGGAACGCGACTTTTCGGAAGATATCCAGCCGGTGAATTTCAGTCAGATTCCGTTGCTTGACAAAGACAGCGCGATGATTCTTGGAAACCGAAAAATGGGAAGTATGGTAGATATGGTTTCTCAGTTTGAGGTCAGCGATCTGTATTCGCAGATCAATTATCAGGAAAAACCGGTTCGCGTGACTCCACTGGTCTACGCAAGCCCGATCAAATGGCTGACCAACCAGTCGCAGGGAATCCCGGCGTATATTATGATCGACATGACGACACAGGATACCTCGCTGGTAAAACTGGACAAACCGATCCGCTATTCCGAGGCAGAATATCTGAACCGGAATATTTATCGTCATCTGCGTTTTCATTATCCAACCTATATCTTCGATCAGTTAAGTTTCGAGATTGACGATAATGGCACTCCTTACTGGGTCTGCCCGGTGCGGAAGTATACAATTGGACTTTTTGGTGGTGCAACAATCGGCAGAGTTGTCCTGTGTAATGCCCAGACAGGAGAGTGCCAGGATTACACGTTAAAAGACTGTCCGGAATGGGTAGATCGTGCCAATCCGGCAGATCTTCTGATTCAGCAGTATAATTACTATGGAACACTGGTGCACGGTTATATCAACAGCATCTTCGGACAGAAAGGCTGTCTGAAATCTACAGACGGATATAATTACATGGCGATGGAAGACGATGTATGGGTATACACCGGTGTAACTTCTGTCAGCGGAGATCAGTCCAACGTAGGATTTGTTCTGATCAATCAACGTACCAGAGAGACACGATATTATAAGGTAAACGGAGCAGAAGAGTATTCGGCGATGGGATCCGCGGAAGGGCAGGTTCAGAACCTTGGGTACAAGGCAACTTTCCCGATCCTTCTGAATATTTCCAATGAACCAACATACTTTATGGCATTGAAAGACGGTGCAGGACTGGTAAAAAAATACGCGATGGTAAATATCCAGAAATACCAGAATGTTGCCATCGGAGATACCGTATCCGCCTGCCAGGACGCTTATGTGAAACTCCTGAATACCAGTGGAATTACTGCTGGAAATGAGAGCGATTTCAAAACTGTCACCGGAACGATCCAGCGGATCGCGCAGAGCGTTATCGACGGCAATTCCCATTTCTACCTGGTATTAAATGGACATTCCGAGATCTTCGATGTCCCGGTTCAGGATTATCTGCAGGTCGTAACATTGCAAGAGGGAGACACGGTTACCGTAGAATACCTGGAAGGAACTCCGGTTTGTACGGTATTGAACCTGGAGTAGAAAATTTTCACTTGGCAGCAAAAGAGTTTCATGATATAATAAGAAAAATCAACTGATAAACAAAATATAGATGAGATATGTAAGTCCAAGGGCGGACATCCGAGAGGGTGTCTGCCTTTTTTCGATATACAGGAAATTATCTTCCTGCATATCAAGATCGCAAAGCCTATGTTATCTTATTGCCGGCATAATATTCCGCTATATGCCATAAACTGATATATCCTGTACAGGAATCAGAGCACCTGGAAAACGTACAGAATCTTTTAAACACTCAGCAACTATGAAGATACGAAATATTTATGAGATTTACATATCTACACCACAGAAGGGAGAACAAACATATGGAAAAGTTCAGTCAACTGGTAACCTGGGTGGACGGAAAAGTCTGGGGCTGGGGGATGATTCTGTTACTTCTCGGAACTCATCTTTTCATGACCGTCCGAACCGGGTTTATCCAGAGAAAAACAATCACAAAAGGAATCAAGCTTTCTGTATCCAAAGAACCGGATGCAGACGGTGAAGTCAGTCAGTTCGGAGCACTTGCTACTGCGCTGGCATCTACGATCGGAACCGGAAATATTATCGGTGTGGGAACTGCCGTTGCCTTAGGTGGTCCTGGTGCCGTTTTATGGTGCTGGCTTACAGGTGTGTTCGGTATCGCGACGAAATACAGTGAATCACTGATTGCAGTAAAATATCGTGTCAAAACCGAAGATGGACGAATGCAGGGTGGTGCCATGTACGCACTGGAACGCGGTTTGCATATGCGGTGGCTGGGGCTGATCTTTGCTGTATTTGCCGGGTTTGCTTCGTTCGGTATCGGATGTGCCACACAGGTTAACGCCATCGCTACTGTCTGCAATGAGAATCTACACATCAATAAAGCAGTTGTAGGAATCATCATTGGCGTTCTGACAGCAGTTGTCATCTTTGGTGGAATCAAAAGCATCGCAAGGGTCTGTGAACGACTGGTTCCGTTTATGGCACTTTTCTATGTGCTTGGCTGTATCGTGATTCTTGGAATTAATTATGACTATATCATACCTGCAATCACAACTATCTGTCGCCTGGCATTCCAACCGGGAGCAGCAGCCGGCGGTCTGGTAGGAAGCGGTATCATGCTGGCGATGCGTTACGGAGTTGCTCGTGGACTGTTTTCCAATGAATCCGGTATGGGTTCTGCACCGATTGCCGCAGCGGCAGCACAGACACGAAACCCTGTACGCCAGGCACTGGTATCCTCCACCGGAACTTTCTGGGATACTGTAGTCGTATGTCTGATGACCGGTCTGGTACTGGTTTCTACGATTATGAAAAACCCGGCTATTAATGCCAATGAGATTACCGATGGCGGTGTACTGACCTCCCTTGCCTTCGATCAGATTCCGATCATCGGACCTTTGATCCTTGTCGTTGGAATCATTTCCTTCGCATTCTCTACGATCCTTGGATGGGCATATTATGGGGAACGTTGTGTGGAATACTTTGCAGGGAAAAAGGGACTGATTCCTTATCGTGTGTTATATATCGCCGTAGCTGTGATCGCCCCGGTAGTAGCCCTTGATGTAGTATGGGACATCGCCGATATCCTGAACGCCCTGATGGCAATCCCGAACCTGATCGCCGTACTGCTCCTTTCCCCGGTTATTGTGAAAGAAACGAAAAAATACCTGGATGACCTGGACGCGAAAGATGATACGGAGATTCCGGTGATTAAAAAATAGCAAAAGATGATGAGTAAAAAAGCGAGCATATACCGATTATTTTGTCGTGGTGTATGCTCGTTTTTTTGCTTGTATGATAGAGATTGTCGCTTAACTATAAAATAATAATATTAGTCTGTATACAAATAAAGTCCAATGAATTCCCATTGATGAAACATCTCAAAAGAGCTATACTATAATAGAACACGCTGCTAAAACTTCCTTAAGTGAAGGCAACAATAGTTTTTTATAATTTTTTATAATGGAGAACAAAATGAAAACTACAAATCAACAACCGGCAACTGTACGAACATCCCCAAGATGGAAGCAGCCACTGATATCGACAGGCTGCGTACTTTTCGCATCGTTACTGATGTCTGTCAACATCAAATCTTTCGTCCGGGCGGGAAATCTGATTCCGGGAGGATTTACCGGTTTATCACTTTTGTTACAGCGTACGGCGGAAACATTTTTCGGAATTTCATTGCCATATTCGGTGATCAATATTGCATTGAATGCGATACCGGCGATCATCGGTTTTCGGATGATCGGGAAAAAGTTTACCTCATATACGGTACTGATGATCGTACTGAACTCTTTTCTGGTCGATCTGATCCCGGTAACGCCGATTACATATGATCCGCTTCTGGTGTCTGTATTTGGCGGGATTTTGAACGGAACAGCAATCTCGATTGCTTTGTTCGGAAAAGCTTCCAGCGGTGGAACGGATTTTATTGCGGTTTATCTTTCCTCCAGATTGCATAAACCGTCCTGGAATTTTGTTTTTGGTATCAATGTGGTGATACTTACGACCGCAGGTTTTCTGTTTGGATTTGAGGCTGCGATGTATTCCATCATTTTCCAGTTCGTTTCCACACAGACGATCAACACACTTCACAGAAAAGATCAAAAAGCAACCATGTTCATTGTCACCCGTCACGGAGCAATGCTGGAGCAGAAGATTATGGAATGTACCAGGCATGGAATCACACATCTTGCCGTTCAGGGCTGCTATCTGAAAGAGGACAAAGACATGCTGTACACAGTACTGGGAGAAGATGAAGTGAAAGAAGTGACTGCACTGGTTCACAGCCTGGATCCGGGGGCATTTATCAACATTATCAAATCCGAGGGAATCGCGGGAAGATTCTATGAGGAACCGTTAGAATAAAAGAATAGCAAGAACTTTGAATCGTTACAGAACAGTTATCAAAAATGCTCCTGGGATTCCAGGAGCATTTTTGAAAGAAATTACTTACTCAGTCGAATTACATTCCAGCTGTGTTTTTCAAAGACGGTCTGTAATTTGCCATTTTCCAGTTTGGTAGCAGAAGAGAGTGTCGGAGCTACTGTGTTCGGAGCAGCTTCTGTATTAACCGCTTTCAGATCATCGTTGGTCAGAACGATATGTTCAACTACTTTGTAACCTTCAAACTGTCTCAGGTCACAGCTGACTTCCATATCTTCATCCAGACTTTTATTCACAGCGAAGATTGTCAGCGTATCTTCTTCCTCATTCCAGATGCATACAGAATCCAGATATGGAGCTTCTCCATAAGTTTTGCTTTCATATACCGGAGTGTGTACCTGAGTATTCAGGACAGTACCTCTTCCGTATACACTTGCATGGAAATACGGATAGAAAATAGTCTGTCTCCATGCACCGGTATCGGATGTCATGATCGGAGCGATAACATTGACCAGCTGTGCCAGGCAGGCAATCTTTACACGGTCTGCGTGACGCAGAAGTGTGATCAGCATACTTCCGACTAACAGGGCATCTTCGAAGTTGTAAATATCTTCCAGCTGATGTGGTGCCTGGATCCATTTTTCCAGTTTTTCATCTGCCTCGTTGCTGTGATACCATACATTCCATTCATCGAAGGACAGGTTAATATTCTTTTTGCCGTGTTTCTTTGCTTTGACAGCATCACAGATACTTACAACACCGGAGATAAAATCATCCATTCCCTTGGAACTTGCCAGGAAATCAGGGGTATCGTCATCGCGGTTTCCATAGTACTGATGCAGGGACATATAATCAACCTCATCATAAGCCTCATCCAGAACGGTGTATTCCCAGGAACCGAAGGTTGGCATATCCAGATTGGAGCTTCCGCAGGCTACGGTCTCGATCGTAGGATCCATGAATTTCATCAGACGGGAAGTCTCAGCTGCGATTCTTCCGTATTCTGTAGCCGTTTTATGGCCCATCTGCCACGGACCATCCATTTCATTTCCCAGACACCATACTTTGATATCGTGCGGATCTTTGTAACCGTGTTCTTTTCGCAGATCACTGTAGTAAGTGCCGCCTTTGAAGTTACAGTATTCCAGAAGATTCTTGGCATCTTCCGGTCCGCGGGTTCCCAAATTGACAGCCATCATGATATCACTTCCTGCTTTTTTTGACCAGTCGGCGAATTCATTTAATCCGAACTGGTTGGTTTCGATCACACCCCAGGCAAGCTCCGGTCTGGATGGCCGTTTGTCTTTTGGTCCTACGCTGTCTTCCCAGCGGAAACCGGATACAAAGTTACCGCCCGGATAACGAACGATCGGAACCTGCAGTTCTTTGACCAGATCCAGGGTATCTTTCCGGAAGCCCTGTGCATCGGAGTTCGGGTTGCCTTCCTGATAGATTCCTTCGTACACGGCTCTTCCCAGATGTTCAATAAAAGAACCGAAGATCCTTTTGTCTACCGCGCCGGTGAGGAAATATTTGTCTACAATAATTTCAGCTTTTTTCATTGTAAAAACCTCCTGTGGTTATATAATGTGCTCTCGACATGTATTGTCTGTACTGTCTATGATTGTAACAGAACATTGAAAGAATACCAGAGGTTTTTGTCCGAAGTAATTGACTTTTTTTCCGGTGTCAGGTATGCTTTTTGTAGAAAATACGAGAGGGTGATGAAGTAATGATTTCAGATATTTCCATACAGTTTTGCGAATACAACCGCTCCAACCCAGATGCTGACCGGATCTACCGTCCACAGGGGAGCGGCGATTATTTGTTTTTATTGCTGAAAACTCCGATGAAAGTTTATCAGGAGAATGGTATACTGATTACCGGAGAAAATGCCTGCATCCTGTACACACCAGGACAGATGCAGCACTATCAGGCAGTACAGAAGTTCCGGAACAGTTATCTTCATTTTGTTGCACAGGAGAATCCGGCAGAATATTTTCAGCTTCCGCAAAACCAGATATTTTATCCGCAAAATCCGGAAGAAATAGAAGAAATCATCCGCAAGCTGCAGCAGGAATACATCACCCGCGGTTCTCATACGGAAGCAATGCAGAGTGCACTGATCTGCCAGCTTCTGGTCACGGCAGCCCGTGGACTTGAAAAAGGGCAGCGACATAACCCAGAAGAAGAAGGGTTGTACCGGGATTTTCAGGCACTTCGCATGGAGATGCTCCGCTATTATGAAAAACACTGGACAACCGAACAACTCTGCAATCAGATAAACCTGGAAAAAAGTCAGTTCTACGCTTATTACCGGCAGTTTTTTCACAGTACCCCACACAACGACCTGCTACAGGTCCGTCTTGACAAGGCCAAAAATCTACTGACAAATGAAGCGCTGCCGATCCAACAAGTGGCTCTTTCCTGCGGATTTCGAAACATGTCTCATTTCAGCCGATATTTTAAACAGCAGTGCGGTTGTTCGCCAAAAGACTGGATCTCCAGCGTTTCTCCTCAATGAAAAATCACTGTTTACCGATAACAATAATCGAAAGACCAGTGGATCATTTTATAAGGCAAAGTCACACAAACCGCACAATATATGGTACAATGTAAAAAAGGAATTCTGTATATCATTCTATTTGCTATAATCAGAAGAAAGGAGACTACGCTTATGAAAAGAAAATGGCTTTTTGCTTCACTGCTCCTCACAGCAGCATTGACCATGACATCCTGTTCTTTTAAACTTCCGGTCGAATTACCCTTCAAGATTCCATTCATTACTGCAGATAGAAACACCAAACAAAACGACGAGGATCCATCTGACCCAAAAAAAAACACTGATCCGATCATAACGGACGAACCTGAAGTTCCTGAAAATATCGACACCACAGAAAACACTCAATCAGGTAATGATCATGGATTCCATACACCTGATGAGGCAGATCCTTCTCCGTCACAACCAGATGAAGACCCTGTTGATGCGCCGTCCGGTCAGGAGAATTCTGTGGACATACCGGTTCTTATGGGAGGTGCTCTTCCTTATACCGGTATGATTTCTATACTAAATGAAAATTATGAAGACGGGACTCACCGATATGACGATATGTTAGAAGACGGGATGTCTTGCATCGTTGACTATTGCTATGTCAACCCGGAAGATCTTCCAGACACTCCGGAGGCATACGCAACCCTTGCAGCAGAAAAACTGACCGACGGTGGCATATATAACATTCTTTCCGTTTACCAGGACGATGGTTATACTGAGAGTCTTTCCTATCCGGTGTATATTGTTTCCTTTACCAGCGGAAACAACGAGGATACCAATTTCTGGCTGGCATTTATGGTCATACGGGATGGATATACGTACCTGTATGCTCCCAGCGTATCTTGCAATGCGGATTATACCGCGGAAGAGCTCGGACAAGATCTTTTCCCACGTCTGTTTTTTTCCGATTCGATGGACAAATGATGCTATGAAAAAGCACCTGACTGTTATATGTTACTGTTATGTACCGTGGCAATACTTTTTTTCGAGAGCAGATGGCTTTTCCCACACAAATATGTTACACTTAACCATGTAGTAATATTAACTGGGAGGTAGAAAAACTATGACTGAGCAGGAGAGAATGAAACAGGGGTATGTATGGCAGGATGATGATGAAAATATGAATCTGCAGGCTCACACAAAAGCACTGGTAAGAGAATTCAACAGTATGCCACCGGAAGATATGGAAGGAAGAGAAGCACTTCTTCACGATATTTTCGGAAAAGTAGGAAAAAATGTATGGATCACTCCACCGCTTACAGCAGCTGTTGGAAAATATGTATCCATAGGAGACGGCACCTATTCTAATATGAATCTGACACTGATCGATGACTGGAAGATCACCATCGGAAAAAATGTGTTGATCGGACCGAATGTAACCTTGTGTACCACCGGACATCCCATTGATCCGGAACACCGGGGAGACGGAATGTATTCATTCCCAATCACCATTGGTGATAATGTATGGCTGGGAGCCAATGTTGTCGTTCTTCCGGATGTAACTATCGGAGAAAATTCCGTGATCGGTGCCGGTTCTATCGTAACAAAAGACATTCCGGCAAACTGTATTGCTTTTGGAAGTCCATGCAAGGTATATCGTGAGATCAATGAGCACGATAAAGAATACTATTTTAAAAACCATCGTTTTGATGAGCAGCCATAACGAGATAAAATATGCTTCGCGAATTTATACGATTGGTATAAATTCTGTGCATCGCGAGGTGTGTTACCGGGAACGGAGTGAACAGTAACACTTTGGCTTGCTGCCCGTGTAAATAACAGGAAAGCCTTGACAAACACTGTCTTTGCAGTTAAAATATTTTATGTTTTATAAAGTATACGACCTGGAAGGGGAAGAGTAAAAGCGGTATCGTTCTTTCAGAGAGCTGTCGGTTGGTGCGAGTCAGCAGAAGAGAGCTTTGAACTGGCCCCGGAGTCCTTTTTCCGAAACATTTTCATAATTTATAGAAGATGCAAGTAAGAAAAAGCGGGAGTTCCCGTTACAGAATCCATAAGTGCATGAGGCTTATGCTTCATGAAGTAGAGTGGTACCACGGAAATAAAGTCCTTTCGTCTCTAGTTGAAAAACAGAAACAAAAGGACTTTTTATATTTCAAGCAATACCTAGGAGGAAGAAACCATGACAGTACCTTATAATCATAGGGCAGTAGAAAAAAAATGGCATGATATCTGGGAAGAACACCCGGTGAATGTGGATGATGGCAAAAAGCCAAAATATTATTGTCTGGACATGTTTCCATATCCGTCAGGAAATGGTCTTCATGTCGGACACTGGAGAGGATATGTAATTTCTGATGTATGGAGCCGCTACAAATTATTGAACGGTTACTATATCATTCACCCGATGGGATGGGATGCTTTCGGTCTGCCGGCTGAAAACTATGCGATCAAAATGGGTGTACATCCTGCAAAATCAACCGCAGACAACGTAGCAAATATCAAACGTCAGATCAATGAGATCGCAGCTCTGTATGACTGGGATCGCGAAGTAAACACCACAGATCCTGAGTTCTACAAATGGACCCAGTGGATCTTTGTAAAGATGTTTAAAGAAGGTCTGGCTTACGAAAAAGAATTCCCGATCAACTGGTGTCCATCCTGTAAAACAGGTCTGGCAAATGAAGAAGTTGTCAACGGAAAATGTGAACGTTGCGGTTCTGAAGTAACCAAGAAAAACCTGCGTCAGTGGATGCTGCGTATCACAAAATATGCAGACCGTCTGTTGAATGACCTGGACAAACTGGATTGGCCGGAAAAAGTTAAAAAGATGCAGAGTGACTGGATCGGCAAATCTTACGGTGCAGAAGTTGACTTCCCGGTAGAAGGAAGAGACGAGAAGATCACTGTATATACCACCCGTCCTGACACCCTTCACGGTGCAACCTTCATGGTACTGGCTCCGGAACATGCAATGGCAAAAGAACTGGCTACCGATGAGACAAGAGAAGCCGTAGAAAAATACATCTACGATGCATCCATGAAGTCTAACGTAGACCGTCTGCAGGACAAAGAAAAGACTGGTGTATTTACCGGATCTTATGCGATCAACCCGTTAAATGGTGCAAAAGTGCCGATCTGGCTGTCTGACTATGTACTGGCTGATTACGGTACCGGCGCAATCATGTGTGTACCTGCTCATGATGACCGTGACTTTGAATTTGCAACCAAGTTCAATATTCCGATCATCCAGGTAATCGCAAAAGATGGAAAAGAGATTGAAAATATGACAGAAGCATATACAGAGGCTTCTGGAACTATGATCAACTCCGGTGACTGGAACGGTATGGAATCTTCTGTACTGAAGAAAGAAGCTCCGATGATGATCGAAAAGATGGGTATCGGACGTAAAACCGTAAACTTCAAACTGCGTGACTGGGTATTCTCCCGTCAGCGTTACTGGGGCGAGCCGATCCCAATCGTTCACTGCCCGAAATGTGGAAACGTTCCGGTACCGGAAGAAGAACTTCCGCTTCGTCTGCCGGATGTAGAATCTTACGAACCGACAGGAACCGGTGAATCACCACTGGCTGCTATCGACGAATGGGTAAACTGCAAGTGCCCGGCTTGTGGCGGACCTGCAAAACGTGAAACCAACACCATGCCGCAGTGGGCAGGTTCTTCTTGGTATTTCCTGCGTTATGTAGATAACAAAAATGATAAAGAACTGGTTTCCAAAGAAAAAGCTGACAAATATCTGCCGGTAGATATGTACATCGGTGGTGTGGAACATGCGGTACTGCATCTGCTGTATTCCCGTTTCTATACCAAGTTCCTGTATGATATCGGAGCTATTGATTTTGACGAACCATTCCACAAACTGTTCAACCAGGGTATGATCACCGGTAAAAACGGTATCAAGATGAGTAAATCGAAAGGAAACGTTGTTTCTCCGGATGATCTGGTAAGAGATTACGGATGTGACTCTCTGCGTATCTATGAACTGTTCGTAGGACCGCCGGAACTGGATGCAGAGTGGGATGACAGAGGAATCGACGGTGTATACCGTTTCCTGAACCGTTTCTGGAAGCTGGTACAGGACAGCGCAGATGCAAATGTTGCAGAAACCAAAGAAATGGTGAAACTGCGTCACTGTCTGATCCATGATATCACAGAACGTCTGGAAAGCTTCAGTCTGAACACTGTTATTTCCAAATTCATGGAATATAACAACAAAATGATTGACATGGCTAAGAAGACCGGTGGTATTGACAAAGAAACTCTGTCTACCTATGTCATTCTGCTTTCTCCGTTCGCTCCGCACATTGCAGAAGAACTGTGGCAGGTTCTGGGTCATGACACATCCGTATTTGCAGCAAAATGGCCGGAACATGATGAAGACGCTATGAAAGATGACGAAGTAGAGGTACCAGTACAGATCAACGGAAAAACCCGTGCAGTCATCAGTATCCCGGTTGACATTTCCAAAGAAGATGCAATCGCAAAAGGAAAAGAAGCCGTTGCTGACAAACTGACAGGTACAATCGTAAAAGAGATCTATGTACCGAAGAAAATCATCAACATTGTTCAGAAATAATTAAAAACAGTAAAAGACAAGGAGGTCTGCATTGTATTTGGCAGGCCTCTTTTGCATATCACGGGATAAAGGAGGATGTTTTATGAATACGATTGAATTACTGGATGCGCTGCAGCTGAAAGCCAAGAAAGACCCGGAACTTCGAAAAGCACTCTTTGCAACCCGCAGTGAGAATAATCCTGTCGATGCTTTCTGTAAAAAATGTCAGGAAGAAGGTTATCCAATCTATACGATGGATCTGATTCAGGCAGGGGAAGAGTTTTATGCTTCCATGCGTCGCAGTACCAACGGTGGGGGAGAAAATTCGCCAAAACTGGAAGGCGAAGACGATTTTTATGAATTATTTTTCGCCACTCTGGAAAATTGAGAACATGATATGATATCTGGCGAGTTTTGTCATTGGAAAATGACATGCAATTTTTCTGATAATATAGTAGAATTTGTCGTTTTCACCGAAATTATTTGTTAACATTCGTTTAAGTTTCACAAAGCAGTTGCTGTTTTTGTGAAAACATGTTACAATCTATATAACTTTTTAAGTGACAAAAATAAAGATAATAGGAGTGGTAAATAATGTATCAGGAAGAATACAAACGCTGGTTGGCAGCAGATCTTGAGGATGCCGATCTGAACCCGGAACTGTCCAGGATCGAAGGAAACGATGATGAGATCAAAGAACGTTTCGCGGTCGCATTAAAATTCGGAACTGCTGGTCTTCGTGGGGTCCTGGGAGCAGGTACCAATCGTATGAATATTTATGTGGTCCGTCAGGCAACACAGGGACTGGCCAACTGGGTAAAAACACAGGGCGGCACACAAACTGTAGCCATCAGCTACGACAGCCGTCTGAAAAGTGATGTATTTGCAAAGACTGCTGCAAGTGTACTGGCAGCCAACGGAATCAAAGTCAGAATCTATGATGCTCTGATGCCGGTTCCGGCCCTTTCTTTCGCAACCAGATATTACAACTGTAATGCAGGTATCATGGTAACTGCTTCTCATAACCCTGCAAAGTACAATGGTTATAAAGCATACGGTCCGGACGGATGCCAGATGACAGATGATGCTGCAGCAATCGTTTACAATGAGATTCAGAAAACTGATGTTCTGACCGGTGCAAAATATATGTCTTTTGCAGCAGGTGTAGAAGAAGGACTGATCCGTTTCGTAGGAGATGACTGCAAACGTGCCCTGTATGATGCTATCGAGTCCAGACAGGTTCGTCCGGGTCTGTGTAAAACTGCAGGACTGAAACTGGTATACAGTCCGTTAAACGGTTCCGGTCTGGTTCCTGTCACACAGGTACTGAAAGACATCGGAATTACTGATATCACCATTGTCCCGGAACAGGAATATCCAAACGGTTACTTTACAACCTGCAGTTATCCGAACCCGGAAATCTTTGCGGCTCTTGAACTGGGACTGAATCTTGCAAAAGAATCCGGTGCTGACCTGATGCTTGCAACAGACCCGGATGCTGACCGTGTAGGTATCGCTATGAAATGTCCCGATGGTTCTTATGAACTAGTCAGCGGAAATGAAGTGGGTGTTCTGCTCCTGGATTATATCTGTGCAGGACGTATCGAAAAAGGTACGTTGCCACAGAATCCGGTAGCAGTAAAATCTATTGTATCCACACCGCTGGCAGATGCCGTTGCAAAACATTACGGTGTAGAATTGAGAAGTGTCCTGACCGGCTTCAAATGGATCGGTGATCAGATTGCTCAGCTGGAAGCAGCAGGTGAAGTTGATCGTTTCATCTTCGGATTCGAAGAAAGTTATGGCTATCTGGCTGGTCCTTATGTACGTGACAAAGACGCAGTCATCGCTTCCATGTTGATCTGTGAGATGGCTGCTTACTACAGAAGCACCGGAAGTTCTCTGAAAGCGAGACTGGAAGAGATTTACAAAGAATATGGTCGTTACCTGAACAAAGTAGACAGCTTTGAATTCCCGGGACTGAGTGGTATGGATACCATGGCAGGTATCATGGAAGGACTCAGAAAGAATCCTCTGACCGAAATCGCAGGCAATAAAGTTGCCAGCGTAACAGACTATGAAAAACCGGAAGAAACCGGTCTTCCGGCAGCCAACGTTCTGATCTACAAACTGGAGAACAACGAAACCGTTATCGTTCGTCCATCCGGTACAGAACCAAAGATCAAGATCTATTACACCACACTGGGTAAAGATCTGGCAGAAGCAGAAGCAGAGAAAGAAAAACTGGCAGAAGCTTTAAAACCGATCATGGCATAAAACTACAAGAAACACGCTTCGCGAGTTTCTCGTAGTTATCGCGGCAGTCGCCGAGGTCTCGTGCAAGCACAGACTTCGGCTCGTTGCTCGCGTAAATTTAAAATTCACTCTCGGAAAATAATGTCCGGGGGTGAATTTTTTTACGCAAACAGCGAGTCAAAATGCCTGCTAAGAAATAAAGATTACTCACCAAGAATAGAACTGTGCAAGAGTGAAAAGTGTCCATAAAGCGATCTTCCATAAGCGAAAAATCTTGGAAAACAAATTTTTTGCTCGTTCGATCAAATTTATATACCGATCAGTATATAAAACACTGGATTTTCTATCAAATATGTGTTATGATATAAAAAGTAAATGCATTTTATTTAATAATATGAATAATTGCAAATTTTAGAAAATAGAGGTGCATTCATATGAGTTGGTATAATGAAGCTGTTTTTTATCATATTTATCCCCTTGGCCTGACCGGAGCACCGGCACAGAACGATTACGGCACACCGGTACATCGACTGAACACATTGCTTCCATGGATCGATCATATCCAGAAACTGGGATGTACAGCTCTGTATATTGGTCCTTTATTTGAAAGCGTAGGACATGGCTACGAGACAACCGATTACAAAAAGCTGGATTCCCGTCTGGGAACCAACGAAGACCTTACCGCATTTGTGGCAGCCTGTCACGAAAAAGGTATCCGTGTGATTTTCGATGGTGTTTTCAACCATACCGGACGCGATTTCTTTGCTTTCAAGGATATTCAGGCTAACCGTGAACATTCCCGCTATGTCAACTGGTACTGCAATGTAAACTTTGGCGGCAATACAGAATACAACGATGGATTTTCCTATGAAAACTGGGGTGGATATAACCTTCTGGTAAAATTAAATCAGAGAAATCCGGAAGTGCAGAATTATATCTGCGATGTGATCCGTTTTTGGGTATCGGAGTTTGATATCGATGGCATCCGGCTGGATGCGGCAGATGTACTTGATTTTGACTTTATGCATGCCCTGCGCTGTACCGCAGACGAAGTGAAAAAAGATTTCTGGCTGATGGGTGAGGTTATTCACGGAGATTACAGCCGCTGGGTCAACGGTGGAACACTGCACAGCGTAACCAACTACGCGCTGCACAAAGCTCTTTACAGCGGACACAACGATCATAACTATTTTGAGATCGCACATACGGTAAAATATCTGCAGAACATGGGTGATCTGGATTTGTATAATTTTGTGGACAATCACGATGTAGAACGTATCTACACAAAACTCAGCAATAAGGCGCACTTTGCACCGGTACATGTGTTGCTTTACACGCTGCCTGGTATTCCAAGTATCTATTACGGATCGGAATTCGGTATTGAAGGAAAGAAAGAAAAATTCTCTGATGCGAGTCTTCGTCCGGCATTGCAGTTAGCTGATTATCAGGATGCGATAGAGAAAAATCCTTGCACTGCACTGATCGCGGCTCTCGGAAAAGTACGTCAGGCCACTCCGGCGTTAAGTTACGGAAGTTATAACGAACTGTTACTGACCAACCGTCAGTATGCATTTGCCCGTGATCTGGATGGTGTTCGGGTAATTGTTACCGTCAATAACGATGACAATCCTTCAGGAATGAATCTTGCAGCCGGTAATACCGGTGTCTACATCGGAGCACTTTCCGGAAACCGGGCAGAAGTACAGGGAGGACGAATCAATGTAACGATTCCTGGAAACAGTGGCGATATCTGGATTCCGGAAGAACATTATAATGAGAAAGCTCCGGTTTTGACGGCTATTCCAAAAACCACAAAGGTAGAGGAAACTAGAAAACCAGCGGAAACTACAAAGTCAGAGAAAACTACGATTGAAACTGACAATGCAGACGTATCAAAAACAGAACAGGTAGAAAACCTGGCTGGAGGTAAAGCAATTTCTATGGATTCAGAAAAAGTATCTGCAGAAGAGCGTAACAATCATTCATCCGAAAACGAAACTGAAAACAGTCCGGCAGCTGATTTTACAGTAAATGAACCGACATCACCATCAGATGAAGCAGCAAAATCAGAGTCATCTACCTGTGTAGCACCGGATCCGAATAAGGCACCTGAAGAGATGACCGTAGAAGAACTCCAGGCAGTCATCCTTGCCAAAATGGCAGCAAACGGCCCGGTAGATGATCAGATGCGGAAAACTGTTTATGATAACATCTGGCATGATTCACTGGTGAATTGGGTGAAGAGTTTTAGGTAATAAGAATAAAATGCAGTTGGATACAGTTCACACACCATATGATATAGGAAACGAGGGCTAAGATTTTATTATTATGCTCTGCCACAAACCAATGACTCGTGGTATAATTCAATTAACCCAATACAAATGACCAATCAGGAGGATCATCAATGGAAGGGGTAGAAAAATTTTTAAAAGAAGCAGAAACCTATTATTTAGCTACCCCATCTTTACAGAAGATGTATTCCGCAGATGATGGCAATACAGAAGTGTTCTACTTTAAGAACGCAACAGCAACATTTTCATCCTTTACACATGAACCGGAAGTAGTAAAGCTTTAACGAGAAGAAAACAGTACAATATTTTTTCTGATATCAAAAACAGAGGTCGGAAGCATAATTGCTCTGACCTCTGTTTTGTTAAATGGGTATAGTAGTTTTTGGTACAAGATTAGAATATGAAGGGAACTCATTTACAGCCTTTCTCTCAGCACTTCAACCTTACATTCATGCTGCTTCACAGAATCCTCTTTATGATAAGCAATTCCGACCGCAAGAATCCGGCCGGTGTATTCCGGCTTTTCGCCGAATTTCCCTTCGAAACGTAATGCGTACTGACGATCTTTAATCTGCTGGATTGCTTCATCCGCTGAATGATTTACTTTCAACTCGAGAATGATGGCATCCTCATTTTTGATGAATGGATAGAAAATAAAATCGACATACCCGAGCCCGGCTTTATCTTCCCGTTCAATTCGATAGAAATCCAGCGCTTTCAGATAGACCCAACGAATAATAGAAGCCAGTTCCGCCTCATTATTATATAGCAGCAGCGGACTGTGCGTATTATGAGCATATTCCATAATTTCCACCATCGTTTTTGTGTCTCCGGCCTTGGTGGCTGCAAGCATCCTGCCGGATTCCTTCGTCAGTTTGTAAACATTTCCCAAAGAAGGTTCCCGCTGTACAACTTCAGCGAATTTATCCATCAATTCTTTGTTTGGAATCGAGACATAACCCTGAGAGTAATTCAAAAAGCCATAGACAACCATAGCAGAGAAAATCTCATCTTTTGTTTTAAGTTCCATAGAAGTTGCTGCGTATTCCTGAACTCTGGCAGGCACTGGATTATCAGCAACCATTAAAGCCACGTCATCTTTTACCGCATCTACATTTGCTCCGATATAATAAAAAATTTCATCATAAGGACCTGCACTTGTCCAATAGCTTCGAAGCTGATTATAAGTCAGTGCCCCGACAACAGAACGAGGATTATAAAGTTTCTTTCCGGAGGCTGTCTGGTAACCATCATACCATAGTTCCAACCCCTCACGGGTCACCTGAGGAGAAGGTTCTGTTTGCAGGTATTTCTGATATAAGGAATCCACTTCTTCGTCAGTAAATCCAAAATAAGTGCTGTAAGCAGTTGTAGTTGCCATAGAAAATTCGAAAAACATATTCAGTTCAGAACCACTGGAATATTTTGCTATCGGAAGGATTCCTGTGATATAAGCCAGTTCTACATATGCTTTATCTTTTAACAGATTACTTAAAAACTTGGTATATGCAGCCTTGTCTTCCGTTGTCATATAGGATTGATGATAAATATAGTCCCATTCATCCAATACAAAGATGAACTGTTCCTGATCACAGTATTCATAAACTTTTGTCAGGGCGTCCCACACAGCATCTTCTTTTTCAATTTCAGCATCCGGATATGCTTTCCGTAAGTCCATAAGAAGTCCCTTTTCGATACGGGTAATATATTGCTCATATGTCGAACATTCTTTTGGTACTTCGTTGAACATAATGTGAATGACGTTATGCTGGTTCAGATGTTTCTTATACCATGGGTAGTTCGAAGCCTTTAAATTGTTAAAAATATTGCTACTGTCAATTCCTTTTCCAAAATAGGATGCAATCATGTTGGCCATAACAGTCTTTCCAAATCTGCGTGGTCTGGTAATGGCAATATATTGTTGTCCTTTACGCGGGTGCAAAGCATTTTCTTCCCATTCGTTATTCAATGTCACCAGTGGGACAAGTTCTTTCAAAATATCAGTTTTATCTACAAAGTAAACAGAACAACAATCTCTGCGAAACATACCAAATGCGCTGCGGCTGTTCAAATAAATTCCCATATAATTTCCACACCCCTTTCTTCTGGACAGAATCTGTTTATAACTAGAATAACCTTATCATAAAGGTTGATTTGTTTCAAGAGAGCACTCAAAATAAATACTCGCGAAGAAAATAGAAAATACAAGTTTAGTTGATGAATCGCGAATTTACTATTACATTTTACAAAAAGTGCTTGACCGATAGTTACAACCGCAACATATAATCAGATTGTGAAAGAAACAAGAGACATTCAAGTGAGCAGGAAAGGAATATACTTATGAACAGTAAAAACAAGACAGTTATACTGACAATGGCAATGGCAGTTGCTTTTGCTGTAACAGGATGCGGAAGTAAGCAATCAGCGGATACTTCTCCGGCAGTAAGCAGCAGTTCGGAAACAAATGAAACAGTAGTTGCTTCAGATGCAGCAGATGATACAGTAGCAAGTGCCAGCAGAATAGCAGCAGATGGTGGGGCCGTCGGAAAACAAATATATATTATTAAAAGCAGAGAGGGAAAAAGCCTCTCTGCTTTTTCTTCATGAAATCTTAATCTGTTACCGCATTGTATCTTAATGAGTAAAACAATATAATAAAAAGCAAACAGGAGGACAGGAGGAAATGAGAATGCAATATTATATATATTCATTATTTTGTTTTTTATTGCCGGGAACGGTATGGCTGATTTGTAATAGAAGAATGATAGCAGATAAAGCGTACAAGGTACGACATATTATCTGGATTTATATTTATATGTTTTATGGGTATCTTGCAGTGCAGGAAGCCGCAGGAATTGGAACGATTTGGGATCTGATCACTTATGGCAAGCTGGATAACAGTATTAATCTGATTCCGTTTTCTTCCGAGGGTGCAATGACATATAACTTAAATATTATTATGTTTATGCCATTTGGATTTTTATTGCCGCTTATCTGGAAAAATTTCAGAAATGCAAAAAAAGTAGTTTTGATGGGATTTTTGATGTCATTGGCCATAGAAATCTGTCAGCTATTCAACCTAAGGGCAACAGACATTGATGATTTAATGATGAATACACTGGGAGCTTTGGTTGGATATTGCTGTTGGAAGGTATTTTCGCTTATATTTCGTAATGCGGGAACAAAGTGTATGGAAATAAAGAAAAGCGAACCTGTAATTTATATGTTTGGAGGAATTCTTGGATTATTTCTTCTGTATAACTGGAGAGTATTTGATTAGCAAAAGAAATCCTTTCAACAGAAAACGGAGACTGCTATAAAATATAAACACAAGGAGAACGCAATGAAAAGAAAATCAAATTACCTGGCAACTATTCTGTTTTTTATTTATCTGGCTCTCTTGATTTGGATCATATTGTTCAAACTACAATTTTCAATCCATGATCTGGATAAAATGAGAAGTGTGAATTTTATTCCTTTCTACTATGACAAGGAAATCGGAGTGGCATTTCACTTAACAGAGATACTCGAAAATGTTTTGATTTTCGTGCCTATGGGTATCTATCTTCAGATGCTGATGCCAAAAGTAAAACTATATGTGAAGATAATAATGATTGCAGGAACAAGTTTTTTATTGGAAACCATGCAATATGTTTTAGCAATTGGACGTTCTGATATTACCGATGTACTTACCAATACGGTAGGCGGCCTTTTGGGGCTTGCTGTATATTCAATGGTGGTTCGGTTGATTGGAAATAGAGAGAAAGCCAACAGGATGTTTTCTGTTCTGGCGGGCATAGTAAGTGTCGCTGTAATCGGACTACTTGGCTTTATCCTGTATGCCAATCAGTAGGAGGTGCAGTTCTGTCGAACAAAGAAATAGTAACAGAAAAGCTGACGAGTGGATTCAACAATCATCAGAAGCATTTCAATCAGTTCACCATGACGTTCTTATTTTGTGTTATAATGTGTTATCAGATTTTTTTACCTTCGCTGCCGCTTCAGTCGGCACAGAGCAGATGTCCTGCACCCTTGTATTTTCCCTTAACAAAGTTTATAAACACTGGAGGGATATAACACAAGGGAAGTTCACCTGCGACAAATCCAATGTTTTCAAGGGCTTACAGAGAATTTATTATAAAATATAATAGTTGTTAAATCTCTTAAGACAAATGAAATCTCAATCGTAATTTAAGGAGGTCATATGAGTTTTACGATGTTATTGCTTCTCGCATACATAGTAATGGGTGTGGGAAGTTTTATCGCTTTTAAGCGAAAGCACAAAGCAATTGGTATAGCATTGCTGCTTGTAATAGTGCTTAGTGTCTTGATTTTGGGATACATGTGGATTCATTCGCCAATGTAACAATCGTTGTTTGGCGATTTGGTAAATTCTGATAAATTAATTTTATAGGGAACAGAAACTTTGAAGTTGGCGGAGATTAGGTATGAGCAAGATAAATGATGCATCAGTAGTGAAACAACAATATGCTACGCAAACTTTCAGTCTCACAGCGAGATTGAAAGCGCGCGGTTATTTGAAGTTGGAGGTGAGATGCTATGGATATAGAATTTAGAAAATTTACCGATTTTAATAGAGGTATTATGTATGATATTTTAAAGGATGCATACTCGTTTGATGAAAGGTGTGCCATCTGTTGGGATGCAAACTGGAAGCAGTCGGATGCCTTTTTCTTTGATAATCCTGATATTGCTGATAAATATGGTTTTGTAACTTGTTATAAAGGTGAACCAATAGGATTTATATGTTGGGACCCAAGAAATAGACCTGAATATGTCGAGATAGGACATAATGGTATAAGAGCAAAGTACAAGGGAAATGGCTTTGGGAAAGCCCAATTAAGCGAGGCTATTCGGCGCATAAAAGAATATGAAGGACTGAAAGAAATACGAGTGTGGACAAATAGTAATCTAATTGCACCGAAGAATTATGAAAGTGTTGGTTTTATTTTATATGATACAAAAGAAAATAACGATGAGGCCGCTTTTTCGGGCGACTATTTGTATTATAAAATTCAGTTGCAATAGTATGAAAGAATAAAATTTCAGCAAGCCGGTGTGTTTAACTGAGAGACGAATTTGAAGTTGTCAAACTAAAATGTAAAGGAATATATGAATAAAAAATTGGAATAGTTTTGCTCATACCTAATTTTCTAACAAATACATTACTCGGATGCGGAAAAATGAGATCTGAATATTAATTTAGAAAACATTGCTGTGTCAGAAATAAAAAAAATTGAACATATAGGAACTACAGGTGGGATAGACGGTGATTATTCGTATTCTTTTTCAGATAATCAAATTGTTGAGTTTATAGATTTATTAAATCAAGTGGAGCTTGGTGGCAAAGTAGATGAAAACAAAGCATCATCAAATGGAGCTGTTTCTTATTATACAATTTATTTTATAATCGATGAAACCCTGACAATTATTCCGGGGGAATATTTTAAAATTGGAGATACATTTTATGAGTTTGATAATTATGATGAATTGTGGGATAAATTTATAGTATTTAACAGTACAAAGTAAGCTACGAAAACTTTCAGGTTTATAAGACGAAAAGGTTATATATTTTTTACGGGAGTAATTTATTGTTATTAATGGAAAACAGCGTTGCAACTGCAGGTTGACACATTTCCTTACATAGATGGTGGATATGCAACTGGTAATATTGCTAAAATTACTTCATAAAAGAAAGGAGTGTTGTCAAATGAACATCGCAGATAGAATCTTATATTTAAGAAAATCTAAAGGAATATCGCAAGAGGAACTTGCAGATAAGGTTGGGGTTTCAAGGCAAGCTGTGTCCAAATGGGAAAGTGAGCAGAGCATGCCCGATGTGGAAAAAATAATTATAATGAGTGATTATTTTAATGTTACTACAGATTATATCTTAAAAGGTATTGAAGTAGTCGAAAATAAAGAAGAAAAAAGTAAAGAAATTGTAGGAAAAGTGCTCTATATTGCATCTACAGCATTAATTGTAATTGGATTGTTATGTGCAATCGGTGAGTGGTATGAAAAGCAAACAATGTCTTCTATTTATGGATCAATGATTATTCAAGTGGTCGGTGTTTTTGAATATTTTCTTGCAAAAGTAATATCAAAAGAAAATTCATCTTTTTATGTGAAATGGTTAAATACAATTATAATTGCTTTTATACCAATATCTATGATTACGAGTTATATATCTGAGTTAATTTTTAAAGTAGGAGGAGGTATTTCACCTTATCCAATAGGAATATTTCATAGTTTTGTATTTTTGTTGGTCTATCTTATAGTTATAATGGTAAGCTATGCTTACCTAAAGAAGCAAAATAAATTTCTTATTTAAATTCAAGTTTGACGGAGGAATTGTATATGAAAAAGTACAGAACGGTGGCTTGTGTCATTATTATGGCTATTGCTGCAATCGCAGGATTCTTTATTGGTGCCACATTGGATGAGACAATGGGCGGATCTATTCTGTTTTCGATGATTGCAGGAATTGCTTGTATTGTCTATAGCATTGAGAATCGTGAAGAATAACACAACTTCTCGTTTATCAAATAGAAAAATAAGAATAGATTGGAGAAAGATATGGCTTCAAGTAAAGAATATTTAACCTTTATATTGGAACAGTTATCCGATTTAGAGGGAATTTCATACCGTGCGATGATGGGAGAGTATATCATCTATTATCGTGAGAAAATTGTTGGCGGTATATATGACGATAGGTTGCTTGTAAAACCTGTAAAATCTGCTGTTTCACTTATGCCTAATGCAATTTATGAGTTGCCCTATGATGGAGCAAAAGAGATGTTGTTGGTTGATAATGTTGATAGCAAAGATTTCCTGACAAAATTGTTTGTCGCTATGTATGATGAACTTCCTGCACAAAAAAAGAAGAAGTCATAAAATCGGAATTTGCGGAGGTAAGTATATGAAATACGCAATAGAATTGTATTACGATAAAGAAACGGAACAAAAACTTTTTAATCTGGCAAAACGAGTAGCTGATGAAAAATTGAGTACTAAGTTCTTAGAATGGAAAACTAGACCACATCTTACATTGGCTTGTTTCAATGATGTTAATGAAGTGAAATGTATTCAGCAATTAAAAAATTTTGCACAAACACATAAGCCTATGCCTGCATATATTGGCTCCATTGGAATGTTTAATGACACAAGGACAATTTTTGCATCACCTGTAATGAATGATAGTATGTATCAATTTCAGAGAGAATTACATAAATGCTTACAAGATTTTGATACAACTGGATGGGAATGGTACTGTCCAAATAGTTGGGTACCCCATTGTACATTAGCTCTTACAAAAGAAGATGATGAAGAGGTTTTTTATAAAGCCAGTGATTTGATTTTGCACGAGTTTAGAAAAATAAGCGGAAAATTTGTTTCTATAGGATTAGTGAAAATATCATTTCCTGTCGAGGAAATATATACCATTGAATTGGATAGTTAAATTCCAGTTCATAAAATAGATTATATAAGAATCAGGTTTTCTTTTTCATTTAGATGCAATTGGAAATTGTTTAGCAGCATAAAATATGTTACAATGCAGTTAGCCAATCCTAACCATATTGTAAAAGAGGTAAGTGTATGAGTGAAAGAATAAAACCCACGATCAGTGGTAGTGCTGAGACAATGCTTCAGAGCTTCTATGCCAGAGCCCAATATTCCAAAAGTAAACATAACAAATTCTATGATGCAAAGG
>ERZ1673747.320-NODE-320-length-78664-cov-13.459629_pt1 | contig 78664 bp, 76 predicted proteins | sample MGYA00580220_ERZ1673747 | MGnify/ENA primary metagenome ERZ1673747 (study PRJEB41218, sample SAMN15661769) | gut metagenome | host: Homo sapiens | place: Canada: London | collected 2015-08-20/2019-03-30 | study: EMG produced TPA metagenomics assembly of...
GCCATCGAGCAGAGTTTTACACCTAATTGGGGATAAAACAGCTTATGGCAGGCGGTGGCGTGGTTCTGATTGGTACACAGCTTATTCCCCTGCTTGGAGGTTTGTTCTGATAAGATAGGAGGATTCGTTCATGTTCGATGGCATATTCGATGCAATCGAGGAATGGATGAGGGAACTTCTGTCCGGGATGGTTACGTCCAACCTGACAACGATGTTTACCGATGTCAATGAAAAGACCGGGGAGATCGCTACGCAGGTTGGACAGACACCGCAGGGGTGGAATGGCAGTATATTCAGCCTGATACAGAACTTGTCAAATTCGGTGATCGTGCCCATAGCAGGTATGATTATCACATTTGTTCTGTGTTATGAACTGATTACTATGCTGACCGAGAAGAACAATATGCACGAAATCGACACATGGATGTTCTTCAAATATTTTTTCAAGATGTGGGTGGCGGTGTATCTTGTGACCAATACCTTTACCATAGCGATGGCGGTTTTTGATGTGGGACAGCATGTTGTCAATGCGGCAAGCGGCGTCATTAATTCACAGACCGCTATCAACGTGGATTCCATGATTGATTCTATGGAAACTGCGATGGAGTCTATGGAGATAGGGGAACTTGTAATACTGGCACTGGAGACACTTCTGGTCAGTCTGTGTATGAAGATTATGTCAGTGCTGATTACGGTCATCCTTTATGGACGTATGATTGAAATTTACCTCTATACCTCGGTTGCGCCAATCCCATTTGCTACGATGTCCAACAGGGAATGGGGGCAGGTGGGAAACAATTATTTCCGAGGGCTTTTAGCTCTGGGATTTCAGGGATTTTTTATGATGGTATGCGTCGGCATTTATGCGGTGCTGGTATCTACCATTGAGATTTCTGACAATATGCACTCTGCGCTTTTTGGTGTGGCGGCATATACTGTGATTCTGTGTTTCAGCCTGATGAAAACAGGAAACCTAAGCAAATCTATTTTCAATGCACATTAGGAGGAAATATGGAACAGAAAAAATACAATATTATCTATGCTGATCCGCCGTGGCGTTATGAAGTGAGCAGAGGGCAGGGAGTGGCAGAAAACCACTATTCCACGATGGGCATAGAGGATATTTGCTATCTTCCGGTAAAGGAGATTGCCGGGAAGGATTGCGTCCTGTTTTTGTGGGTAACATTTCCGCAACTTCCGGAAGCGTTCAAAGTTATAAAGGCATGGGGATTTTCCTATAAAACAGTTGCGTTTGTGTGGTTGAAGCTGAATAAGTCCGGCAAAGGCTTCTTCTTTGGATTGGGGTATTGGACACGCTCTAATGCGGAGATATGCCTGCTTGCGGTAAAAGGGAAACCCAAACGGGTATCAAAAAAAGTATTCCAGCTTATCGTTACTCCTTTGCAGGCGCACAGCAAAAAGCCAGATGAAACAAGAGAGCGTATTGTGGAGCTGATGGGCGATCTGCCGAGAATTGAATTGTTTGCAAGGCAGAAAACACCCGGATGGGATGTGTGGGGGAATGAAGTTGAAAATTCTATCATGCTTCATTCTGACGAAAATATATAGAAGGAGGGATTTGTCATGGCATTCGTATCGGTGCCAAAAGACTTAACCAAAGTAAAAAACAAGGTTGTATTGAACCTTACAAAACGACAGATTATCTGTCTGACGATTGCAGCAGCCATAGGGCTGCCTTTTTATTTTCTTACGAGAGGGACTATTGGGACAAGCAATGCGGCAACGGGTATGGTACTGCTTATGCTTCCGGCTTTTATGTTTGCTATGTATGAGAAGGACGGACTGCCGTTGGAGAAAATACTTTGGAACATCATTAACGTAAAAATTTTAAATCCGGCTATCCGCAGGTATGAGGTGGAAAACCTGTATGAAATGCGAGAACAGAAATCTGTTTCAAAGGAGAAGAAAGGGGGAAAACGACGTGGAAAGAAAAAGAAACGATGAATTTGCGTGGAATGGAAACCACAAGGCTTATCGTGAACCGCCAGATGATTATTATCTGGATGAGCCGGATGATGAAGAATTTGAGGACTATGATGCGGATGATCTGCTTAACAGGGTAAAAGGGCAGCCGCCCCGGTATTCGCAGGAACCATATGTATCCGGTTATGAAGCATTTGAGCGTAGCCGGGGTAGAAGAACATCCCGTAAATTAACCAGGCGAGAGAAAAGAGCGATTAAAAAAGCAGAGAAGATGGCTGAAAAACTGCGGAAGGAACAGGAGAAGGCAGATAAGAAAGCGGCAAAGAAAAATGCGAAAGTCGCTGCTCGTGAAGAAAAAAGAGCTGCCCGTGAGGAGCGGAAGGCATCTAAGCATAAACCGAAGCAGAAAAAATCCTCTGATAAACATAGTTCTGTGAAAAATGTTCCGATAAAGAGTGGAACGGTAAAGGAGACTGGAAACAGAAAGCCTATGTCTAAGGCAGAGGAGAAGAAAGCAAAAGAAAAGAGACTTTCCGCACAGAAGTCGATTCCATACCGGGAAATGGCAAGGGACGGTATCTGCCGTGTTCAGGATAAATATTATTCAAAGACTATCCGGTTTTACGATATAAATTATCAGTTGGCACAGAATGAGGATAAGAACGCTATTTTTGAAAATTGGTGTGATTTCCTGAATTATTTTGACAGTACCATCCATTTTCAACTTTCCTTTATCAATCATCACAGCAATATGAAGGAGTATGAATCAGTTATCCAGATCAGGCCGCAGAATGATGCGTTTGATGATGTGCGTATGGAGTATGCACAGATGCTGAAAAATCAGCTTGCGAAGGGCAACAATGGTTTGGTGCGAACAAAGTATATCACGTTTGGGATTGAGGCCGATAATATCCGGGAAGCAAAACCGAAGCTGGAGCGTATTGAAGCGGATATTTTAAACAACTTTAAAGTGCTTGGCGTATCTGCCTATCCGCTGAATGGAGAAGAACGGCTGCAGGTTATGTACGAGACATTTAATCCAGAGGAAAAAGTACCATTCCAGTTTTCCTATGATAAAGTGCTGCGTACCGGGATGGGAACAAAGGATTTCATTGCGCCTACCAGTTTTGTATTCAAGAACGGCAAAGATTTTATGATGGGGAATACCATTGGTGCGGTGTCGTATCTGCAGATACTGGCCCCGGAGCTGACGGACAAGATGCTGGCAGAATTTCTGGATATGGACAGAAATTTAATTGTGAACCTTCATATCCAGTCCTTAGATCAGATGAAGGCAATCAAGCTCGTAAAGAGCAAAGTAACGGACATCAACCGTATGAAGATTGAGGAACAAAAGAAAGCGGTACGTTCCGGATATGATATGGACATCATTCCATCAGACTTAAACACCTATGGCGGCGAAGCAAAGCGGCTATTAGAGGATTTGCAGTCGAGGAATGAAAGGATGTTCCTTGTAACCGTGCTGTTTTTGAATACGGCAAAGACAAAACAGGAACTGGACAATGCGGTGTTTCAGACTTCCGGTATCGCACAGAAGTATAATTGTTCGCTGCGCCGCCTGGATTATATGCAGGAGCCGGGATTGATGAGCAGTATTCCGTTGGGGATTAACTTAATTCCGATTAAACGGGCACTGACTACCACATCTACGGCTATTTTTGTGCCTTTTACCACGCAGGAGCTTTTTATGGCGGGAGAATCCCTTTATTACGGTTTGAACGCCCTTAGCAACAACATGATTATGGTAGACCGGAAGAAACTGAAAAATCCTAACGGTTTGATTTTAGGTACACCGGGTTCCGGCAAATCTTTTTCAGCAAAGCGTGAGATTACCAATGCTTTTTTTGCTACACAGGATGACATTATCATTGGTGATCCGGAAGGAGAATACTATCCGCTTGTCAATGCGCTTGGCGGGCAGGTAATTCATATCTCCCCTACAAGCCATGATTACATTAATCCGATGGACATCAACCTGGACTATTCGGACGATGATAACCCGCTTGGCTTTAAGAGTGATTTTATTTTATCTCTGTGTGAACTTATCATGGGTTCCAGAAATGGGATTGAAGCGGAGGAAAAATCGGTCATTGACCGTTGCCTGCCGATTGTGTATCAGAAATATTTTGAGAATCCTGTGCCGGAGAATATGCCTGTGCTTGGGGATTTGTACCAATGCCTTCGGTCACAGAGGGAAGTGCAGGCACAGCGTATCGCAACCGCACTGGAAATCTATGTAAATGGTTCCTTAAAAGTATTCAATCATCGTACCAATGTGGAACTGAATAACCGGATTATCTGTTTTGATATTAAAGATTTGGGGAAACAGCTTAAAAAACTTGGGATGCTGATTGTACAGGATCAGGTTTGGAACCGTGTAACCATTAATCGTGCCGCCCATAAATCCACCCGGTATTACATAGATGAGTTCCATTTGCTCTTAAAAGAGGAACAGACGGCGGCGTACTCGGTGGAAATCTGGAAACGATTTAGAAAGTGGGGTGGTATTCCGACAGGAATTACGCAGAATATCAAGGATTTGCTGGCAAGCCGTGAGATTGAGAATATTTTTGAAAACTCCGATTTTATTTACATGCTGAATCAGGCTGCCGGGGACAGGCAAATACTGGCAAAACAGCTTAATATTTCCCCGCATCAGTTGTCCTATGTGACGAACAGCGGCGAAGGAGAAGGACTGATTTTCTATGGCAGTACCATTATTCCATTCAAGGATAAATTTGATAAATCGTTGAGGTTGTATAAGCTGATGACAACGAAACCTTCGGAAATGGAGAATGGGCAGGGAAAATGAGTTTGGAAGCGGAAAGACTAATCAATCACGTTTATCAGATGGATTGCCTTGAACTGATGAAGCAGATGCCGGATGAAACAGTATCTATGATTCTCACAGATCCCCCTTATGGGATTTCTTACCAAAATCAGTTTACCAATCAGAGGCATCTGGTACTGGAGGGCGATAGCGGAATCCCATATGAAAGGTTTGCAAGTGAGAGTTACCGTATTTTAAGGGGAAATTCCCATGCGTATTTCTTTACCCGTTATGATTGTTATCCATATCATTATGAATGTTTGAAGCAGGCAGGATTTTCTGTGAAAAATTGTATGGTTATCGAGAAGGGAACTATCGGTGGTATTGGAGATTTGAAAGGCAGCTTTGCGAACAATGCAGAGTGGATCATTTTTTGCCAGAAAGGGCGGAGGGTTTTTAACCGAACTACGCTTCTTGAAAATAAGAAAAAAGAAGGCACTCAATTCCATAGAGGGCGTGAACCTAGTAAAAAATACAAGACGAGGTTTAACGCTTGCTGGTTTGGAGAAGAATATCCCAAATCTACCTATAATTCCATGTGGCAGAAGAAGAACCAGATATACCATCCTACGATAAAAAATGTGGAATGTCTGTCTTGGCTCATACAGATTTCTTCTTTGCCTGGGGAATTGATATTTGACGGGTTTATGGGAACCGGAAGTACGGCACTGGCAGCATTGCTTACTGGAAGAAATTATCTTGGGGCAGAAATTGATCCCGGATATTTCCAGATCATCGGAAAGCGTCTGCAACAGCAAATTTAAGAGAAAGGAAAAGCAACATGAGGAAATGGCTTGCGGAATTATTACTGATCTGCTCTATTGTACTACTCTCTATCAGTATTTACTCGTTGATGGGGATGTTCTTTCAGGAGAAAAAAGACGATTCACTACAGAAGCAGTTGGAAGAAATTTATGAAGATGGTGACAGGGCGCAGGAACCGGAGGGAGAATTACCTTCCGGGGAACCTGCGCCCTTTGTGGTGGATAAGGGGATTCTTGCCCTGCATGAAAAAAATCCGGATTGTATTGGATGGCTGACTATCGAAGGAACCATGATTAATTATCCAGTCATGTACCATCCGGAGGAAGAAAATTATTATCTGCATCGGGATTTTAATGGTGAGTATTCCGCAAATGGCTGTTTGTTTCTATCAGAAAAATGTGATCTGGAAACCAGCGACAATCTCATTATCTATGGGCATCACATGAACAGCGGCAAGATGTTTGCGGCACTGGAAGGATATAAACAACAGGCGTTTTGTGAGGAGCATCCGCTGATTCTCTTTAATACTCTGCATGGGAAAGAAACCTATGAGGTCATGGCGGCATTTAGCACTCCTGTTTATACAGGGAATGATTTTGCATATTACACTTTTACCAAAGCGGAAAACGAGGGCGAGTATCAGGCTTTTATAAATGCAATCATGGAGCGTTCTTTTTATGACACCGGGATTACGGCGGTTTATGGGGACAAGCTGCTGACGCTATCCACCTGTGAGTATTCGCAGAAAAACGGACGGATGGTTGTTGTGGCAAAACAAGTTAAAACAAATTAGTGGAAAGGATGGAATTTATTATGGAGATCTATGTGTTGAATATCGGAGAAAAGGATTTACCCAAAGAGGGAAAAGAAATGTTGGATATGAAGAAAGATGGCGATGGAGAGGAAGTTTTCGGCTGCTTAATGGACGATATGCTGTATCTGGCAGCATTGGTTGATTTGCAGAGTGATCTTCTGCAGATTGCTGAATTAAGGGGCGGTGTCTTGCCGGAAGGATTTGATGATTTTCCGGAATCCGTGAGAAAACTGGCAGATCAGACACTGGCAAAATGGGAGATTTATGCGCAGCCTGTGGTGTAATGCAAAGAGACGAAGGGATTGTTGACTATGCAGGAACATGAATATAAGGCAAGAGATAAAACTGTAAAGAAAATGAGCCGTGAAGGGCTAACAGAAGAAAATCTGCATAACCGTGAAACGGTCAGTATCAGCCAGAAAGAAAGGGAAGATATTACACTTCCCACACGGGTGGAGGATTCGTTTAATTTCCAGAATATCCGTAACCAGGGGGAAGATGGAAAACACGGTAGGCTGTATGATTCACGTGCTGACAGAACAGATTTCAGTGGAGAAACAGAGGAAAATGGTAAGCGAAAAAAGCCACCGCAGCGAACAGCCGATTCGGAAACGGATCAAAAGGTTACCGAAGATGGGGAAGGGGTGGATTCTGCCAGAGGCGTGTCGGAACATTCCGCACGAATGGAAGGCATACGGGGGCATCCGTCCGGGAGTGCCTATGCGGAGGCCGCCGCCGAGGTAAACCATAACTGGAAGAAAAAACAGGTGCAGGCATATTCCCGAAAACAAAGGGAAAAGCAGGCTGCAACGCAGCGGCGTGAAGGGGAGGCAGAGAAAGAAAATTCTCGTTTTCAGAGGAACCATCAGGCGGCAGAGCAGTCTATGGAAGGATTTCGGGAAGAAATCAAGGAAAAAACAAAGCGTGAGCAGTTACATAAGGAACAGCGGAAGAAAGTTTCTCGTTTAGCGTTTGGTGATGAAAATGACGGTATGGTGCGTGGTGCCGGCATGGGTATTTCAAAAAGAGCAATTTCAGCAGCGGCAGGTTCTGCCGCTGTTTATCTTCACGGAAAGGGGCATGAAGCGGAAAAAGATAATGCTGCGGTTGAAGGTTCCCACAGGGCAGAACTGATGGCAGAAAATGCTTTGCGCCATGCTATGAACAGAACGAAGCGGGGAGTTAGAAAAAGAAGTTCCAGATGGCAGGAAAATCCTGCGGATGCTGTGACAAAAGGAAGGCTGCAGTTTGAAGCGGTACAGGAAGCCGCAAAAAGTACCGGACGGCAGGCAGCAGAAATGGAGCAGGCAAAAAAGAGTGCTATCCGGCGTTTCTGGCAGAAGCAAAGATATAAGAAAGCGTATCAGGCGGCGAAGAATGGTGAAAAAACGGCAGCGGAGACAATGCAGATCACACAGACCGTCTTTGCAAAGGCGAAAAGGGCGGCGGCAGCGGTCATCGGGCGGAATAAAGGAATATTTGGCGCATTGGCGGCAATGGTGCTGCTCTTTGTATTGATTGCCACAAGTCTGTCAAGCTGCAGTGCATCCCTTCAGGGTGCCACTTCCAGTATTGCGGGGACAACTTATGCCAGTACGGATGAGGATATTTATGCGGTAGAAAATGCGTATGCGGCGTTAGAAGATGCCTTAAACAGTCAGATTAACAGTATAGAGTCCCGCCATTCCGGTTACGACGAATATCGTTATCAGGTGGATGAAATTTCCCATAATCCTTATCAGCTTATTTCTTATTTTACAGCAAAATACGGGGAGTTTACCTATGAGCAGGTAAAAGACGAGGTGGAAGAAATCTTCCGGCAGCAATACAGCATTTCTACAGAAAGTACAAGGGAGACCGTTACAGAAACAAAAACAGTGCGTGTCGGAGAATCTTTGGGGCAGGTTGTAACCAGCGGATATTGTAGCTGTGCAATCTGCTGTGGCGTATGGGCAGGAGGCCCGACTGCGAGCGGCGTATATCCGACAGCAAACCATACCATTGCGGTAGATGCAAACAATCCATTTGTACCGATGGGAACTAAGGTTGTGATGAATGGTGTGGAGTATGTGGTAGAGGATACGGGAGCCTTTGCACAATATGGTGTACAGTTTGATGTTTATTACGATGCTCATGCGTCTGCACTAGCACATGGACACCAGACCTGGGAAGCATATATAGCTGATGACAACGGAAGTCAGGAAGTAGAAGTAACCAGCACGAGGGAAGTGAACCGTCTGGATGTAACCATGACAAATCATAACCTTGATGCCGTGCTTCGCAGCCGGATGGATGAAAATGAGGAGAAACGATATGACCTTTACAATACCACCTATGGAAACCGCAATTACCTGTTTGACGTAAATACGCTGCCGGGTGGAGGAGCTGGAGGTTTTGGATATGACATTCCGGCAGAGGCGTTGTCAGATCAGAAGTTTGCAAATATGATCCGGGAAGCGGAGAAATATCTTGGTTATCCCTATGTATGGGGAGGAGCTTCACCTTCTACCAGCTTTGACTGTTCCGGTTTTGTGAGTTGGGTAATTAATAACTGTGGAAATGGATGGAATGTGGGAAGGCAGACAGCGGATGGGCTGCGGTCATGCTGTGCTTATGTATCTCCATCAGAGGCAAAACCGGGAGATTTAATCTTTTTCCAGGGTACTTATAATACGCCAGGAGCAAGCCATGTGGGAATTTATGTTGGCAATAACATGATGATTCATTGCGGAAATCCCATCCAGTATACGAGCATTGCATCATCTTACTGGCAGGAACATTTTATGGCGTTTGGCAGGATTCATTAGAAATGGAGGCAGAAGCATTGAGTAAAAAATTAAATCGGGTTTTGGATGAGATTCAGAAAACCGAGGAAAAGATTGCGGTATGGCAGGAACATCTGCGGGAGCTGAATACACTTCGGGAACAGCTTGAAAATCAGGAGATTATTAAATCCATCCGCTCTATGAAACTGGACAGCCGCAGGATGTTGGAACTTTTAGAGGGCATCCAAAGCGGAACCGTTTCTATCCGGTGTGCAGAGGAAGAAAATCACAATACTGTAGATCGGGCAGGGACGGGGAACGATATGAAAGATACGTCAGGACAAATACAGATGCAGGAAGAAAGGGCATCAGAAAGTGAGGACAGGAGTAATGAAGAAACTTAAAAAGTGGCTGGCATTGTTTGTAATGGCGGCGGGGATTGTGTCTTCCGCCAATGTGACAGCATTTGCCTATGCGGAGGAACCTGCGCAGACCGAACCTGCGGAGGCGGCTTCGGAGACGGAACCGACAGTTCTGGAGGAAAATGTGCAGGAAACAGAGGCAACGCCTTTCTCGGTTCCGGGAAATGGACAGGTTGTGGATGATAAAATCAATGATGATACAAAGGAGTTTTTAACCATTCAGACAAAGAATGGAAATACATTTTTCCTTGTGTTAGACCGTTCCAGTAACACAGAAAACGTCTACATGCTTTCCATGATCGATGAGAATGACCTTGCGGAGTTTATCGAAAATACTTCGGAAATGAATGTGGAGACGGAGACAGAAGCGGCGCAGGTTGTTATTCCGGAATCAGAAACCATACCTGAAGAAACAGAGGTGGAAACAGAGAAAGAGCAGGAAAAGGAGAAAACAGGTGTAAGCACGGGTGTTCTTCTGGCGGCATTGCTTCTTCTGGCAGGCGGTATTGGCGGCTTCTATTATCTGAAGGTTGTAAAACCGAAAAAGGTGGAAGAAGCTGCGGATGAAGAAGATTTAGAGTTTTATGATGGCGGGGCGTACATCAATGAAGATACAGATGAAGATTCGGAAAGTGAGGATGGGGAATAAGTCCTGCGGTGCAATTTGAAAACCATGTGACAATGTATAGGAAAGGCAGCCAGTATGACTTGGCTGCTTTTCCTGTGTTGAGGCAGGAGAACTGTCAGAAAGGAGATTGTTTTGTATTTAGTGTTAGGGGAGAAGCCGAGTGTGGCGCAGGCACTGGCAAAGGTGTTAGGTGCTAAGAAACGAGAGGATGGCTATTTTGAAGGGAATGGATGGCTTGTGAGCTGGTGTTTGGGGCATTTGGCGGAATATGTATCGCCGGAGGCATATGATGAACGGTATCAGAAATGGGAGTTTTCTGACCTTCCGATTTTTCCGGAGGCATGGCAGCTTGCCATAGCGAAGGATAAAAAAGAACAGTTTCACGTGTTGAAAAAACTGCTCAATCGTGATGATGTGGAGTATGTAGTCAATGGATGTGACGCAGGGCGTGAAGGCGAGCTGATCTTTAAGATAGTCTATGACTTGTCCGGGAGCCATCTTCCAGTCAAACGGCTGTGGATCAGTTCAATGGAGGATGCTGCCATTCGGGAAGGGTTTGCCCATTTGAAAGACGGTGCCGAGTATAAAAATCTTTGTGAAGCGTCGATTTGCAGAGCAAAGGCGGATTGGTTAATCGGCATGAACGCTACCAGGGCATTTACTACAAAATATTATAAGCGTCTGGTAGTAGGACGTGTGCAGACACCCACGCTTGCGATGCTGGTGGAAAGAGACAGCCAGATCAATCATTTCCAAAAGGAAGCATATTATAACGTGCATTTGGATTGCAACGGTCTGGAAGTAATAAAAGAAAAGATTTTTGATAAAGCAGAAGCAGACAGATTAAAGGCTGCCTGTAACGGGGCATCCGCTGTGGTGGAAAAAACTGTGTCAACAGAAAAAACAGTCAATCCACCAAAATTATATGATCTGACAACATTGCAAAGGGAAAGTAACCGTTATTATGGTTATACGGCGAAGGAGACATTAGATTTTACACAGAGTTTATATGAAAAAAAGCTGGTTACATATCCGAGAACGGACAGCCAGTATCTGACAGAGGATATGGAACAGACGGCGGAACAGGTCATCCGTATGGTGTGCGGGAAATTCGGTTATGGTTCGTCCGTATATCCGTCAGAACCAAATGTAAAACGTGTCATGGATAATAAAAGAGTATCCGATCATCATGCCATTATCCCTACGGCAGAGTTGGAAAGCTGTGAGATAGGGGAACTTTCCAAAGGTGAACGGGATATATTACTTTTGATTTCCACACGCTTGCTCTGCGCAACGGGACCAAAACACCTTTATGTAGAATCTGTAGTTACCGTATCATGTGCCGATGAGATATTTACAGCAAAAGGAAAAGCAATCAAAGAAATCGGCTGGAAAGCTATTGAAGCAGCATTTTGTCAGACACAGGGAGGAAGAAATCGTAAGGATGTGGATAAAGAATTAGTGGCGATTCCTTTTGGGGCGGAAGGAACTGTTATTGACAGCGTAACGGCAGGGGTGACAGAGCATTTTACGACACCACCTAAACCATACAGCGAAGATACACTTTTGTCTGCAATGGAGACTGCCGGGAATAAAGAATTTGACGAAGATACGGAAAAGAAAGGACTTGGCACTCCGGCAACGAGGGCAAGCATTATAGAAAAGCTGGTTTCTTCCGGTTATGCGCTGCGTAAAGGTAAGCAGATAGTTCCTACCAGCGATGGAGCCGATCTGATCGCTGTGCTTCCAGAATATTTGAAATCCGCAGCCATGACAGCGGAATGGGAAAACAAATTGCTTTTGATGGAAAAGGGACAGCTCGAAGGCAGTGGGTTCATGCAGGGAATCACGGATTTGATTGACCGGATGCTTTTGGAGTGCAGTACCATATCTGGAGAGGAACAGAATCGTTTTCATCCGAGGGAAGAAATCGGGAAGTGTCCGTTGTGTGGCAGTCCGGTTTATGAGGGAAAGAAAAATTTTTATTGTTCCAACCGGGATTGCTCCTTTTCTCTGTGGAAAGAGAACCGCTATCTTTCTGGTATGAGGAAACAGGTAGATAAGCACATGGCAAAGGAATTGCTGCAGCAGGGACGTACCCATGTGGATGATCTGTATTCGCAGAAAAAAGGAAAGACGTTTGCGGCGGATTTGCTTCTTGAGATGCAGGATGGCCGTGCTAACTTTAAGCTGGAATTTCCCAAAAAGAAAGGAAGTAAAAAGAAATACAAATAAAAAATCTCCCCGCATGTAGCGGGGAGTGCTGCCTTATATCAGTGAAAAACTGAGTTATGGATTCATAGATTTGAAAAGAGTGGAGGTTTTATCATGGCAAAATTAAATGATATTCGGATGCTTGCCGGGTATGAAGCGAAAGAAGTTGCCGGATCACCGCAGGACTGGATGCGTTATCTGGATACAGCGTCAAGGCTGTACCGTTATCCTTTTTCCGATACACTCTTGATTCACGCACAGCGTCCGGATGCTATTGCCTGTGCGGAACTGGAGGTTTGGAATGAGAAGATGCTGCGGTGGGTAAATCGTGGCGCAAAGGGAATCGCCCTGATTGATGATACAGGGCCGAGAACGAGACTGCGTTATGTATTTGACATTTCCGATACCCATATGGTTCGTGGCGGGAGGACGCCTTATCTTTGGAAGCTGCAGGAACAGCAAAAGGACAGGCTTCTTGACCATCTGGCGGACACCTATGGGCTTGAGGGGGAAAACGCCATAGACCTGCAGTCCGCTTTAATGGCAGTTGCGGCAGAGATGGCGGAAGAAAATCTGAATGAAGCAATGGAAGGATTAGAGTATGAACTGGACGGCACATTTTTAGAGGGGTTGGATGCGGATACAATCCGGGTAGAGTTCCGGAACCTGTTAATGAACAGTGCGTTCTATTCTCTTTCCAGCCGTTGTGGACTTGATCCGATGGAATATCTGGAGGAAGCAGATTTCTTTGGAATCACGGATTTCAATTCCCTTTCTGTTCTGACTTTTTTAGGAAATGCCACAAGCCAGTTGGTGGAGCCGGTACTGCGTGACATTGGCCGGACAGTCCGGAGGATAGAACTGGAAGAAATACAAAATGAAGCGCAGAATATGGTTGAAAATTCTTCATCCATCGGTTATAATCAATTTAACACGTTAATTCGTGAAAGCGAAAATATAGAAGGAGGAAAAGAAGATGGAACTGACATATCATCGCAAGGGAGATTACCTGTTTCCGAACCTGACCATAGAGAACGAGGAAGTGACCATAGGGAAGTACGGGATGCTGCGGAGGACATTTCTGAAGGAGAACAGGAAGAATTGGTATCAGAGCATGTTGCTGAGCGGGAAACTGAACAGACATCTGATGGAGATAGAGAAGGCAGCGCAGGAGAGGATGGAAATCCTGATGGATGGGCTGCTTACGACATATCCGGCACCGGACAAAGAAGTGGATCAGATAAAATGGACAGCGCACATGAATATGCTGAGGGAGATGGCGGAGGAAACCATCTTGACGGAATTGGTGTACAGTTAAGTGAGGATATAACAGAACAGGATTTGAGTAGAGCAGAGGAAGAAACCGCCTCTGCTTTATCTTTGCCCGATTTGCCTACGGTAAAACAGCAAATACGTTCCATAGAGGAACGGCAGGCGGCCCTTTATGCCGGAGAGATCGCTATCCCATCGGAAGTGGTGGATGAGGTACTGAGAAAAGGCGGAAACAAGAGCCACAGCCATCTCCGCATTATTTACAATTTTATGATTGAGCAGTCGCCGGAGGCATATACGGAGTTTGTGCGCCGGGAATATGGTACGGGTGGAATCGGGCTTACGATTGGAGGGAATGAATATTCTGTCTGGTATGATGAACTTGGGATGCAGATTGCTGTAGGGCATACTGTAAATGACAGGCTTCTGGATAAGGCATTTTTATCATGGGAGGAAGTGGCCGGACGGATTCATCAGCTTTTAAAGCAGGGAGAATATGCCCCGCAGGTGGTATTAGATGCTGCGAGAAAAAATGCGTTAGAGGAACATGCGAATACGCTTGCATTTATGGAGCGTGATATGGCAGAAGGTGTTGCAGAACTGGTATTTGATGACATAGAGATTTTTCGTGGTGGTTTCCCGGATATAGTGGAGCGGATCAGCGGGTTATTGGATCAGCCTGAATATCTGGCAGATTTGAATGAACGTCTGGAAGGTCTGGCAGAAGCCTATGCAGAAGATAAGGGGCTTATGCGTTTTAAATATTACCGTCCGGATAAGGTTGCGGCGCAGTTTCGGAAATTTGCAAAGGAGGCGGTGCCGTATCAGGCAAGGGATGGGTTTTTATGGGAAGAACATCAGGTGTTTATTACGCAGGATGAGATTGATGCGTTTCTTGCCGGCGGCGGCCCCTATTCTGACGGGCGGCTTTCCACCTATGCTTTTTTCATTCAGGATAAAAGTGAAAAAGAAAAGGCAGATTTTTTAAAACAGAGGTATGGTATTGGAGGAAGCAGCCATGCTCTTTCCGGTGCGGATAATTCCCATGCCGATTATAGTGGAAAAGGTCTGAAGCTGGAAAGGGGGAGCTACGGCAATCCGGATGCTACAGTTTTATTGAAATGGCCGAAGGTGGCAAAGCGTGTCCAGTTTTTGATTGAGAACGATAAATATTTAAAAGCCGGCGATTTTTCTCGGATGCCTGTGTATGAGCGGGAACAGATGGCACTTCGTATCATCCGGTTTTATAATCATCTTCCGGATGAGATTGAGCGTCCCTTTGAGGAAGATTTTTTTAATGAAAACGCAAGAAAAACATTGCCTGTTCTTTTAGAAAATCCGGAGACTGCGGAGAAATTAGTGGCGCAGATGGACGCTGCGCTTGCTTCCTTGCCTTTGGATTTTGAGGATTATGAAAATCGGGTAGAGATACTTTCAACCATCCATCAGTATATAGAGGGAACTTATACGATTTTCCCTGAGCAGAAGAAAGAGATTCAAATTGAGGGCAGTGCGAGACAGTTGTCCTTGTTTGATTTTTGGGATACGGGGACGGAGACACCTGTAAAAGTAGAAAAGCCTATAGAAAAAACAGCAGAGTCAGAGAATGATGCAAAAGGAGAAAAGCTAACGCCGGAAAATGAGGCGGAAAGTGAAGAAACATATGTAGAAGAAGGCCAGAAGATGGTTCTGGAGACAACCGAAGCAGAGGAGAATTTGCCTGATCGGGAACCAGAACAGTCAGAAAAAGAACTGGATTCCAATCACTATGAGGAAATCGAAAGCAAAATTTCCGAAGCAATGGAAAAGGCGGATACATACTTTGATGAATTTTCCCCGGAACAGACCGATGTAATCTATGCGTCTGCAGAAAAAGGATTGGATGTAACACCAATGCTGAATACAGAATTTTCTCCGGCGCAGATGCAGCTTATCGCAGATGTTATGGAGCGGATGGCAGCGGATGAAAGGGTGCTGTTTGGAAATGAAATAGGACAGCTTACCAGCCATGTGATGAATCCGGAGGAAATCAATGCGGTACGGCGGGAGCGCAATCTGCCTTTAGAGCCGACAGATTCCGGCAGTGAAGAAACACTGGAGCAGAAGATTGAAGCACAGAAAGACAAAGGACAGCAATCTGTAAAGAAACGTCCACATGAAGAAGCAATCCAAAAAACAGAACTGATAAACTTCCGCATTACGAATGATGATCTTGGAGCAGGCGGCCCGAAACAGAAATTCCGAGCCAACATGGAAGCGGTGCGTCTTTTGCATCAGTTGGAGTTTGAGGAACGTATGGCAACACCGGAGGAACAGGAAGTTTTGTCCCGCTATGTTGGATGGGGCGGACTTTCCCAGGCGTTTGAGGAAAACAGTAAGGATTGGTCGGAAGAATTTACCGAATTGTATACGGAACTGTCACCGGAAGAATATCGGGCAGCAAGAGCATCCACGCTGAATGCTTTTTACACTTCTCCGACAGTGATTAAGGCAATGTACGAAGCATTAGGAAATATGGGGTTAAAATCCGGAAATGTTCTGGAGCCTTCCTGTGCTATCGGAAATTTTATGGGCCTTGTGCCGGAAGAAATGGACGGTTTGAAGATGTATGGTGTGGAATTGGATAGCGTATCCGGCAGGATTGCAAAACAGCTTTATCAAAAAAATGCCATTGCCATACAGGGATTTGAAACCACAGATTATCCGGAAAGTTTTTTTGATTGTGTGATTGGAAACGTACCGTTTGGCGCATATAAGGTGGCAGACCGCAAGTATGACCGTCATAATTTTATGATCCATGATTATTTTATCGCAAAATCACTGGATTTGGTGCGTCCGGGCGGCGTGGTGGCAGTAATTACATCCAGCGGGACAATGGATAAGCAGAACTCCAATGTCCGGAAGTATATTGCGAACCGTGCTGATCTGCTTGGTGCCATCCGGCTCCCGAACAATGCTTTTCAGAGAAACGCCAATACAAATGTGGTGGCAGATATATTATTTTTACAGAAACGTGACAGGGCATCCCTGGAACAACCGAAGTGGGTGGAGCTTGGAACGACGCCGGAGGGATATTCTGTCAATTCTTATTTTGTGGAACATCCGGAAATGGTGCTTGGCGAGTTTTCTACGGAAAGTACACAGTATGGAAAACAGGAAGTGACTGTAAAACCTATCAGGGATGCTGTTCTTTCTGAACAGTTAAAAGAAGCTGTGGGGCATATTCACGGAACGATTACGGAGGTTGAGATAGAAGATTCTGAACTGGATGAAATAGATACGTCCATTCCGGCAGATCCGTCCATTAAGAATTTCAGCTTTGCAAATGTGGACGGAAAAGTGTATTATCGTGAAAATTCCAGAATGAACCTGATGGAGCTGCCGGCCATGACAACGGAGCGTGTGCTTGGAATGATTGCGCTGCGTGATCTGACGCAGGAACTGATCCAGTGCCAGATGGAGGATGGGACGGATGCGGAAATCATGTTGCTTCAACAGAAGCTGAATCAGTCTTATGACCGCTTTACGGCAAGATACGGACTGATTAGCAGTAATGCCAATAAAAGGGCATTTTCGCAGGACAGTAGTTATTGCCTGCTATCTTCCCTTGAACTTTTGGACGAGAACGGCAATTTGAAGCGGAAGGCAGATATTTTTACAAAGCGGACAATCCGAAAGCCGGAGCCTGTTACCTCTGTGGATACGGCCAGTGAAGCACTGGCTGTTTCTATTGGAGAGCGGGCAAAGGTAGATGTTTCCTTTATGGCGCAGTTAGCGGGAAAGCGTGAGGATGAGATTACGGAGGAACTTATCGGTGTAATTTTCAGGAATCCATTGACGGATATATGGGAAACATCCGATGAATATTTATCCGGGAATGTTCGGGAAAAACTGGCTGTGGCAAGACAGTTCGCTGAAAATCATCCGGAATATGAAATTAATGTGCAGGCGCTTGAACGTGTCCAGCCGAAGGATTTGGAAGCATCAGAGATTGAAGTACGGCTTGGGGCAACATGGATTGATCCGGAATATATCACGGATTTTATGGGGGAATTGTTTAAAACACCAAAATATTTTCTTGGGAGCAGCATTAATGTAAAATATGCGCCGATCAATGGACAGTGGAATATCAGCGGGAAAAATGCGGATCGGGGGAACGCTCTTGTTACTGCTACTTATGGTACAGAACGGGCAAATGCCTATCGGCTTCTGGAGGATGCACTAAATCTGCGGGATACCAAAATCTTTGATAAAGTTACGGAGGATGGGACGGAAAAGCGTGTCCTAAATAAAAAAGAAACCATGCTTGCACAGCAGAAGCAGGAATTGATCCGGGAAGCCTTTAAGGAATGGATATTCCGGGATATTGACCGCAGGGAAGATTTATGCCGGAAATATAATGAACTGTTTAACAGTATCCGTTCCCGTGAGTATGATGGCAGCCATATCCAGTGTGTAGGTATGACACCGGAGATCACGCTGATGCAGCACCAGAAAAATGCCGTAGCGCACATTCTCTATGGGCATAATACGCTGCTTGCGCATTGTGTCGGGGCAGGAAAGACGTTTCAGATGATTGCAGCCGGAATGGAAAGCAAGCGGTTGGGACTGTCACAGAAAAATCTGTATGTAGTGCCGAATCATTTAACTGAACAGTGGGGAAGTGATTTTCTCCGTCTGTATCCCGGAGCCAATGTCCTTGTGGCAACAAAAAAGGATTTTGAGCCGGCGAACCGGAAAAAGTTTTGTTCCAGGATTGCTACCGGGGATTATGACGCCATTATTATCGGACACAGCCAGTTTGAACGGATTCCCCTTTCAAGAGAACGGCAGGCGGCAGCCATTGAACGGCAGATTGATGAGATCACGATGGCGATTGAGGAGGCGGCAGAAGAAGAAGGCTCCCGTTACACCGTAAAGCAGATGGAAAAAACCAGAAAATCTCTGGATGCAAGACTGGAAAAACTCAATGACCAGACAAGGAAGGATGATGTAGTCACATTTGAGCAGCTTGGGGTGGACAGGCTTTTTGTGGATGAAAGCCATAACTATAAAAATTTGTTCCTTTATACAAAAATGCGGAACATTGCCGGAATCGCACAGACGGACGCACAGAAAAGTTCCGATATGTTTATGAAATGCCAGTATCTGGATGAACTGACCGGGGGAAAGGGTGTAACCTTTGCGACAGGTACTCCCGTGTCGAATAGTATGGTGGAGCTTTACACTATCATGCGCTATTTACAATACGATACTCTACAGAAGATGGGCCTGGGGCATTTTGATTCCTGGGCAGCCGCTTTTGGAGAGACAGTGACGGCGATTGAGCTATCGCCGGAAGGAACGGGCTACCGTGCAAAAACACGGTTCGCCCGTTTTTTTAACCTTCCGGAGCTGATCGCATTGTTTAAAGAGAGTGCGGATATTCAGACAGCGGATATGCTCAACCTGCCTGTCCCGGAAGCAGAATACATTAATGAAGTGCTGCAGCCGAGTGACGAGCAGGTTGATTTGGTTAGTTCTTTTGCTGAGAGGGCGGAAATTGTACGTGCCGGGTTAGTGGAACCGACGGAGGACAATATGCTCAAGATTACCAACGATGGACGTAAATGTGCCTTAGACCAACGGTTGATTAACGATATGCTGCCGGATTGTCCGGACAGCAAGGTAAACCTGTGTGTGAAAAATGCGTTTGACATCTGGCAGGAAACAGCGCAGGAACGCTCCACACAGCTTATTTTCTGTGATCTGTCTACACCAAAAAATGACGGTTCCTTTAATGTTTACGATGATGTCAGGGAGAAACTGGCGGCAAAAGGCATACCGAGGGAAGAAATTGCTTTTATCCATGAAGCCGGAACTGAAGCAAAAAAGGCAGAGCTGTTCGCAAAGGTACGCTCCGGACAGGTGCGTATCCTGCTTGGTTCCACACCAAAATTAGGGGCAGGAACCAATATCCAGGATAGGCTTATTGCTCTCCATCACCTCGATGTGCCCTGGAAACCATCTGATCTTGAACAGCAGGAAGGCAGGATTCTTCGTCAGGGTAATCAAAATCCAAAAGTGAAGATATACCGGTATGTAACCGAAAATACGTTTGATGCGTACATGTGGCAGATTTTGGAGAATAAGCAGAAGTTTATTTCGCAGATTATGACGAGTAAATCCCCCGTCCGTGCCTGTGAGGATGTGGATGATACGGCGTTGTCCTATGCGGAGATTAAGGCGCTGGCAACGGGAAATCCCTATATAAAGGAGAAAATGGATTTGGATATTCAGGTCAGTAAGTTGAAACTGATGAAAGCAAACCATACCAGCCAGAAATATCGTCTGGAGACGGATATTGCAAGAAATTACCCGATGCAGATTACGGCGGCAAAAGAGAGGCTGCAGGGACTTAAAGCAGATGTAGAAGCGGTAGAACCGATTTTTAACAGGGAAAAGGAAAAAGACGATTTTGCTATGACTATTGGGGGAAAGGTTTATACAGACCGGAAAGAAGCTGGTACGGCCCTGATTGCCGCTTGCGCCGGGTTAAAGGCTGTCCGGACATCCGGGCAAGTGGGAGAGTTTCATGGATTTACGATGACAGCGGAATTTGACAGCTTCAATCAGAAGTATATTCTGACGTTAAAACGCCAATGCAGCTACAAGATCGAAGTCGGCAAGGATGCTCTGGGAAACCTGCAGCGTATCAGCAATGCGCTTTTGGGGATTGCAAAGAAGGTAACAGATACCGAGCAGAAGTTAGAAACGCTGCAGCAGCAGTTAGCTACTGCGAAGGAAGAAGTGGCAAAACCATTTCCAAAGGAGCAGGAGCTGGCGGAGAAAACGGAGCGTCTGGCAGAGTTAAATTCCCTTTTAAATATGGATGAGAAAGGGTCGGCGGAAACGCTCGGTATGGATGACGTACCAGAAGTGGCAGACCTTCCGAGAAAAGCCGTAACTTATGCGGGCAGGGTATCTGAAGTATCTAAAACTGCGGACAGTGCGTATAAACCATCCGTGCTTGGAAAGCTGAAAGCGGCCCAGGAAAGGATTGCCGGGAAAACGGAGGGCAGACAGAAACCGGCAAGAAAACAGGAACAGCAATTATAAATTTTAGCATCCCGTCAGATTACTGGCGGGATGAATTTTTTGGAGGTATTATGGCAGGAAAAAGAGAACAGCAGATGAAGGAGATCACGGAACGTCTGGAGCAGGGCGTGAAGGAACTGTTTACTTCGGAAAGGTATATGGAATATTTGAAAACGATGTCTCAGTTCCACAATTACAGTTTTAATAATACGATGCTGATTGCTATGCAAAGACCGGACGCAACACTTGTGGCAGGGTATCAGGCATGGCAGAAAAAATTTAAGCGGCAGGTAAAGAAAGGGGAGAAGGGGATTCAAATTATTGCTCCGGCTCCTATCCGTGAAAAAGAAGAAGTAGAAAAATTTGATCCCATTACAAATGAGCCGATTTTGCGTCCGGATGGAAAGCCGGAGACAGAGGAAATAGAGCATATTATTCCACGATTTCGTTTGACTACAGTTTTTGATATATCGCAGACTTATGGGGAACCTTTACCGGAACTGGAAACACCGGAGCTTATGGGCAGCGTAGAGAATTTTGAAATTTTTATGCAGGCAATCCGGGAAGTATCGTCTGTGCCTATCCGGTTTGATGAGATTGAGAGTGGTGCAAAGGGATATTACAGTAATGTGAATAAAGAAATCGTGATCCAGCAGGGCATGAGCGAGAGCCAGACCATGAAAACAGGCGTCCATGAAACTACCCATGCGAAGCTCCATGACCGGGACATTATGGAAGAATTGGGAGAGAAGAAAAACCAGATGACAAGGGAAGTGGAAGCGTTATACCCATGTTTTTATAATGTTGATCTTTTAAATTATTTTCCATAAATCCTCACTTTCTTGTAAAAAAGATGAGCATTATCAGATATGCTATTATCAGGTTTTCCCCTCGAATGGGAAGCCGGAAAGGAGCGCATTTGATATGCAAATAAACTATTTAGATGCTATTTCATCAGTTCTCAATATGATGAAACAGCCAGACAGTGCATGTAAAAATATAGACATGCACAGAACCTGTTATACTACACTCTTCAAGTACCTGATGGATAAGGGCATTCCTTTTTCAATGGATGCCGCACTGGACTGGCTTGAGATTAAAAAACGGGAAATTTCCTATGAGACGTGTTCTCAATATAGAAATGCCCTGTTCCGCCTCGAGCATTACCTGCTCTTTGGAGATATCAAAAGTTCTTTCTGCCGCTCAGAAGACAGTTTTTTCTGCCGGAGCGGAATATCGGAATCCTTTTTTCGCCTGACATATGAGCTGGAAGAATACTATGCGACCACACAGAATCCCTGCTATTACCATACGTATTCTGTTGCCATCAAGGAGTTCTTCAGGCTTGCTACTTCCCTGGGAGTTACAGAGCCGGAAGCAATAACCATAGATACTCTTATCGAATACTGGAATACTTACTGCAAATCCTGTAAATCTCTTGCCAGACGTCAGAACGCCGTATGTGCCATGACAGCACTTATGAAATATCTTCACCGCAGAGGTGATGTGCCAGAGTGTTACCAGCGGGTTCTTTTTGGTGAGAACGTTGAAATACTGCTTGAGATGAGACTTTCTAAAATAGGTACCGCATTTCATCCGAGTATACCTCTCGCTCTTAAAGCTGATGAATATCTTGACGCTTTGGACGATTGGAAATACATGGAATCATCAAAAGCTGTTTATCGCAATGATTTCACATGGTATTTCATGTTCCTGGAACTTAACCATCTGGAACACTCGGCAGAAACTGTGACATCATGGATAGATATACTCCCGGATTGCCCGAATCAGATCAAAGCCAGCAGTTCCGGATCAGCTCGTCGTTCACACACTATCAGAATGTTTGAAAAGTATCTCCAGGGCATAATGGAATCCAATATAATCGCTGAGCCGATGCGTGCATCTGATCATCTTCCATCATGGAGCAAAAGCATCCTTGATGGTTTCATAGAAAGCCGCAGGCGGGATGGAATGACCGATAAGACACTTACCATGTGCAGGGCAGCCGGATGCAGTTTCTTCAAATATCTTGAAGATAATGGAATAGATAATCCAGTCTCCATAACACCCGATGTGGTTAAAGCATTTCATAACCATGATGTCCACTCGACCCCGGAAAGTAAAAATGCATATGGAACCAAGCTTCGTCAGCTTCTACGGTACATGGCTGACCAGGATCTGATTTCACCAACACTTTCTTTTGCAGTATCTGCAAGCTGTGCGCCTCATCGCAGCATAGTTGATGTTCTGAGCGATGCTATGGTCGAGAATATATATGAATATCGTGAGAAAGCTTCTACTCCCATGGAGCTCAGGGACACAGCCATGGTCATGCTTGGACTTCGAATGGGTATCAGGGGAGCAGACATCCTAAAGCTTCAGGTAAATGATTTTGACTGGAAAAACAAAACTGTTTCCTTCATTCAGCAGAAAACAAGCAAAGCAATAACGCTTCCAGTCCCAACGGATGTAGGTAATTCAGTATATAAATACATCATGAATGGACGTCCGGAATCGGCTGTCACAGGCAACGGTTATATATTTATCAGCCATCAGGCACCATATATTCCGCTTAAAGTTACAACGGCGTGCCGTGGAGCTTTAAAAAGAATACTTGCTGAATATGGATTTGAATTATCTACTGGTCAGGGCTTTCATATGACACGAAAAACATTTGCCACAAGAATGCTTCGGGCAGACAACAAACTTGACGATATTTCCAATGCTCTCGGACATGCACGTCAGGAAACAGCGGAGGTATATCTTGAACGTGACGAAGATAAAATGAGGCTCTGCCCTCTGGAATTTGGAGGTGTTTTATCATGACATACATTTTTGAGAGCGGTCTGGCACATCATATCGAAGGACTTATACAGCAAAAACGAGCTGATGGATATGCCTATAATTCCGAAGAAAAGCTATTAAAACGTTTTGATACCTTTTGCGTACAGAATTATCCGGAACTGACAACAGTCACCTATGAAATGGCAGCCAAATGGTCAGAAGCCAGACCGGGCGAAGGAGATGCCTATCATAATCGCCGTATGTCGATGGTGAAGGTGCTGAGTGAATATATCCTTTCCCTTGGTCAGGAAGCATACATTCCTAATTTTTTCTGCAAGGCTTACCGTCCGGTTCTTTACATTCCATCAAAAGAGGAAGTTAAGGAACTGCTACAGAAAATGGATATCCGCACGTCTCATAATTCAGAGCAATTTAGACTCGATAGAGAGTGCAAGATTCTTTTTCTCCTATATTTTTGCTGCGGTCTGCGTCTGTCAGAAGGGCGATTGCTAAAATGGGAGCACATAGACCTGGATAAAGGAATCCTTACTGTCCTTGGCTCAAAGGGTAACAAAGATCGCCTTGTATATCTTCCGCAGGATAGCCTTCCGGTACTTAAAAACTATAAAGAACGTCAGGAAATGCTTTTCCCCGGAATTGACTGGGCTTTTCCGGGAAAAGATCCACATAAGCCTGTTTCGTGCTCTGGAGTAGAATCGAGTTTTAACCGCCATTGGGCCATGCTTCCGGTTGCCAGGACAGTTGATAAACATCCGACACCCCACTGTTTACGCCATGCTTTTGTAGTAGAGAGATTTAATGAGTGGATGCATCAGGGAATTGATACAAACACTATGCTCCCATATTTAAGCAGATACCTTGGACACAAAAGTCCTGATGAAACGTATTATTACTATCATCTTGTAGAAAAGGCATTTGATACTATCCGAGAGAAAGATTCAGTGTCTGGAAAGGTCATTCCGGAGGTGATTCCCTATGAAGAATAAATCAGCAGAGATATCGACTGACCAGCTGTTCTTTTCTCACACATGGAACTTTCTAAATGTTTATTTGGTAAAGCAGGTTGGACGCAGTCAGGCTACAGCAGAATCCTACAGAGATTCCCTTACAATATTTAAAAACTACCTTGTAGGTGAATTAGGTAAATCCATAAGCACCTTTCAGTTTTCTGATTGTACCAAAGAATGTATTTATAATTTCAGAGAATATCTGCTTGCAAATGGCAGCCAGCCATCAACTGTAAATGTAAGAGTCGCGGCTATCCGTGCCTATCTGAACTATGCCTCGGATATGGACATATCAGTCCAGTCAGTTGCCCTGGCGATCAGTCAGATCTCACCATGCAAAACCATTAAAAAGGAAAAACCTATTCTGTCCGATGATGCACTTGCTGCAATACTGTCTGCACCGCCGAATACGAAATTCGGTGTACGAGACCGTGCTATTTTGATTCTTCTCTACGATACAGCTGTAAGAATCAGTGAGCTGCTTAATATTCGCCTATGTGATATCGCAATGGAATCAAAATATCCAAATATTTTCATAACCGGCAAAGGTAATAAAGAAAGAACCATACAATTAACAGCTAAAGCAGTCGGACACCTTAGGGAATATATACGTGTATATCACAGTAATTCTTCCAAAGAAGCATACTTATTTTCCACAACAATAAAAGGTGTAACAGACAGGATGTCTGTTGGAAATGTCCAGCGGATTATAAAAAAATATGCAGCTCTGGTCAGTGAAAAAGGGGTTAGTCTTCCGGATTCGGTTCACTGTCACATGTTCCGCCGAACCAGAGCCACAAATCTTTATCAGGATGGAATCGCCATTGAGCTGGTTTCTACAGTGTTAGGACATGCCAGAACTGATACAACCAAAAGCTACTATGCAAAGCCATCTGTTGAACAGCTTAGAGACGCAATGGAATCTGTTCCAACACCTGTATCTGATGAAGCACCAATGTGGGAGGGTAACGAAGATGAAATGGCAAGACTTTGTGGATTGCGCTAACGAATAATGCACATCTTTTAGTAGAAAAACGTCTTATTTCTCAGCATTCTTTAAAATGATTAACATTTTGGAATGCTGAGTATAATGCTTCAAATGTTAATGTTTCCATTTGAGGCAGAGAGTGTGGCCTATACGGTCTGCCAGTATTTCGGTCTGGACACTTCCGATTATTCCTTCCCGTATATCGCCGGGTGGAGCAGCAGCATGGATATGAAAGAACTGCGCTCCTCGATGGATACGATACGGAAAACGGCGGGGGAAATGATTGATGGCATGACAGAAGTTATGCAGCGTCTCATGCGGGAGAGGCAGGAAAAAGAGCAGGCAGAGGAAAGAGAGAAAGCTGCGGAAAATACGGAACGGTATCAGGAAGTGGAGCTTTTTGATGTCCCGGCGCTATTTGCAAACGGGCGTGTGGAACTGGAAACACTTCCGGAAGGGATATACCGCTATGAGCTTCGGGGAACGGATAGTGATCCCGGCTATCCGTACAGTGTGGAGGAACATGTGACAGTCAACCATGCCGCAACCATCCTGACCGCATTTCCATTGAATCTGCCGGAGGAAGGATGGCTGTTAATTGGCGATGAACTGAATTTTACCGGAGGGGATATGACAATCCATGAGTATCAGCAGACGGTGACAGACAGAAGTATTGCTGTGGAGCAGGAAAAAGAGGAGAACGCCATAGGGCGGGCAAATGAAGAATTGTATCTGTCCGGGAAAGAGGACCGCTATGCGGTTTATCAGATTATCAGTGCGACAAAAGGGAAAGATTACCGATTTATGGGACTGGACTTTGTGGTTTCCCATGATATGAAAGTGGATGCGGCGGATTATGGATATGTTTACGGCGGGCGTTTATCCGGGGAAGAAACACTGGATAGCTTGTATGAAAAATTCAATGTCAGCCATCCGGAAGGTTATGAGGGGCATTCCCTTTCTGTCAGTGATGTGGTTGTGCTGCAGAGGGAAGGAGAGGCAAAAGCCTACTATGTAGACAGCTTCGGGTTCCAGGAACTGCCGGATTTTGTGCAGGAACGCCTGCATGAAGCTAAAATGGACAGGAAACGTTGGTTTGCTCCTGTGACGTTGGATACGGATGCGGTGGAAATCGAGCAGCATGAGGGATTGTGGCACGCTGTTGATAAGCGGGAAATACAGGATGAGATTTTTTATCTGATGAAACACAATGAGTATGGGGATTCGGCTGCCGCTGTGATTGTTGATTCCGAAGGAAATCTTGCGGCGCAGGAACTGGAAAACGGGTTTGATCGTGGAGCGATGGAAGCCATCAAAGAGTACCTTTCGGAAAAGGGGATAGAATGGGAACCGGGAGAAACAGAGCTAAGAGAATTGGGAATAGAGGAGAAAACATTGCCGGAAACGGTATCAGAGCAAAAAGTGTATCCTCCGATCTATCCCTATACCCTTGACTTTGCGGTGGAACACGCTGCAGCAGATGAGTATCTGGATTCCAGAAAATTAAATATTGACTGTAAAAATGCGGTAGAAAATGCTATCCGTACACATTTTGACGGACTACACCTTGCCTATGACGTAGTAGATTCAGTGCTGGAAGAATATGGGCGGGAACGTCTTGCGTATGTCCTTGCCTGTACGGTACAGCATAAAGAATCAGATGGGCGGTTTTCCAGAGGAACAAAAGAATGGGCCGCAAGTATTCCTGTTGCTGAAAATGTCAGCAGAGGCATGGACTTGAACAATGATTATGTGATAGACAGCCACCCGGCTGTGTTGGATGGTTTTATCGGACTTGCCAGAGATAAGTTTGCGGAACTGGAGAAAATGGAGCAGCAGAAAAAGGCAGAGCCATTTATCGCACAGTATTATGTAGTAAACGATGCCTATGGGATAAAGGCAGAAAGGGAATATCAGTATTTTCCTGATCTGGATTCTGCGCTTACGGCTTATATGGTGCTTCCTAATCATCTTGAAAAGGAAATAGGCATGGAAAGCACAGAGCAGCCACCTTCCCGTATGAGCTTGATTAAATGCCGGAATGGTCTGGAGGTATTGGAGGATATAGAAGCCGTCTCTTTGAGTGGGAAATGGATAAATACGGAAAGCAGGGAAGCAATGCGGATGGCGGAAATGTATCTGGATAACCATGATACGGAGATTGCCTACCATTTGGAAGCTGCAGGACGGTATTTTTCTATTCAGACAGTATCGGAGGGGTATGACTATACGTTCTATGACAATCATTTCCGGGAGTTAGACGGCGGCATATATGATAATCCGGATATTTCTTTACAAGAGGCAATGAAGGATATTTTAGAGGATGAAGGGATGTCCTTGTCAGACTGTAAGGTAATGGATATTGAGGAACTGCAGGAGAAAGTCAATGAAGCAGAGCGGGAACGTGACGAGAAACCGCTGACAGTGGAATCTGTGACTGATCTAAAAGGAAGGAGATATGAGTTTAATTCAGGAGCCAGGGAAGCCGTTTATGAATTTGATTGTCTGGTAAATGGGAAAACTGCCGTGCTGACATACACAGTGGGACAGAGGGAGCATTTTCACAGCCCTCTCTATGATCGTGGAGAGATTGAGGATGTATTTTCAATCCATACGGACGGTGAGGATGTTTGGGACAGGATGCCAGAGCCTGAATTGGAAAAGTTGGAAAGGATACTGGCGGGAGAAGCAGAGGCATTTCTGATTGAGGAAAGAATTGCTGAAGCGAGTTCTATCCATGATCTGAAGGAAGTTGATTATTATATGATGGATATGGAATCGACTTCTATGACGGATGTACAAAAGAAACGACTTTGGGACGGGATATGCGGTAGAGGAACCATCATTTTAGAGGAGGCATTAGCTAATGCTGTAAGCAGAGAAGAAATGCAGGGAGTCCGTGATTTGCTTACAGCGGCAGAGAGCATTTTAGGAGAAGAACAGTATGAGAACCTGATAACGGCTGTCCAAAAAAAGGAATCCGAATTGGCGGCATCGAAAGATATTTCTCTTATTTCAGATATGACAAAACCGGAAAAATCTTTAGGAGGTCGGAGTCGGGCGGAGATTGAGGAAACGGTGCTTTGCTATGCACAGGCACAGATTGATGAAATGGGATTGACGGATGAAGTGAAGCTGCTTGGTGCCCGTGTTTATGGCAGCCGCACAAGAGCAGGTCTGTACCATGATAATTCAGATATAGATGTGGTGCTTTCTTATACCGGGAATATCCATGAGGACAGTTTCTTTAACGTGCTGCATGAGGATGGCATGAAGATTGCAGGACTTCCACTTGACATTAACCCGATTTCGGCTGAAAAGACGGGGACACTGGAGGAGTTTATGGAAAATGCCGGGCAATATTTGGATATGAAAGAAATACAGCATCTTACATCAGATATTGTAAGATATGAGTTGGACTATGAACAGGACTTGGATATGCTGAAATTTTGGGATGGAGATGCGGAAATAGAAATGGAGCCAATTTACCAGGTGCATGAGATTATCGGAAAGGCACTTGAAAAAAAGGAGACTGACAAATTTGTAAAACATCTGGAACAGGTTATACATGAACATGGGGCAGAGGAACCGATTGTAAAAGCAGCGGCGGATTTGTTAGGAAAAATTACAGGAAAAATCGTTGTGGTTTTACCTGATGCTAAAGTTGAGATTACTTCTGGAGAAGATAAAGAGATGCAAAAGCTGGCAGAAGAACTTGACAGGTTTGCCCGTGATATTGATCCGTATGAATATCAGGATTACGTTGAGAATAGCGAGGATGGCTACCTTTACATGATGGGATTTATTGCAAATGGGGAAACAGAGGGCATTAAAGAGCAGTTGGCACTGATTGCAGAAGAAAACGAAATTCCGGAGAATGTGGCAGAAGCAAAACGTCTGCTTTCCAGATTGGAATATATTGAAAAGCTGCAAGCGGGAGTGGAACTGGCTAAAACAGAACCGGATTCAGAGCAAGTAGCAAAGATTTCTTTCTATGTGGCGGAGTGCATGGAGTTTCCGATACTTGGGGAGTACCATGATAATCTGACACTGGAAGAAGCGGTACGGAAATATAATGAAATTCCGGCAGACAGAATGAATGGAGTGAAGGGAATTGGATTCCGTCTGGAAGATGGGAGTATGTATGACGGAGATTATGAGCTGATGTCGGCAGGAACCATATCAAAAGATTTGATTGATCTTGTTCCTCATTACAAAGAAAGTCCGTTGGTACAAAAAGCAGTATCTGATCTGGAAGAACTTCTTGCAAAGGAGCAGCAGAAGATAGCTGACATACCATTACAGAAAACACAGGAACAGCCACAGAAGCCAGAAATGGGGGATGAAAAGGGAATGAATCAACCATCTAAAGAACTGTTCTCTGAGCCGCAAAAAACGCATGAAATGGCCCCGAAAACAGACGGCATGGCAGTAGAAGGTACTGGCAGGAAACAATCAGTTTTAAAAGCATTGCGTGAGCGGCAGGCAAAATTAAAAGAACAGGAGCAGAAGAATCCGGAGCAGAAGGCTCAGAACCGTAAGAAAGGAGATCAGGAATTATGATAGTAAGATTTGAGGAAAATGAATATATGATAATGGCAATGTTCCAGAAGGAGAACCGTCAGCAGACTATGAGAGAAATCCGCAGCATCATTCCTTTTGTAAAGGATGATGCGGAGATGCTTTCGCTCATTAACGGCACACTGGAAAAGATGGAGCATATTTCGGATCAGGAATTTTCCGGGATAGACCTGGAGCCATATAAGCAGGAGCCGATGGAGGACGAGTGATGGAGATCAACCAATTTGCTATATATCAGTTAAAGAATATGCCAGAAAACCGGGGTATCCGGTTCCGTTCCTATGAAACGTTGCAGAAGAATCAAATCCAGGTGCGCTATGAAAACTACGAGCAGAAATATCTCGGACGGATGCTGCCGGGAGACACGCCGGGAAGCATCCGGGAACGGTTCCACAGGCAGACGCCCCGGAGGTTTCAGGGGCATTCTATCAGCGTCAGCGATGTATTGGTACTGAATCAGGATGGAGAAGTGACTGCCTATTATGTGGAAAAGGAAGGCTTCACGGTGATTGCCGGATTCATCCGCAATGGTTCATCCGGAGCCTTGATTTCCTATGATACTACGGATTTCCACATCGAGGGCAAAGAGGGGAGCTGGCTTGCCTATGACAGCATTATCATAGACGGGAAAGAGTTTTTCCTGATGGAGCATACTACTTATGGGAAAGAAGCTGCTAATGTGGTGTTGGACGAAGATGGGAAAGTAGTGGTGGATCAGGTTTATCATGGATTTGACGAGACGGTAAAGAAACAGATTAAAGAGTATCTGAATCCCACGCCATCTGTGCCGGAAACGGAAAAGCGGAAGCCGCCGATGGAGAACTGGCAGAAATACTATGAGAATGGGGAGTATCTGCGGAGTGCGGAAATGACAGAAGAACAAAACTATAATATGATCGACGGACGCATGAATAATCTTCCATTAAAGCCGAGAATAATGGGGAAACGGATTTCTGTGCTGGACAGACTGCATTTAAAACAGGCGGAGATTGCAAAGCGCAGTGGAAAGCCTGTACAGCAGATGGCAATGGCAGAGGATATGGAGCGTAGACGGAAATAATAAAAAAGGAAGATGTTTGCCCTTGCGTGGCGGCATCTTCCCTTTTTTATGGAGTTAATCGGTAGCGGGTAATATCTTTCCAGTTTGGTGGGAAACCCATCCGATTAAGAAGTTCAGTATTGTCAATATGGATAAGATTTTTTGAGGCATGGTCAATTAACGTAGATAACTTCCGTTTGAAAACCTGAAAATCTTTACCTGGAATCAGATAGCGAAAGGCAATCACAACGGCAAACAAATCATTTTTTCCATATTGATATTGGATTCCATTCATCGGTATTGAAAGTTTTTTATGTAATGGCAAATCAGAAATATTATCTATTGTCCGATAGGTAAATAAGCGTTCTCCGTGAGCGCATACGTTTCTGAACTTTGTCAGCACAGATAAAAATTGTTCCATCTGGCGTCTGTTAATGATACCGAAATTTTTGCATACTTTGGACTGTAGGGATTGCGGAAATACTTTATACATTTTTGAAAGATTTCCAAAGGTCAGAACGTTAATTAATACCCATAAGGGGATATTTCCATAAGTGGTTCTATAATAATTGATGTATTCGTAATCAGTAGTTGAAGCTGCTCTCTGCAAGGTTGCGATTAAACGGACAACAGTTTTATGATTTTTCCGGCTGTTGTTAAAATTATTTTCGTCCAGATAAGCGGATTGTGCTTCTCCATATTGTTCTGAGAAATAGTATGACATCAAAGAACGGAGATGCCGTTCTATTTGCAGCAGATATTTGAAAAACAATTCTCTAAGTTCTTTATCGAACTCATAGAGAGAAACAATTTCTTCAAAGGAAGTACCATCTTTATATTTCTTTGTTAATGGAATACGGAATAAATGCTTATAGCCGCCCATTAAGGGAAAATAACCAATGCGTTTCAAAATATCTTCCGCATACTGCTTATCTGAAATGATAATATGTTTTTCGTCATGGAGCCATTCAACCTGTTCCGAAAAAGTGGAAAATTTCTTTTGTGGCAACATTTTTTTCTCCTTAAACAAAAGAGGGAGAGACCCGCAGGTTCTCCCCCGGTCACGGGCTTCGCAAGTTTCCGCAACACGATCACTGAGTCTAATATAGCAGGATTGACGGAAAAAGTCAATACGCTGGTTCAACTCTGTGTTAGTATATGCCGTATTACCGGAAAAGATACCAGAGAGTGCGTCAGAGAATAAAAATAAGCCTGATCCTGTGTGAGAGTAGCGATCAGACTTAATCTTTATAATGTGTCGCAATATCCTCAATATTACAATCCAGAATATTGCATAGGGTATTTATAGTGTTCATGCTTACGCCTTCATTATTTTGCAAGCGATGAAGCAGAGATTTGCTGAAATGATATTCTTTGTGCAACGTATATTTAGTTATGCCTTTGGATTTCATGGTTTCCCATAATTTGTCATACTTTATCATTTGAGCATCCCCCTTTCTCTCTTGCGTTTCTTTCATTATAGATTTAGGATAAGAAGTAACAAAGGTTCCGTTTTCGGAACCCATAATAACCATTGGATTACGGGAATAGGATTCGGGGTGGAAGAAATGAAAAGAAAGATAGGTTTTATTTGTGCCGTGTTGGTATGTATCATTATCCCTATGATTTCACATGCAAGAGAAAAATATACAGAGTGGAAGAAAGATAATTGTGGAATACCGGACGTTGTGAGTAGTATGATAATCAACGATGAGCATCATTTGACAGTGGTGGCTAATTCCGGAAAGATTGATGATGAAGAAGCGTTTGCCTGTGAATTAATTGAGATGTGCAGAGATAATGCTTTCCATACAATTAAGTTTTCAACGGATATAAACGGGTACCCGTCCAGACTGGACATTTCTGTTTATCTGAAACAGAGTGACATAGGAAAACACGAACCTGTCTGCAGGATAAGATATGAGCCTTTAGAATATAATGAGGACTACGATATTAAGAATAATGCGGATCAGTATCATCTGTATTTGGATGACGAGGAAATTATTTTGGAGTGAAAAGAGGCCGGAAAATGTTTTCACATTCCCCGGCAATCGGGTGAGGATTCATGCTAAGATATATCCTGGTTCTTTTCCTGTTCGGGATGTTTAACATGATTTTTTCCTAAAATCATATCCACGTTTGTACAGACAGTTTTTAGTTCGTTTTGATAACCTCGCAGATTTTGGTAGGCTTCATATTGAGTAGTTTTCAGAGCGGTTAGTTTTTCTTTTTCTGCCTTTAGTGTGTTCATTGATGGCAGTTTGCCGCTATCAGATTTTTCTTTTAAAATACGGCGGGCAGTTTCATAAAGTGTAATTTCAGACAGGTGTTCCTGACGGAATTGTTTCTTGTTTTTGGATTTTAGAAATTGCCCATATACAGATTTATTTGCCAGATATTGTCCGGTATAATGAATCTGCTCATTGACTTCTTTTAACTGTTGCTCTGTGGAACGCAGGGCTTTACGAATTTCGGTGGTTTGCTCCTGTGCTTCGGAAAACGCTGTCAGCAAATCTTCCTGCGTATCATATCCATGTTCCTGCACATAGGCAACCGTTTTTGCCATTTGTTGTAAATTGGACAATTTTACACGTCTGGCATATGCGTCACTTTGCTGTGCCTTGACACAATGCTGCAGATCTACAACGAGGCGGAGATCAGACTTAATGAAAATAAAAGCAGGAATGTCTGTCTTTATGGTTTCACCATGTGGGAGACTATTTTTCGTAAGAGTATTATCTACCAATGGTGATTCTGATAAGTTCTTTTGTCTTTGCTGTTCTGCATTTCGTTCAAATAATGTAAGCAGATAATCCTTTTCATAATGTGTACCGAGGTTCCTGCCTGTGATCGGTTTGCTGCGTTCTGGGTGGAGATAACTAAACCGGCCACGGCTGATTTTGAGGGTAACATGGTAATTTTCCGCAAGTAGTTGCTGAAACTCGTCCAGATCGCCGGCAGAAGCAGCATTTTCAATCGCTGTCCGGAGAAATTCTTTCTGAGTCTGATATTTGGTCTGGCGGGGAGTAATGCCTTCGGATTGCATCTGTTTGTTGCGTTCATTTAGTTTTTTCTGCCCTCTGCGGGTTGCATGATATTCACGATCTGAAATTTTCTTTTCAGCAGGAGTAAGCAAATCTACCTGGTGGAGATGTTCCCGATGGCACATATCCATGACAGATTGTTTTAAGTGAATTAGATAATTTTTAGTCAAATGATGTTTGCATCCGGCACGGTATTCGCTTCTTTGCGTCATAAAAGGTTGTTTTTCTATATCGTATTTCCGAAGGCTGTTAATTACAATATGCACATGAATGTTGCCGCTTTCATTGTGACCGTCTGTATGGGTACAGACAAGGGCCTGATGTCCGGGAAAATTCTTTTTTGCATATTCCAGTCCCAGTTGTTGTGCTTGTTTTCCGGTCAAGCCATTTTCCGTCACATCTTTCGGATCAAAGCTAAGGATGTAGTGGTGGGACTTAATTTCGTTGTATTTCTGGTTTTTATGATATTTTTCGTTTAACTCCCTACACTCTAAATCAAAAGTGAATGGATCACAGTTTATCCCATCAAGATAATATTCCTCACGGGGAATTAGCTCACCATTCTCGTCAAGAATGGGTTTATTGGTATACTCATCATATCGGAACATGAGATACCGCTGTGCTTCTCCATAGTCAGCATTTTTACTCGTTATATGTTTCAGTATCGCCATGAAATTCCCCCGCCAGTTTTAACACTTCATACTTCATTTCGTAAATTCGTGCAATGCTCTGATTGATTGCTTTTCTCATTTCCTGTGAATGGATGCCGCCGCTGTTAAAGTGGCGTGCAATCTGATTCAGATTACTGCCTATTTTTCCGAACTCACCAATCAGCTTTTTCAGTTCTGGCAAATCTGCCACAAGCTCATATTTTACAATTACCCTTTTATTCATTATCTGCTTACGGGCATATTCTGCGAGTGAGAGGTTTGCGGCCTTTGCATTTGCGGCAACAATCTCATATTCAGTGTCTGTAAGACGGAGCATAATCTGATGATTGTGTCGTAGTTCTTTTTCTTTTTTTGGTCTTGCCATGTTTTTATCCTTTCCCGTGATGGCTTGCCATCACGCTGCGACTATTTTTAATAGGAGCCAAATCGCACATTTTAGAAATGTGCAGCAACCGAGGGTATGGGGAAACGGAATCCCCATCAAGATTGCTAGGTAAGTGAAACTCACAAAGTGAGTTTTGAGTTACTCTAGCGAATCTTGCTCTGAAAGAGAGTAAAAGCCCTTCTATAATAAAAGCCGATTTGAGAAAAGGAATGATACCTGATAAAATATGATTTCTATAGAAGCTCACATACGATACAGAATCTACTTCCCAAAAGGATAGTTCCTTTCAAAAAAGTGCATTCTTGTTAAGGACTATGTGAAATGTTACCTTTAACTTGAATACAGAGAAAGGACGAACAACGATGAGGGATATAGAAATCGGGCCTATTCGCCCGCCGTCTGAGAGTAGCAGTTTGTTAATACGAGTTACAAGAGGGTGTCACTGGAATAAATGTTATTTTTGTGGTTTGTATAAGTCTATGAAATTCTCAATGCGCCCCATAGATGAAACTATTGAGGATATTGCAAGACAGGCACAGTTTTATCAGGGAAAAAAGATTACTTCCTGTTTCCTGCAGGATGGAGATGCTTTCGTGCTAAAAACAGATTATCTACTTAGGATACTTGAAGCAATAAACAAGTATTTTCCAGATATGCAGTACATTACATCATATGCTCGTGCTGACAGTATTACTCGAAAAAGTCCAGCGGAATTAGAGGCGTTGCGACAAGCAGGATTGAATCATCTTTACTCTGGAATGGAAACTGGCTCAGATCGGATATTGAAACTAATCAATAAAGGATTTGATGCGGATACCGTTATTCAAAGTGGATGTATGGCGAAAGATGCGGAAATGATTTTGTCAGAATTTATATTGTTAGGAATTGGCGGTGAGGAGTTGTCAGAAGAAAATGCAATCCAGACAGCAAAGGCATTGAATATCATTCAGCCTGATTTTATTCGGGTTCATGCTACGGGAATAAAGCCGGAGTCCAAAATGGGAGAGTTTGTGCGGAACGGCTCTTTCACATTACAATCAGAGGAGGAAATCGTGGTAGAACAAAAGTTGTTCCTTCAGCAACTACAGGAGATGGACAGCTACTACATGAATGAACACATTATCAATTTGCTTTTGGAGGTGCGGGGCAATCTGAGAACAGAGAAACAGGAAATGATTTCCACGGTTGACCGATTCTTAAGTTTATCTCCAGACGAAAGGCTATTGTTTGTGGTTGGCAGAAGACTCAATATTTTTTGGGGGCTGGACGATCTAAAAGAGCCAGAGTTGCATAGAAAGGCAGAGGAGAGCATGAAGAAAATATTAGTCCGGAATCCAAATGTGGATTTTACAGCGTTGTGCAATTATGTGAGACAATCCCAAATTTAATTTCTTTAGAGAGTAAATAGAGATTGGCGACCTTGATTTCTCAAAACCGCCGCTAAAAGCGTAAAATGAGCGTGGAAAGAGACCTACCCAGCAGCGTTTTTTTCTTTTCTGCCGCTGGGCAGATTGAATATTGATGAGTTGCAATGTATTACAAAAGATGATTTAACCACTTTCCAGAAAAAGATTGCCCATGACCAGCATATATTCTCCTGAATCCGAAATTTGATATAAAATCAATGCTACATTTTAGTTCTGAAAAATCTTCAGCAAATGGCGATTTAGAGGGAATAGGCATATTCATTACCAAATCACCCGCAAATAGATTATTCTCAAAAATGACACCTATCGATCCTTTTGTGTGACCGGGTAAATGGACAATTTCTATTTCAGGAAAATCTAACAAAGCATTTTGATTATCTAAAACTATATCAGGTGTGAATTGTTGATAGTATGCTTCATTCATTTCGTTCAGCGTTGAATTACGGATAAAATTGCTTAAAAAACCTTTCGCTGGTGGAAAATCCATTGCCCCGTGAGTAACCTTATTCAGATCGCCTCGATGTATTGCCACTGGAATATGAAAGTGGTCTTGTAATATTGCTGCATTTCCTACATGGTCGTAATGCCCATGTGTCAAAATTAGCAGGCTGATTTTTGATAAATAGCCTGTTGCGCGTAAATGCTCTATAAATAAATGATCTGACGATATACCTGCATCAATAAGAATTACCTTTTGGGAATTTTCCTTTGATAATAGATAGCAATTTGTATGTCCTGATTTCATTTTAATTACCATAATTCCACCTCTAATAAAGACCGTTTATTCGTTATTCAGACAAAAAATTGCGCTGACTTCAATCAGTCAGAAATCAGCGCGGCAAACCCATTTGAATGATAACGAATGAGCCGACGTAAATCTTCATTTATCTTTCTAACTTAACAAGATATTCTGTGGTATCTTCTTCAAACTTTTTCTGACCTGTCAAATAAAAGCCATGCCTTTGGTAAAAAGAAATTGCCCTAACATTTTTTTCTAATGCCCATAAATTATTTGCATGGAGTTCTTTGATTGCAAATTCAATTAACTCATTGCCAATTCCCTCACTCTGAAAAGATGTATCTACATACAGTTTACAAATCTCTGTTCCATTCATTTGAATAAAACCTTTTATTATCCCGTTATCATATACATATATATTTTTGATGATTTCTTCTCTTTTGAAGTAAGTATCTATCAATGGAACAACTTGCAACTCACCAAAAGAAAAAATTTCGTCTTTGAATATAGGGAAAAAATTAATCCTATTATTGAATACATATATTTCAGCTACTCTTGATAAATCATCTATTATTGCTTTCCTGATATTCATCGTATATCTCCTTTACAAAATATAATTTCTGTTCCCTTTCTTTGTTTTGCCCGGCTATCAATCGGCTTTTCCGCATCTTTAGGAATGAGCCAGATTGTTGCCATCTTTATAATGCCGGGGATGCGACCAGCAGCACAGTTATAGTTTATCCATCGTGGGGTCACGCCTCACTTCTCGCTTGCCTCTTTCAGTTCATGGACGGTATAGGCCACGGACTGATTTTTTATCTTGTGCATGGGAATCAGGCGAGTGGTTGCCATACTCGAACCTCCTTTCACTTTTTGGGGAAAATAAGCCGCTGATGAATGGGGATCATACCCAGACACCAGAGGCCTATTGATTATGCTATACTGCTATGGTTCAGCCGATTTTTCTGATGGTTAGAATGGAACATAGTCCCCTCAAATACCATGAGAAAATAGGCTTCTTTTGCAAGGTATTATAGATATGCAAAAGCTCAATATGGATTTCTCTGTTGCTGAACAGCAGATTGCTATTCAATATTCAATTCTATACTTCCTGTGAAGCCGTCACATTCAATGCCAATATAATTGCCGCCACTCGGTAATGTAATAGTTTCATTGTAGGTTCCGTCTGCCTGAATTAAGATAATTGGTTCCTCATTCCCGGATGCCCAAAATACTTTAGCAGTACCATTGTCAATTTTTAGCATGCAGGTAACAGACAGATCATTTCCATTTTCCCTTTCAATGTCTGTTCCACCAAAAATGTATTCCGTTTTCGAGAAGTCTTTATATTCGGCAAAATAAGTTCCAACATAGTTATCAATACCCGTTATACGTTCACCCTGCAATGAATTTTCAGAAGTCAGTACGCTATTTCCGCCCACTTCATTGATCGTATTCATTACATCTAAAGCAGCATTCTTGGGAGTGTCACCTACAACATCAGAAGCAGCATCCAGTATCTTTTCTGTTCCATTTGACAGCGCTTTATAAATGTTATTACAGCCGGAAAGAGTTAAAATACATCCGCATAATAAAATGATGCAGAAAGTTCTTTTTATCATTGGGTTGTCCTCCTTTTCACTTTCTGTATTTTAGTCCTGTCCTGCGCCAAAATCAGCATGGTTGTAGTTATAACAATGACAGCCAGCAGAACAGCAGAACACAAAAGAATATTATATATACCAGTATCATTACCATTTTGATAGTTGATGAAGCCAAGACCAATCGTAACCGGATAAATACAGGTTAGGTCGTGGCCGGAAGCAAAAGTACCTATAAAGCCATAGAAAAATGCGAAAGCAACTCCCGGCATAAATGCACCCGCCCGCTGTCCGGTAAATACAATAATAGGAAGTACCGCAATAAACACAAAGCAATTCATTCCAATCATTTGCAGAAGTGTTTTTGCCATGCTAAAAAGATTTAGCCCACCATACCTAATAATAAGAGAAATGATTGCGGTAAACATAAACTCCACTATTGCCAGGAATATAGTAATCATTCCGCAAACGAGGAGCTTTCCAACAAGTAAGCGTCTAAAAGATACCGGAATAGCTGTCAGATTCTTAAGTGTATCATCTGTTCTTTCGCGTTCAATGATATAACCAGCTATCAAAGTAATCGTTGCCGGAAATATCAGTGAAAAATTATTCCATATTACATTATCCGAAAAACTGGAAAATGTAGGTACTCCCGGCGTTCCAATCTCCATAAAACAGGTCAACAGCACAACGGACAACATTGTAGCAATTCCAATCCATATGACAGAATATCGTTTCAATTTCAATAATTCAGATTGTATCAGTCTTGTCAATTTTTACACCCACCTTTCCTGCTTTTGATAAATTTTGATGATAGCAAAATAAGATATGCCACCAAGGATAAAAACCGTAAGTATTACGATCCACAGATTCAGGAAATATGGTTGCCATATTTCAAAAGCCGCAGTTCCCTGCTCAATCATTCTTGAAGCCTGCCACCGGTAAATAATGGGGGTGGGTAAGATGCTGGTAAGCACTTTCATCATTTGATTATCTGATGTGAATTGCCCTGTAAAAGCAAGAGAAAATCCGAACATCGTATAAAAGAACGTCAAAATGATTGCAAAAATATAGGAACGATTCAACTTTACAATGGCAATTACGATTGGAAGTGTTCCTGTTGTGTATAAAATAGAGGTAACAATCGCAACCATTATTTTATTGCCGATGTTTCCTAAATCAACTCCGACAAGCAGCCCGCCTGCCATAGCAGATAATAATGTAACGGCAGAAAATAATAATCCTATAAAATATAACACTATAATTTTGGCGGTAGCGATTTCCCATGTTTGTATGGGAATAACCGTCAGATTTTTTAGTGTTGAATTATCCCTTTCCATGTAAAATAGCATAGCAGCTATAATACCAAGTACGCAGGGAAGCATAATAGGTACAGCCACACAAAAAAGCATATCATACAAGCTGTCAAAAGCTCCCAAATTACCGACATTTCCTTTTAATACGAGGGCAGTAAACGGAATCGGAAACAGCATTGCGGCAAACACCACAAATAAAACAAATTTTTTTCGCTTTAGTTTCCAAAGCTCACATTTAATCAGTTTAAGCAATTCCTTCACCCCCTGTTACACGTTTGAAATAATCTTCCAGACTTTCTTCACAGGTATGAGCTTCAGATATTTCCAATCCATTTTCTACAAAAACGGTAACAATTTTTCCAACAGAAAGATCAAGATTATGCAGCAGCAAATTATGGTCATCCTGTATGGAAAAATGTTTCTCTTGGAAGTTACGTTCTAAAAGTCTTGCGGCCTGTGCCGTATCGGAAACCGAAAAATGGATATGTTTACTGCTTTTTTGTTCCAGTTCTGCAAGACTTTCTTCTTCCAGCGATGTTCCGTGGTCGATGATCCCAATATCATCAGCCAGCAAAGAAATTTCAGAAAGAATATGGCTGGAAATTAAAATCGTCTTACCTCTTTCGTCGCAAAGCTGCCGGATAAAAGAACGAACCTCTGCAATTCCAATAGGATCAAGCCCGTTAATGGGTTCATCCAGGATCAAAAGTTCCGGGTCGTGCATGATTGCCAGGGCAATCGCCAACCGTTGCTTCATACCAAGTGAATACTGTGAAAACAGTTTTTTGTCTGCATAAGGCAGACCGACTAAATCTAAAGCGTCTTTAATTGCATGGCGTTTTGGTACTCCCCGCAGGGTTGCAAATATACGCAGGTTTTCTGTTGCGGTAAGATTAGGATAAAAGCCAGGGGATTCAATCAGGCTTCCAATACGAGGAAGCAATTTCTTTTCATTCCCCTGCAAAGGCTTTCCCCATATCTTAACTTCGCCGGAAGTGGGCCGTGTCAGACCAAGCAACATTTTCATTGTTGTAGTTTTTCCTGCGCCGTTTCTTCCAAGCAGACCATAAATCTTTCCTTTTGCCACATGGATATTAAGATCGGCAACACTCTTTTGGGTGCCATATTGTTTGGTAAGATTTTTTGTTTCAATGATGTAATTACTCATATTTCAAACCTCCTGTTCTGTAAAGCATTCTATCACACCAATCTTGCATTAACCTTGCCGGAACCTTGCATTAACCTTGCAATTCGTACTTACTATTTTCTGATATTTTAGGAAAAACCTCTGAAAATAATTAAGGCTCCCACCATAAAAGGCGGGAGAGCCTTAACCAATTAACGGGAAAAGCAAAGTAAATATTGTCCCATTTCCCTGTACGCTTTCTGCTGTTATAGTACCGTTCATCTTATCTACAAGCTGATGTACAATAGATAATCCAAGACCGCTTCCTTTTTCAGACCGCCCCTTGTCGCATTTATAGAGCCGTTCAAAAATATGTTCCAAATCCTCTTTTTCAATCCCAATTCCATTATCAGCCAAAAGTATTTTTATATTCTCGTTCTGCTTTGATAAGGTTAGTTCTATTTTATCCGCACGGCTATGGGTTACAACATTTTGTATGAGATTGTTCAATATCCGCATATATCCGTCTGAATCAAGCATTACCCGGAATGGCTGGTCAGGAATATCAATATTATATTCTATTTGCTTATCTTCAAATATCGGTATCCAGTCAATCAATATATCCCTTGTCAGTTCAGCCGCTTCAACTGTATCTATCTTTATCACAAATTCATTAGAGTTCAATTTGAACCAGTCAAAGAGAACATCTATATATTCTTTTAGATCGTGGGCTTTACGTCTTGCAGTTTCGATATAATTATCTCGTTCCGTTCCCGTCACAATTCCTTTGTGGGCGGCGTCTAAATATCCGATAAGGGTAGTAAGGGGCGTTCTAACATCATGGGAAAGGCTTGTCATAAGTTGCCTGTTCGTTTCATCAGTCTGCCGATATGCGGTAAGTCTGCTTTCATAAGACAAAACAATTTCGTTGATTTCATAGGCAAGTGGGGCGACAAGCTCATTTGTTGCCGCTAAAATACGCCTGTTTCCATTACCGTTCTTTACATCGGCCAGTATTTCGGACATTTCCGCAATCTGTCTTTTGACCCGACGTATAACTAAGAAAGAAAAAAGAACGGAGCAAGCAGCAACAATAATAGAGAATATACAAATCAATTCCATACCTAAGCTCACACCTCCTTATTAAAGCGATAGCCGATACCCTTTATTGTTTGAATGTATTTTGGACTTCCTGGGCTTTCTTCTAATTTCTTTCGTAGACGGCTGATAATTGCCATGATATTGCTGTCGTCATAGAAGTATTCTTCTCCCCAGACTTCTTCATAAATCCTTTGCTTTGTCAGAATTTTTCCTTGATTTTTTGCACAGAATAAAAGTAAGTCAAATTCTTTTGGAGGAAGCTCAAAAGTTCCATTGATTGTAGTAATAGAACGATTTTCAAGGTCGATTTTCAGACCATCAAAATCAAGCTGCTGCGGAATACCATCCTGTTGATTAAAGCGGGTATATCTGCGGATGAGAGAAACGATACGGGCTATTAACTCATCCATATCAAAAGGTTTTGTCAAATAATCGTCGGCCCCCATCCGCAGCCCCCGTACTTTGGAAGCACTGTCATTTTTGGATGTGAACATTAGAATAGGCAGGCTGCTTTCTTTTCTGATTCGTTCCAGTGTTTCAAAACCATCCATACCCGGCATCATAACATCAAGTATGACAAGTTGATATTCTTTTTCTTTTAATTTTGCTAATCCCTCTTTTCCGGTATTGCAAAAATCGGCGTCTATATTTTCTGATAAAACACTTCGCTTAATCAAAGCGCAAAGTTCTCTATCATCATCTATAATCAAAACTTTATTCATGTTGTTGCTCCTTATATATGTCTTTTATAGGACTATGGCAGCATGGTGTCTGGATATCTAGGCCATCCAGATAACTGTTTCCCCACTGGCACATTGCGTCTAAAATGGGGATGAGGCTCCTGCCAAAAGCAGTGAGGGAATACAGAGTTTTTGGTGGTTTTTCAGGTATAACGTCACGATGAATTATACCACAGTTCTCCAAATTGTGAAGCTGCTGAGAAAGCATTTTAGGTGTGGCCTTTGTAATTCGACGCTGTAGTTCCATATAGTGTAGAGGATGGTCAATCAGATGCCAGAGAATCAAAGGTTTATATTTACCACCAATCAGAGAAAGAGTGGCCTCTACAGGACAGTTAAATTGAATTTTTTCGTATTTCATGATGTTCTCCTTTCACGCAGGGATACTATCTTTTTGGAAAGTATCTTCCGAAAAAGTGCATTCTTGCGGGTAATTTGATTTGTGCTACAATAAGTTCATGGTTGGTTTGACATACCGAATACATGTTATACAGAAAGGATTAATATTATGGAATTTATCAATATTGCAAAGCAGCGTCAATCAGTACGCAGTTACAAAAATCAGAAGGTTGAACCGGAAAAGCTGGAGCAGATTCTGGAAGCTGCCCATGTAGCTCCAACCGCAGCAAATCTTCAGCCAGTTCATTTGATCGCTGTTCAGAGTGAAGAAGGTCTGGCTAAGATCAGCAAGGCAGCAGGTATCTATAATGCGCCACTGGCAATCATTGTGTGTGCGGATCACAACAAAGCGTGGGTGCGTCCATTCGATCAGAAACAGACGGGTGACATTGACGCTTCCATCCTGACGGACCACATGATGCTGCAGGCTACAGAACTTGGTCTTGGTACTGTGTGGGTATGCTATTTCAAGCCGGATGTTTTGCGTAAAGAATTTGATCTTCCGGATAATCTGGAACCAATCAACATCCTTGTGATCGGTTATTCCGATGATGAGCCGGCAGATACAAACCGTTTTGACACACAACGTATCCCGATGAGCCAGTTGGTTTCTTACGAAAATTTGTAAATGTATGCTTAAGTTGGCGCAGCCCCTGTCAGAAAAGCAGGAGCTGCGCTTTTAACGCTCTGAAATATGTGCATAGGTTTCTTCCAAAATCCATCGGATATGTTCATCCTGTAAGGAATAAATCACATTTTTACCGACTTTGTGGGAGCAGACTAACCGGATGATCCGTAGCGCACGTAGTTGATGGGAAACTGCAGATTCAGTGGTCTGTATTTTTTTTGCCAGATCACTGACACAGTATTCCTTTTCCATCAGATACCACAGTATCCGCATACGGGTATAATCGCCCATTGCTTTGTAAAGTTCAGAGAGCTGCTGTAACTCATCGGAATTTGGAACCATAAAAGTTGTGTATTCTGTTGTATTCATGTAATTCCTCCAATCTCTGTATAAGTCATTTGACAGATAAAATTTAAGTAGTTATGATGGTTTCAGGAAGGAGATGATTTCGATGTCACACTATAATCTACCTCACAATCACGGACAGAATATTGAACGGGTATTAGACAAAATGCCTTCTGTGGAAGGCTTTACGAATATAGCATTTCTATTTCAGCAGCTTGATGATCCTACACGTCTGCGAATCTTGTGGTTGCTCTGTCACTGCGAAGAATGTGTCTGTAACATTGCGGCGGCGGTGGATATGAGCGCACCTGCGGTATCACATCATCTGCGAATATTAAAGAAAAGTGGTATCATATCCAGCAGGAGGGAGGGCAAGGAAGTTTATTATTCACTCTCTGATACACCACAGGCAAAGTTACTGCATCATTCTATAGACGCTTTATTTGAAATATCCTGTCCAACGAAACAAGAAAGAAAAGCACCGCTTTCGGATTAAGAATGAAGGGCGGCGCTTTTCTGTTTTTTCAAGTTTTTTAGACCTGGGATGATACATCGAACTGCTTTACCCGCATGGCACGGATGGCGTTCAGGATGGCGATGACGGAAACGCCTACATCAGCAAATACTGCCGCCCACATGTTGGCATATCCGAAAGCCCCCAAAATGAGTACCAGGAATTTTATGCCCAGGGCAAATACAATATTCTGATTTGCGATGCGGATGGTTTTTCTGGCAATCCTCATGACTGTGGCAATTTTGGATGGTTCGTCTGTCATTAGTACCACATCAGCAGCTTCGATAGCCGCATCAGAACCCAGGCCGCCCATAGCAATACCTATATCAGCACGTGCCAGCACAGGGGCGTCATTGATACCATCACCGACAAAGACCAGCGTACCTTTTTCACTTTTTTGCTTTAAGAGATCTTCCACACGGTCAACTTTGTCAACCGGGAGAAGTTCTGTATATGCCTGATCCAGACCGAGGCGGTTTGCCACTTTTTTTCCAACGGCATCTGCATCTCCGGTCAGCATGACAGTTCTTCGGATGCCTGCGGATTTCAAAGAACGGATTGCTGCCGGAGCATCTGCTTTGATCTCATCCTCTATTACAATACATCCGGCATATTTTCCGTTGCAAGCGACATAAACGACTGTTCCGACGGAAGGGCAGGCGGTGTACTTGATGTGTTCTCTTATCATTAATTTTGCGTTTCCAGCCAGGACTGTCTTTCCGTCGATGAGAGCCTGCACACCGTGTCCGGCAATTTCCTGGACATCGGTAATGCGGGTGTTGTCAATCTTCTTGCCATAGGCATTTTTGATAGACAGGGAAATCGGATGGTTGGAGTAATCTTCCGCATATGCGGCCAACTCCAGAAGCTGATGATCTTTCATGCCGTTGGAATGGATTTCACTGACGGCAAAGGAACCTTTTGTCAGTGTGCCTGTTTTATCAAAGACTACCATTTCAGCATGAGCGAGAGCTTCCAGATAATTGCTGCCTTTGACCAGAACACCGATTTTGGACGCCCCGCCAATACCGCCGAAGAAACTAAGCGGAATGGAAATGACAAGCGCACAAGGACAGGAGATAACCAGGAAGGTTAAAGCTCTGTAAATCCAAATGCTAAATGCCTGGCCTGTAATAATCGGCGGCAGAATTGCAAGGGCCAGGGCAGCGAATACTACAGCAGGCGTGTAGTAGCGGGCAAATCGTGTGATGAAGTTTTCAATCCGTCCCTTTTTATCACTGGCGTTTTCAACCAGATCAAGGATTTTCGCTACGGTGGATTCCCCAAATTTTTTTGTGGTCCGGATAGTCAGTATTCCAGTTTGGTTGATACAGCCGCTGATCACTTCCATTCCCGGTTCCACCTCACGGGGCATGGATTCTCCGGTCAGGGCAGAGGTATCTAAAGCAGAAGAACCTTTGATGATTGTTCCGTCCAGCGGGATACGCTCGCCTGGTTTTACTATAATGGTGGAACCAATCTGAACTTCGTCCGGATCAACCTGAACCAGCTTTCCGTCCTGTTCAATGTTGGCATAATCTGGTCGGATGTCCATCAGGCTTGTGATCGATCTGCGGGATTTGGAAACCGCATAAGATTGGAACCATTCACCTACCTGGTAGAACAGCATAACCGCAACACCTTCAGAATGTTCACCTAAAATCAGTGCGCCGATGGTGGCAATCGTCATCAGAAAGTTTTCATCAAATACCTGCCCGTGCAGAATGTTCGTGACCGCTTTCCACACAATATCCCATCCGATCACTACATAGCAGGAAAGAAATATTCCCATTTCAATAGATTCAGGAAGATGTAAAAGACTTCCTGTAAAAAACAGCACTGCCGCAACAATAATACGTGTAAGCAGATGCTTTTGTTTTCGTGTCATAAATTCATTACTCCTTTCATCGTCTTAATGAAAAAACACCGGCTACCAGGAAAACGGCAGCCGGTGTCTGGCTTTTTCTTACACCTTAACAGTTACATCCGGCTCGATTTTCTTAATCAGTGCCTTCGCTTCGGTCAGGATGGCATCGAACTTATCATCGGGTGCCTCCAGAACCATCTTCTGATTCATAAAATTAACGGATACGTCAGTAACACCGTCAATCTTTTTTACGGCACTCTGAATCTTTGCGGCACAGTGTCCGCAGTCAAGGTCGATTAATTTGATTGTTTTCTTCATAGGATGTTATCCCCTTTCTATAGTTATTTAGTTGGTTTGACATGGCTGAACAATTAAAAGATTGTTTAATCGTTCATGCCGTCAGTATATTCACGAAAATCTTTAAAGTCAACGGGTTTGGGAGCAATCCTGCTCTTTGGATTGGAAAACCTGCCGATTGGATTTATTCAAAAAAAGGAATTACTTTTTGGATAAAAAATGCTCCTTTATGGAGCGTACAAAACCGGAAAAGCGTGTTTATAATGATTGCGTTCCCTACGGGGGACGGGTACCCAAATCATAAAAAGAAAGAAGGGATGAAATTGCAAAAGGAGCAATTTGACATTACGGGTATGACCTGCTCGGCCTGCTCAGCCAGGATTGAAAAGAGCGTCGGGAAGCTGCCCGGTATCAAAGAGGTGTCCGTCAATCTGTTAAAGAACAGTATGGTTGCTTCTTATGATGAGTCCGTTCTGGATGTGGAAGGGATTGTCCAGGCAGTAGAGAAAGCAGGTTATGGGGCATTTCCTAAAAAACCTGCCGCTATCCAGAACAAAAGCAGTGCCGCAGGCCGGACGAAAAATCCGGAAACCAGCACGGCACAGGCAGAATACAAGCAGATGAAACAGCGGCTGCTTATATCTGCCATTTTTACCGTACCGCTGTTTTATATATCAATGGGACACATGATGGGTTGGCCCCTTCCGGGTTTCCTTTTGGGAATGGAAAATGCCCTGAGCTTTGCTTTTACCCAGTTTCTGCTTCTGATTCCGGTAGTGTTTGTCAATTTTAAATATTATCGGATGGGGTATAAGACGCTGTTTCATGGTTCACCTAACATGGATTCTCTGATTGCGATAGGTTCCAGTGCAGCGATTATTTATGGGATTTATGCCATTTATAAGATTGGAATTGGATTCGGGCATGGAGATATGATAATTGTCCACAGCTTTATGATGGATTTATATTTTGAGTCCGCAGGCATGATCCTGACACTGATTACTTTGGGAAAAACGCTGGAGGCACGGGCAAAGGGGAAAACCTCAGATGCGATTACCAAACTGATGAACCTGGCCCCAAAGACTGCTACGATAGAGCGTGATGGACAGGAAGTTGTTATTCCAGTGGAAGAAGTGCAGGTCGGAGAAACGCTGATCGTGAAAGCGGGAGAGTCAGTGCCTGTGGATGGCATCGTGATAGAAGGTTCTTCTTCTGTGGACGAATCTGCCCTGACAGGAGAGAGTATTCCGGTAGAAAAACATATGGGAGATAAAGTCATCGGAGCAACTTTAAATAAATCCGGGTATTTTAAAATGCAGGCTACAAAGGTAGGAGATGATACCACCCTTTCGCAGATTGTCCGTCTGGTAGATGAAGCAACAAGCTCGAAAGCTCCGATTGCAAAGCTGGCAGATAAGGTCAGCGGTGTATTTGTACCTGTGGTAATCAGCATTGCCCTGATTGCTGTTATCGTATGGTTGCTGTTGGGATATGGGTTTGAATTTGCTCTTTCTATCGGTATTTCGATTCTGGTTATTTCCTGCCCGTGTGCATTAGGACTCGCTACGCCCACCGCAATCATGGTAGGAACTGGAAAAGGGGCATCAAACGGAATCCTGATCAAATCGGCAGAGGCTCTGGAAACCGCTCATAGTGTTGATACGGTGGTTCTGGATAAAACTGGAACTATTACGCAGGGAACACCGAGCGTTACGAATTTTCTGTGCGGAGACGGGATAGGACAGAAAGAACTATTGCAGGTTGCCGCATCGCTGGAAAAACTGTCAGAACATCCATTGGCAGATGCGATTGTAGAAGAAGCGGAAAGGGAAGGCGTATCTTTCCTGCCCGTAGAGAATTTTAAACAGATTCCTGGACAGGGGATTACCGGGAAAATTGGGAATGAAGTTTGCTTTGCAGGAAATTATCGATTGCTTAACGCTAATGGTATTTCCGGTGGAGCTTTGCAGCGGCTTGGGGAATCTATGGCGGAGGATGGAAAAACACCTTTGTTCTTTGCACGTGGAGAAAAACTGATTGGCGTGATTGCTGTGGCAGATGTGGTGAAGCCTACGAGCAGGCAGGCAGTACAGGAATTGTCATCTATGGGGATTGAAGTGGTCATGCTGACGGGTGATCATGCGAAAACGGCGGAGGCAATCCGCCGTCAGGTCGGTGTAGATCGTGTGGTGGCGGAAGTCTTTCCACAGGATAAAGAGAAAGAAATCCGGCGTTTGCAGGGGGAAGGCAAGAAAGTGGCAATGGTGGGCGATGGTATCAACGATGCTCCCGCACTTGCCAGGGCAGATGTTGGAATTGCGATTGGAGCCGGAACGGATGTAGCCATAGAATCGGCGGATATTGTTCTGATGAAAAGTGATTTGCTGGATGTCTCTACGGCGATTCAGCTTAGTAAAGCAGTGATCCGCAATATCAAGCAAAATCTATTTTGGGCGTTTATTTATAACATCATTGGCATTCCGGTAGCGGCGGGACTGTTTTACCTGCCCTTTGGTCTGAAACTGAATCCAATGATCGGAGCGTTTGCCATGAGTTTCAGTTCGGTATTTGTCGTATCAAATGCACTGCGGCTACGGTTATTTCAGGCAAAGCATATATCCCATGAAGGTGCCGATATGGAGTTTGAACAGGAAAATAATAAAAAAGAAAGTAAAGGAGCAACTCAAATGGAAAAAATATTAAATATTGAAGGAATGGTCTGCATGAATTGTGTGAAGCACGTTGACAAGGCATTGCGGGAAGTGGAGGGCATCAAAGAGGTTACTGTAAGCCTTGCGGATAAAGAGGCACGGGTACAGCTTAATAAGGACGTGCCGGATGGTGTACTGAAAGCGGTTATCGAGGATGCTGGCTATCAGCTTGCAAGTATTCGTTAAGTGAGTTGTCTATGAAAGCAAAGAAAGGTGATATTACTCATAAGTTAAAGATTGCCAGGGGACAGATTGACGGTATCCTGCAAATGATTGATGAAAACCGGTATTGTGTGGATATTTCCAACCAGCTTCAGGCAACGCAGGCTTTATTAAGAAGTGCCAATCAGGAGATTTTGCAGGAACATATCCGGAACTGTGTTAGGGAGGCTCTGCAAACGGATGTTGAAAATCCAAAATTGGAAGAAGCATTAGAATTGCTGGAGAAGATGGCGCAATGATACTGAGGGGCAGGGGTAAAGCCTTTCTGTCCCTGGAATTTTTTCTGATTGGATTGTGATTTATTCCACCCGGAGCGTACAAAATAAATTGAATTTTATATACTTTAATTGGTTAGACGTGGCTAATGAATAAGGAGGTAAAAGTGATGAAACAGTCACTTGATACAAGAACAAAATTATTATCAAAGAATCCATTTTCACTGATGTTGGAGCTTAGTATTCCAGCGGTTCTCGGCATGGTGGTCGTTGGGCTTTATAACATGATGGATTCGATTTTTGTCGGGCAGATGGTAGGAGCAGCGCAGATGGGAGCCGTATCGGTATCTTATCCGTTTACTTTGATTAATGCAGGCTCTGCCGCTATGGTAGGCGTAGGTTCTGCCTCGGTGCTTTCCCGTGCTATTGGCAAGAAGGATGAAGGAACGATAAAAAAGATTATGGGAAATCTGGTTGCGATGGTTCTTTTGATGTCAGTGGTTTATACCATCATTGGAATGGTATTTACCCGCCAGCTTTTATCCCTTGCAGGAGCCGGTGACAATATTATGAACTATGCGGAGAAATATCTCCGGATTGTGTTTGCGGGTTCCCTGTTCGTGAACTTTTTCCAGAGTGCGAATATGGTCATTCGTGGGGAAGGACAGTTGAAAAAGGCAATGACGATCATTGCCAGCGGAGCTATTTTAAATATTATTCTTGATCCGATTTTTATTACGGTTTTAAAACCTTATGGATTGGGAATAGAGGCGGCTGCATACGCAACGATTTTTTCGCAGTTTGTTCAGGCAGCTATTACACTATGGTACTTTAAGAAAAAAAGTCCGAATGTAAAGATTGGGCGTATCCGTATTGATGGAACGTTGCTTCCCCAGGTACTTGCAGTTGGTGTATCAGCTTTATTAATGCAGGTACTGACGTTGGTACAGCAGACGGTGATTTATCGTGTGGCATCAAATTATGGTGGGGAGACTTCGCAGATTCTTCTTGCTGCGGCACTTCGGTTCTGGAATTTCTCGTTTGTTCCGTTATGGGGAATTAGTCAGGGATTCCAGCCTGCGGCTGGAACGAATTACGGGGCAAAACAGTACGATAGGGTAAAAACGCTGACTCGTGTATTTATTATTTCAGCTACGGTGTTATCCCTTGTGTTTTATATTCCGGCGGAGCTGTTTCCAGAGAAAATTTTATCCATGTTTATTACAACGCCGGGAGTGGCGGCATCGGGAGCTGCGAACTTCCGCATTATGTTCAGTACTTATATCTTGCAAGGAAGTTTTATCATTGCTGTGACACTTTTCCAGTCTTTGGGAAAAGCAAACAAGGCAACATGGCTGGTATTGTTCCGCCAGATTATTTTATTTATCCCGCTGTGTATCGTCCTTCCAATGGTCGGCGGCATGGGAATCCGTGGCGTATGGCTGGCGATTGCTCTGACGGATGCGGTTCTTGTAGTAATTACGGTTTCCATGATGCTTTCTGAGTTTCGTAAAATGCCGGAAACAGTTAAGGCAAAATGAGGAGGAATAAAGATGTATCTTTGTAATGGAAAAGCAGGAAATGAATATAAAGTCAGAGATATTGACCTGCCTACAAATATGGAAAAGCGTCTGGAGGCTCTTGGGATGACTCGTGGAACTTCTGTTATGGTTTTAAACAGTAAAAGTCACGGCGTCCTGATTGTAAAAGTACGTGGAACACGTTTTGCGCTTGGACGCAATATTACGAAGAATATTTTGGTTGCTGCATAGGAGGGATAAATTTCGATGAAAGAAAATTTAACAATAGGCTTCATCGGGAATCCAAACTGTGGAAAGACAACACTTTTCAACGCATACACCGGAGCCAACCTGAAGGTGGCAAACTGGCCCGGTGTTACCGTTGAGAAGGTAGAGGGAGCCATTAAAGATCATGACTTAAATATCCGTTTGGTCGATCTCCCTGGTACATATAGCCTGACATCCTATACGATGGAGGAACAAGTGTCCAGACAGTTTATATTGAGCGATGAAGTGGACATGATGATAGATGTTGTAGATGCTTCAGCGCTGGAGCGTAATCTGTATCTGACGCTGCAGTTGCTGGAGCTTGGAAAGCCAGTGGTCATGGCATTGAATATGATGGACATTGTGGAAAAACGTGGCATGGAGATTGACACACACAGGCTGCCGGAGATGTTAGGGATTCCGGTGATTCCGGTTTCCGCAAGGAAACGGACAGGGTTGGATGTGCTGCTCCATGCAGCGGCACACCATAAAGACTGCGTTGATCCGGAGTGCTTGATCCATCACCATAACTACCATTCAAAGCATCGGCATGACCACCATGCAGAATATGCAATGGTTTACAGTGATAAAATTGAAGATAAGATTGACCTTATCATGGATGAATTAAAGAGAAAATATCCGAATCTGAAAAATTACCGATGGCATGCAATCAAGCTGTTGGAGCAGGATAAGGAGATTACAGATCATTATCCCGTTGATTTGCCAGAAGTGATTGACCGGAGTTATGAATCGGATATTATCAATGAAAAGTATGATTTCATTCAGGAGATCATAAAAGAAGTGGTGGTGAACAAAGACCGTCAGGATGCACTGACGGAAAAAGCAGACAAAGCATTGACACACCGTATTTGGGGAATCCCGATTTTTCTCGGCATTATGGCAGTGGTATTTTTTTTGACATTTACCATTGGTGACTGGCTGAAAGGGTATCTGGAAATCGGAATTGAAAATCTGTCTGCGTTGATAGACGGAGGTTTGGTTGCGGCGGGGGTAAATGATATGCTGCGCTCCCTGTTGGTAGACGGTATTATTGCCGGGGTAGGTGGTATTTTGACATTCCTTCCAAACATTTTTATCTTGTTTTTGGCGTTGGCATTTTTGGAGGACAGCGGCTATATGGCACGAGTGGCCTATGTTATGGAAGGAATTATGAGCAAGCTCGGACTGTCCGGGCGGGCATTCATCCCGATGATCTTAGGATTTGGCTGTACCGTTCCGGCAATTATGGCATCGAGATCGCTGGAAAACCGGCGTGACCGTTTTAAAGTCATGTTGATTACCCCGTTTATGAGCTGCAGTGCCCGCCTGCCGATTTACATATTGTTTGCGGAAATGTTCTTTAAAGAACATGCCATGCTGGTTGCCTATTCCATGTATCTAATCGGGTTGGTGGTTGCGATTCTGGTTGCGGCTGTGATTCATCTGATTGATCGAAAGAAATCGGAGAATTACCTTTTGATTGAACTGCCGGAGTATAAGATTCCCAGTTCCAGAACAGTGGCGATTTATGTGTGGGAGAAGGTAAAGGATTACCTGACCAAAGCAGGAACTACGATTTTTATAGCGTCTATCCTGATGTGGATAATCTTGAACTTCGGACCGCAGGGCTATATAACGGAGATGGCGGACAGTTTCGGTGCTATTTTGGGGCATTGGCTTGTACCGTTCTTTGAGCCGATTGGATTGGGATTCTGGCAGATAGCGGTTGCTCTGATAGCGGGTATTTCCGCAAAAGAGGTTGTAGTGTCCAGTTGTGCGGTCTTGTTCGGGATTCCGAATATCAATTCTGCTGCGGGAATGAATACGTTGGTAGGTATCTTAGGAAATGCAGGATTCGGACAGCTCAATGCGTTTTGTCTGATGATTTTCTGCCTGCTTTATATCCCGTGTATGGCGGCATTGGCAACTATCCGCAGGGAATCAAGAAGTATCCGCTGGATGCTGTTCTCTGCTGTATTTCAGTTGGCAGTGGCGTGGTTGGTAACATTTTTAGTTTATCAGGTTGGAAGTTTATTGTGAGGTAAATAGAGATGAAAGATAAAAAATGGATTTGGGTTATAGGATTTCTTACTATAACAGGAATGATTGGCAAAAGATTTTTGAAAAAAATGAAAGGAAAAGTTGACGAATGATGAAGCGGTCAGCAGAAGGATTAAGATGAGTATTGTGGATTTAGTAAGAAACACAGCTTTTTCGGCGGCAATTCATACGGCATTGGAATATCTGGAAAAGAATCCGAAAGAAAATATTCCGAAAGCAATGAAACTTATGGATCAGGCACTGCCGGATGGATGGTATGAGGGACAGCGGGCGGCGTTCCGAAAGGCAATCGAAGAAAAAGGAAATTGGTATCAGTTGATTATGAAAGTCTATCAGTTGGATGTAGGCGTACGAAAGACTTTTTTCCAGAACTTCATTGTCAATTCCGCATTAAAAGGTTCTGCCATTCAAAATGAGGTACGGAAAAAGGAAAATTGTAATGTTCCGTGGGCGATTCTGTTAGATCCGACATCGGCGTGCAATCTGCGTTGTACCGGGTGTTGGGCGGCAGAATACGGGCATAAGCTGAATCTTAGTCTGGAAACTATTGATGATATTATCAGGCAGGGGAAAAAGATGGGAACCTATATGTATATTTACACAGGCGGGGAACCGATGGTTCGCAAAAAAGACCTGATTACGCTTTGCGAGCGACACCCTGACTGTGAGTTTCTTTCTTTTACAAATGGTACTTTGATTGACGAGGATTTTTGCCGGGAAATGCTGCGTGTAAAGAATTTTGTTCCTGCAATCAGTTTGGAAGGATTTAAGCAGGCGAATGATGGACGCAGAGGACAAGGGGTTTTTGAAAAGGTTATGCACGCTATGGATTTACTTCGGAAACATAAGCTGCCTTTTGGAATTTCTACCTGTTATACCAGTGCCAATTATGCAGACATCAGCAGTGAACAGTTTTTCGATATGATGATTGAAATGGGAGCAATGTTTGTGTGGTTTTTCCACTATATGCCTGTTGGCAATGAAGCGGTACCACAGCTTCTGCCTACACCGGAGCAGAGAAAGATGGTCTATGAGCGGGTTAGGGAGTTTCGGAATACAAAGCCAATCTTTAGTATGGATTTTCAGAATGATGCGGAATATGTAGGCGGCTGCATTGCCGGAGGCAGGAATTATTTACATATCAATGCTGCCGGGGATGTGGAGCCGTGTGTGTTTATCCATTATTCTAATGTGAATATCCATGAATGTAGCTTGCTGGAGGCATTAAAAAGTCCGATTTTTATGGCATACCATGACGGGCAGCCATTTAACAAGAATATGCTGCGTCCTTGCCCGATGCTGGAAAATCCGCAGATTCTGCGGGAAATGGTAAAGCGTACTGGAGCAAAATCTACAGATTTGCAGTCACCGGAAACGGTAGATCATCTGTGCGATAAGTGTGAATTATATGCGGAGCATTGGAAACCTGCCGCAGACGAATTGTGGGCGGCCAGCGGGAAAGGAGATTAAGATGGTCATTACGGGAATTATTGTTATAGGAGTTATCGCTTATGCAATATGGGCTATCCGAAAAATCCGCCGGAGCCGTAAAAACGGTTCTTGCTGCAGCGGGAGTTGTTCTGGATGCGTTGGAAAAAAATATTGCAGTAAATAGATTTGTCAGGAGCCGATGCTTTTAAGTGTCGGCTCTGTTCCATATTTGCACATCTGTTAGATTTGGAATATAATTCTAAATGGAGCGAAAAGTCTACTGATTGGAGCGGTATGGAATGAAGAAAAAGTTTATAATAAAAGATGCCAGAAGGTTACTGGCAGAACAGATTAATAGCAGTCAGATAGTAGAAGGGAAAAACATGAACATAGAAACAATGTCAAAGATGAAGGGATTATCAGAGGTTATTCCGAAAGACAACGATGGTTATTGTACCGTTTACAAAATGGACTGTGCCGATGGGTTAGGACTTATGACGGTTTATCAGGCATTTCCGGGTATACAGCTTATCTATAATGATTTTGAAGCAACGGAATATGAGTGGGAAGGTATTTTTGACAAGAATATTTTGGAAATCAACCATTGTAGGGAAGGACGTGAGGGGAGCCGCCTGTTAAGTGGTTCCTGCCTGTATTTGGGAGAGGGAGATTTGTCTATCCATACAATGGACAACTGTGCTTCGGAAATGTCGTTTCCACTAAAACATTACCGTGGAATTTCTGTGGTGATTAACCTGGAAACAGTTTCCAAAAATCCTCCAGCAATTCTGGAGGAGGCAGGTATTGATATTATGGAATTTCGGGATAAGTTCTGTGCATCTGGAAATTGCTTTATCATGCGGGCAAAAGATGAAATTGAGCATATTTTTTCGGAACTGTATTTTGTACCGGATTGCTTGCAAAAACCGTATATGAAGCTAAAAGTGCAGGAACTGTTGTTATTTCTTTATATGGTAGATGCGGCAAAGGAGAAGCAGAGAGAACAGTATACGTCACCTCATGTGGAAATTGTAAAAGAGATACATAAAAAGTTGATTTCTGATTTGCAGAAAAGACCAACGATTGAGGGACTTTCAAAAGAATTTCTAATCAATACCGCTACGTTAAAAAGTACATTTAAAGGAATTTATGGTCAGCCCATTGGAAGTTATATGAAAGAATATAGAATGAAGAAAGCGGCGATTTTACTTCGGCAGACACGGGCAACGATAGCGGAAGTTGCAAATCAGGTAGGATATGAGAATCAGAGTAAATTTGCGACAGCTTTTCGGGATGTAATGAAAATAACACCCGCAGAATATCGGAAACAGGACGAAGCACGCTTTGATGGAGGTGGTGTTATTAATACAGCGAGCGCACTGGAGTAATAAATATGATTTTTTTAATGTGTAAAAGGAAGGCGAGCTTGTGTGGGAAAAGTGTTAATAGCTGCATTTGACGATAAAGAGGAAACAACATTTAATGAGTTGCTTTCATTTCTAAAATCAAAAAGCCATATAAAAGTGCTGAATACTTTTCCTAATGATAGCTGCTTGAGATATGATAACTTGGTGATAGATACAAAATACCGGATGGTAGAGAGAGATGGGGAAAGTATTGAACTGACTAATTATGAGTTTGAAATCCTATATTTGCTGGCACAGTACCCCGGACAAGTATTTTCTAAAGAGCAAATATACAACCAGGTGTGGAAAGAACCCTATTATGGAGCAGAGGACAATGTGATGAGTTTGATTCGGAGAATACGAAAGAAAATAGAACCTGATCCGTCAAGACCTATCTATATTTTGACTGTGTGGGGAATAGGATATAAATTTAATAATGCGATAAAACGAAAATAAGCGGCATCTGTCAATTCTGAGAGACAGAGCCGCTTATTTTGTATCGGTAAGACCTAAAAGATAATCTGTTGATATATGAAAGTAGTTCGCAATCGCAACAATCTCATAATCGGGCACAAACCGTTTTCCTTGTTCTATTCTAAGGATTGTTAAATCTGTAAATTCAAATCCTTCTGTTTGTAATCGTGCGGCCAGCGTCTTTTGAGAAATGCCTTGTGCTTTTCGCAATTCTTTTACCCTAGTTCCGATAATATTTTTTGACTGTCCATTCCAGTATATTTTCATGCTATCCCTCACTTCTAAAGTTGAAGTATTATAATTGATTTTACCGAGTTGAGATGCTAATATACTTCTAAAGATGAAGTTTCAGAAAAAATATACTGAATTATTATAGAACGGTCACAATAATGATAGGACGGCATGACGGAAATGCCGGAAATCGAAAGGAGCGTATTGATATGCAAAATGAAGTATGGAGTGAAATAGGAGCGTTTTTGAATGATCTCCGTTGTGGGAATGTGAACAGAAAAACGTATCTTCATTTTCCAGAGTTAGAGGAAGCGGAACGGCTTAGAAAAAAAGAAAAGGTAAAATTTGAGGTGGAACTGAAAAGATTGGGCGCAGCGCAGAGAAAACAGGTGGAAGTTTATTTAGAAGTTGTGCAGCATCAGGCGTTTATGGAAGAAGAACGGGCGTATTGTCAGGGATATGTGGATTGTATTCAGCTATTAGCCGGATTGGGAATGTTGAATAGTAATCCAGATATAGAACAGATAATTGCAAAAGTGAAAAAATAATCAGATAAAAAGGCTCTCTCCAAATAGTTAAGGATTGAGCCCTTTCCATTCTTTTTTATAAGTGAATATCAGGAGTTATCAGAACTTCAACAAACTTTGTCAAGAATTATTCCTTAACATCATTACTGGCGTCTGGAACAGGCTGCAATAGAGCTGTGGCAGTTGCCAGAAGAACTTGAAGCTGATGTTCGTTGCAGTGCGTCAGCAAACGGAGTAGCTGTTTATATGTAGAATTATTCCTATTTCCGTTTGGATAAACATAATCATCTGCGGAAAGATTCAGTAATCGCATGGCTTTACAAAACAGCGGCAGGCTTGGAGTACCCTTATGGCGTTCCAAATCTCCCAAATAAGTAGATGACACGCCGAGTTTTTCTGCAAGTTCTTCCTGTGTCCAGTGTCGATCCATCCGGGCATTTTTTACCATCGTTGCAAAGAGTGTCTTGGGAATATCCATGTTAATTCACCTCCATAAATATAGTGTATTACCCTGTATTTGAAAAGTGAAAAGGGTATGAGCTTGGTATTTCAGAGGGGTTTAACCCTAGAAAGAGTATTCAATCCTTTTTCGGATAAAAAAAACAAGATTCCGGAAAGGACTATTTGAATACTCTTTTTCTGTTTCCGGGATTTTGCCGGAGAGCAGAGTGGTTTATAGAGAGAGATTCAGGCGGCGATCATGCCGTTTATCAGGTACACAACCAAAAAAATCTTAATCAATGTTGCTCTGTTATACACCCTTGTACCTATGGTAAAAACCTATGTTGAAACGGGGGGTAACAAGTGAATTAGTTATAAAGTGCGTCCGATGGGCAATAGCTCGTCAGGGCGCATTTTATATATACGGAAATTTTTTTGAAAAATTTTTTGATTTTTCGATTTTTCCGGGAAAAATGACTGTCCACGCAACAAAGGGGGCAGTCGAATGTTTTCGAGAACGGCTTTCAGGCGGAAGGGAGGTGATCTCCCTTGAAGCTGACAAAGCAGGAACAGGATATTGTGCGAAGGAAATTCAGTAAATATTGTATTGAGGTTTTGAATGGCGAAGCACTGAACTATCTGGAAGAACTGGACAGACTCTGGGAACAGGAAATCAATTTTTCTGATCTCGGAGAAAGTATTTTAAATCAGTTTTGTTCTTATGATGAAATTCCAGAAAACGATTATTTTCAGATCATGGGTATGGAAGTGCCTGTCAGAGACGAAGCTATCAGCAATGCGCTGTACCGTTTGCCAGAAAAGAAACGCAAGATAATTCTTATGGCATATTTTCTGGATATGACGGAGAAAGAAATAGCCGAGTGCATGAATCTTGTGCAGAGTACCGTACATTACCATAAAGCGGATTCTCTGCGTTTATTAAAGAAAATATTGGAGTGATACATATGCGAAACAGAAAGAAGAAAGAGCCGATTGCGTTTGAGGTTATTGAAGCGGCCATTGCAGGGGATGTTGTGGCTATTAACCAGATTGTTGACTATTTTCAACCATACATTAACAGCAGATGCAGGAGGAAGTTTATAGATGAATCCGGGCAGATAAAGTATGGGATTGATGAATATATGAAACGGCGGATGGAAACGAAGCTAATAACAAAGATTTTGAGTTTTGAGATTCAGCTTTAATACTTGTGCATGGGAATTATCCCCTTTTCGCCCATGCAAAAGATTATGAAGCACTGTACCTTGACAAGTGCATATTTTATCCTGCAGGACACGAAAACAGTGGAGCTGTGTGACGGATACGCCATGACTACCTGTGCCTGGTACTTTGCGACATCGTGTCGCAAAGTTACCGGACATTGGAAACGAGGAAGTATCGATACCGGTATTGAAGTAAAGGTACGAGCGAGAAATATCCGATTACAGTCAAAGTTACAGGGACTTTGTGCGAGGATGCTGTTTTTGATAATGAGACTTCTGGAGATAAGCTGCTCCGGTCCGAGAGGATGGTGTATACCAATGAGGCTGTTCCTGACAGCCGCCTGCAGGAGATTATTATTTAGCAGAAAGGGGTAATCCGATTTACATGGATGATAAGAAATTGTTGCGGTATAGTATGCAGCTATCTATGTTAAAGCAGTTGCTTTCTAAAAAATTGATTAGTGAAAACGAATATCAAATCATACAAAAAAAATTAATGAAAGATTATGGCATTATATCTAACATTACCGCTTGACGAGATAAGTGTGCTGCATTATAATATAATCAACACTACGATAGGAACACAAAAAGAGGAGGACGAAAATGGAAGTTGAATTGATTAAGGCAAATGATCCATTTGACGGTTCTGCCAGACGAAAGATTGAGCGGTTAAGAGTTGCGGCATACTGCCGGGTAAGTACGGATGATGAAGATCAGATAAAAAGTTATAATTCAATGGTTACGCATTATACGGAGTTAATTCAGAATAATAAAGACTGGATTTTTTCGGGTATATACGCTGATAAAGCAATTACAGGAACAAAGGTAGATAAGCGGGATGAATTTCAAAGGCTGATTCAGGATTGTATGGATGGTAAGATTGATATGGTCATTGCTAAAAGCCTTCCGAGATTTGCCAGAAACACATTGGATACGCTGAAATATGTCCGTATGTTAAAAGAGAGAAATATTGCTGTTTATTTTGAAGTTGAGAAAATCAACACATTAAAAGATGGTGAATTTCTAATGACTATTTTAAGTTCTGTTGCACAGCAGGAGGTTGAAAATACATCTGCTTATGTAAAAAAGGGCTTAAAGATGAAAATGAAAAGAGGGGAGTTGGTAGGCTTCCAGGGATGTTTGGGATACGATTATGATGTTGAAACAAAATCTATTTCAATCAACGAGGAAGGTGCTGAAGTTGTTCGATATATATTTGATAGATATGTGGCAGGAGCCGGTAGCACTATGATAGCCAGAGAACTGAATGAACAGGGAAATTTAACAATCCGGGGAAATCCCTGGACTTCATCCAGTATCATGGGAATTATCAATAACGAAAAATATAAAGGTGATATTTTGTTAGGAAAAACCTTTACAGTTGATCCGATTTCTAAAAGACGTTTAGAGAATCTTGGCGAGGAAGATCGGTATTATATACATAATCATCACGAGCCGATTATTACAGAAGAACAATTTGAACGGGCGCAGGAAATAAGAAACCGAAGAAATGGGAACCGAAAGCATAATGTCATTCCGGGGAAACGTGAGAAGTTCAGCAGACAGTTTGCATTTAGTTGTATGGTGGAATGTGGATTTTGCGGTTCTAATCTTTCACGCAGACGCTGGCATAGCAGTTCTAAATATAAAAAGACAATATGGCAGTGTGTTAAGTCAACGAAGGAAGGAAAAAGATTTTGTCCTGATAGTAAGGGTATTCCGGAACAGGTAATAGAGGAAGCGTTTGTTGAGTCTTATAGGATGCTTTGCAACGATAATAAAGATGTCCTAGAAGAATTTTTAAAGCGAACTGAAAAGGCGCTTGGAGAAAGTTCGGTTGAAGATCAGATTCATAAGTTGGAAAAAAGTATTGAGAGGGTTTCTTCAAAGAGAAAAAAACTACTGGATAACTATTTAGGTGGAGTTGTTGAACAGGATATTTATGAGGAAACAGACGTAGGACTGAAAACAGAGCTGACTAATGCAAAAGCAAAGCTGCAATATTTACGTCAGCAGTCGGATGAAAAGAGTTCATTGCAAAGGAGGCTTTCGGATTTTAAAAAAGCACTCTCACATAATGAAGTGCTAGAAGAATTTGACAGAGGAATATTTGAGAGTATAGTTGAAAAAGTTATAGTCGGTGGCTATGATGAAGATGGAAATAAAGATCCCTATAAAATTACTTTCATATATAAAACAGGATTTAAAAACGAAATTGGAAATGCAAAGGAGAGATTTGGAAAATCAAGAGGTATCGGAGACAAAGTGAAAAAAATGTGTTCCGATATAAGTGACGAGATAAAGGGTGTGTGTTCCGATGTTAGTGTCAACACATGTAGAGACGGTATGCTTATTGTCCAAACTTCATGAAGCGAAGCATTATGTGAATGTGAGACTGGATATGGATGAACTGGATTTGACATCTGCGGAGAGTAAGGCAACCTATGAGGAAATCAAAGCATACGTGGCTGAGCATAATGATGGAATGAAAGTTTCAAATCTGTATATTGCACAGGTTAAGGCTAAGTATGGGATTATAGAGCGAGAAAATTATAACAAGCCTAAGTCAGATGATTCCAGACAGCCTAAGTGTCCAAAGGAGAAGGAAGAGGCAATAGTAGAAGCGTTGAAAGCTTTTAAGATGATTTAGTTTAGGAGTATGACGATATGAGGGTTTTATTAGGAACAACAAATCCATCAAAGGTAAAAAGATTTTCAGATTTGTTAAAAGGGTATGATATTGAATTTATTACTTTAAGAGATATCGAAGTTATAGAAGAACCTAAGGAAATGGGGAATACACCAGAAGAAAATGCTATTATGAAGGCAGAGTTTTATGGACAATACTTTGATGTTGTTATTTGTAATGATTCTGGATTATATTTTGAAGAAGTGGATTTTGAGGATTTGCGTCAGCCGGGACTAAATATTAGAACACCTATGAATATGGATAGACTGTCAGATGAAGAGATGATTGATTACTATTCAAAACTTATTGCAGGGCTTGGAGGTAAAGTCACAGCATATTACCTAGATGGAATTGCAGTTTATAATCACGGAGTAATTTCATCGTTTATGGACAATATGGCAGCTCAAAAAAACGGAGTATTCTATATGATTGATAAAGCTTCATCAAAAAGATTTGAAGGATGGCCTCTTGATTCATTATCAATCAATAAAGAAAACGGCAAATATTTTGTTGATGGAAGTATTGAAGAAAGCAAAGAAAATATCATAAAAGATCAATATCAAAAGAGTGTCGTAGATTTTTTGATTAAGTCTTTACATATAGCATAGTATAGGAAAAATGAGACAACTGGAGTTTCCTGAGAATATTCAGGCAATTGTCGGCGGAAAAGAATATTCGCTAGATAATACTGTCTTAAAAATCTGGCCGGAAAGTGAAGAAACAAAAGGAGCACTTTGCGTTGAAATGGAAGGTGTTGGTTTGTTTACAATAGCTAATTATAGAAAATGTGTGGCAACAGGTATATATGTTGTTTCTGATGTGTATTCAGAGAATGATTGGAAACTTGGATGGGAAGGCAATGATATTAAAAGAGCTGTTGGTGCTGTTATTGATATGATAATTGAGTCTATAAGATAGATTGGAGTGTGGTAAGATAGTCGTGAAGTTTGAAAATGTTTATTTTATTAATGGGACAGCATATGCTGGAAAATCCACAATGGTAAAACTTCTGGCAGAAAAATATGACGGAATCGCCTGCGAAGAAAATTATCAGGATAGACTTTTAGAAAATTTGGATACCAAGGAGTTTCCTAATCTTACTTACACAAGAGATTTACAGGATTGGAGTGAATTTGTCAGAAGAACTCCAGATGAATATGAGGTGTGGGTAAATGGAGTTACGAAAGAATGTACTGTCTTAGAAATTGAAATTTTAAAGGATTTAGTTTCCAGAACAAAGAAAAAAATATTTGTAGATAATAATATTTCGGTTGAAATTTTACATGAAATTTCAGATGAAAATCATGTTTTGATTATGTTAGCAGATCCGAATATTTCTGTGCAGAGATTTTTTGAAAGACCAGATAAGGAAAAACAGTTTTTATATCAGTTGTTATTGAAAGAAGATAATCCAGAGGATGCTATGATAAATTTCAGAGAATGTCTGAAAAGAGTTAATTCACAGGAAAGATATATGATGTTTCAAAAATCTGGATTTAATGTAATAACAAGAGACGAAAACCGTAGTATTGATGAGACATTTGCTTTGGCAGAAAGTATGTTTGGATTAAATCGATAAAGTCGATACAATGTCTGAGAATGTTAATGCGGAGCAAGGTGTTAGTGCGCATTGAAAGACTTTTGGTAAAGCCGGTTCCGGTGGCGGTGAAACTGATGCCGGATGCTGAGATGGAACTGCCATATGATGGTGCGAAAAAATGATTCTGGTTGATGATGTGGATAATCGGCAGTTTCTGTGTGAATTGGTTGAGAGCATGTGGGAAGAATTGCCGAAGAAGAAAGAGAAAAATTGCACGTAAGACTTGACAAAATCGAACGAATATTCTATATTAATAGCGGAGATTTTATACCCAAAAGCAGAAAATACAAATGTACAAATGGAGCTCAAACCCTTGTGGTTTGGGCTTTTTCTAATTTTGTAGAAAATCTGAGAACAACTATTTCTAAAAAGTCAATTATCATTTTGTAATGGAAAATGGACAGAATTATTCACAAAACTGTTTGTGCAATACTAACAAATTTTTGAGCGTATATAATCTTGCAAAAGTGGCAGCATGGCAATCGAGTAACATCGGTTGCTTTTTTGTTGCCTATTTTTAGAAAGTCATTAAATGCCCTGATAGAGTGATTTCTAAAAAACAAAGTAAAAAGAGTGGAGGAAATGCAAAGTGAAAGAGTATTCAAAAGGTATTTATGTGAAATTTAAACCGGAGGAGGTGGAAATACTGCATGATCGGATGAAGGAAGCCGGAGTTCAAAATATGAGTGCGTATATCAGGAAGATGGCGATAAACGGGTATGTAATAATCCCTGAATGGCCTGATTTGAACCGGGTAATATCTTTACATGCAAGGATTAGTAATAATCTCAATCAGTATGCTAAGAAAGCAAATGAAACGGGGAAGCTGTATGAAGAGGATATTGCAGAAATAAAAATGATGAATAATGAGCAAACAGAACTTCTGAAAAAGGCACTTGAAGCAGTTATTCATCTATATGAGGAAGATTCAAAAAAGAGAAAGTGAATTGATAAAAAGCGTTAGCGTGGCTCTGCGGTTTATCCGCAGTTCGAGGGGATTGGGGCATTTTCCCCAACAAGCAAAAATGCGCTGGGTATATACCGGGGCACTGCTTGCCAATTTGCAAAAAATGAAAGGAAGGACTTTATTTATGAGAAATTTAGAAAAAGAACAGAGGCTTGGAAGAAATGGAATAGAAAATCTGTGCATTAAGCCGACGTTTAATTACTGTACTGGTGAAGAGCAGTTTACATTCTTCAAGTTACCAAAATGTCTAATAGATGATGCATGCTTTTGGGGGCTGTCAATAGATGCAAAACTTTTATATGCAATCTTTTTAGATAGGGTTTCATTATCTATAAAAAATGGATGGGTGGACGAAAATGGAAGAGTATTTATCTATTATTCTGTAATAAAAATTTGTGAGATATTGAATTGTGGAACGCAAAAAGCCTGCAAGTTATTGGATGAGCTGGAGACATTCGGGGCACTTGAACGTAGAAGACAGGGACTTGGAAAACCTAACAGGCTCTATTTGAAGAAAGTGTTTTGAAAGATATCCACATAAGAAAAAATCAAAGCACATAAGACGTAAAAATCACAGTCAGGAATTTTGATTTTACGATTACAGAGTTTTTATTTCTACAGGTCTGGAACTGAAAAAATCAAAATCTAATAAGACTAATATTAACAATACTAATTTTAATAATATCTATCTTATCCTATCTGAACGAAAGAACAGTATCTTGGATAGGATATGATGGATAACAATGGCAGAAAGGATTTCAATTATGATTAAAAATAAAGTAGTTATAAAAGAAAGAGATGCATGGAGTGATTTGGCGAATTTCATTGGAGAAATGGTAGCAAAGTATGCAGACGCAATGGAACTGGACAAATTACCGAATCCTGATAATTATCTTCGCATGAAGAGAATAAAACAGTTGTACAAGGAATTATATAAAACGGAAAATATTGAGAAATTCAGAAGTATTATCATTCCTATTGAAAGAAATGCTGCGGCATGATAAAATAACCGTATAAACGGAAAATAAATCGATAAATACGGATATGAAATATAACGGAGGAACACACATGATTATCAGTGAAAGAATTTTTTACATAATGGAGCAGAAGAACATGAGCCAGTTGGAACTGTCGAGAAGGACCGGGATTGCAACAAGTAACATCAGTGACTGGAAAAAGAAAAAGACGAATCCCAAAGCGGACTGTCTGTTGTCTATATGTGATGCATTGGAGATTACTCCCGAACAGCTTTTGACTGGAAAAGGAATTGATCCGGAATATAAAGATGCAGATATGGATTATGAAGTTACCAGGTCGGATATTAAGATTTTAAAGCAGATTCACAGCCTTGGAGATGCGCAGTATAAAAGATTGATGGCGTATATGAAAGCCTTGCAGAAGTTGGAACAGATGGAGAACATGGTGGAGGAATAGAGATGGCAAATAAAATAGTTAGGGAAATTATTCACGCAAAAGGAATTGATATTGGGATTTACACGAAAGATTTTGAAAATGAATATATTTCGTTGACAGATATTGCAAAATATAGAAATGATAATGATCCCAGATTTGTCATTCAGAACTGGATGCGAAACAGAAATACAGTTGAGTTTTTGGCTGTTTGGGAAGAACTTCATAATCCAGATTTTAACCGTGTGCAATTCGAGGCGGTTAGAAGTGAGGCAGGATTAAACAGGTTTGTTATTACGCCAACCAAATGGATTGAACAGACCAATGCTATTGGAATAGTGTCAAAAGCAGGCAGATATGGTGGAGGAACTTATGCACATAGCGATATTGCAATGGCATTTGCTACATGGATTTCTCCGGAATTTCAACTGTATATTATGAAAGATTACCGCAGGTTAAAACAAGATGAAAATAGTCGATTTTCATTGGACTGGAACTTGAACAGGGCTTTATCAAAGGTGAACTATCGTATTCACACAGATGCGGTGAAGGAAAATTTGATTCCACCAGAGCTAACACCAGAACAGATTGCTTATACATATGCCAGTGAAGCAGATCTTTTAAATGTTGCTTTATTTGGTCTGACTGCAAAGCAATGGAAAAATAATAATCCGGGTAAAAAGGGGAATGTGCGTGATGATGCAAATTTAAATCAGTTGTTGGTGTTGGCAAATATGGAAAGTTATAATGCTATTTTAATTGAGCAGGGGAAATCTCAATCAGAAAGACTTATATTGCTTAGAAATTTGGCAATCAGGCAGATGGATACATTAGTCAGTATCAATCTGTCGGCAGTTTCGGCACTTCCTGGAGGTGATATGTAAATTGAAGAAAGAGAAAATCAAAGTATATTTATACACCCGTGTCTCGACAACCATGCAGATAGATGGCTATTCTCTGGATGCACAGAAAACAAAAATGAAAGCGTTCTGCGACTATAATGAATATGAAATTGCCGGTGAGTATGAGGATGCAGGAAAATCCGGCAAATCAATAGAGGGAAGAGTTTCATTTAATCAGATGATGGAGGATATTAAGTCAGGAAAAGATGGAGTATCTTATGTTCTTGTATTTAAACTTTCCAGATTTGGAAGAAATGCGGCAGATGTACTTGCAACATTACAAGTAATGCAGGATTTTGGAGTGAATCTGATTTGTGTGGAGGACGGAATAGATTCATCCAAAGATGCCGGGAAGCTTATGATATCTGTTCTGTCAGCAGTGGCAGAGATTGAACGTGAGAACATTCGTGTTCAGACCATGGAAGGCAGGATGCAGAAAGCCAGGGAAGGCAAATGGAATGGCGGCTTTGCACCGTATAGATATTCACTTATTGATGGAAAACTGGAAGTCAATGAGGAAGAAGCAGTTGCCATCAGAATGATATTTGACCAATATGTAAATACGGATTTGGGTGCAAATGGAATTGCAAAGTATCTTGAAAATCATGGAATCCATAAGATAGCCAGACAGAATGGTAAAAATCCGTTATTTGATGCTGCTCTTATCAGAAGGATTATACAGAATCCGGTTTATAGTGGCAAAATCTCTTATGGAAGAAGACGGACAGAAAAGGTTCATGGTACAAGAAATGAGTATAGGCAGGTTAAGAAAGACGATTACCTGTTAGTAGATGGTCTGCACGAAGCTCTTGTATCAGAAGAAGTATGGGAGCAGGCGCAGGTCAAGGTGGCGGCACAGGCTAAAAAGTATGAAAAGGTCAATCGTGACAAGAGAGAAAAGATTCATCTATTATCAGGAATTTTGAAATGTCCTGTCTGCGGTGCAGGAATGTATGGCAACAAGTCTATTAAGAAACGCAAGGATGGAAGTAACTATAAGGATTTTTATTATTATGGCTGCAAACACAGAAATATGACTAGAGGTCATAAGTGTGATTACAAAAAACAGGTGCATGAAGAAATGCTGGATGCTTCTGTTGCAGAGGTGATTAGTAAACTGGTTAGTAATCCTAAATTTTCGGATTTAATCCGCAACAAAATAAATATGGAAGTAGATACTAGTGCATTAGATCAGGAAATAGAAAATTATAAAATACAATTAAGAAAGCTATATCATAATAAAGATACTATTTTATCAGATATGGATTCTCTTGATTATGAGGATAAGCATTATCAGCGAAGAAAAACAGATTTAGAGAATCATTTATACAAGACTTATGATAAAATAGATGATGCAGAGGAACTGCTGGTATCTGCAAAGGCTAAGAAACGCTCTTTGCTGGCAGATAAGATTACAGGGGATAACATTTACAAGGCACTCGTGTTCTTTGATAAATTGTATGCTTAAATGAACGAAGCAGAGAAACGGGAGTTCCTGTCGCAGTTAGTGGATAATGTGCAGATTTACGAAGAACGCAAAGAGAATGGTCAGTGGCTGAAATCTATAGAATTTAAGTTGCCAATTATAGAAAAAGAGTTTACACTAAGTTTGGACAATGATATACAAAATGAGACAATAGTTGCACTACATCGGACAGATTTGTAAGAATCCTTGATTTTAGGCACTTTGAGAGGTTTTTCAGGTTTGACCAGAGTGACCGAAAAACATACAAAAAGGCAATTTCTGATGGAGTAAATGTGTCTGTGGTATTGGACTGCGGCTTCGGAAACACATCAAAGGAAAAGTAATATTTTTATCATTCAACTAAATAACAGAAGCGTGAAAGACCGTTCATTTTCAAGAAAAATTGAAAGTGAGTGGTCTTTTTTTATACCTTTAAAACGGATTTTTATTAAGACGTTTTAAAGGGCTGATTCGATGTGTTCGAGAAAGGCGATATTATGGAGACGATCCGGAATGTAGATATAAACAGATTGCATGATTTCAAAAATCATCCATTTAAAGTAGAGATGAATACAGAATTGTGCGAGCTTATGAGAAGTATTGAAAAAGAAGGAGTGCTTGTGCCACTTCTTGTAAGGACTAATCCATACGGTGATGGATATGAAGTTATATCAGGACATAGAAGGAAGGAGGCAGCAATTTGGGCAGGAGAGACGAAGGTTCCGGTTGTGATAAGAGAATTAGATGATGATCAGGCAGTTGTGGCAATGGTTGATTCTAATCTGCATAGAGAGAATCTCAAACCTAGCGAGAAAGCATTTGCGTATAAGATGAAGCTGGATGCAATGAAACATCAGGGAAAGCACCTTGACAGTGGGGCTTTGGCTCAAGTTGGACCAAAGTTTACAGATGGAAGTCAGCTAAATGAGAAGGGCAATAATACAAGTACAATAAATAGTAATGAATTACTTGCAAGACAGGTGGGAGAGAGTGTGGCACAGATAAAACGATATATAAGGCTTACAAAGCTTATCCCAAAGATACTTGATATGGTTGATGATGGGAAGATTGCATTCACGATTGCAGTAGAACTGTCTTATCTGTCGGAGAATGAGCAGTATGAGCTTCATGCAGTCATGGATTTAGAGCAGTGCACACCATCATTGTCGCAGGCAAACAGGATGAAACGTATAAGTCAGAGCGGAAAGCTGGATATGGATGCAATCTATTCAATATTGGAAGAGGAAAAACCGAACCAGCGGGAACAGATTAAGATTTGTGCCAGTACACTTGAGGAGTATTTCCCAGATGATTTTACTCCAAAGCAAAAGGTGGAACTTATAGAGAGGCTCGTAAAAGAGTGGCATGAAAAACAGATTAAAGATAATGGAAGGAACAGGTGATTATATGAATAAAAATCAGAATATACGATTTAATATGGATAAGGAATCTGATATTATGGCATGGGAGAGCCTTCACAGCAAAGATGTGGGGGAAAGATTTAAGTCACAAAACAGGTTCGTGATTGAAGCAATCAATTATTATTATGAGAGAGTTATGCGTATACAGGAAGATCCATATCTGGAAACAAGGGAAAAAGAAGATGCATTTGCGGACAGGATAGTTGGAAAGGTAGAAAGGAAAGTACTTTCCAATCTTCCTGCCTTACTGGGATTATATGTAAAGAAAGATTATGAGGAGGAATAATTATGGCGATAGACAGGACAGTTAAGTTTACAGTGAGATTAAATATGCTTAATCCGGCTCATGTAACTATTAATAAGGTTCTGAATGAGTTAAATTTGGATATATTTAAGTCAAAGAATCAGTTTTTTATAGATGCAGCAACTTATTATATCGAGAATTATGGGCAGGAAGAATTAACGCAGCCAAAGAAAGAGAAAGAGCCGGAGTTTGTATCAACAGAAGATATGGAAGCAATTGAGGAAAGAATCAGGCAGGCGGCAAAGGAAGAAGCACGTCAGGAAGCCAATAAGGAAGTTATGACAATGGTAGGAAGTCTGCTGGCTGCAATTCAGACTGGTGGAGGTGCTATGTCAGTAATGAATAAAGCTGATGCTGCTATGGAGACAGGAACGAAAAGCATATCTGATGAGGAGTCAGAGGATTATGAAGAAGATGAGACATTAGTACAGAGTGCACTAAGATGGATGATAAATGATTAGCAATAGAATATAGATTATAGAGACAGGGACTGTGTAGAAATACATGGTCCTTATTTTTATCTGCAAATATTGTAGCGACTGCCGGCATAAAACGATGGCAGAAATAAAAAGCGACTGAACAATCCGACGGCAGTAACTTAAAATGCCGTAATAATCCGACAGCATGGAACTTGAACGAAAGAAAGTCGGAAAAAGAACAAAGGAAAAGTGATGGCACAAAGCGACGGCATTATATAAGAGCGACGGCATAAAGTGAAGTCAGCTATGAAAAATGCTGTAACAAATTGCCGTCAATTAATGTGAAAAGACACCTTTACGAGATTTTAGACAATTATCAGAGCAAGAGATGCTTCAAGCAAGGGGCAAGAGAAGTTCAAATACAGCCCTCGGCGTTTGAGAGCGAAATACACCCTCCGCACAAAACTTCGTTTTGTACTCCGGGGATTTCGCGATTGCATCGAGCCTGAGAATAAATATTACTATGGCTGCATTTGAAGAATTAAATGTAGCTGATAAAAAGAAGGAGATGATAGCAATGCCAAGACATTCATTTATACAGATGACGAAACTCCATAATGTCATGGGGAGAATTGATTATATAACAAGTACAGTTAAACAGGAAAATCTATATGCCATATATGCGACACAGCCACTTCGTTCTTTTTGGAAAGATCTTGCAAAATGCAACAGAGAAGAATTTGCTAAAAGTGGAACGATAGGAAAATATATTGAGGCAAGAGAGCTGATTATAGCATTACCGGAAGGCTTGTATCATTATGAGCATGACTATCTTATCAAACATTTTGCTACGGATTTCAAGAAAAAGTATGGTGTGGACTGCTATGCAGCCCTGCATCATAACAAAAGAAAGACAAACTTTCATATTCATCTGATATTTGCAGAGAGGACGAAACTGGAAAAGCCGGTTGTTAAGGTAGCATCAAGAAACATGTTCTATGATGAAAGAGGGAAACATGTGCGTACTAAGAAAGAGATATTGGATGCAAGTGGTGACATCCGTAATGGCTGTAAGATTATCAGAAAAGGCGAGGTCTATGAGAAAAAAGAGTTTTCTATAAAAGTCGATAGATTTAAAAAGGATTCATTTCTTGATGAGGCAAAGGTGTTTTTTACAAATGAAATAAATCAGCTTGTGCTGCATGAAGAGGATAAACTTAAAGTCTTTGATAAGAACAGTCCATATCTTGCTACTAAAAAAATAGGCAAAAATAATCCAATGGAAGAACAAATAAAGGCTGACAATGAGGTACGACAGGAATGGAACAGGACTGTTGACAGAGCAATTGTAAGCGGAGTGTCAGAAGAGGACATATCAAGGATAAAGAAGAATGAAATAACAGAAAAGGTAAGGTATTCCATAGATTTATATGGAGACAGACCGGATCTTCTTGCAAGTATTATAAAGCTTGCTATTGCAGTGCTTGAACTTCTTATTAATCGCATTATGCTGGCTGCGGTTGGTGTGGCAGAAAAGATGCTGGATATTGTGCCAGAAGAAAGTAGAAATATTGAGGCTAAGACTTATCCAACAATGCCAACAATGTCACCACTTGCAAAAAAATACCTAAGTCTTCAGAATATCTATGATGAATTACAAAAGCAAAATGAAGCAATATTTGCGCAGGAGCATAAACGCAGCGAGCTGGAGATAGAATTGTCAGAATGTAATGGTGCATTTAAGGCACGAAAGCGTGGAGGGTTGCAGAATCAAATATATGAACTGAACAAACAGATTGATAATATGAAATGCTATTTGTCATCTATTGTGCAACGACATGGTTATGATAATGTAAGGGATTTTTATAGTACTTATTATGCGGCTAAAGGGGAATATGCTGATTATGTGAAAGATGTTGAGGAATGGAATGTTAATCACGTTAAAAAGAATGAGAATATTCCAACTGAAGAGAATAGGACAGATAGATATCAGATTGGCGAGGAAAGGAATTTTATGAGAGATAAAGACAAAGAATATTTAATCAAAAAAAGATGATGTAATAGAGTGCTCTGGAGTGCTTGAGAAATTCAAGTTGAGATTGAAAAAATATCAGTATGCATGATATAATACTATATTATGAGAAGTTAAGTGAATATTGTGGTGGATAGGAGAATATTACATTGACAGTAAATTATGATAAGCTGTGGAAGCTGTTAATAGATAAAAAAATCAGCAAAACGCAATTGGTACATAAGAGCGGTATAAGTACAAATGCTATGGCTAAAATGGGAAAAAATCAATTTGTCAGATTGGAAGTGTTAATTAGGATATGTGATATTCTCCATTGCCGGATAGATGATATTATTGATTATTCTATGGATGTAGAAACAGAACGAGGAGGTAACTCTTATGAAATCTAATTTTGACTTTTTACAAACAGAGTTTCCTGTTTTATCAACGTTTGGTTGTCAGGCTGAAAAGTATTGCTTTTCTGATCCTAATTCATGCCTTATGAAATTGGGAATGATAGGGGAGAGCATTGTTAATTTAATGTTTACTTATGACAGAATCCAATTGCCATATGATAATACGGCAGTTACAAGAATAGATACTCTTCAAAGAGAGGGATTGCTAACAAGAGATTTAACGGATATTTTACATGCTCTTAGAAAAGCCAGAAATAAAGCTGTGCATGAGAATTATGATTCTGAATCAGAATGTAAAATTCTGCTTCAAATGGCTTATAGTCTTTGCGAATGGTTTATGCAGACTTATGGAGATTGGAATTATCAGCATCATGATTTTATTATGCCTGAATTAGAAAATAAGAGAGTTTCGGTTACACAGGAAGAGAAAGCTGCAGAAGAGAGACAGGCAGAAGAACTTACAAAACAGGCAGAACAAAAAGCAAGTACAGCAGAAGCTATTTCTAAATCAGAGCGTCAGAAGCAGGCTGGTAAAATGGCAAGTCAGCGCCCTAAATCAGAAGCTGAAACTAGATATATTATTGATGAACAATTGCGTCAAGTAGGCTGGGAGGCAGATACAGAAAATCTTCGTTATTCTAAAGGAACTCGTCCGGCAAAAGGACATAATATGGCTATTGCTGAATGGCCGACAAATTCTTCAGTAGGACAGAGCGGACGTGTAGACTATGCATTATTTGTTGACACTAAGTTGATAGGTGTCATCGAGGCAAAAGCAATACATAAGGATATTCCGTCTGTTATTGATTATCAGGGAAAAGAATATCCGCGTAATATTCGTAAGGAAGATTCAGAGTATCAGATTGGAGAATGGGGTGAATATAAAGTACCATTTACTTTTGCTACCAACGGAAGACCATATCTAAAGCAGCTTGAAACAAAGTCAGGAATATGGTTTTTAGATTTGAGAAGCCCTGCAAATAATCCGACAGCTCTTCATGGGTGGATTAGTCCTATGGGAATGGTAGAATTGCTGGAGAAAAATCCTCAAGAGGGTAATTCAGCATTGAAGGCATTGCCATATGATTTTCTTACAGATCCTAATGGGTTAAATCTGCGTGAATATCAGTTAAATGCGATAAAAGCGGCAGAACAGTCAGTTATTGAAGGAAAAAAGAATATCCTTTTAGCTATGGCAACAGGAACAGGAAAAACACGTACTGTACTAGGCATGATTTATCGCTTTTTAAAGACGAACCGATTCAAACGTATATTGTTTCTTGTTGACCGTACTTCTCTTGGGGAACAGGCATCAGATGTATTCAAAGAAATAAAGTTGGAAGACTTAATGACACTTGATGAGATATATAATATCAAGGGACTTGAAGATAAAAATATTGATAAAGAAACCAGAATACAGGTGGCAACTGTTCAGAGCATGGTTAAGCGTATTCTATATAATGATGGAGAAACTATGCCGGCGGTTACAGACTATGATCTTATTATCATAGATGAAGCACACCGCGGATATATTCTTGACAAGGAAATGGGCGACACCGAAATTTTGTATCGTGACCAAAGAGATTATCAAAGCAAATATCGAAGTGTGATTGAATATTTCGATGCGGTGAAGATTGCACTTACGGCAACACCTGCACTTCAGACGACAGAAATTTTTGGACAACCAGTGTTTAAATATACATATAGAGAAGCTGTCATAGAAGGATATTTAGTAGATCATGATGCTCCTCATCATTTGGAAACAAAACTCAGTACAGGTGGAATTCACTACAAATCGGGTGATACAGTTATGATTTATGATCCTGTGACAGGTGAAATTACAAATAGTGAGTTGTTGGATGATGAATTAGATTTTGATGTTGAACAATTTAATCGGCAGGTTATTACAGAGAATTTCAATAAGACCGTTTTAGGCGAGATTGCTAGAGATATAGATCCTGAGAATCCAGAAGAACAGGGAAAAACTCTAATATATGCAGTTGATGACCAACATGCAGATATGATTGTATCAATTTTGAGAGATATTTATTCGGAATATGGGGTCTCTAATGAGGCTATTATGAAGATAACAGGTAGCGTTGGAGGCGGCAATCCTAAGAAAGTGCAGGAGGCTATAAAACGTTTCAAGAATGAGAGTTACCCAAGCATTGCAGTAACAGTGGATTTGTTGACTACAGGAATTGATGTGCCGGAAATTACAACATTAGTGTTTATGCGTCGTGTGAAATCACGTATTTTATTTGAGCAGATGTTGGGGCGTGCTACTAGATTATGTCCGAAAATACATAAGACGCATTTTGAAATATACGATCCTGTAGGGGTATATGATTCTTTGAATGATGTGAATACGATGAAACCAGTAGTGGTTAATCCAACAACAAGCTTTACTCAGTTATTAGATGGTCTGTCTGAAATAAATGATGATAAACAGGTAGAGCAGCAGATTAATCAGATAATTGCCAAATTGCAGAGAAAGAAACGAAATATGTCGCCTAAAATGATGGACTATTTCATTAGCATGACTGATGGAAAAGACCCATCACAGCTTATTATGGAAATTGAAAAGTCAGATGTGCAGGAGGCTAAGAATCGTCTGCTTAAATATCGTGATGTATTCAAAATGCTACAAGAAACGAAAGCAAATGGTTCTCGTCCTGTTGTAGTTTCAGATGCAGAGGATGTATTAACAGAACATTCACGTGGATATGGAAATGCAGAAAAACCAGAAGATTACCTGAATGCATTTTCACGATATATTCAGAGCAATCGAAATGAAATTGCAGCATTGAATATTATTTGTACCAGACCTAAGGATTTGACAAGAAAAGATTTGAAGGATTTAAGATTAACACTTGACAGAGAAGGATTTACTACACAGCAGTTGAATACTGCACTTTATGAATTGACTAATGAAGAGATAATGGCAGATATTATAAGCTTGATTCGACGCTATGCAATTGGATCAACGCTTATTAGTCATGAAGCACGTATTCACAGAGCTGTTGAGAAACTTAGAAAAAAACATAATTTCTCAAAGCAGGAACAGAGCTGGATATCCCGCATTGAAAAATATCTGCTGGGGGAATCTGTAATGAATATCAAGGTATTTGATGAAGACAGCAGATTCGCAAGCTATGGAGGCTTCAAAAAGATAAATAAAGTATTTCAGAATAACCTTGAAAGCATTGTGCTTGAATTAAATGAATATTTGTATGATGACGGAGGAAATGTTGCATGACAACACAAGAAATTGTATCAAAATTATGGAATTTATGTAATGTATTAAGAGATGATGGCATCACATATCATCAGTATGTTACAGAATTAACATATATTTTGTTTTTAAAAATGGCGAAGGAAACTGGAACAGAAGAACAGATTCCAGAGAAATATCGTTGGGATGAATTGAAGGCTAAAAGCGGAGTAGAATTAAAAAAATTTTACAAGGAACTGTTATCAGAACTAGGGGATAATGGTACAGGCAGAATTCGTGAAATATATCAGGGTGCAGCGACAAATATTGATGAGCCTAAGAATCTTGAGAAAATTATAGCTACGATAGACAGTCTTGATTGGTATTCTGCGAGAGAAGAAGGACTTGGAAATTTATATGAAGGATTACTTGAGAAAAATGCTAATGAAAAGAAATCGGGTGCAGGTCAGTATTTTACTCCACGTGTTTTGATTGATGTTATGACAAAACTTATGAAACCCCAAGTAGGAGAGAGATGTAACGACCCTGCCTGTGGAACATTTGGTTTTATGATTGCTGCTCATCAATATGTTGCAGAGCATACAGATAATTTTTTTGATATTGAAGATGCAGATATGGCGAGATTTGAGAGGGAGGAAGCATTTACAGGCTGTGAGCTTGTACATGATACACACCGGTTGGCATTGATGAATGCTATGCTCCATGATATCGAAGCTCCTATTACATTAGGCGATACGCTTTCAAATATAGGAAAATCAATGCATGATTACGATTTGGTTCTGACAAATCCACCATTTGGAACTAAGAAAGGCGGAGAACGTGCTACACGTGATGATTTTACTTATCCTACAAGTAACAAACAGTTAAACTTTTTACAGCATATTTATCGAAGTCTTAAAAACAACGGAAAAGCAAGAGCTGCTGTTGTATTGCCGGATAATGTGTTATTTGCGGATGGTGATGGCGAGAAAATTAGACGGGATTTATTAGATAAATGTAATCTACATACAATTCTGCGTCTTCCTACCGGAATATTCTATGCACAGGGTGTTAAGACAAATGTACTTTTCTTTACTCGTGGAAAAACAGACAAGGGAAATACAAAAGAAGTCTGGATTTATGATCTTAGAAATGATATGCCATCATTTGGAAAAACTAATCCTTTAAAGCCAGAGCACTTTGATGACTTTATAGCATGCTATGCAGATGGAGACTTAAGCAAACGAAAAGAAACATATAGTGAAGAAAATCCAAATGGAAGATGGCGTAAATTCTCAATTCAGGATATTCTTGCAAGAGATAAAACAAGTCTTGATATTACATGGATGAAGACAGAATCTGATACAGATAATTATACACTTGCGGAATTATTAGATCAGATTAAAGAAAAATCTCAGAATATTGCCAAGGCAGTTTCAGAAATGGAACAACTGATTGGAGAAGTGGAGGAGTAATGGATACAAAAGCATTAAGACAAAAAATACTTGATCTTGCTATCCGTGGCAAACTTGTTCCGCAGGATCCAAATGATGAACCAGCAGAGGTATTGTTGGAACGCATCAGAGAGCAGAAGCAGCAGATGTTCAAGGAAGGTAAGCTCAAGAAAAAGGATATTAAGAATGATACAATTATCTTTAAAGGTGAGGATAATTTGCATTATGAGAAGTTTCAGGATGGAACTGTAAAATGTATTGAAGATGAGATACCGTTTGAAGTGCCGGAGG